>Ga0210408_10000007_pt1 | contig 333117 bp, 270 predicted proteins | sample IncBWH4MmetaG_FD_155471 | JGI IMG/M metagenome (GOLD analysis project Ga0210408, IMG submission 155471) | Forest soil microbial communities from Barre Woods Harvard Forest LTER site, Petersham, Massachusetts, United States - Inc-BW-H-4-M | ecosystem: Environmental > Terrestrial > Soil >...
TTTCTCCAGAAATGCCAGGTACTCGCGAGCTGCCTTGGGCAACTTTTCGATCGACGTGACGCCCTCGGTCGGACTCTTCCAGCCGGGCTTATTTTCGTAAATGCACTCGATCTTATCGTAGCCGCTGGCCTGCGCCGGAATCTCGTCGGTCTTCTTGCCGTCGATCCTGTAGCCGACGCAAACTGGAATCTCCGAAAACGCATCGAGCACATCCAACTTCGTGACCACCAGCCACGAGATTCCGTTAATCATGCCAGCGTAGCGGAGAAGAGGCAAATCCATCCAGCCGCAGCGGCGGGGACGACCCGTGACGGCGCCGTATTCATTGCCCCGGGAGCGCAGCAGTTCACCCTTGTCGTCATTCGCTTCGGTGGGGAATGGCCCTCCGCCAACGCGCGTGCAGTAGGCTTTGGTGACGCCGATAACCATGTCGATCGCAGTCGGCGCGACCCCGGTTCCAATCACTGCACCACCGGAGGTGGCGCTCGACGACGTCACAAACGGATAGGTGCCATGATCGATGTCGAGCATCGTTCCCTGGGCTCCCTCGAACACGATGGACTTTCCGTCGGCCAGAGCGCGGTTGAGGAAAGCCGCCGTATCGCGAACGAACGGCGCGATTTTCGCAGCTGCGGCCGCATATTCGTCGTACATCTTGTCGGCATCCAGCGGTTCGGAGTTGAACAGCGCATGCGCGATCATGTTCTTCTCGCGCACGGCATTTTCGATGTGCGTCCGCAGCAGCTTCAGGTCGAGCAGGTCGGCGACGCGCAGTCCGCGGCGTCCCATCTTGTCTTCGTAGGCCGGGCCGATCCCGCGCGAAGTGGTTCCGATCTTCACGCGGCCGGGCGCGTTCTCCGCCGCTAGCTCAATCATGCGGTGATAGGGCAGAATTACCTGGGCGCGGTTGCTGACGAACAGGTTGCCATCCACGGGCACGCCCATGTCGCGGAGGCCGCCGACCTCTTTCAAAAACGCAATCGGGTCAAGCACCACGCCATTGCCGACCACGCTCGCGCAGCCCGCCCGCAGCACTCCGCAGGGCACCAATTGCAGAACAAACCTCTTGCCGCGGATGATGACGGTGTGCCCGGCATTGTGCCCGCCCGCATAGCGAGCTACCACCGGAAACCCTTCGGAGAGCACGTCGACGATCTTGCCCTTGCCTTCGTCTCCCCATTGCGCGCCCACGATGACCGCAGCCTTACCCTTTTTCACAGCCAGCTCCGTAGCACAAGTATTCGGATCCCGGGGTCGCACACACGCGCATCGCCCGCGGTTGTTCGCCGTCTGGAAAAATGACTGGGATTGAGCGGATCGGGGTGTGTACACATAAGAATACCGTGGAGAGGTGAGGATCGGCAATTGGGCAAGCACGAAGTGGAGGGACGGGCTTCTCGCCCGTTCGGCGGACGAGGACGCCCGCCCCTCCATCGATAAACTGACGACTCTCGTTCCCTCCTGTGCGCATCTTTTTTCTCTAAGGCCCTCTCCCTATAACGAATTTCCCCCTGTCGTGTCCTAATTGCACCCCTCGAAGCACCTCGGGGGTTTCTCCGATCCCATCGCCAAGGCTTTAGAACCGCATGGCTTAGCCCCCGTTTGGCCTATGGCCTCGACCGTGCATTTCTCACCTCGTGCTCGTGCGTATCTTCCCCCGTACGCGTGTGCATGATTTTCACCCAGGAGGTTTTATGAAAATCAGACGTCCGGCAATTCATTTTTGGATGGCAGCGCTGACGCTTGGCGCTTTGATATGGACGATACCGTTGGGAGCGCAATCTCCCAGTTCCACGCCGCAAGACCGGGATTCGGAAATGTCCCGGCAGCCGGCGTATCAGCAGCAGGACCGTGACTTCGACATGTCGCGGCGCCAGCTGGCGGACTTCGATCGCTTTCTCGATGGCCATCCGCAACTCGCGGAACAGATTCGTAAGGATCCGACCCTCGTGAACAATGAGGAATTCGTCGAGAATCATGGCGACCTGCAGCAATACCTGCAGCAGCATCCTGAAGTGAGGGAACAGCTCCGGCAAAATCCCAATGCCGTGATGCGCCAGGAGCAGCGCTACGACCGGCGGGAAGACCGCATGCAGGATCGCGACCGTGACACGAATCGCGATCAGGACCGCATGCAAGACCGTGATCGTGATCGCAGCATGAACCGCGACCAGGACCGCGATCGCGACATCACGCGCGGAGAATTAAGCAACCTGAATAACTTTATGGATTCTCACCCGGAGATCGCGGAACAGCTCAAGAAAAACCCCGCGCTCGTGAACGATAAGAAGTTCGTCGAGAGCCATCCGGCGCTGAAGGGGTTCTTGGCGGCGGACCCTGGTGTGCGCGAAGAAATGCGGGAAAACCCGAACGGGTTCATGGCTCGCGAGCAGCAGTTTGATCTAACCGATGCGAACAGCCGCGAGCTGGGCAACATGGACCGCTTCATGGACAGCCATCCTGAAATCGCCGAGCAGCTTCGCAAAAATCCGGCTCTGGTGAATGACAAGAAGTTCGTCGAAAACCACAAGGCGCTGAAGACGTTCCTGGCGTCGCACCCTTACGCCGCTCAGGAATATAAGGAAAATCCGAGCGCCTTCATGCAACAGGAACAGAACTTCGAGCACCAGCAGCAGAACTACGCGACGCGCCGTGACCAGGATTTTGGCACCGGTCGCGATCAGGACTATGGTATGCGCGCCGGTAACCAGGGCGTCCGCAGCCAGGGTGTGACGGGCGACCGCGACAAGATGGGCACCTCGGTTTCCAGCTTCAACGAATTCCTGGAGCACCATGGCAACATCGCCAGCGACCTCTCCAAGAATCCGTCTCTGGCTACCAACGAGGAATACGTTGAAACGCACCCAGCACTGCGTCAGTACCTGCAGGCGAATCCTAAGGTTCGCCAGGAACTGAGCGCCAACCCGCAATCGTTTGTGAAGTCGGCGCAGACTTTTGAGGCGGCCCCCAAGGGCTCGCCCAAGCTGCCGTCTGACCCTAAATTGAAGTAGCTGGCTCCAGCAAGGACGAGAGGGAGGGTCGCACGCCGGCCCTCCCAGCCTTGTCCGCGAATGGAAAAAATGGAATGTCAAGGGAGGCGCTTATGAAGCGCAAATTGCCACTAGTTCTTATGTTCACGCTGCTTCTTGCGGTTTCTTCGTTCGCCGGCGGCAAAAAGCATCGGGAACGCGCCATGATCGAGAAAATGGAAGCTGTTCCCTGCGGCGCCAAGGAACGAGGACTCACCGGCTTGGGCAGCGTATTTGCCTCCATCGGAGCCACTGCAGTCAATTCGACCGAGAAGTTATGCCCGCAGTACATGCTCCGCTCAGATGAAATGGAGTACCACGTCCGGCCGCTCGACAAGCATCCCCGAATTCTTCCCGTGGGCGAGGAAGGAGAATTCAAGATCGACAAGGACGTAATGGTCATGCGAATTCCTGATGGCGATCACAAGAAGCGTCGCTACCAGGTAGTCGCCATGAAACCCGTCGAACATTCGGAGACCTCCGGGGCGGAAGGGGCCAACTATAAATACGGCTCTCCGAGTAGCAGTTACTCGCAGAAAGCCCTGGCTGATAAGACTCGCGCTGAAAAGAGCGACGTTAAGCCAACTCAGCCGCCGCCACCGCCGCCGCAATAACACCGAGATCATGAAAAGTCGATGCCCGCCTGGTCCTATTTCGAGGGACCGGGACGGGCATTGCAATTTTCAACGCCTCCCGCTCCATTCTTGTCCCACTAGCGCCAACTGGCGCTTTTGTCGTTCTCCCCTCTATACTTTGTTGTTGAACATCCCCCTGGAGTTGGGCATGTCCTTATCCGCGGTCATCGTTGACGACGAACAATTGGCCCGCGACGAACTCACCTTCCTGCTGAAGGGCGTTGACGATGTCAACGTTGTCGCCCAGGGTAAGAACGGCCTGGAAGCCATCAACCTGATTCGCGAACACAATCCTGACCTCGTCTTCCTCGACGTCCAGATGCCCGGCCTCGACGGCTTCGGCGTCATCAAGAAGCTGATCGATAAAAAAGTCACCCTCCCAAAAATCGTCTTCGCAACCGCCTTCGATCAGTATGCCGTCAAAGCCTTCGAAGTGAACGCCGTCGACTACCTGCTTAAGCCGTTCGACAAAAAGCGCGTCGCGCAATCGATCCAGAAGGTGCGCTCTAAAATGGAGGCCGGCGCCTCTCCCAGCGACAAACTCGAGACCCTCGTCCGCATGCTCGAGTCCCAGAAGCCCCAATCCACCTCCAAGGTCCTCATTAAATCCATGGGCCGGCTATTGCTGGTGGATCAGAGAGACATCTGCTACGCCTCGATCGAAGACGGCGTGATCAGCGTGGTCACCGCCGGAGCCAACGGCGCTGAAGGCCAGTCCAATTGCCGCACCCTGGAAGAACTGCTCGATTCCCTTGACCCTAACCTTTTCTGGCGCGCGCACCGTTCGTTCCTGGTCAACATCAACCGCATCAAGGAAGTCGTTCCCTGGTTTAAAAGCTCTTACCAGCTTCGAATGGATGACAAGAAGCAGACGGAGATTCCGGTCAGTCGCGCCCAGACCAAGCGATTGCGCGAGCTTTTCGGACTTTAAACGTGCCGACGCAGAGCAACTCGAACCGATACCCCGGCATCGCAATAGCAGGTATTCGTGTTTCATCCCAATCATTTCCCGGCGTCGTCTCGATGCTTGCGGACTGGAGTCTGCCGATGAGAAGGTCCATCCCCATTGCGCCGCTCACACTTCTGATTCTGGCGGCGTGCGTCGCGTCCTCTGCCCAAATCAAGCGCGACGTGTTTGCCTACAGGGTGAGCCCTCGCGCCGTCATCTCCATCCGCAACCAGTATGGTCGAATCACCGTCACGCCCTCCTCCGTGGATCGGGTGATGGCCACCGTCGTGCATTCGGATGCGGTGGAAATTCTCCACCAGCAGAACGAGAACCGCATCGAGTTGACCACCGGCTCCCAGGTAGCCACCGGCGCCAAGGCCGACAACGTCGATTACCAAGTCCTTGTGCCCGCTGATTCCTGTGTGATCCTCAGCACCGCCGCCGGTTCCCTCTCCGCCGAAAATCTCGAAGGGGATCTCATTTTCGAAGGCACCACCGCCTCGGTCGATGCCCGCGCCATCCGTAACGCTCACATTCATATCAAGACTCTTAGCGGCCCCATTACCCTTCGCCAGATCTCCAATGGATACGTAGACGTCACCACCGCCAGCGGCGACGTCAGCCTGCAGGAAGTCTCCGGCCCCATGGTGGAGGTGCACTCCGGAACGGGCCGCATCAAGTACCTCGGTGACCCTGGCCAGGGCTTCTACAAGCTCATGACCGGGACCGGCAACATCGACGTGGCGGTTCCCTTCGCGGGCTTGGCACACTTTAAAGCGCGCTCTGTCAAAGGCAAGGTCGACCACCAGGTCCTGGGACCGGCCCTCGCCGGCATCGGCCAGTCCAATTCTTTATTCCATGCCGCCTCAGCCGCATTCGAGTTGCATTCCTTGCGCGGAAACATCTCCGTGCGCGAAGCAGGCAAGTAGTGGGGATTTCTTCGCGCTTATAAGCACGCCTTTCTTTGCGATCTTCGCGCCCCCCTTTGCGATCTTCGCGGTTAAAGGCTTTTGTTTTTGAGACCGCGAGAACACAAAAGTAACCGCAAAGTTCGCCAAGGACAGCCGCTAAGAATGCAAAGATGGCCCGTCCGCAACTTTGCGGTGACTTGTAATCCAGGAAATCTGAAATCCACAATCTGCAATCTGAAATTGCGTGCGGAGCCTACTGTTGCCACAGCGAGCCCCGAGCCCGAAGAATTGCAGATTTCAGATTGAAGATTTCAGATTGGAAAACCTCTCCAGTCCAGTAACCCTGGTAAGATGCCTCTCTTTGCGAGCTTCGCCCCTTTGCGATCTTAGCGGTTAAAGGCTTTTTGATTAAGCCGTAAGAAGCAAGAGAAAAAGAAGCGGCCTCACACGGAGGCCGCTTTCTACGTAGCCCTTTAGGGGAGGGAGATCGGCGTGGCATTCGCCGTCCCAGCCGCACGCTTAGGAAACCATCGCTTCCAAAGCCATGCGATTCCGTATTACGAGCGTTGACCCTTCCAGCCGGATCAACTGCTTTTTTCTCAAGTCGCTCAACAGGCGCGTGACCGTTTCCCTCGATGCCCCGATCATCTGCGCCATCTCTTCGTGCGTCAGACCCGAACTGACCCGAATTTCTTTCGTGTTATTCGCGGACGGCGGAGTCCATGAAAGCAATAACTTCGCCAGTTTCCCGGCAGAGGAGCGCGCCAGGATCAAATCATGAATGTCACGATAGGCGGACTGGAATTCGCGGCTCAGCGCCTGCGCGGACCTCAACCCGGCCTCCCCATATCGCGCCAGCAGATCAAGCAGTGGTTCGCGAGGAACGAAATTCACCTGGCATGGCATTGCCGTTTCTGCCGTCAGTTCGTATTCCGTGCCTGCGATGACCGCGCTCAATCCCAGCATTTCGCCCGGGCCCGCCATTTTCAGAATCAGCACCTTGCCATCGCGCGAACTCGTCGACAGCTTCACCTTCCCCGAGCACAGCAGAAACACTCCTCGCGAATTCTGCCCTTCCACAAACAAAGTTGCCTCGGGTGGAAATGTAGTTTGATGACTGATCGCGCTGAATATCTTGAGTACCGGGACCGACAAGTTGCAGAAACAATCGTCGCGCTTCAGTTTGCAGTTCGTACAGTTTTCCACGATTTCCAAACCGTACGGCGTATTCATACTTCGTTCCTCCTGCCTCGCTTGCGTGCCCCATCGCCCCCGGGATGCGTTTCGACGCCTTGCCCTCGGCCTACACAGCCTTTCAATTTGCGTCTGCTTGCAAATCACAACCCTCTCGGTTCCACGCCTGCCCGGTTGCGGCCCCTCCGGCAAATCGAAAGCCGGCGTCGTGCATCCGTCTCAGGAGCGCACCGCCGGCTGTGTCTACAAAACTCACAGCACTCAAATCCACGTGCACTGAACGTTCGCCCAAACTCGCGAATACTTTTTTCCAGCACTGCTCCACTTCCTGTATCCACAGGCCAATCAACTCGCCCTCCAGGCGAACGATCACCGCGTCTTTTTTGTCGTCGATCGTAATCCTTAACATGCGAAACCTTGGGAGGCAGTCTCATAGCACTGCACTTTTCTCTCCAGATGGACTTATTCCAAATTGCCCCATGTAAGCTTAGAAATTCATTGGCGAGTTAAATCAAGAACGGCTCGAAACGACGATAGGTTGGCGCGGTGCCGATAACTCGGCAGATAGTTTTCTCCGTGGTGCACGCCCTTGGCGACGTGCCACTCAGTTAGTATCCAGCCTAACTGCCATAGTCCGTGCGCTCGATCTTGAGCTTTCCCATTTTGGATTGCAGCGTCGTCCGCTTGAGCCCAAGCTTCACCGCCGCACCCTTCGCTCCCGCCACCCGGCCCCCACATTCGCGCAGCACGCGGATAATGTGTTCGCGTTCCGCTCGCTCCAGGGTGGCATCCGCTATGCTGGCCTGCGATGGTTCCGCTTGCATCTCCGCGAGAGGGCTGTGCAGAACCGGGCCCTCCGATAGGATGACTGAACGCTCGATCACATTTTCCAGTTCCCGAATGTTACCGGGCCAATGCCAATTGATCAGCGCCTCCATGGTCTGGCTCGGAATGGTATCGATACGCTTGTCCATCCGGCGCGAAAGCTTTTTCACGAAGTGACGCACCAGCAAGGGAACGTCGTTCCGCCGTGCTCGCAGCGGAGGCATGTGGATCGGAAACACGTTTAAGCGATAAAACAAATCACTGCGAAACTCGCCTTCTGTGATGCGCTTCGAAAGATCGCGATTCGTGGCTGCGATCAGGCGAAGATCCACTCGCACGGTGCGGTTCGAACCCAGCCGTTCGAACTCGTGATCTTGCAAGACGCGCAACAGCTTGGGTTGCAGTTCGAGCGGTATATCTCCGACCTCATCCAGGAACAAGGTTCCTTTGTCCGCCAATTCCATGCGGCCAATTTTTTTGCTGACCGCTCCCGTGAAGGCGCCCTTTTCATGCCCGAACAGCTCGCTTTCGAGCAGCCCGGTGGGAATCGACGCGCAGTTTACCTTGATGAAGGTGGAATCTTTTTGCTTGCTCATGCGGTGAATGGCACGCGCGATAAGTTCCTTTCCCGTTCCGGTTTCACCCAGAATCAGCACCGTGGAACCACTGGGCGCCACCGTTCTCGCCTGCGCCAGCACACGCTTCAGTTCCGGGCTTTCGCCCACGATTTCCTCGAAATTGAGTTCGCTGCGGATCTCGTCTTCGAGGTACAGTTTTTCTTCCGCCAGGCGATCTTTCAGCGCCTGAATCTCCCGGTAGGCGCGAGCATTGTCGAGCGCGATCGCCAGTTGGGCGGCGATCTGGTTCAGAATCTCCTCGTCTTCCGGAGAAAAAGCTCTGTCCTTCTTGCTGCCCACATTGAGTGTTCCCAGCGTTCCTGTCGACGCGAGCAGGGGCACGCAACGCATGGTGCGAATGCCTGCTCCCAGGATCCGCTCGGCGATGTTGGCGCCATGACTCTCCAGATCGTCGCGCGTAAGTGTCTTCGCTTCTCCCTCCAGAAACGCCTGCGCTGATAGTGTCTGGTTCAGTGACACCGATCTGCCGCTCTCGATGATTGGCTGCGACCGCTCCGGCGAGAGCACATAGGCCTTCATGTTTTCTTTGTCACCTTCAAATAGCGTGACTCCGGCGAAGTCGTGAGGTACCACCCGGGTCACGCATTCGGAGATAAGAGGCAGAAGACTCTGTACTTCCAGGCGTGAAGCTAGAGTGCGATTGATTTCGACCAGCGCCCGTAAGCGGTCCTTCTCTTCCTGCAGCGCCTCGCGCGTGAACGCGTTTTCGATTGCCAATGCAACCAACTCGGCAACCCGGCGTAACAATCGTCGATCTTGTTCTTGATATGCATTGCTTTTGATGCTCGCCACCCCTAGCGCGCCCAGTCGCTTCTCCCCGCTGGTCAGCGGCAGCACGTAGTAGGTGCGTATTCCCTTCGAGCGCAGGACCTCCAGCACCCGCGGAAAGCGGGCCTCTTTCTCCAGGTTCTCCACCATCAGTTCTTGCTGGTGCTGCCAGACCCATCCACCAGGCGCCTCCAAGACAGGGAGTTCTTTTGGCAAGCCGGACGCTGGTTCGCCTTCCAGAAAGTGCAACTTCATGGCGTTGTGTTCGGGATGATAAAGCGACAAGTTCAGAAACTGGAAATCCGCGACCTTGCGCAGTCCCACAGCCACCTCGTGGTACAACTCAGGCAGCGTGTGATGCCGGACCATGAGGTCCGCCATTTCGAGCAAGGCCTCGTAACGGCGCGACTCCGTGGACCCTTCGGAATGGACGGCAGGGCCAGACTGCATCGCTAACTTCGCGCCTGCGCCCTCATCGCAAGGCACGCCTCCAACACTAAAGGCGATTTAGGCTCGATAATAACCCGTTTTGTTATGTCACGAAAGCTAAAAGTCCACAACCAGAAAATTGTTTGACTAAGGAATTGCTATAAGTCTTCGCTAATTCCAAACGGTCTATCGACAGCTCCACATGACTACGCGAAGCAAAGCATAGAGTTCAACGTCAGGGATTGATAAGTGGAACTACCTAGGCTCGATAGTGTTTAACAACCTCACAACACAAACTAAGGAACTATATCTCGGGAACGTTCATCCCATGCCTTATCTGGTTCGCTTATAATCTCTCTATGGCGCGCGGCTGGGAAAGCAAGTCCGTCGAGGCTCAACAAGCTGAGGCTTCCGAAGGAAACCGGCCATCCCGACCCAAGATGACTGTTCAGCAGGCTGCTCTTAAGCGCCAGATCGATGGATTACTTCTTTCCCGCCAGCGAGTTCGGCAACAGCTCGCAGCCGCTCAGGACCCGCGTCTTCGTCAGATGCTCGAAGGCGCGCTAGACGATCTCGAACACCGTCTGCGTGATCTCCAATCCGACTGACGAGCCATTCCCGGATATTTTTTTCGATTTGCCGATCTTTTTGCCACTCGTTTCACCGCCCTTGGAGCGCCGGTCCCGGAGATCTGCCCAAAGCCGCGAAAAACCCTTTGGATCTACCGTATAATGAGGCACGGATGAAAGCCTACGTCTACGTTTCTCTCAAGAAGAGCGTTCTGGACCCGCAGGGCAAAACTATTCAGGGCGCACTTAAGAAGATGGGCTACAAAGGGTTAGGAGACGTGCGCCAGGGCAAGTACTTCGAACTCACGCTCGATGGCGACCTCACAAAGTCCGAGGCTCAGTCGGAGGTAGAGCGCATCGCCCGCGAGGTCCTCACCAACCCCGTCATCGAGGAATACCGATACTCTCTCGAAGAGTAGCTTCACGAATCCCTGGCAGTGCAGGTGTGGTGTGACCCTTCTTTCCCCGCCACACTGGTGACAAGGAGTTCAGCTCTTATGTGTGGCATCGTCGGCTACGTTGGCAAAAAGCAGGTCGTCCCGGTCATCATTGATGGCCTGCGACGGCTGGAATATCGCGGATACGATTCCGCCGGGATCGCCGTAGCCGGCAACGGCGACGGACTCCAGGTCCGCCGCGCGGAGGGCAAACTGCGGAACCTGGAGGAAGTCATCCGCGCCAAGCCCCTCGACGGCACCTATGGCATTGGCCACACCCGCTGGGCCACGCACGGCCGTCCCAGTGAAGAGAATGCTCATCCCCACCGCGACTGCACCGGCCGGATCGTGGTCGTGCATAACGGCATTGTCGAGAACTATCTTTCCCTGAAGCGCAAGCTGATCGAAGAAGGCCACAAGTTCACCACCGAAACCGACACTGAGGTTATCGCCCATCTGGTGGAGAAAAATTTCTTCAAGAGTGGTAACGGACATCGTCCGCCGCTCGAAGACGCCGTTCGCAAAGCGGTTAAAGAATTGACTGGGGTCTTCGCCCTGAGCGTGATCGCCGCCGATGATCCTAATAAGATTGTCACTGCCCGCAATGGTCCTCCCGCTGTGATCGGACTCGGCAAGGACGAGTACTTCGTCGCCAGCGATGTGCCCGCGATTCTCTATCACACCCGCGACCTGTTCTTCCTCGGCGACGGTGATCTCGCCGTTATCACTGCCGCCGGTGTAAAGCTCACGGACTTCGACGGCAAACCCGTCGACCGGCAGATCCAGCATGTCACCTGGGACCCGATCATGGCTGAAAAGGGCGGGTTCAAGCATTTCATGCTGAAGGAAATTTACGAGCAGCCGCGCGCGGTGAAGGACACCACCCTGGGACGCGTGTCGCAGGACACGGGCCACATTTTCCTCGAAGAAATGGAAATCACCGAGGCCGAGTTCCGAGCCGCGAAGAAAATCAACATCGCCGCTTGCGGAACCAGCTGGCACGCGGGACAAGCCGGCAAGTTTATGATCGAGAGCCTGGCGCGCATCCCGGTCGAAGTCGACTACGCCAGCGAGTGGCGCTATCGCGACCCCATCATTCCTTCCGACACCATCACATTGCTCATCACGCAATCGGGAGAGACCGCCGACACCATCGCCGCGCAGCGCGAAGCCAAGGCCAAGGGATCCAAGACCCTCGCCATCTGTAACGTGGTCGGCTCCATGGTCACACGCGAAGCACAAGGAACCATCTACACCCATGCCGGCCCCGAGATCGGCGTCGCTTCGACGAAGGCATTCACTGCCCAGCTCACTGCGCTCTACCTGTTTGCCCTTTACCTGGGACAGGTGCGTGGAACTCTCGGTCCCGAGCAATTGAAATCCGAAGTGCACGAACTGACCCGCCTGCCCGGAAAGCTGGAGCAGATTCTTACTCACGAAGAAAAATGCGAGGAACTGGCCAAGACCTACTCGCGCGCGCAGGACTTCCTGTTCCTGGGCCGTGGTATTCACTATCCAATAGCGCTCGAAGGCGCACTCAAACTAAAAGAAGTCTCCTACATTCACGCCGAGGGCTACCCTGCCGGAGAGATGAAGCATGGCCCCAACGCATTGATCGATGAAAACCTGCCGGTAGTCATCGTCGCCACCCGCGATCCCAACGACCCGCTCTCCGTGGTGCGCTACGAGAAGACGATGTCGAACCTGAAGGAAGTGAAAGCGCGCTCCGGTCAGGTGATTGCGCTCGCGACCGAAGGCGACGAAGAAATCAAGGAAGCCGCCGACCACGTAATCTACGTTCCGCCGGCGCCTGAAGAACTAGCACCTATCCTCGAGATCGTCCCCTTGCAACTGCTGGCCTACCACATCGCCGTCCGCCGAGGCTGCGACGTAGATCAGCCCAGAAACCTGGCCAAGTCGGTCACGGTAGAATAACCAGACTCACGTAGGGACAGGCGCCCTCGCCTGTCCGGCTGCGGCGTATTATGCCGCGGCACCTCGCTGCCTCGGATTGACCTGCCGCCTAATCGGCATATGGTGATAGGCTCGACTCCAGACACAGAAGAGGCTTGAAAACCAAACACTAACTCCAGTACTGCCCGCGACTTCCATAAAATCAAATGTTATCTTTAAGCTAATTATAGATAACGTCAATATTACAAAACGTTCCACATGGAACGTTCCGCCAGTTTGTGTAAGACACCGGCGCACCTCTACGCTCATCTAAGTAGTATGGCGTTCCCCATCTTGACTGCCCGGCTGAGCGAGAGCACTTCCCTTTCGAACTACACCAAGCATCTTGTGTTCGAAGTGGAAAGTCTTCCGCGCTTCGGGTTCGTTCCGGGGCAGTGGCTGTCGCTGACACACACCAAGCCTGACGGCGAGGAGATCACGCGCGCGTATTCCATCGCGTCTCCTCCCGATGGCAACCGATTCGCGCTCTGCCTGAACCGCGTGCAGGATGGGTTCATGTCAAACTACCTGTGCGACCTCGCGCCGGGCGCGGAGATTTCCGGTCAAGGTCCATTCGGTAATTTCATTTTGCGTCCGCCGCTGCGCGATACGATTTTCATCGCGACCGGCACGGGGATCGCACCTTACCGCTCGATGCTGCACTGGCTCTTAGCTGACCCGGCGCGGCATCAGAACAAACAGTTCTGGTTGCTGTTCGGCAGCCGCGAAGAGAAAGACATCTACTATCACGACGAGCTCACCGCTCTCGCGGCTGCCCATAAGAACTTCGACTACCTTCCGACGCTGAGCCGCGGGGGCCCGAATTGGAAAGGGCTGCGCGGCTACGTGCAGGAACATGTGCCCTCGATCGTCGGCGACCGGCTCGACATGCACGCGTACATCTGCGGGCTCGACAAGATGGTCCGTGCGAATCGCGATCTGCTCAAGAGTCTGGGCTGGGACCGGAAGTCGATTCTGTACGAGAAGTACGACTAGAGAGGGTGTCAGGTCTCAGTCTCAGGTCTCGGATCGTCGTGCTCGCTGACGACTGAAGACCGAAGACTGGCGACTGCTTACGGATTTCCTTCCTTCAGCAAGACCACATCGGCGACGTCGTGTTGGCTGGTGACTGCAAGGATTTTTCCGTCCGGTGACCAGGCGAAGTCCGCGATGGGTTCCGAGGTGAGATGGGTAAGCTGGTGCCCTGCCGATCCGTCGAGCGGCTGCAGCCAGAGGTTCGTGGTGCCGTTCTCGGTAATGGGATAGGCCACCGTGTTGGTGTGAGGCACAAGTTTCAACCCCGTGCCGACATCCTCGGTGCCTCTGAATCGAGGGTCGAGATCCATGAGACGGTAAGGAGTTGTGGATCCAGCCTCCAGGCTGACAATCGCAAGCTTACTGAAGGCGTCGTTGGTGCGCGGATCAATCAGATCGACGACAAAGCCCAACGATTTCCCGTCCGCCGAGATGAAACTGACCCCATTGATGGCGAACCGGTTCGGGATGTCACCTGCAGGGACCGCTTCCTCTTGTTTGCTTCCATCGATTGGCACCCGCATCAGGCGGGAGGTTCCCGGAGAGGCAATGTAGTACACCCACTTCCCGTCGGGCGAGCAGGCTGGGCTGCGGTCAAAGACTCCCGATGAGATCTGCCTGGGGTCGGAGCCATCTGCTTTCGAGCGCCAAATGTTGACCGTGTTGCCGGCATGGCGGGCCCAGGCAAAGACGAGGTACTGATCGCCACATGGAGCTGGGCTGAAGAGCGCCGCAGTCGGATCTCCGATCAGGGCGGTTGCGTTCTGTCCATCGGCATCTAAACGAGTGACTTTCTCGTTGTCGGAAACGAGCAATTTCCCGTCGGGAGTCCAATTCAGCTGTCGCGGATCGGCAACCTGAGTCAGCGACCGAGGCGCGGCAGGCTTGGGAGAGTCAGGAACGGCGATCAGGTCGAGCCCGCGGGTGGTCTTTATCTGCACGGTCGCCACACTGTGGCCGTCGGCCGACAGAGTCAAAGTCGCGTAGCGACTGGTATCACGCGTGATTGGGCGCAACTTACCGTCGATGGATAGCAAGCCGATTTGCGCTTGCTCGATGTGAGGTCCTCTTGTCGAATAGACAACGAGCAGCCAGTGCGCGTTTGGCAGCCACTTCACCTCGAAAACATTGTTGCTGTCCAAAGCGGCCAGAGTTGTGACCTGCCTGGTTGCCAAGTCGTAGCATTCCACGTAGCTGAGTGCAGCCCCTGCAGACAGGTAGGAGTATGCGATGCGCTTCCCGTCGGGCGACCATGTGATCTGGGTCGGGTCGGATCCGCGGGTGGATTGGGCGATGCGAAGCACGGTCTCGTCGCTGCCGTCGAGGTTCGCGGTAAGCAGGCGGTACTTGCCCGGATCGGGATCATTGGCGCGGATATACGCCATATGCTGGCCGTCAGGAGAAAACGCGAGGTTGCTGTCGATATCGCGGACCACCTGTTTGGGAGCGCCGCCCAGCACGGGCGCGCGTTGCAAGTTGAACTCCGTCGCTTGCACGTTGCCAGACTTGCGGAAGTACACATAGTTGCCATCGGGGGAGAAGGCCAGGTCCCGATATACGCTGGACGCGGGCGGAATCACTTGCGTGTCGCTGCCGGTAGGAATGTTGCGGAGCCAAAGGCTGTGTATCCCGTTCTCGTTCTGGACGTGGAGGATATATCTGCCGTCGGGAGAAATCGCAGCTAAATCCGCCTTGCCGTTGTTGGTGACCTGCGTGATCGTGAAATTCTGAAAGGGTACGGGGCCAGTGCGGGTGAGGAAGGCGTAAATACCAAAACCAGCGGCAGCGAGTAGAGCGAGCACAACCAGCGACGCGACGATGGTGCCTATGCGGTGCTGACGAGCGACGGCTGTAACGCTTGAACTGCTGGAGTACGCGGCGGCAACGGGAGTAGCGGCACCACCGGCAGAACCGCTGCCTGGTTTTGCTGAAGGCGCTCCAGCCACGGAAGCCGGAGTCTCCCCCGATGAACTGGCCGATGGAACTGCAGCGCCCCGACCCGAGCCGCTATCTCGTTGCAGACGTTTCAGGTCGCTGCGGATTTCCGAGGCATGCTGGTAACGGAGTTCACGATCTTTTTCGAGAGCTTTGTTGATGATTTCCTCGAGCCGTTGCGGGACATCGGGATTGAGCCGCACCGGGGAAAGCGGAGCGCGATTGAGGATGGCTTCGAAGATAAGAGCGGTGGTGTCGCCTCGGAAAGGGATGGCGCCGGTACTCATCTCGTAGAGCACAGCGCCGAAAGAGAACAAGTCGGTGCGCGCGTCGAGATCTCTGCCTTTGGCCTGCTCGGGAGACATGTAGGCGACGGTGCCGACCGCGGTTCCGGGGCTGGTCAGGAAGGCGTCGCTGATGGCGGTGGGGCCGGCAGTCTGCGCGGAATCGCGCGCGGAGGGCAACAGCTTGGCGAGACCGAAGTCGAGAATTTTGGCGTGACCGCGCTTGGTGACGAAGACGTTGGCGGGCTTGATGTCGCGATGAACGATGCCCTGGGTATGAGCGGCGTCGAGCGCATCGGCGATTTCGATGGCAAGCTGGAGCAGGGTTTCGGTCTCGATGGGATGCCCCGCGATGCGATGCTTCAGGGTCACGCCTTCGAGGTACTCCATCACGATGAAAGTCTGGCCATTGTCCTCATCGATCTCGTGAATGGTGCAGATGTTGGGATGATTGAGAGCGGAAGCGGCGCGCGCTTCACGCTGAAAACGCTCGAGGGCCTGGGAGTTGGAGGCGACGTCCTCGGGAAGAAACTTGAGGGCGACGAAGCGTCCCAGCTTGATGTCCTCGGCCTTATAGACGACACCCATACCTCCGCCGCCGAGTTTCTCGACGATGCGGTAATGGGAGATGGTCTGGCCGATCATGGGAGCGGGGTGCCGAGCTAAGGAATCTTATGTTTGGGCGGCGGGAGAAGTCAAAGATGGCGATTTCGCCGGGGGGCTTTCGATTTACGCAATTCGACCTGTCGCTCCATTCCGGAAAAGCATGCGGGACCGTGGTGGAAAATTTCTTCAGGCCATCGGAGTGCGTGACAGTCGTGGGGTCGTTCGACTCCCTCGGCTGACGCCTCACTCCGCTCACGATGACAGCGCATTTTTTGATCGACGCAGTTCGACGGGCGAGGACGCCCGTCACTCCATCGTTTTATTTCCGCTGCTGGTTGCGTTGGGCCAGGAATTGATCCTGGCATTGTTTGGCTTGGGCGAGGATGGCGGGGTATTCGGCAGATTTGCGAAACTCGGCCAGCAGCGAATCGGATTGCAGGTTTTCGTACCCGCAATAACCGTCCGCAATCGCCGATTTCATCAGTCGCGCGGAGAAGGCGTTCCCTCTACAGGCGTTGTACTGTACACCGGTACTGAATCTGGGTTCAGGATCCTTGAAGGCAAGCACATCCTTCTCGACCTGATCCAGAAGTTGGTCTAATCCTGGAGGCCGGGGTTTTGAGTAACAGGCCTCGAGAGCGCGAGTGTGGAAGAAGGTACTGCTGGGCAGACGATGAAGCCACTCCAAAGCCGCCTGGGTTTTGCCTTCGCGCAACAGCATATGCGCTTCCACATTCGTGGACCACTCCGAACCCGCATCCAATTGCAGAAAGGCTCGGGCCTGATCAAATTGTCCTAACGTTCCGAAGACGCTTGCACACGAGCGGAATTGGTAGTTTCCCGGATCGAGGCGTAGGGCCTCATTGCACTCTCGTGCTGCATCGTGCAGCAACCCGGCATAGCGGAGTACGTACGACAAGGTGAAGTGAGCAAAACCGCTCTGCGGACGTTTGTCGATCATGGCTTTGGCTTCCTGGTAGGCGAGAGTCAGCTTTCCTGCATCCGCATCCAGGCTCACAATCTGCGCTGCGGCGTCCTCCAGGTTGGGATCGAGCGCGAGTGCGCGCCGTAAAGTGGGGTCGGTGCGCGACATCGAACCGGTGGCTCCGGGGCCGTATTCCTCGTCGTAGTAATAGCGTTTGCCCAATGCAGACCATGCGGGCGCAAACGTGGGGTCAAGGCCAACGGATCGCTCGAGCATGCGAATGCCATCACGATTCTGATTGCCATCGTGCGCAATGGCGACACTCCGCAGGTAGAGGTCGTAGGCTTCTTCATTGGTGGGACGGGTCCCGCTGTCTCCTGCCGCCGTGTTCGCGCCGAGCGCCGGAATCAAACCCTGGCGCACCTGGGCGGTAACCTGGTCCCGCATCGCTACCAAATCTTCTGCGGGAACGTTTCTGGTGTCCTGCCAGAGCACGCGGTCGGCGGCGACGTCCACCGCTTCCATGGTCAACTGCAGTTGGTCGCGCACCTTCTGGAAGTGGCCGGTCACGATCCTGCCGACGTGCATTTCCTTGCCCGCCTGCTGAAGGTCGGTTCCTGCGTTCGCGTACTTGCTAGTTGTGGCGAAGGGGCGGATCGACAGGGTACGTACGGAGCTCAGGGTGGTTGCGATCTCGTCAGGGAGCGCCATGCGCAGGAAGTCGGAGTCCTTGTCAGAGCCGAGATTCTGAAATGGAAGAACAGCGATGGTGGCAAGAGGAGGAGCGGCTTTGGTCTCGGGCGACGACGAGGGTTTGAATCGCCAAGCCAACCCGCCGATGAGAGCGACAGCGAGGAGGGAGGCTAGAGCCCAAATCCACCACTTGCTCGTCGATGGTTCAGCAACCGGGGCGATGACGCGAGCACTGGAACCCGAGCCAGTATCGCGACGCGCGCGCGACAGGTCGGCGCGCATTTCAGAGGCGTGCTGGTAGCGGACCTCGCGGTCTTTCTCCAGCGCCTTTTGGATGATGCGTTCGAGGTCGGCTGGCACCTGCGGATTGAGACGGGTTGGAGCGGCCGGGGCGGCATGAAGGATGGAATCAAAGATGGCGCCGGAGGCTTCACCTCGGAATGGCAAAGCTCCGGTCGACATCTCGTAGAGCAGTATGCCGAAGGAAAATAAATCCGTGCGGGCGTCGAGCGGCTTGCCAAGCACTTGCTCGGGCGACATGTAAGAGACCGTTCCCAGAGTCGAGCCTGGGCTGGTGAGGTGCTCATCCTTGGATTGCGTGTTGGCATCGGCGATTCGACTGGCGGAGGTAGGGCCTTCTCCGACTTTCGCCAGACCGAAATCGAGAATCTTGGCGTGACCGCGCTTGGTAATGAAGATATTCGCGGGCTTGATGTCACGATGGATGATGCCCGCAGCATGCGCGGCGTCGAGTGCGTCGGCGATTTCCATTCCTAAGGAAAGCAGCGTCTCGATCTCTGTGGGACGCCCGGCGATGGCATGCTTCAGGGTCATGCCTTCGAGGTATTCCATGGCGATGAAGCGAGCGCCCTCGCCCTCGCCGATCTCGTAAATGGTGCAGATGTTGGGATGGTTGAGAGCGGAGGCGGCGCGGGCTTCACGACGGAAGCGCTCCAGGGCGGAGGCGTCCTGGGCCACGTTGTCGGGGAGGAATTTCAAGGCTACGAACCTGCCGAGCGAGAGGTCTTCGGCCTTGTAGACGACTCCCATGCCGCCACCACCGAGCTTCTCGACGATGCGGTAGTGCGAGATGGTGTGGCCGATCATGTGGTTGGGGGGGAATCTTATGAGGCGTGGGGGAGGAAGTCAAAAGAAGGGCCGCAGTGTTTCTTCCTAGAGAGTTCGACGTTGGGAACGTTCGCCGGTGCTCGGCTGAGAGGTGGGCGGCGAAAGACCGGGAGTTCCGTGGTGACGAATCTCTCCAGGCCGTCGGAGTCCGTGACAGACATGGGATCGTTCGACTCCGTTCGGCTGACGCCTCACTCCGCTCACGATGACAGCGCATTTTTTGATCGACGCAATTCGACTTGTCGCTCCATTCCCGCAAAGCATGGGGGACCGTGGTGGAAAATTTCTTCAGGCCATCGGAGTCTGTGACAGATGGGGGGCGTTCGACTCCGTTCGGCTGACGCCTCACTCCGCTCACGATGACAGCGCATTTTTTGATCGACGCAATTCGACCCGTCGCTCCATTCCCGCAAAGCATGGGGGACCGTGGTGGAAAATTTCTTCAGGCCATCGGAGTCTGTGACAGATGGGGGGCGTTCGACTCCGTTCGGCTACGCCTCACTCCGCTCACGATGACAGCGCATTTTTTGATCGACGCAGTTCGACCTCTCGCTCCATTGCGGCAAAGCATGGGGGGCCGTGGTGGAAAATTTCTTCAGGCCATCGGAGTCCGTGACCCACGGGGGGGCGTTCGACTCCGTTCGGCTGATGCCTCACTCCGCTCACGATGACAGGAGAGGATTTGGGCTCAATGCAGGGACGGCTTGCCTAGCGGCTTGCGCCGCATCTTGCTCCGCAGTAGAATTCCGCCGCACCGTCGTCTGTCTTCGACCTGCGGCCCCGCATACTCCGACGGACGAGCGGTTGCGATCCTACCGCTGCGGAGGCCGTCATGGTTCCACGTGTTCGCACTTTCCTGCTGATTTTGTGTCTGCTGGTGACTGGCGCATCCGCTGCCATGCCCAGTGAATCGTCGCCGCGCCCGTACCTTGCCTTAGGCGATAGTGTGGTCTTCGGCTTCATCACTCAGGCGGGATTCGAATACGGGACTCCTGACAACTTCATCGGCTATCCCGACTACGCCGGGCGCGCCTTGCGGTTGAACGACACTAACGCCGCATGTCCCGGGGAAACGACGGGTAGCTTTCTGTCGGCGACTGCAACGGACAATGGGTGCCGGGCCTTTCGCTTCGAGTTACACGCGCCGCTGCATGTTCCGTATACCACGACCCAATCCAGTTTTGCGCTGGCCTTCCTGGCGAGCCATCGACAAACGCGCCTGGTGACAATCCTGCTGGGGGCCAATGACGTCTTCGTGCTTGAGACCATGTGTGGGGGTGACCCGACCTGCATAGCCAATGGCCTGCCGCAAGTTCTGGCCACGGCGAGCGAGAACATGGCGAAGATCCTGGGCGAGATCCGCGGCGCTGGCTTCAAAGGAGTCATCGTAGTGGAGAACTACTATTCGCTCGATTACTCAGACGCGGCCGGAACCGCAGGAGTCCAACTTCTGAACCAGGCTGTGACCGCACCCGCCGCGACCTTTGGGGCAGTGGTGGCGGATGTGTTCACAACGTTTCAGACCGCTGCTTCCAATCCGTTCGCCGGTGGCCAAACGTGCAGGGCGGGGTTACTCAATGCCTCACCACAGAACCAGTTCGTCTGCGACGTTCATCCCAGCCAGTCGGGTCAGCAGTTGATTGCGCGAACGGTTGAGGCGGCGTACCTGGCTGCGCTTCACGCGGCAGAATAGTGCAGGCTTCTATAGCAGCGCTTCCTTCCGTGCACACAGGTCAGCGCCTAAACAGGCTGCGGGAAAAGTCTTTTCGAGAGCCTCAATTTCTAGCGGCTAAAGCCGGCGCTGATTTTGCTGTACTTACGGTGAAGCCGCGCCCTTTCAAAACGCGATCAAAATCCGAGCTTTTCTGCAGCCTCTAAAGGCTCATTACAGACGTCGGGACCAAGGCTGAAAGCGTGGCCGATTGCGAACCGTCGGCGGGAACACGCCGCGGACTCATGAGGGCATGGGCGTCTTTCGCTTCAGTCGCGCTTGCTCAAGTGGACCTGCCAGCGCCCGCAGTACGCCAGATCGCCAGATCGCCCGACCGTGCGCCCTGTCCTTGCAATCCTTTGATTTTAAGGCGATTATTCGATTTAAGTCTATGCATCCGCTGACCGTTCCCTCTCATCTAAAACTTGACAACGCTACACTCAAGTCCTATTATGAGCTCGTAGATACGTGTCAAGCGCAAGATTTTAATGCACTTATAGAGGTCTAGGAGGAGCGGATATGGGCAAGATTATTGGAATTGACCTGGGGACCACGAACTCGGTGGTCGCCGTGATGGAAGGCGGCGAACCCAAGGTGATTGCGAACGAAGAAGGTGGGCGGACTACTCCGTCGGTGGTCGGCTTTACGAAGACTGGGGAGCGGTTGGTTGGGCAAGTTGCGAAGCGGCAGGCCATTACCAATCCTGAGAACACGATCTTCTCGATCAAGCGGTTCATGGGACGCCGGTACGACGAAGTAAATGAAGAAATGAAGATGGTCCCTTATAAGGTCGAGCGCGATGGGGACCACGTGGCGGTCATCGCGCAGGGCAAGAAGTACACCCCGCCGGAGGTTTCCGCGATGATTCTTCAGAAGCTGAAGAAGGCTGCGGAAGACTACCTGGGCGAGAAGGTGACCGAGGCCGTGATCACGGTTCCGGCGTACTTCAATGACGCGCAGCGGCAGGCGACCAAGGATGCCGGCAAGATTGCCGGGCTGGACGTAAAGCGCATCATCAACGAGCCGACGGCGGCTGCGCTGGCTTACGGGCTTGATAAGGGTAAGGACGAGACGATCGCCGTGTATGACTTCGGCGGCGGTACGTTCGATATTTCGATTCTGGAAGTGGGCGAAGGCGTCATCGAGGTGAAGGCCACGAATGGTGATACGCACCTCGGCGGTGACAACCTCGACCAGCGGATTGTCGATTGGCTGATTGACGAGTTTAAGAAGGACGAAGGTCTCGACCTGCGTGGTAAGGGGAACGAGATGGCTTTGCAGCGTCTGCGGGATGCGGCGGAGCGCGCGAAGATCGAGCTCTCGACCACGATGGAGACCGAGATCAACCTGCCGTTTATCACGGCGGATGCCAGCGGTCCGAAACACCTGGTGAAGAAGTTGACGCGGGCGAAGCTCGAGTCAATGGTGGAGGACTTGATCCAGCGCTCGGTGGGTCCGTGCCGGCAGTGCATGAAGGACGCGGGCGTCGATGCCAGCAAGATCAATGAAGTGGTGCTGGTCGGCGGACAGACGCGGATGCCGCGCATTCAGGCGCTGGTGAAGGAACTGTTCGGACGGGAGCCGCACAAGGGCGTGAACCCGGATGAAGTCGTGGCAGTGGGCGCGGCGATCCAGGGCGGCGTTCTGAAGGGTGAGGTCAAGGACCTGCTCCTGCTGGATGTGACTCCGCTGTCGCTGGCGATTGAAACGCTGGGCGGCGTGGCGACGCCGATGATCCCGCGGAACACGACGATTCCGACCAAGAAGACGGAGACGTTCTCAACCGCGGCGGACAATCAGACGTCGGTTGAGGTGCATGTGCTGCAGGGCGAGCGTCCGATGGCAGCGCAGAACCGGACTCTGGGCAAGTTCCACTTGACCGGGTTGCCACCGGCTCCGCGTGGAATGCCGCAGATCGAGGTGACGTTCGACATCGACGCGAACGGAATCCTGAACGTGACGGCGAAGGATATGGCGACGGGCAAGGATCAGAAGATCACGATCACGTCGTCGTCCGGACTGTCGAAGGAAGAAGTGGAGCGGATGGCGAAGGAAGCCGATGCCCACTCGGCCGAGGACAAAGCGAAGCGCGAAGAGATCGAAGCCAAGAACCAGCTCGACAGCATGGTCTACCAGATGGAGAAGATGCTGCGCGAGTCGGGGGATAAGATCTCGGGTTCGGAGCGCGGCGACGTGGAGAACGCGATCGCCGATGCGAAGAAGGCGCTGGAATCGGGCGACAAGGCGAGCATGGATCGGGCGCGCGAAGCGCTTACCCAGGCATCGCACAAGCTGGCCGAACAGATGTACAAGGCGGCTGGGTCACAGGGCGCTGCGGGCGCAGGCCCGAGCGCTGAAGCGGGAGCTTCGGGCGCGGGCGGTGGAGACGGTCAGGCCAAGAAAGATGAGGGCGTGATCGATGCCGAGTACGTGGACGTGGAAGATAAGAAGTGAGCTGCCAGCTCCTGGCTGCCAGCTTTTAGCTTGAGGGGCGCGATCGCGCCCCTTCTTGGTATTGGAGATGGCGCGGGCGAGACGCCCGCGCGACAGCCGGCGGGACGCCGGCGCTACTGGAGGAAACCTAAATTGCAATTCGAAGTGAATCAGCAGGAATATTTTTTGAATTATGTGGAAGATGAGGGACGGTGGTATGTGTTTCGTCCTACGGGGAGTGGCGTGATCCGTATTCCGGTGGAGATCGAGGCGGTGCACTCGGAGCATTTTGCGTTTGCTCCGGAAGAGGGGAAGAAGCGGATTGTGCACTGATGAGCGGAAATGCGGCGAGAGCCGGGTGGAAGGTTCCGAAGGGCCGGTGGTGCTGCCAACAGGCATGGGGTCCTTCGACTCCGTTCGGCTGGCGCCTCACTGCGCTCAGGATGACATTTCTCAGTGTTGAGCAATCGGCTGGCTCCTCACTGCGCTTAGGATGAGATTTCCTGGTGTTGAGCAATCGGCTGACTCCTCACTGGGCTTAGGATGACAGGTTATTGCCAGGCACAGGAGCGGATACCGCCAAGAGCTAAGGGCCACGAGCTGACGACTACAAGCTAGCAGCTGATTTTCATGGCGACTCAAACAAAAGATTATTACGGCGCGCTGGGGGTGAAGAAGAGCGCTTCTACGGATGATATCCGGAAGGCTTTTCGGAAGCTTGCACGCAAGTACCATCCCGACGTTAATCCCGGGGACAAGACGGCGGAGGAAAAGTTCAAGACGATTTCGGAAGCGAATGAAATCTTGAGCGATCCGAAGAAGCGCAAGATCTACGACCAGCTGGGATTTTATTCCGACAACATTGATCCGGCGGCGGCCGAGGCTTATGCGCGGCAGGGTGGGACTCCGGGGGGCTTCCCTGGGGGTCAACCTGGAGGCAATGCCACGGGATCTGCAGGAGCCGGGGGTGTGCCGTTTGACTTTGGCGGCTTTGACTTCTCAGATCTATTCGAGGGAGGTGGGCGGGGTAAGCGAGCATCCTCCTCGAGCCGGGGCGGCTTTCGAGACATCTTCTCCAGCATGTTCGATCGCGGCGGAGCAGCGGCAGCGGAAGGGCCGGAGCCCGGGTCGGATCTCGAATATCAGGTCAATGTTCCCTTCTGGACGGCGATCCGGGGCGGGGTGATGCGGCTGAACATTACTCGCCGGGAAACCTGCGGCAGTTGTCACGGATCGGGATTTGTCGAGGCCCCAGGGGTTTGTCCGCAGTGTCATGGCAAGGGAACCATTGAGCAGACGGGCGGGCGGATGAAGTTCAACGTGCAATGCCCGCGCTGCCACGGGACCGGGAAGAACATCTCGACCTGCCCTACTTGCCATGGTGAAGGGACCATCGAGCGCACGGAACCGCTGGAGGTTCGGATCAAAGCGGGGACCCGGGATGGGCAGCGCATCCGGCTGGCTGGGAAGGGGAATGCCGGATCGCACGGCGGGCCTCCGGGCGACCTCTACGTGATTATCAAGACGGGCGATCATCCGGTGTTTCATCGCGACGGAGACGATATACGCTTGACCGTGCCGGTGACCGCGACCGAAGCGGCGCTGGGAGCGAAGATCGAGGTACCGACGATTGATGGACGGACTCTTTTGAAGATTCCGCCGGGGACGCAATCTGGACAAAGGCTACGGCTGCGGGAAAAAGGCGTGCCCTCGGCGACTAAGGAAGGTGTGCGCGGGGATGAGATTGTGGAGGTAAAGATCACGGTCCCCATGCCACGGGATGAGAAGACCAAGGAGTTGCTGCGGGAGCTGGCAAGGTTGAACCCGGAGGATCCTCGGGTGGAGCTGTGGGGGAAGGTCTAGGTGTCAGGTCTCAGGATGGGTATGGACACTATCTAAAGAAACAAGACCTTCACCACGAAGGACACGAAGGGAGCACGAAGGGTTCGCCCACGTGCTCCCTTTTTACTTAGGGCTTTTTCTTGGCCGATGAGGAAAATCTGCACTCCTGGACGTCTCTGCGGCCTAAGGCCTGAGACTGACACCTGAGACCTGGTCTTCATTTCTATTTCTTGCTGGGGTCGTCAGCCGGGTTGACGTAGTTGAACTGGAGCGGCGACATACCGTGGACCTGGACGATCACTTCGCCCGAGGCCATGGCGTAGTGGTGCATGTCGGGATCCATGTAGGCGAAACTTCCGGCAGGGAACAGCATCATCTTGGATTCGTCGAACTTGTCGCCCATTCCTACCTTGAAGTTCCCAGAAAGAACCGAGACGTTCTCGCGGTTGGGATGCCAATGCGGGGCGATCTTGTAGCCGTCGGGCATTTTGAGGCGGACGGTGAAGTCGCCGGACTTTGCCATGGGATTGCCTTCGAGCACAGCCAGACTGGCGCCGGGTGCCATGAAGGGCGGAGCCTGACCCCACTTGATCTGGTCAGGGGCGAAGGCGTTTTGCGGGACAGCGCCCTGGGCGAGCAATAGTGCGGCACAGAGGCATAGGGCGGCTCCGAATATTCTCGTCATCAGCGGTCTCCTTGAGAAAAGGTTTGGGACGGAATGACGAAGTTATACAGCGGATGCCGGAGGTGAGCAATAGCGTCGAGACGGGGAAGCGGGTCGAACCATTTGGAGTTTTGAATCGTGGAGAGTTTGCCGAGCTTTGCTCGGCCGGGCAGACGAGGGCGTCTGCCCCTACGCGCAATGCGATTACCTCCGTACTGTGTTTTCGCGAAAAAAAATCTCAAATAATGATTGCGTCGCATCTAATTTGCCGTATTCTCTGTGCTGCGAACTAACTTCGCCGAAATGCCCGTGGAATCGCAGTTACCCGGGAGCCGCGAAAATTCAGGGAGACGCGGTGGTGAGAGTGAGTCGCTTGAGGAGGAAGCCATAGAAATTGGCAACAGCTAGCGCACCTACCCAGCCAACCCAGCAACTCCCGGTTGTTCCCCAGAACAAAAAATTCGGCAGGCTCACCTTGTGGCCGCTGGTCGCCGCTACCTTCTTTATGGTATCGGGCGGCACGTACGGCACGGAGGACATCGTGCACGGCGCCGGGTATGGCCGGGCCATTCTGATTCTGCTGCTGACACCAATTTTGTGGAGTTTGCCGACCGCGTTCATGATCGGCGAGCTTTCGAGCGCGCTGCCGGAAGAGGGCGGGTACTACGCGTGGGTTCGGCGGGCGATGGGAAATTTCTGGGGATTCCAGGAAGCGTGGCTGTCGCTGGTGGCGTCGGTGTTCGACATGGCGATTTACCCGACGCTGTTCATCCTCTATTTGCAGCGGCTGTTTCCCTGGTTCGCAATCGGGCATCGGGGACTGATGGTGGGATTGGCCGTGGTGGCGTTGTGTGCGCTGCTGAACGTGGCCGGGGTGAAGGTGGTATCAAACACCTCGCTGTGGCTGTTCTTCGCACTGTCGGCGCCCTTTATCGCCATCGTGTGCATCGCGCCGTTTAGATTTGGCGCGCTGGCACAGGCAATCACAAAGCCGACCAACTCCAGCATCGACATTCTGACGGGCGTGCTCATCTGCATGTGGAACTACATGGGGTGGGATAACGCGTCGACGATTGCCGCAGAAGTCGAGCGGCCGCAGCGGACTTATCCGCGCGCTATGCTGGCAGCGGTGCTGATTGTGGCTGTGAGCTACATTTTGCCGGTGGCGGCAATGTGGATGACCGGGCTCGCGCCGGGCGCCTGGGATACCGGTTTTTGGGCGGACGTTGCCGGCATGCTGGGCGGACCTCTGCTGCGAGTGGCTCTGGCCTTAGGCGGCATGATCAGCGGCTTTGGGATGTTCAACGCGCTGGTGATGAGCTACTCGAGGCTTCCCCTGGCGATGGCTCAGGATGGGATGCTGCCGAAGATTTTCGGCAAGCGGCATTCCCGGTCGCGGGCGCCATGGGTGGCGATTGTGGTGCTGGCGGTCTTGTGGGCACCTTGCCTACTGCTGGGATTTGAACGGCTGGTGACCATCGACATTCTGCTTTATGGCGCTAGCCTGGGATTGGAGTTCGCGGCTTTGATTTGCCTGCGGATCCGGGAACCGGAGTTGCCAAGGCCTTTCCGCGTCCCGGGCGGCTTGTTTGGAGCGATCGCGATCGGAATCACTCCCATGCTGATGCTGGGCTTCTCGATCTTCCGCAGCGAGCACGAGACAGTCGCGGGGATGAGTTCGTTCGCTTTCGGGATGATCCTGATGGCGGCGGGCGTGGTGGCTTACGGATTGAACCATGCTCTGAAGCCGGGTGGATGGGCTCCGGGGACGGAGAAGCCACAGCCCGCAGCGTAGAGTCGCGGATTTTGCTGAGTTCCGCTTCTGGAAGCAGAAGATCTTGCGGCTCGTTTTTGTTCCTTTCTTGTTCCAAGTATTCCCAATTGGAAGCGTCGTACCGCCCTTGGTTGAGAATGCTATATTCCTAGGCGGGTCGCCTTCGGTTTGGTGGGCTTAGAGCGCTTGCGGGCTTACGCCCGCTACGCTGAGTGTCGCCCCTGCGGGGCTCGGTTCAAAATACGGCCTGTTCCCAGCGCTTACGCGCTGGGCTAATGTATGCCGCCCCCTGCGGGGGCTCGTTTGTGGAAGCTCAGAACGCCCTGATCTCTGAGTGCTCCTTGTTCGAAGGTGCTCAATGCTTCGGGGTGCACCATGTTTTCACGGTGCTCCATCTTGCGAGTGCTCCATGCTTGAGGGTGCTCCATGCTTCACGGTGCTCCATGCTTCACGGTGCTCCATGCTTCACGGTGCTCCATGCTTCACGGTGCTCCATGCTTCACGGTGCTCCATGCTTCACGGTGCTCCATGCTTCACGGTGTTCTATGTTTTCACGGTGCTCCATCTTGCGGGTGCGCTGCACGATCATAGCGGGCATACTGGCCTATGACTAAACGCAAATCCAAGGGCGCCTACATGATTTCGGCGGTGGCCGAGATGTATGGCATTCATCCGCAAACGTTGCGGCTTTACGAGCGGGAGGGACTGCTCAAGCCTTCGCGCACGGAGGGCAATACCCGGCTTTATACCGATGAGGACCTGCTGCGGTTGGAGTTCATTTTGTCGCTGGCGCGGGACCTGGGAGTGAATATCAGCGGGATTGCGATCATCTTGCAGATGCGGGAGCGGATGGAGGAGATGCAACGGCAGATTCAGGATTTCGTGAAGTACATTCAGCAGGAGGTGCTGGCGCGGGCGACGGCGGCGGCGGACCCATCCAAGGGCGCGATTGTCCCCCTGCGGAGACCACAGGTGCCACCCGCAGCTGCCACGCCTTTGCGCAAAAAGTAAATCTGCGAAGGTCGCGGATTTCGTGCTCCGCAAAACGTCGGCCTGCAAGAGGAAGTGCCGGCATCGTGCCGGCTCTGGGGCGGGCGCGACGCCCGCCTGACAGCCGCCGGGACGGCAGCGCTACTGCTTGCCGTCGATTTTCTCTTTCAAATGCTTGGCGCAGGCTTCGGCGCTGCTCTTTTTGCCATGCGCGGAGCTGACCTTGTTCACGGAATAAGCGAAGACGACCTCAGACGTTTTCAGGTTCACTATCTGAATACTGGCCTGCTCGTTCGAGCGCCAATCCCACATGATGACTTTCTTGGCGGTGCTGGCTTTCTGTGTTTCCGATTGTCCGGTGATCTGAAAATCGGCCTGGTCCTTCTCGGCGACGATTTGCAGCGGGACTTTCTTCTTTTCTATGGCCGCTTTGAGAAATTCATCGAAGCCGTCGGGCATGGAAGCGACAAACACCTTGGAATTCGGTGGGATGACCTTGCTGGCCTCCTGGCTCGAAGCATGTTGGAACGCGAACAGCGCAAACAAGGGTATCAGGGCGATGAAGGCTTTACTCTTCATGAGACACCTCAGTGGTAGCGGTTTTCGATTTTTTCGTTGATGTGCTTGGCAACGGCTTCACCGGCGCTCTGTTTCCCTCGCACCGAATTGGTTTTGTTCACCGAATATGCGAATACGACATTGCTGGTCTTCAGGTTCACAATCTTGATGCTGGCGGCTTCGTTGGTTTGCTGAGAACCGAGGAAGAGCATCTTTGCCCAACCAGCTTTGTCGCTGTCGGAGACACCGCTGAGTTCGTAGTCGGCTTTATCGCGATCGGTGACCAGAACGACCGGCACCTTCTTCTTTTCCAGGCCGGCGGCGACGTAGGTTTCAAATCCGCTGGGCATGGGCGCGATGTAGATGCGGGCGCCGGAAGGAAGGGATTCGTTGGTGATGACGGGATTTTTGTCAGTCTGATTGGTGGTCGTCAGCTCGGAAGGCTTTGGCTCTTGTGCAAGGGACGAACCGGTGCAGAGGAAGAGGGCGAGTACAGGCAGAACAAGGCGCTTGAAAGGCATAAGAAAGCTCCTTTTGGTTATCGTCTCGAAACCAGCGGAGACACCTTTACAGTGTGAAGCCTAGAAGGCCGCCGAGACATTTGCAGTGATCAGACTCACTGCAAAATGTGACAAAGGGTCTTCACGTCTGAGGGTGGCATCCCGGAGGACCTTCCCCGGTACGGCTTCGCGCGGCGTATGATATGGAGTTTTCCGAGCCGGAATGGGCCGAGCGCCGACGGCTGAGTGCTGAATGCTTCCCTTCAAGCTCGTCTACAGCGACGACTATTACCTTCCCATCGGCTCGCATGTTTTCCCCGCCGAAAAGTACCAGCGCATTCACGAGCGACTGCTCGAGAGCGGCGTGGCGGATGCGAAGGATTTCGTTTCGCCCCAGCCTGCGTCGGATGAAGACATCCTGTTAGTGCATACGCCGCAGTATGTGCACAAGCTCAAGACCGGCACGCTTTCGGCGCGGGAAGAGTTGGAGATGGAGATTCCCTACTCGCCGGAACTGGTGCGGGCGTTCTGGCTGGCGGCGGGCGGTTCGATTCTTGCGGCTGACTACGCGTTGAATGATCGAGTGGCGTTCAATATTGGCGGAGGATTTCACCACGCGTTTCCGGATCACGGGGAGGGCTTCTGCATGATCCACGACGTGGCGGTGGCGATCCGGCGAATGCAGCGGGATGAAAAGATCCGGACCGCAATGACGGTGGATTGCGACGTGCACCAGGGGAACGGGACGGCGGTGATCTTTGCGGGTGTGCGGGTGCCGAGTGATCCGTTGCCGTCGGTGGGTGGGGCGAGGATTCCGGTGTCGCATGGAGCGAGGATTCGGAACACGCATGCGGGGGATGTGTTCACCATTTCCCTGCATCAGGAGAACAATTATCCAGCGTTCAAGCCGCCTTCTTCGATTGACGTCGACCTGCCGGACGAAATCGGGGACGACGATTACCTGGCGTGGCTCGACAATGCATTGAGTTCAGGGCTGCGGCAATTTGAGCCGGAGTTGCTGTGTTATATCGCGGGGGCCGATCCCTATCGCGAGGATCAACTGGGTGGGCTGAGCCTGACGATTGAGGGATTGAAGAAGCGGGATGAGTTGGTGTTTCGAGTGGCGCGGGCGCGGGACATTCCCGTCATGGTGACCTTCGCGGGAGGGTACGCGCATAAGGTGGATGACACCGTGACGATTCACTGCAATACGGTGGTGGCAGCGAAAGAAGTGTTCGCCGGGAAAACGGCGGAGAAAAAATAATTGTCAGTGGAATCGAAGTAAGAGCGCAGAGGAGTCCTGCAGGAAGTGGGCGATCATCCCGGGTCGCAGGTTGCGCCGCCACTGCGCCAGCAATCCAAAGAGACAACCGAAAACCGTGATGACGGCCATCAGGCGCGGGCCCTGGTAGCCGTGCCCAGCCCCGAAGACCACAGCTTGGAGGAGTACGCCGGCAATCGTGCTGCCGGTCCAGGCGCTGAACTGCTTTTGCAGATAGCCCCGAAAGATGACCTCCTCGCAGAAGCCAGCTGTCGCGCAGAGGAGGAGATAGGAAACGATATCGGTTCTCGTGTGGGGCAACAGACGCTCTGCGACTTCGCGACCGCTGGCGTGTAAAAGGCGTGCGCAGGCGGCAAGGATCATGCCGGAGACAATCAAGAAGACAACGGCGATGCCTACGTCGCGCAGGATGCTAGTCCAGCGGGGCCAAGTTCCTCCGATCAGATCACGAAGAGTGAGGCCACGGCGGCGGATGCCAAACCAGATGAACGCCACGATCACCCATTGCATGAGGATCACGCTCAGGTAGCCGATGGCTGGGCCGCGACGAAATCCCAGCGGCGACAGGTTGTGGGAGTACGCGCTGGTCGCAGACGCAAGGCCGATGAAGAGCAGAAGGGCGATGGTGTGCCATGCGGGAGCGATCGAGGCGGCACGCTGTCCCGGCGGGGGAATGGCGACGTTCGGGTCGGGATTGTTTTGCATTTACGCGGCGGGATCGGGAACGGCAGGATTGTACTATTTATGCATGCGCTTACGCCTCATCCGGCACGCCACCCTCACGATTGAGTATAACGGCCACAAACTGATCATCGATCCCATGTTGGATGAGGCGGGCGCGCGACCGCCGATCCAGAACTCGCCAAATCCGCGAAAAAATCCGCTGGTGCCGTTGCCCATTCCGGTCGCGGAAGTGCTGGAGGGAGTGGAGGCCGTCCTCGTCACACATACGCATAGTGATCACTGGGATGCGACAGCAGCGGAGTTGCTTGGGAAGAGTCTGCCGCTGTTCGGTCAAATTGAAGATCAGGCGAAGTTCCGCTCACAGGGGTTTGGCGCTGCTCAAGCGGTGCGGGAGAGTGCAGTGTGGAACGGGATCGAGATCGTGCGCACCGACGGACAGCATGGCCGGGGAGAGATTGGGAAGGCGATGGCGCCGGTCTCCGGATTTGTGCTGCGAGCTTCGGGCGAGCCGACTCTGTACATTGCCGGGGACACGATCTGGTGCGGGGAGGTTCAGGATGCGCTGCGCGAGCATCGACCTGCGGTCGTGGTGGTGAATGCCGGAGCCGCGCAGTTTCTGGAGGGTGATCCAATCACGATGACGGCGGACGATGTGATTGCCACGTGCCAAGCGGCTGGAGCTTCGAAGGTCGTGGCGGTGCACATGGAGGCGATCAATCATTGCCTGCTGACGCGGGCGGATCTGGGCTTTCAGTTGGAGGCGGCGCGAGTGGAGAAGGCTGAGATTCCGGGGGATGGGGAGTGGGTGGAGTCGGGGGTGTGAATCCCGTATCTCGGAGACGAAGTCGTGGCGGAAATTCCCGTTGGGCCGGTGATGCTGCCGACGGGCATGGGGTCCCCTTCGGCTTCGCTCAGGGCAGGCTTTCGGCTTCGTTCGGCTGTCGCCTCACTGCGCTCAGGATGACAGCGTTGAGAAGAGATTGGATTTGTGGCGCGGCGGCAAGCGCGTGCTATCGCCACTTCGGAGGCAGTCACATCGCACTGTAGCCGCGGTCACCGTAGTGTTTCTCTGGTCCTGTCATCCTGAGCGCAGCGAGGCGGTTGCCGAGCGGAGTCGAAGGATCGCTCACCTGCTTGGGCCGAGGTGAACTTCAAAAGGCATTTCTAGTATGGACCATGAGTAATGGACTTACATCGTTGCGAGCTGCAGTGGGACTCTATATATCGGCATGACCAACAATATTGAGCGGCGGGCTTGGGAGCACAAGAGTGGCCAGTTTGAAGGGTTTGCTCGCGAGTACCATTGTGAGCGGCTGGTGTATTACGAAGCTTTTGGGAACGTGCTTGATGCGATTGCGAGGGAGAAACAACTGAAGGGGTGGCGGCGTTCGAAGAAGATCGCACTGATTGAGTCGCACAATCCTCGGTGGGAAGATTTGGCTGAGAAGTGGGGTTGGCAGATGGCGTTTCCGGGAGAGCCGATCAAGGGCCGATGAGCCGTGGTGGAAATTTCCGCGGGGCCGTTGGTGCTGCCAGCGGGCATGGGGTCCTTCGACTTCGTTCGGCTGGCGCCTCACTTCGCTCAGGATGACAGCGTTTTTTTGCCCACTTTATTTCTTAGCGACATTATTTTTTAGCCACATTATTTCTTAGCCCCACGTTATTTTTTAACCACATTATTATTTCTTAGGCGCATTATTTCTTAGGCGCATTTTCTTACACGCATTTTCTTAGCACATTCCGAGGAGTGGATCGCGGCTCTCAACGCACCTATCAGCTACTGGCGGTCGCCTGACGAGCATTGCCCCGCAGCCGACGACAGACGACGAACGAACAACTTCCCGGCTGTTAGAATAGGCATCGGCTATGTTTGAGAATCTTCAGGAAAAACTTCAGCGCGCTTTTAAGACTTTGCGCGGGCAGGCGACGCTTACCGAGGAGAATATCCAGGAGGCGCTGCGGGAGATCCGGCTGGCGCTGCTTGAGGCCGATGTCAACTTCAAAGTCGTCAAGCAGCTGATCGATCAGATACAGGCGAAGGCGGTCGGGCAGGAAGTGTTGACGGCGCTTTCGCCGGGCGAACAGGTTATCAAGATCGTTCGCGACGAGATGGTCGCGGTTTTGGGGAAGGACACGGCCAAGCTCAAGTTTGCTTCGCAGCCTCCGACGGTCTTTCTGATGGCGGGATTGCAGGGCTCCGGCAAGACGACAACCTCGGGCAAGCTGGCGAGTTGGCTGAAGAATGGCGGACACCGTCCGCTGCTGGTGTCGGTGGACGTTTATCGCCCGGCGGCGCGGCAACAGTTGAAGGTCGTGGCCGATGCAATCAAGGCGAATATCTACGAGGGTGAAGTTACCGAGGCCAATACGGCGACGGTGGAACGGCTGGTGAAGGAGGCTCGGCGCGAGGCCGTCAACTCGGGCAGTGACGTGCTCATTGTCGATACAGCGGGACGCCTGCACATTGACGATCAGCTAATGGAGGAAATGCAGTCGTTGAAGCGGCTGCTGAATCCGTCGGAAATTCTGTTTGTGGCCGACGCGATGACGGGGCAGGACGCGGTTCGCTCGGCGGATGAGTTTCATAAGAAGCTCACACTCACCGGTGTGGTGCTCACCAAGATGGACGGTGATGCGCGCGGCGGAGCTGCGCTTTCCATCCGGCAGGTTACGGGGCAGCCGATCAAATTTATCGGCGTGGGCGAGAAGTACGATGCGATCGAGCCGTTTCATCCGGATCGCATCGTTTCGCGAATTTTGGGGATGGGCGACATTCTGTCGCTCATCGAAAAGGCCGAGCAGAAGATCGACCGGAAGAAAGCCGAGGAAATGGCCAGCCGGGCGCTGGCCGGGGACGGCTTCTCGCTGGAGGATTTTCGCGATCAACTGCGCCAAGTGCGCAAGATGGGCTCGATCCAGAGCCTGATGGGAATGCTGCCATCGATCGGACCGTTCAGCGGGCTGCAGAAGGCGGCGGACAAGGTCGATGAGAAACAGATCAACCGGGTCGAAGCGATCATCAACTCGATGACCGCGCACGAGCGGAATCATCACGAAGTCATCAATGGCAGCCGGCGGAAACGCATTGCCCGCGGTTCGGGAACGACCGTGCAGGAAGTGAATAACTTGCTCCGGCAGTACGTGCAGATGAAGAAGATGTTCAAGGATATGGGGAAGCCCAGTTTTGCGCGGCGGCTGGCGGGGATGCGGATGCCGAAGATGTAGTCGTTCGGTCGTTGAAAACAGTGGTCAGTCGTCAGTCGTCGCCAAGCCCTAGAACGCGGCATTTTTGGAATCCCACCCTAGCGCAAAGGACGCGCTAGGCTGGGGCACCCATTTTTTGTGCCGACGACCAACGACCGTTGACTGCCTTTATGAAATGGCGATCCCTCGAAGAATCGACCTCTGGAAACGATACTCGGCTGCTGCGCGAGATTCTGGCCGAGCGGAAAGAGAAGATTGCGGAGCATGTGCCGGCGGCGACACTTGAATGCCATGCCCGAGTGATCGCCGGCCTGAAGGCCCAAGGATTAGTGGATAAATCGCTTGCGGTGGGCGAATGGGCTCCGGAGTTTTCGCTTCCGGATCACAATGGCAACATGGTTTCCTTGGCGGAATTGCTGAGACGAGGGCGGCTGGTGTTGTGCTTTTTTCGTGGGCGCTGGGATCCGTTCTGTTGCGGGCAGATGGAGGCGATGAATCGGATCGTCCCGGAGATCGAGGCGGCCTGGGCCTCGCTGGTGGCGATCTCTCCCCAGACAGTGAAGCAGTCGTTCTTCATGGCCGATCAGCACCGACTGCGCTTTGCGCTCCTGAGCGATGCGGGAAACCAGGTGGCCCGGCAGTTTGGGTTGGTGTACCGGTTACCCGATGAGCAGCAGGCCATTTATCGGCGGGCGTTCGTAAATCTGCCTTTCATCAATGGGGACGAGAGCTGGGAGCTGGCGATTCCGGCGACGTATATTCTTGAGCGGGATGGGACCGTGCTGTTCGCCTCGGCTGACGAGGACTATACCGAGCGGCCGGAGCCCGCGGAAATTCTGGAGCAGCTGCGATGAAAGCGGCCTTGTTCGTCATTCTGCTTCCTCTGATGAGCGTGCTGATTGTGAGCTTGTACGTGGCGGGCGGAGCTTAGCGGACCGTGGCGCTAGTACTACTGGTTGTGAGCGTCATCGGCACGATTGCTGGACTTCTTCGGAGCCAAGTTGCTTGCGAACAGGGAACTCCCGATGGAGCGTCGCTGGCTTGCGCGGTGCGTGCCAATTCCGTGGTCGAAGAAGCGTTTAGGTCTTTGGTGCATCCGCGAGACATGGGATCGTTCGACTCCGTTCGGCATTCGCCTCACTCCGCTCACGATGACAGTGGTATAGGGGCTTTCGGCTTTGAGCCACGAGATGCGAGCTTTCGCGCACAAGATGAGCAGATAGACAGCTGGCTACGGGTCTGAATGCTAGTTTGGGATAGGAACGGCGCCCTTGCCAATGGCGCTAACTTCCGCGATAATAATGGTTTGTCTTATCCCTCCCGGAAGGACTAGGAAAGGAAATCTGGTGTTAATGATTCGACTGGCGCGCACGGGTGCGCGCAAACAACCGCAATATCGCGTAGTGGTTATCGAGAAGGAACGGGCGCGCAATGGGCGCTCAGTCGAGGTCGTGGGGACGTACAATCCCCGGGGCGCGGCGGCCCATATCGATCTGAAGCGCGATCGCATTGATTATTGGGTTTCGAAGGGCGCGAAGATGTCGGATCGCGTCAGCAAGCTGTTCGCTAAGCCTGTGCCTGAGCCTGCGAGCGCTGGGCCTGCCGCCTGATAGAGACGACCTCAGGGGCTAAAGCCCTTTTCCATGGTAACGCTCTACGGCTCGGCTGAAGCCGAGCCCTTTCAAAGCGGCTAGTTCGGGTCAAAGGGGCTAGTCCGAGTTAAAGCGGCTATTTCGAGTTAAAGCCGCTATTTCGAGTCAAAGCGGCTATTTCGAGAATTCTCGAAGCGACATCGATTGGTCGCGAGCTTTCAAAGCGGCGTAGCCCGAGTCCAGACGGCAGGCTGCTCGCCGCGGCGGTTCAAAGCGGCGGATCGATCCAGTTCAAAGCGGGGCAAGGTGTACAGTCTGCAGGCATACAGTGCTGTATTGCCCCGGCGGTGTGCAGCGTAAGGAAATGCGATGAGCGAACAGAGCGGGGACCCGAAGATTCTTCTCGAGCACGTCACGAAGGCGCTGGTGGATGCTCCGGACCAGGTGACGGTGAGCCAGATCGAAGAAGAGGGCGAAATCGTGCTTGAGCTCACGGTCGCCGAAGGCGATCTGGGCAAGGTGATCGGCAAGTCGGGACGAACGGCGCGGGCGCTGCGGACGCTCTTGAGTGCGGCCGGCATCAAAGCGCAGAAGCGCTATGCGCTCGAAATCCTCGAATAGGGTTCAGAGATGCACCTCCGCGTGGCGAGCGCAAGATGCACTCCCACCCCAGCAAGCTAAAACCGAGCTTGCTGGGACCCCGGGCTCGCGACAGCCGGCAGGATGCCGGCGCTACAAAGGGCAGACTGTGGGCGACGAGTACATCAGCCTGGCTCGCGTCCTGAAGACGCAGGGTCGGCACGGTGAGGTTGCCGTGGAAGTGCACTCGGACGTTCCCGACCGCTTCGTCGAAGGCATGCGGCTGTTCGCGCTCGATGAGAGCGGCGGACGGCGGCAGCTGACGGTGGAGGAGTTGTGGCCGCATAAGGGTCACCTGGTTTTGAAGTTCGCCGGGATCGACTCCATCTCGGACGCGGAAATTCTGGTGCGATGTGAATTGCAGGTTCCGCAGGCCGAGCGAGCCGAACTCGAGCCGGGATGGACGTATATCAGCGATCTGACCGGGTGCGTGGTTTTTGACGGCGATCGAGAGATCGGCAATATTGAAGGCGTGCAATTTGGTGCGGGCGAGGCGCCGCTGCTGATCGTTCGAGGCCAGGCCAAGACACCATACGAGATCCCGTTCGCGGAGGCGTATCTTGCGGAGGTGGATCCGGCGAAGAAGCAAGTTCGCATGCGATTGCCGGAAGGCATGCTCGAGGTGAATGCTCCGCTGAGCGAGGAAGAAAAGCGGGAGATGCAGAAGGATTGAGAAATTGGGAAATTGAGGAACTGGGCGCGGGTGGTTTTGATTTTCAAATTACACAATTACTAGATTTCCCAATTACCCAATGCGTGTTGATCTGGTCACGATTTTTCCGGATTTCTTTCGCGGGCCGCTGGATTACGGAATTTTGCGGCGAGCTCGGGAATCGGAACTGGTGGACATAAGGGTCCACGATTTGCGGGAGTTTACCCGCGATCGGCATCGCACTGTAGATGACCGCCCATTTGGCGGCGGCGAAGGCATGGTCCTGAAGCCGGAACCGATCTTTGAATGTATTGAGAAGCTGAATGTGGCTTCGCGCAACGAGCGTTTGGCAGGACGGGCGAAGGAATCGGTCATTCTGCTGTCCGCGCAAGGTCGACGCCTCGATCAGGCCCTGGCGCAGGAGTTGGCTGCGCTTGATCGGCTGGTGCTGATCTGCGGGCGGTACGAAGGCGTGGATGAGCGCGTGAGCGAGCACCTGGCGGATCGCGAAATTTCGATCGGCGACTACGTGCTGAGCGGCGGAGAGTTGGGCGCGGCGGTGATCGTGGATACCGTCGTTCGACTGGTGCCGGGAGCTGTCGGGAACGAAGCGTCCACACGGCAGGAGTCTTTCACGGCCAGCGTGGCCCGGGCGGCCGGAGATGCTCCCAGTTCGACCTGTGATTCGGGCGGACTGCTGGATTATCCGCATTACACGCGGCCGGCAGAGTTTCGCGGGATGACGGTGCCGGAAGTGCTGGTCAATGGCAATCACGATCAGATCCGCCGATGGCGTCGGCGAACCGCGCTGGAGAAGACGCTGCGGAATCGGCCGGATTTGATTGATGCGGCGAGCCTCAGCGACGAGGACCGGATGTTGTTGGCGGAGATGAAAAAGTAAAAGAAGGTTCTTCGCTTCACTCAAGGTCCTTCGCTTCGCTCAAGTGACAAGGTTTATTGGGACACAATCAAGAATATCGAGACATTCACGAAGGAAACGATCATGTCGAACCTCACTATTGAAAAGCTGCTGGCCAAACAGAAACGCACCGACTTGCCTGAGTTCGCGCCGGGAGACACGATCCGGGTGCACGTGAAGATCCGGGAAGGCGACAAGGAGCGCGTGCAGGCGTTTGAAGGCGTGGTGATTTCGCAGGCCAAGGGCCCACAGGCGAGTTTTACAGTACGCAAGATCAGCTTCGGGCAAGGGGTGGAACGTATTTTCCCCGTGAATTCGAAGGTGATCGATCGAGTTGAGCTGTTGCGATCGTCGAAGGTGCGGCGCGCGAAGCTGTATTATCTGCGGGCGCTGAAGGGCAAGGCAGCGCGTTTGAAGGATGTGGACCGCGAGCGAGCCACCGCCGAGGTGGCGGCGACGAAGTAGTTTCCTCTCGGTTGCAGGCGCACAGTGCTCTGCGCCTGCAATTTCCCTTACTCAGTCAGGTGTAGTTTCGGATTTGCAGGGCTATGGGTTGACTCCCAGTTCGTGTGCCGGGGAGGGTGCAGTGCTATGAGTGCCTGCTGAAATTCCGACGTCCCCAACGTCCCTCAGCGGCTGAACAGTTTGCTGAAAGACTCTCGACAGACGCAGCTGTGAACGAACAAGATTCCTCCGCCGTTCGGCGTCGGAATGACAAAACCGGGGTGTGCGGCTTTATAGCCGCTGAGGTCGTCGGCGTCGGCGAGCGATTTAGCAAACTCTTCGGCCGAGCCGCAAGACAAGCAAAATCGGTGGCGGCTCGAAGCCGCGCTCTTTCAAAACGTGATCGCAATCCGAGTTTTCGGCAGTTGCTAGGCCAGGACGCCGGCTGACTTGGCTTTCTGCTTGTTCTTTTCTTCCGCAGACTTTTCATGGTCGGCTAGCTTGCGCAGCAGGTGTTGCAGGATGGCGCGATCACCTTTCCGGATTTCGCGGAATTCGATGCCGAGACCCACCCCGACGACCGCGTGCCGGACCTGTCCTTTAATGCTCAGCTCGTAGTTCGCCACTTTGAGGACGATTTTGAGATCCGTGCCCGGCAGAATGGCACTCTGGGTGGTGAGCAGGCAACCCGTTTCGGATACATCCTTGATGGTGCCGTCCAGATAATTTGCCGCGCCACGATGAAGCAACCCGGCGGTGCCGTCGGCGGCGAAACGTGGATAGGTACGACGGTTTCCGCTTCGCCTGGCGGCCGAGTTCATGCGGTAGAGCAGTGTGTCGCGCACGATGGGATCGTATGCCTCTTCCATTTCGCGCAGTTCGGCCAGCCAGAGAGTCTTCTCCGCCTCCACGCATTGGATGCCCACCTGGCCTTGCAAAGGCGAGGCCGATTCCCCGATCCAGACCACGCGGCAATAGGCCTTGGAGCGGCCGCGCTCGACTACGAGGATTTCGCCGGCTTCTTTGACGCAGCGCAAGCCGGTGACGCGGGCACCGTGAGAAGAAATGTCGTAGGTGCAGGCCATCTCGAGGCGAGGCTTGGCGTCGCCGTCAAAATAGGTAATGCGCACGGGCAGGGCGACGTGAATCCTTTTCTCGGTGCGATCGGTGCCGCGCTTTCCAACTGCTTGAGTCACAATACGATCCTGATCTGGCGCTAAGGTGGCGCGAGCAACCTGCGGGGAGCGATCTGGAGCATAGCAAGGCAGAGACAATGGCTCAATTAACTCCCGTACCCAAGGCGAGGTTACGAAGCGACCATTGCGTTTTGTGAGATTCTTCCGGGCGCTCAAACGCTGGACGGGCGGGACGGCTACCTTCGATTTCGTGGTTCCTGTCATTTTCGCGAAGGCCGTTTTTCTTACAGTTCCACTTGCGTTTGCACAGCGATCTCGGAGAACATCTGCTTAGCTGTTACGCCGTGCCCGCCCAAACGAAACTCGCCAAGAAAAAGCTGTCGGCATCGGCTGCCAAGCTGCGTTTGCTGAAGCGCCTGCGGTGCACGCTGCGCTATGAGAAAAAAGCGTGGGATGGCGGGGCGCGGCTGGTGGCGGGCGTCGATGAGGTGGGGCGCGGATCGCTGTTTGGGGCGGTAGTGGCGGCGGCGGTGATTCTGGATCCGGCGTACCGGATACGCGGGCTGCGTGATTCGAAGCTGCTACTGGCCGGGCGGCGGGAGGTTCTGGCGGAGCGGATTCGCAAACACTCGCTCGCGTGGGCGACGGCGGCCGTGGACGCAGGACGCATTGATCAGATCAACATCTACCAGGCTTCGCGGCTGGCTATGCAGATGGCGGTCGGGCAGCTGTCTCCTTCCGCCGATTACTTGCTGATCGACGCACTGCGCCTGGATTGCGAGTTGCCGCAGCGCCCGATCATTCATGGAGACGCGCTTTCGGCGTCGATTGCGGCGGCATCGATTCTGGCAAAGGTGGAGCGCGATCGAATGATTTGTGCCTGGGATCCGGTTTTCCCAGTGTACGGTCTGGCTTCCAACAAGGGGTACAGTACTCCTCATCATTTAGCAGCGTTACGTGAGCATGGCCCGTCGCCGCTGCACCGCCAGTCGTTCGCGCCGGTTTGGAACGCGCCGGTTCCGCAGGAAGTGTTGAGCTTCATGCTGGAACAAGGGGAAGAAGAAGAAATTCTCGAAGAGGCAGAAGCCACGTAGGCGCAGACGCCATCGTTTGGGCGGCCGGGCGTGGTGTCTGTCTTCTCCGTTTGTTGCGACTCCGCCGGTTGGCGATATTCCGGAAGCCGAGCTTCGCTCGGCTGGGCAGACGAGGCGTCTGCCCCTACGCGAACTTCGCTTACAATCTTCGGATGCCACGCATACTTTGCGTTACCGCGCATCCGGATGACGAAGCGGCTGCTTTTGGCGGGAGTTTGCGGCTTTATCACGAGCGCGGCACCGAAATCTATGTGGTCTGCCTGACCGCCGGACAGGCCGGCTCTCATCGTGGGCTGGCGAAAACCGATCACGAACTGGCGGCCATTCGCCGAAAGGAGTTTGCGGCGTCGTGCGAGATTCTGGGCATTGATCGCGGCGTGGTTCTCGATTATGCGGACGGGCAATTGCATCGGGTTGATCTCTACAAAGTCGTGGGAGACCTCATCCAGCACATACGGGAGTTTCGGCCGGACGTCATGCTTACGTTTGGACCTGAAGGTGGGGTGACCGGACACACCGATCATTCCATGGCTTCGGTGTTTGCGACCATGGCTTACCAGTGGGCAGGACGGGAGAACCGTTACGCGGATCAACTGCTTGATGGAGTCACTGCCCATCGCACGCGGAAGTTGTATTACGCGACAGGGAACTTCGTTTTGGCGGGACGCCCGCCAGTTTCACCGCCGCCCATCACCACGGTCATTGAGATTGGCGATTTTGTGAAGACGAAAATCGCGGCGTTTGAGACGCATACTACGCAGGCGCCGGTGTTCCCCCTGGTGCGCGATACGATCTTGTCACGCGGGCCGGAGGAGTACTTTCACCTGGCAGCAACGACGGAACCTGGTTCGGCTGCGCGAGAAACCGACTTGTTCACGGGACTGAGCGCGAAAGATTAACGCAGAGTGGGCAGAGAAGGATTGAGCGCGCGGGTCACGGCGATCCGCTTGGCGGCCCGTGGTGGAAATGCATATCTGCTTCTGATGAAACCTAAACAGCACCGGGGTCTTTCGACTGCGTTCGGCTGGCGCCTCACTCCGCTCAAGATGACAGAGAACCCGGAATTGGTCGCTGAGAAGGCCGGAACTGCTTTAACAGCTTTAACAGCTTTAACAGCTTTAACAGCTTTAACAGCTTTGCCTTTGACAGCTTTGCCAGCTTTGTCAGCTGTGTCAGCTGTGTGGATCTCTTCGTGACCTCTCGGTTTCAAGGCGCTTACTTTGCCTTCAGGATATCGCTCATCAGATCGGGCTTGCTTTCTTCACGGACCAGGCGCGGATATTTTTCGCCTTCGTGGTAGTCGAGCTTGAAGGTTTTGTAGTAGCCCGTGTTTTCGACCAGCAGTTCGATGGGATCGGTGGCGCCTTTCGCGGCCTTGATCGCGTCGTGGAGAACTTCGGCGGAGAAGCGGCGGCCGTTGACGGCGATGAGGCGCATGCCGGGACCGATGCCGGCTTTGGCGGCAACCATGCCTTCGATGGTGTCGATGATCCCGCCGTCATCACGCAGACGTAGACCGATCGTATACATCTCGCGGATTTGGGCATCATCGCGCTCATCCGAGCGGAAGTAGTCTGTGGCCGTATCGGTATAGACAAGTTTCCAGCCGGTCTCTTCGATTCCTGTCAGCGGTGCGCCGGGACCATGATCGATGAGACGCTCGGTCCAGAAGGCTTGCCAGTCGTAGGCAGCGATCTGATTCAGAGCATTTACGACATCGTCGAAGGTATACGTCTTCACGGTTGGAGCGCCGCCGGGCGCGCCGTGAAACAGCTTGCAGAAGTCGTCGAGTGATTTCTTCCCTTTTGTCTGCTGGCGAATGATGGCATCCACCCACATCCAGTTCAGGGTGTCTTCATCGTAGAAATCCGTGGAGCGGCGCCAGGAGTACCAGGGCTTGGGCGCGAAATAGAGCTGTGGAGCGGCGTCGGCGGTGTCCTGGAGGTTGCGCCAGGTTCGTCCGGGAAGATGGTCGAAGTCGGCAGCCACGATGGCGAGGTATTCGCGGTACTGATCCGGGGTCCAGAGACCGCTGCGGGCGGTCAGGATGGAACCGATATATTCGGTCAAGCCCTCGTAAACCCACAACAAGTCTGTCTGCATGGGCTGCTGGTAGTCCGGCGTGGCGAGGCCGACGGGACGACGATATTTGCCATTCCAGGAGTGCGTGAATTCATGGGGCAGCAAGCTGGCGTCGAGCTTGCGCTCGGTTTCGTCGGTGAGGCCACGCTCGGAGGTGCGGCTGTCGTTGGATTCATGGTGTTCGAGTCCGAAGTGGGCGACGTGGTCACTGAGGGTGTAGAGGAAATGATAGTGGAGGTAGTGCTGCGCTCCGAAGAGAGCGCCTGCCTGAGTCACAAGATTCTTGTAGAGGTCCCAGACTTCTGCTGGTGGTTCGAGAGCAGCGGCGCTATCGGAAGCTACATCTAATTCGGCGGGAGGACTCTGCGCGAGCGGAACTACTTTCAGATATTGACCGGTGAGAACTGGAGAATCGATGAGGACATTCAGAGGCTCGGGGCGGAAGTGGAGATCATTTCCGTTGGCGTTGCTGAGGGGCAGCGAGGTCGCGTATTTCCAGCCGTCAGGAATTTTGAGGGCGGCACTGAAGGTGATGTCCTCGGCCTTCCAACCCTTGGGATAGAGCAGGACCTGGTTCCAGCTTAGGACGAGCAGCTTGTCGGTGGCTGAAGATCCCGAGGAGAATCCTTCTTCAAGGGTCGCGGGTTCGAGGTAGTCGAGGTCGGCGAGGACTTCGTTCTCGCCGGTGGGAACCTCGACGTTGATGGTCCAGCCATCGAGAAGATCGCGGCGCCATTTCAGGGGCTTGCCGCTGGCGGAGAACTTCAGACCGGCAAGATCGACTACTGGGCCAGTCGGGGAATGTTCCCCAGGAAGCCATTTCGGGTAATACAAGGTCAACGTGCCTGGGGTGGCGGGAATGCGGAGCCTGGCATGGAGAATCTTGCGGGGCGCTTCGGTGGCGTCGACGGCGAGTGAAATGTTCGGGCCGGCGGCCCAGGCGTAGGACACGAAAATAAGAATCAGAGAAACTGCAGACAAGATCCGGGTCCGGGAAAAAGCCATCGTTCCAGCGCTCCTCGTAATCCAGAAATCCGGCACGGCAAATTCCTGAATATATCAGAGGGGGTGGCCGCCGTTGTCAGATGTGCGTGCAGGCGACTCTGCGAAGTCATGGGCAATCTCTTCCGGCTGCACGTTCGCGGACCGTACAATCGACGAGTGATGCAAGCATTGTGTGTGTTCTGCGGTTCGAATGCGGGACGGCGTCCTGCCTACAGCGAGGCTGCGCGCGCGATGGGCGAACTGCTCGGTGGGCGTGGCATTACGCTGGTGTACGGAGGCGGAAGGGTCGGGTTAATGGGCGTGATCGCTGATGCCTGCCTGGCAGCTGGAGGCAAAGTCATTGGCGTCATTCCCAGACTTCTTCAGGAGAAGGAATTAGCTCACCGGGGATTGACCGAAATGCACGTCGTGGGCACGATGCACGAGCGCAAGGCGATGATGGCAGATCTTGCCGATGGATTTCTTGCGCTGCCGGGTGGGTTTGGAACCTGGGACGAGTTCTGCGAAGTGTTCACGTGGTCGCAGTTGGGGATTCAGTCGAAAGCGTGCGCGCTGCTGAATGTCGAAGGGTACTACGATCCCATGTTGGCATTGGCCGATCGGGCTACTGAGGAGGGCTTTCTTCGTCCGGAACACCGGGGACTGCTACTTGTGGATGAAGATGGCGAGCGCTTGCTGGACCGGATGCAGCGATTTGAATTTCCAGCCGTGCCGAAGTGGGTGGGGCGGGGGGAGAGGTAGAGTCGCGTGTCAGGGCTCAGAGCTTCGAGCTTCGAGCTTCGAGCTTCGAGCTTCGAGCTTCGAGCTTCGAGCGAGACTAGAACCTGACACGTTGGCAACGCGTGCTTTATTATCCCCTCGTGTCCCTAGCTCATCGCGGTAAGTTCATTACATTTGAAGGTCTGGACGGAACTGGCAAGAGCACGCAGATCGAAAAGCTCGCCAAGGCGTTGCGGGCGCTCGGGCAGTCGGTGGTCGTGACGCGGGAGCCGGGCGGGACGGGGACGGGCGAGAAGATCCGGCACGTCATTTTGGACTCGGCGACCACGGAGCTTTCTCCGATGGCGGAGATGGCTCTGATGTTTGCTTCCCGGGCGCAGCATATCCGCGAGGTCATCGAACCGGGTGTAGCGCAGGGGAAAATCGTCCTGTGTGACCGGTTCACGGATTCCACGGAGGCCTACCAGGGCAGTGGGCGCAAGTTGGGGAATAAGGCTGTGCTGGAGCTGCATCGAATTCTGTGCGGTGATCTGCAGCCGGATCTGACGATCCTGCTGGACTCGGACCTGGCTACGAGCGTGGAACGGGCGCGCCGGCGCAATGTTGCCAAGACGGCGAAGGCGGGGCGCGTTCACAAAGACGAAAACCGTTTCGAGCAGGAGAACCGGGCTTTTTTTGGGCGGGTGAGAAACGGGTATTTGGCCATTGCGCGCCGGGAGACTGGGCGGGTGGTGGTGGTGGATGCGCGCGGCACGCCATCGCAGACGCACGCGAAGATTCTGGACGTGGTGAAGCGGAAGCTTCGGCTGAATTCTCGAGGGTAATACCTGCCACGAGGGAACGGTGCAGGGACATCAGTGCCGCGGCTTCGCCGCTTGACGGGCGAGGACGCCCGTCGCTCCATTCGGACCTCTCGACGGGCGGGGCGCTTCGCCTCTCGCGTGGTAAGTTGGACCAATGCCTTTTTCGGACTTTCACGGGAATGCGGACGTTGTGCATCGCTTGCGCGAGATGCTGGCTCGCGGGCATTTTCCTCATGCCATGATCCTCGCTGGGGGGACTGGCTCGGGGAAGTACACACTCGCCTTGATGCTGACCAAGGCGATGAACTGCCTGGAATCGGCTATGAGCGACGGACTTCCTGATTTCTGCGGAAAGTGTTCCAACTGCACACGGATTTCGCTGGCGGCAGATTTGAATGCCCGATTTGCGGAGGCGGTCGAGACTCGGGAGAATCTGCGCGATACGGACAAGAGAGAAACGCGGATTTTCGTGCAAACTCACCCGGACGTGCTCGTGATTCCTCCCGATCCGCCGCAGATGATGATCAAGGTCGACCAGGTGCGGCGGGTCATTGAGGGCATCCACTACCGGCCGGGCGAGGCTAGAGAACGCGTGTACATCTTTACAGATTCGAACTTCATGAAAGAGGCGGCGAATTCGCTGTTGAAAGTGCTCGAGGAGCCGCCGGAGTTCACGACTATTTTTCTGCTGACCGAGAACGTCGGCGAGTTGCTGCCCACGATTCGCTCGCGGGCGATGACGTTCACTCTGGGCGCCCTGCCGTCGGAAGACATTGAGCAGGATCTGGCCGAGGAACATCCGGAGTGGACGGCAAAGCAACGTGCGCTGGTAGCGCGGTTGTCAGAAGGAGCGGTGGGCCGGGCTCGTGCATTCGATTTGGCGAAGTACACCGCGTCCCGTGCGCATGCGCTAACGATTTTGACCTCGGTGTTGCGGACGGGCGACCACAGCGAACTGTTCAAAGTCACGGAGACCTACCGTCCGGGCGCAGAGGGACGGGAGAAAACGGACCAGCTTCTGCGCGGGCTGTATTGCCTGCTGCAGGACATGATGCTGCTCAGTTCCGGGGCGCCCGAACTGGTGCGCAACACGGATATTCTGGGGGAATTGCAAAAGCTGGTAGCGGCAATCGATTTCGAGTGGATCAGCAATGCGGCGAATCGCCTTGCGGAGGTTGAGCGCGGCATGCGACGGAACCTGCTGCGGTCGCTGTCGCTGGACGCGCTCGCAGTAGGGATGGAGAAAAGCTAGGTTTTAGGTGGTAGGTGTTGGCTTTTAGCTTGGGGATACGACTTTGTCGTTCCTGAGCTAATCGCGTCTTTTCGGCCGCAGTCACGGAACTTCACCGTCGTGCGAGTGTGGTGTCCCGCAAATATGCGAACAAAATCGGGCGCCAAGTTTAGCGCGAAGCTTCGCCCTCAGCGGCTAAAGCCGGCTTCTCATGCGCTCTACGCGGCGCGGCTAAAGCCGCGCCCTTCAAAGCGCGATTCATTTATCAATGCGCGATTTACTTAGGCTTGAACTAGCGGGACGACACAGCGATTCGAACGGCAAGTGCCGAAAGCAATCCCCACCAAAGTCATTGGCTCTGCATCACTTAAGCATTGTCTAGTCCAGCATTCCTGTGCTACGGTAACTGCAAAGTTCACACTCCATTCCCACATGCACAGCAGCGAGGTGTTGTGGCCGGCGCCCCGGATGCGGGTGAACAGGTGGTGTGCCATGAAGGAAGCAATCGATTCCATGCCAACGGAACGAGTAGTGGAACAGGAAGGATTCGCGAATCGCAAGCTGATCCGGCCTTCCCTTAACCGCAACGATCACAATTCCAATCACAATCAGGCCCCCATGGAACGACGCGAACGCTCTGGCAGCGGCGGCAAGAAGCTTCCACCCCCCGAAACTACCAACGCCGAAAACTTCTATTACCAGAAGCAGATGCAGGGCAAGACGCCGATGGTCATCGTGTTGCGCGACGGTGAGGAGATCCACGGTGTCATCGAGTGGTATGACAAGCACTGCCTGAAGGTAAACCGGACTTCCCTGCCGAATATTGTGGTCTACAAGCCTGCCATTAAGTACATGTTCAAGGAAGGCGAGAACTCGCGCTAAGTGTTGACGCTGCGCGGGGTTTGCGTCGGTAGCTGTTCTCTCGCCCGGTGGGGTGGATCAGCGCTTTGGCGTAGGCCATCTGTGTTCTAACAGTCTTGCTACCTTCGATACCTTCCCAGGCGGTTACCAGGTGTTCCACTCTGGGCCGGGAGCGTCTCATAGTGGTATACTCCGGCTCAACAACCCTCTTATATAGCCATATTCGTCGCATCTGGCCGAGATGCATGTGTCTGTCCGCCCATAGAGAAGGGGCTGGGATATGAGCACCGTCGCCGTCAGAAATCCGCAAAATCTGCACCAACCACGTCCGCCGGCTGGCCGCCGAGTAGCGCCACGACGGCGCCTGGCTGTGCCCGTGAACGTGACGGTACTGCGGTCAGGTGTACCGGATGCGGTTCCGGGACGAACGATCGAGGTGGGCGAAAGCGGAGTGGGCGCTGTTCTGGCGGCGGAGTTGTTTCCGGGAGAGTTAGTGGGCGTTGAATTCCGTTTGCCGGAATCGGGCTTTGTGCTTGCCAAGGCGCGGGTCTGCTATCAGGATAGGCTGCGCTGTGGGCTGCAGTTTCTGGCGATTCCCGCGGACCAGCGCGAAATGCTGGGAGCCTGGGCTCTGGAGAGACCGGAACGCAATTCGCAAGTTGTAGCGACGGCTAAGAGTGAGTCCGCTGCCCGGGCGCAGAGGACTGAGGCTCCGTTGCCCAAGTGGCTTTCAGATACGCCATCGGTCAAGACGCCGCCCAACCAGGCTTCTTCGTCCAAGGCTAAGATCTCCGCGCGCTATTTGCGAAGAAAGATCGTGATGGTTCTGGCGGCCTCAATCATTGTGGTGGGCGCCGTAGGCTGGTGGCGGTGGGAGCAGGGCTGGCAGGAATTGGAGTCCCGTCTGCCCGGTCGTAGCGTCGAGGTAACTCGACCGACGGTGGCCGTGCCGCAGGAGGTCATGCTTCGGCTGCTGGTGCACAAGGTGGAACCGCGCGGTGCGATGAAGGCGACGGGGGTGGCCGTGCTTGCGGCCGTAATCGGTCGTGACGGGTCGGTGATAAGCCTTCGGCCAGTGAGTGGCTCGGACGTTCTGACACGGGCTGCGATGGATGCACTGCAGTGGTGGAAGTTCGAACCGTATCGCCAGAATGGGCAGCCCGTGGATGTAGAAACACGGCTCGCAATCGAGTTCCGATAGACGGCTTCGCTTTCCCCTTCCAAACTTCTCAGATAGCTCGACCTGCCTCGAATCGCAGAAAAATTCATGCGTGCTTGTCGACTTGGGAGCCGGCTGTGCTTCCCTTCCCCCGCCGGGCTGGCGCCCGGCTGCCCAGACGAGAGCGTCTGGGCCTACATGGTTTGCGTAGAGGCCGACGCCCCCGTCTGCCCAGCAGACCGCGAGTCTATTTGGGTGCGACGCGGCTTTTGCGCATGCCGTCGAGCATAATCAAGCTGCTCACCCCGAAACATCCCACCGCTCCTAAAGCAGCGACCTGGTAAAGGTTCGTGCCGAGCCTTAACCAGTCGGCGAACAGCGCACAAAGCGCGCAGAGAATTCCAATCAGATTCAGCCATTGAGGAATCCGCACTGGACGCAGGGAATCCTGGCGAAGACGCAACTGCAGCAAGACAGCGGCCAGTCCGATAGCTGCCAGCACTACGGCGGCCAGAGGACTATGAAAGGCATTGCTGCCCGCATAAATCACCACCAGCGCGATGGCAAAGATCAGCAAACCGGCGGCGATAACGCTCCACCGGCGGGAGGAATTGGATGGAATCATGAGGATTCTGGGCCACGAGCAGGCCAGCCCCATTGTAGACATTGCTTCGCGGACTTGCGAGCAAGAACAATGTCGGGCACGCGAATCAGGCATTGCCTGACAGCCACTCGGCAGCGCGATGGTCGCCGTGGTTGACGGCGTATAGCACCAGTTCGACGCGGGTGGAGATGCCCAGCTTATCGAAAATTCGGAAAAGGTACTTCTTCACGGTGTGTTCGCTGAGACCGAGTTCCTGAGCAATCTCGCGGTTGGAAAGGCCTTCGGCCACGAGCGCAACGACCTGTTCCTCGCGCGGTGTGACCAGGGTGTTTCCGTTCGCGTTGACCACGCGCAGCGATGGAACCTGCGTGATGAGGTCGATGAGGTAATCGATCTGCTGTGCGGTCGCCCAGATTTGTCCGAGGTGCACCACCTGAATGCATTTGCAAAGAGCGCGAAAGGGCGAAACCGCAAAACAGAACAGGCCGCGAGCGCCAGAACGAAAGGCGTTGACGACCAGTTCGCGATGGAAAGACTCCAGGAGAAGAATCTTTGCCACTTTCGGAAAGGAAATGTGCAGCCGGCGGAGCAAAGCCATGTCTTGCCAGGTGCCGCCCTGCCCGTTGGCATCGAGGAGCAACACATCGATGGCCGCATCTCCCATCACTTTCAGGATGAGGTCAGAATCCAGAGGACAGGAGATCACCTTGAACTCGGGACGACGGCGCAAGGCGCTGGTAAGAAGTTGCAGTTGCATTTGGCTGGAATTGGCGACGAGAACATTGATGGGAGCATGCATCTAGTGCCTCACCGTCAGGGCGCGTTGAAGGTTCAGGTTTTGCACAGTGAGGCGATTGTAGGGAGCGGCGAGAAACAAGTCATGGTCATTAGTCACCGGTTTTCGTGACGTTTCCCACATCGAACCAGAGAAACACCAGTGTGCAAAATTCGGTCTGTGGGCCACCCTTCGCGCGATTCAGACAGAGGGACCTGGGGCGACAAGTCATTGGGTCAAAGGATTTTGAATTCTTCGCCGATTTTTCCGTGGAGGGACCTTCCCTTCACAAAACAGGAACGCAAGTACACGATCGTGGACGATACACAAGTGGGATTGCAGAAAGACGGGACGCGGGTAGGAAGGCCGGCCTGGTTCGAGAGGTTGCATTTCAAACTATTCGTAGTGTGCGATGTGGCACGATGGGCTCGATGCAGCGATGCAGATTGAATCGCACCCACGCGAGTAGACAACACGAGTTATGTCTTGTCGTATTTTTTGGTTCCGCGTAAGTTGCAAGCGTACGGCAGAGAAAACAGCGTGCAATCACAATGAAGCTTTCGTCCTTATTTATGCTCGCGGTTTTCGCTGCGCCCCTAAAACCGTCAGTAACCCAGATCGCGAATGCCCAGGAACCAGGGCCGAACCGGGGGGTTCAAGAGGAACCTGTATCTCCGGAAAAAAAAAGAACGGAGAGCGTTGGGCCAGCGATCTCTCAACCCGATAGAGCGGACGGCACGGGAAACCCAGTGCTCGGAAGGGATCGCCGTCCGCTTTACCGGTTAAGCAAGAGCGACGTACTGGAAGTGAGCCTTACGTTTGCCCCGGAGTTTAACCAGACCGTCACCATACAACCGGACGGTTACATCACACTCAGGGATGCCGGACATCTGTATGTGGAAGGGATGACCGCGCAGGAACTGGAGCTGGCGATTCGGGCGGCCTATTCGAAGCTACTACACGATCCCGTAGTGACCGTCCTGCTGAAGGATTTTGAGCGACCGTATTTTATTGCCAGCGGAGAAGTGACGCACCCCGGGAAATACGAACTTCACGGGCCTATCACGCTAACAGCAGCCGTGGCCATGGCGGGCGGCTTCACTCAACAATCGAAACATTCGCAGGTGGTGCTGTTTCGGCGAGCCACGGCGAACGTCGTCGAAGCGCGTGTGCTGAACGTGAAAGAAATGCTCAAGCATCGCGACTTAAACGAAGATCCATCCCTGCAGCCCGGGGACTATGTATTCGTTCCCCGGAGTCTGGTTTCCAATATTATGCGCTTCATGCCCGTGACGAGCATGGGGATGTATACAAACTCCGCTACTTTCTAAAGCGGCCCGTAGAGGAAACGGGTTCGTTACCGGCGCCGAATCGATATGCCGGACGAGACAACAAGCCGAACGGAACGCCAGGATCTGCCCTCCCCCACGTTACGCGATGTTCTGGCAGTGATGTTCCGACAGCGGCGAGTCGCGTCCGGCAGTTTTTTTTCTGTACTGGCGATCGCGGTGATCTACGCGCTGGGGTCGACCTCGTATCAAGCACACATGAAGGTGTTATTGAGGCACGGCCGCGTGGATCCGGTAGTAACTCCCGAGCAGCAATCCCTGGTGGACCTTCATCGCTCGGATATTGGCGAGGAGGAATTGAATTCCGAGGTTGAACTGCTTCGAGATGAGGGCTTGCTGCGAAAGGTTGTGGAGCAGACAGGGCTAGCCTCCCCAGAAGGAGGCCTTCATTTTGGGCGCAACAATGCTGATGTGCGGGTTGCACGGGCTGTGCGCAGGCTTGCGAAGGGCCTCAAGGTAGAGCCGATCCACAAGACGAACCTGATTCTGGTGAGCTACGAGAGCGCAGACCCGGCATTATCTGCGCGCGTGTTGAACAGCGTGTCCAAACTGTATATCGAGAAACATAAGGAGGTTCGAAGGTCGTCCGAGGAATTTCCGTTTTTTGAACAACAGGCAGACCGGTCGCGCCGGCGGCTGGATACAGCGGAGATGCAACTGCTCACGTTCTCGCGAGAAGGAGGCGTGGTTTCGGGCGCACTGGAGCGAGACCTTGCCCTGCAAAGAACGGGAGAGTTGGAGAATAGCTATCAGCAGACTTTGGTCGCCATTCAGGAAACGAGTTGCAGAGTACAGCAGTTGCGAGCGCGGGTGGACTGGCTGCCAGCGCGGAGTACGTCGGTGGTCCGGAACTCCGACAATCCCCAGTTGCGAGCGACCCTGCGAGGACATTTGCTCGAGCTTGAGCTTAAGCGCACCGAGTTGCTCACGAAGTACGAGCCTTCGTACCGCCTGGTGCAGGAAGTGGAGCAACAAATCGAACAGGCGAAGTCAGCCATTGCGGCAGAGCGCCTGGAGCCCGTCCGTGAAGAGACTACGGAGAAAGACCCTAACTACGAATGGGCCAAGGGAGAGCTTGGCAAGGCGGAGGTGGAACTGAGCGTGCTCAATGCACGGGAGCGGGGGATGAGTTCTGAGTTGGCGAGGTCGCGCGCAGATGCAAAAAGGTTGGGGGAAGCATCGATTCAGCAGCAGGATCTGCTGCGGAGCATGAAGACAGCGGAGGATAGTTATCTGCTGTACGCGAAAAAGAGCGAGGAGGCAAGAATCGGGGACGCGCTGGATGAACGAGGCATCGTGAACGTCACGCTCGCGGAGGCGCCGGTAGCGCCCGTATTACCGAAGCATTCAGGATGGATGGTGGTCTTGCTGGGGCTGCTGGGCGCCGGGGCAAGCAGCACGCTTCTAGCATTTACGGTCGACTACCTGAATCCTGGCTTCCGTTCCCCGGAGGAAATTGTTGCCTGCATGCATGCACCCATATTGGCGTCGTTGCCGAAGGAAGCCGCATGAAGATGATACCGATGGCGAGGCAGCGAAGATGACAGCGACATTAAGCATCGTGCGGGACAGCGCGGCGGATGTCGCATGCGAGTCAGAGCAGCCGCGCAATGGAGTGGCCGAAGCGCCAGAAAAAGCGTGGGATGCACAGCAGTTTGCGCAAGAACAAATTCGGGGGCTCGTGCGAAGGGTCTTCCTGCAAGGGTGGCCGCGGCCGGCGCGCCAAGTGGTATTCAGCTCCGCAGGGTCTGAGGTGGAGGTGGCTTCGGTTTGTCGAAAAGCGGGTGAGGTGTTGGCTGCGGAGCGCGCCGGCCGGGTCGCACTAATAGAGGCCAACGTTCGCACGAAAGCCCTGGAACTGAGCTTTGGGAGGACCAGCAACGACGGCGAAGATAGCGCGGAAACAGCTGGGGCGCTGCGGAAGTCCTCCCGCCAAGTTGGGCGAAATTTGTGGCTGGTATCAGCGGCTGCCTTTCTGGGATGCGGTGAGAACGGAAACAACTCGGCATGGCTGCTGAGCCGGCTCGGAGAATTAAGGCGGGAATTCGACTTTGCGTTAATCCACGCTTCTCCAGCCGGTGAGGCGTATGGAAGCGCGATTTTTCTTGGCCATCTCGCCGACGGACTGGTACTCGCACTCGATGCACATCGGACACGGCGGCGGAGCGCAATGATAATCCGAGAGCAGCTGTCGGCTGCGAATGTGAGATTGCTGGGAACGGTTTTGCGCGACCGAGTGTTTCCGATTCCGGAGAAGTTGTACCGGAGGCTGTAGGTCGTGGACGGTACGGAGCAACGACACGCCGGCAACTGCGTGGCGCGGTGACATGTTGCAAGAACCAGGTGGAAATCTCGTTGGGACCCAATTGGCGGAGCCATGTCCGGCGGCTTGAATTGGCGACTGGACTCGGAACCTGTTCAAGCTGGAGAGTTTTGCTGGTACGCACTGGAAACGCGGCATCGTTGCGAAAAAAAAGTGGTGCACCAACTGATAAGGCTTGGGGTCGAGACCTTTTTACCGGAGCTGACCGAAGTCCATCGCTGGAGCGATCGCAAGAAAACCGTAACGATTCCGCTTTTTGCTGGATATGCATTCGTCAAGCTGGACCGATCGCAGGCGAGCCGGTTACGGGTTCTGCAAACGCCGGGAGTGATCGGATTCGTAAGTTCCCAAGGCAAAGCAGCCCCTGTGCCGGTAGAACAGGTGGAGCATCTGCGAAAACTGCTGCGAGAAAATGTGCCCTGTTCCCTCCATGCTTTCTTGCGGGCGGGCCAGCGGGTGCGCGTGCGCGGGGGATGCCTGGATGGAGTGGAAGGAATCTACGTGGACGCTGACAGCAAGAAGCTCATCGTTTCGATTGACTGCCTGCAGCGATCCGTCGCAGTGCGAGTCGAAGGATACGAACTGGACCTAGTCTGACGTGTCGCTCTCCGCCATAACTCAGCCCACATCATTTGACCGGGGAAGGTATGCGGCGAGGTTGATTCCCGGGCAGGGGACGAGTCGGGGAACGGGCGCAAAGCGTCCACAGCCGATACGGGTCAAGGATAGCTCCTCGATCGGAGCGCACGCGGCGCACAAAACGAAGCGAGGCGTTCTGCCATCGCTGGTGGGGTTGCTTCTCCCCGCTCCCTTCGCAGGCGATAATCCTGAGAAAGATTGGGCCCTTTTGCTCAATGATTATGCGCTCATTGTTGCGAGTTGGATTTTCATTGCGGCCATTGCGGCGGCAAGCAACGGAAGTGTTCGCGGAAAGATTCTTCTGCCCGGTACGACGGGCGAGGGTTTGCTGTTCGGCGTGATCGCGACGCTGCTGGGGTATTCCGAAGGACTTTATGAGCAGGCTGGCCGTCGTAATCCCGCGATTCTGGCAAAATCCCTGATCTGGGCGATTGTTTTGTTAGCCGGCATCGGCACGTTCGGGTTCTGGGCGCTCTCACTCAGTCGCGCCGTAGCATCTGCAGGTCTGAGTTTTGTGAGCCTGTTGCTTTTCCGGCGCTGGCGCCAGCATGTATGCACGAAGCGATTGCGGCGGGGGCTGGCGCGAAACGTACTGATCCTTGGTGCCGGAGCGAGAGGGCGAGGGGTGGCGAGCTATCTCGAACATCATCCGGAACTGGGCCGCGTCGTGCGCGGGTTTCTGGATGATGAACGTGGTCCGGCATTTGGCGTGTTAGGCCCCCCGGAGAAGCTCGCGGCAATCGCGCGAGCGGAGTTTGTCGATGAAATCATTCTAGCGGAGCCGCATCGACATGACCTGGCAGAGCTAGCGATAAGAGAAGGGCGGTGGAACCACCTCGACGTAAAAGTCGTGCCCGACTTGTACGGGTGTGAGCTCAATAAGACATGGATCGAGAACATGGGCGCGATTTCATTGTTCAATCTGCACCAAGAGAAAGTGCCGGCTGCGCGATTGATTCTGAAACGAGCACTGGACATCCTCTGCTCCTCCTGCCTGCTTGTGCTGACCGCTCCATTACTGCTGATTATCGCGGGCCTGATTAAGCTCGACTCACCTGGAACAGTGATCTACAGCGCGTTGCGGGTAGGAAGAAAAGGCAGGCGATTCCGATGCTACAAATTTCGGACGATGGTGGCGAACGCAAACGAGGTTAAAGAAGCGCTGCGCGCACGAAATCAGCGTGAAGGCCCCACATTCAAGATCGCGGAAGATCCCCGCATCACACGGGTGGGCAGGTGGCTGCGAAGATACAGCCTGGATGAACTCCCTCAGCTTTGGAACGTGTGGAAGGGCGATATGAGCATGGTGGGACCGAGGCCACATCCGCTCGACGACTATGCACGCTATCGACTGGAACATTTACGACGGCTGGATGTGACTCCTGGAATCACGGGTCTATGGCAGGTATCCGCACGCCAGAGCTCATCGTTTCAGACCAACATGGCGCTAGATCTGGAATACATCGAAAGATGGAGTTTGTGGATGGATGTGCGGATTCTTCTTAAGACCGTGGCGGTCGTGTTTCAAGGGACGGGCGCGTGAAAGCGGAAGCTCTTTCGGTCATCGAGGTTGCGAATCCAGGAGCCGCGGAATCGCACTTGCGCGGTCGAAACATTGGTTCGAAGGCCATCGTCGTTCTGTTTGCGCCACTGCAGGCGGGGATGGCGATGCCCGTGGCGTTGTACCTTGCGACGCTGACGATCATGTTGTTTCGGCCACCTGAAGTTGAGTTCTACTCGGTGGATCGAATCGCATTGCTCGTGTTGGTGTTCGTGGTGGTTCTACGAGCACTGGCTCTGCGGCAGCCCTTACGCGTTACGGGCTGGCTGCTGTTTCCGATGACCGCACTGACGGTTCTGGCGGGTGTGAGTACACTCTCCCACTCCTACCAGACCAGCGCCTGGAGCGTGCTGGCGGCGAAGTTTGTTGTGCCTCTTGCGATGTTCTGGATGGCGACGATGACTTTTCGCACTGAGAGCTCATTGCGCTGGTTGGAGAGACTCTGCCTGGCGATATTGGTCTACCTGAGCTTCACCGCGATCATGTCCATGGCCGGAATAGGGCAGCTCGTATTCCCACGGTACATCCTTGACGAGAGTCTTGGCATACACGCAGATCGCGCGCGGGGCCCATTCCTGCAGGCAGTCGCGAACGGGGTGACCCTCAACATGCTGGGGCTCTTAGCGATTGAAGGTTATTGTCGCCGACAGTTGCGAGGGATTTGGCCGTTGGCACTGCTGCCACTATCGGTCGCGATCGCCGCAACCAAGACGCGCGCAGTCTGGTTGTCATTTGCAGTATCGGTGATGTTGTTGCTCCTTCGGAAGACGAACGTGCGACTTCGATCGGCGTGGGGGTTGTTGGCGGTCGCGGGAATCATTGGGGCAATTTTTGTTTCCAACGTGGGAGAGGCCGCTGGCAGCTTCGAAGATCGGCTGCGAGACAGGGATTCTGTCGAATTTCGCATGGCTGCCTACCGGGCCGGGTGGGAGATGTTCTCTGCGCGACCTATCACAGGCTGGGGGACCACCGAACTCCAGGCCGGATTAGCGGACCGAATCCGCGGCTTTCGGGGGGAGTCGTTTGCCGTCCACAACACGTACCTCGAAATTCTGCTGGAGCACGGAATTTTCGGGATCGGGCTGTACGGGTGGTTGGTCGTCGAACTGTTCCGGCTTCGCAAGAAACGACCTGGGGATCTGAACGGTGTGGCTTCATTGCGTAGCGTGTGGCCTTGGCTGTTATGCGTTTACCTGGTGAATGCGATGTTCGTCGTCATGAATTATCCGTTCGTGAATGGACTCCTTTTTACCTTCGCGGGGATTCTTGCGGCAAAGGCTGACCCGGTGCAGTGGAAAGGTGCAGGAGTTCACCCTTCGGCCTGATTGCGTGCCCAAAGCTCACCTTACAACTTACAGCGCTGGCCTCGAAGACAGGACTTTATAGAAGTTGGCCACTGTCGCATACATCACGAATCAGTTTCCGTCGACGGTGGAGTGGTACGTGGTGGAAGAGATTCGGGAATTGCGCAGGCGTGGTGTGCGGGTAATTCCTTGCAGTTCTCGCAAGGTGGATGCGGCCACACTGCCAGCAGACTTACGAGAGCTTGCGCTCGAGACGATCTATCTGGAACCGCTGAAGTGGCGCTCCCTGCTCCGCGCTCTACTTGATTGCCTGCTGCAATTCCGCTCGATCGCTGAATGGACCGTTGCCGGTCTGTTCGAGAGCAGCGAACCGATGATGCGACGGGCGCGAACACTACTGCACACGTGGCTTGGAGTCTATTACGGACTGCTTTTGCGCGACCGCGGCGTGGATCAGATCCATGTTCATCATGGTTACTTCTCGTCATGGATCGCGATGGTTGCGGCACGAATGCTTGGGATTCCCTTCAGCATGACGCTGCACGGGTCGGACCTGCTGATGCATGCCGCACACATGAACACAAAATTGCGGGAGTGCGAGTTCTGCATCACGGTTTCGGAATTCAACCGGGAGCACATCTATGCGCACTACCCGACAGTAGACCGCAACAAGGTGTTGGTACAGCGACTAGGGGTCGAGATACCCGCGAATTCTTCGAAGAAAAGGGTCCATGCGCTGGGAGCAAGTAGAGTTCCCGTGCTGCTGGCGGTGGGGCGCCTGCATCCGGTGAAGAACCATGTATTTCTTCTGCAGGCCTGTTTCCTGCTGCGGGAGTGCGGCGTTCGATTCCGCTGCCTGATCGTCGGAGATGGACCGGAACGGGCAAAGCTCGAATTTCTGATTCAAGAACTGAAAATCGCGGACCTGGTGACCATGGTCGGCCACGTTCCACACTATGACATCGCCGAATATTACGACGACGCCGATCTAGTGCTGCTGACCAGCCACAGTGAGGGAATTCCGCTCGTGCTGATGGAAGCGATGGCGCACGGCAAGATCGTGCTGGCACCCTCGATTACCGGCATTCCTGAGTTGGTTGAGGCGGGAAAGACAGGCTTTCTGTATGCGGCCGGGGACCTGGAGCAATTCGTCTGGCAGGTGGAACAAATCTGCAAATCTTTGTCAGCCTTGGGATCGATCGGGCGGGCCGGTCGGGAGCACATACTCCAGAACTTTGATCAGCATAAGAACCTGGCGAAGTTTGCGGATGTTTTTATGCAAAGGATAGCGCACGGCGATCGGAGTCATGCCGATGAGAATTTTGTATTGCAACAAATATAACTTTCCTTTCAGCGGAACCGAGGTTTACCTGTTCGACCTGATGCAGATGATGGAAGCGCACGGACATCAGGTGGCATTGTTTTCGATGGCGGATGAGCGTGGAGCAACGACTCCGTACGACGGGTATTTCGTTCGGCACGTTGACTTCAAGAACAGTAAGCACAGCTTTCTCGAACGCGTGCGGTTAGCCGCACACGCCGTGTATTCGCGGGAAACGCGATACCGGCTTGGACAGATGATCGATGAATTTCGTCCCGATGTTGCACACGTGAGAAACATCTATCACCACCTTTCGCCGTCAATTTTCTGGGAGCTGAAGCAACGTGGTATTCCCGTTCTGTATCACTTGAATGATTTCAAACTGCTGTGTCCGAACTACAACCTGGTGGCTAGAGGAAGGGTATGCGAGCGATGCCAGGGCGGGCGTTTCTGGAATGTTGTGGCAAAAGACTGTTATGGCGGCGGGCGCGCGGCGGGCGCTGTTCTTGCGCTGGAAGCATACGTGCACCGATGTCTGCGAACGTACGGAAAATGTGTGACGCGCTTCCTGGCGCCGAGTGAATTTGTGCGCGCCAAGCTGGTCGAAAACGGCTGGGCTGCTGATCGCATCGATGTGCTTCCTCACTATCAGAAACTGCCGGCACAGACGCCCCATCCTCCTACGCCAAACGCACCCATCCTTTATTTTGGCCGGCTTTCCCCCGAGAAGGGAGTTTCCGACTTGTTACGGGCTCTGCGGTATGTACCCACGCTTCGGCTGAAGATTGCGGGGGATGGGCCGAGTCGCGTGGACCTTGAGGAACTGGCGCGCCGGATCGAATTAAAGAATGTTGAATTCGTCGGCCACTTACCGGCTTCGGAGCTTGATGTACTCATCCGCGAGTCACGCTTCACGGTGCTTCCTTCGCGCGCTTACGAAACGCTCGGCAAGACCATACTCGAGTCTTATGCGCAGGGGCGCGCGGTGGTTGCCTCTGACCTGGGATCGAGACGCGAATTCGTGCAGCATGGAAAGACTGGGCTTCTCTATCAAGTGGGCAACGTTGAGGAGCTGGCTAAAGCGTTGTCCCGATTGGATCAGAATCCGGATCTGGCGGCGACTTTGGGCCGAGCCGGGCGAGAATTCGTGCGCGAACATCATTCCCCGGCGAAGCACTACCAATCGATGATCGAGCTGTACGAGCGACTGGCGACGAGGACCATCGAGCTCAAGAAAGAAATGAGCAGGGTGGTCACGCTGGTGCCTGCAAAACCGCGACTACGTGTGGCTTTCATCGGTGGCCGAGGAGTGATTGGAAAATACAGCGGCATCGAGGGCTACTACGAGGAAGTTGGGCGTCGGCTGGCGGCAACGGGTCATGAAGTTACGGTGTACTGCCGAACGTTCTTCACGCCGCTTCAGAGTGAGCACAATGGAATGCGATTAGTACGGCTTCCTACGGTGCGATCGAAGCATTTCGAGACGGTACTGCACACAGCGCTGAGCACTCTGCACGTTTTGTTTCGGCCTTGCGATATCGTGCACTACCACACGCTCGGTCCGGCACTGTTTTCTTTTATTCCCAGACTGGTCGGAAAAAAGACAGCCGTGACGGTGCAAGGGTTGGACTGGCAACGAAAGAAATGGGGACTGGTGGCCAGGACGGTGCTTCGATTAGGCGAGAAAGCTGCGCTGTGGTGCCCGGACACCACGATGGTAGTGTCGCGAACGCTGTGGTCGTACTTCCGAGAGCAGTATGGGGCAGAGACGAGGTATGTCGCGAACGGAGCGTTGCTGCGAGAACGCCGGCCGGCGCGCAAGATTCTGGAATGGGGTCTCCGTCCCGAACACTATGTTTTGTTTCTCGGCCGGTTCTCTCCAGAGAAAAATTGCCATCTCCTCATCGAGGCCTACCAGGGTATCGACACACAAGAAGACCTGGTGCTGGCTGGCGGCGGCAATCCGTCGGACGCGTACTATCAGGACATCTTGTGGCACGCAAGTGATCGAGTGCGCCTGCTCGACTATGTTTCCGGAGATGCGTTCGATGAACTGCTGACCAATGCGATGCTGTTTGTGCTGCCCTCGGACCTGGAAGGGCTCTCTCTCGCATTGCTGGAGGCCATGGGGGCGGGGCTATGCGTTCTTGCGAGTGACATTCCAGAGAATCGCGAATTGGTGGACGGGGCAGGTTTCCTATTTCGGCCAGGAGATGGGGCGGACTTGCAGCGAATGTTGCGTCTGCTAATGGCGGATCGCGAAGTGCGGGAGGCAGCTGGAAAGGCAGCGAAACAGCGGATTCAAGAACAATATTTGTGGCCGAAAATTGTGCAAGAAGTTGAGGAGACGTATCTGGAAACGATTGGGTGGCCCAGCACCGCACCTGTCTTGGTGCCAATACCAGATGGGGTGGTCTATGGCGCGGCGCCTAGAGGGCCACATAATGGGCGGCTTGCCGGCGCAGCGGCGATTCCGATGCCAGCCCCTGACCACACCGGGCGCGCCGCTTAGTTTTGGCCTTCATTTCCGTGGGGCCGAATTCAGCGGTCTTTTCCATTACAATCAAAGGTTCTTGACGCCCGTGCAGAAGCTCTCTCCGCGCTCTGCTGTTGAGAGATTTTCTGCGCCTGCGAGGGCTAACCATGATGAAAAACACGATCCTGGTGACCGGGGGAGCAGGCTTCATCGGATCGAATTTCATCCTGCAGTGGATGGAGCGGGAAGCCGCTCCGATCGTAAATCTGGACAAGCTGACCTACGCTGGAAATCTGCGCAACCTTGAGCGGGTCTCCGCGGATCCACGTTACACCTTCGTGCATGGTGACATTGCCGATCGCAAGATTGTCGGGGAATGCTTGCGGGATCACCGGCCGCGCGCCATCGTGCACTTTGCCGCTGAGAGCCATGTTGACCGGTCGATTCTGGGGCCGGACGATTTCATTCGAACGAATGTCGGCGGGACATTCGCTTTGCTGGAAGAAGCGCGCGCTTACTGGACGGCGTTGACGGCAGGCGAGAGGGAATCCTTTCGTTTTCTGCACGTTTCGACGGATGAAGTTTACGGATCTCTGGGGCCGGCCGATCCGGCGTTCAGTGAGAAGACGGCGTATGCGCCGAACAGCCCCTATTCCGCATCGAAGGCTGCATCCGACCACCTGGTTCGCGCTTACCACCACACGTATCAACTGCCTACGCTGACCACGAACTGTTCCAACAACTATGGGCCTTACCAGTTTCCCGAAAAGCTGATCCCGCTGATGATTTTGAATGCACGTGCGGGGAAGACGTTGCCGGTGTATGGGGATGGACAGAACGTGCGGGACTGGATCTACGTGGGAGATCATTGTGAGGCCGTGCGCACCGTTCTGGCGCAAGGGCACGCAGGCGAGACGTACAACATCGGCGGCTGGAACGAAAAGACGAACGTGGAAATTGTGGAAACCATCTGTGAGCTGTTAGACGAGTTTTGTCCCAAGGATCCTGTTATTCCACACCGTAACTTGATCACATTCGTGAAGGATCGTCCCGGACACGACCGCCGCTATGGCATTGATGCTCACAAGATCGAACGTGAACTAAAGTGGCATCCGAGAGAGACCTTCGAGAGCGGAATCCGGAAGACGATCTTCTGGTACCTTGAAAACGATGAATGGACTAAGGAAGTAACGAGCGGCGCGTACCGGCAATGGGTGGAAAAGCAGTACGCGAGCCGGAGTGGCGTGACACGCGCCTAGCGATCTGCGAAGGATCAACGCACCAGATGGGCACAGTGGCAATCCGCAGTCAGAGTTACAAGGGGATCATCCTGGCTGGAGGGTCGGGGACGCGCTTGTATCCGGTCACGCAAGGCACCTGCAAGAGCCTGCTGCCGATCTACAACAAGCCGATGGTCTACTATCCCTTGTGCACGCTGATGTTGGCGGGCATCCGCGACATACTCATTATTTCGACCCCGGAAGATACCCCCAAGTTTCAGCACTTGCTGCGAGACGGACATCAGTACGGAATCAACATCGAATATGCCGTTCAACCCAAGCCGGAAGGAATCGCGCAAGCATTTCTGGTAGGAGAAAAATTCATCGGTACCGCTTCCTGCGCGCTGGTGTTGGGCGACAACATCTTCTACGGGCATGACCTCGCTAAGGATCTACGGGAGGCGACGCGCAGGACCAGCGGAGCCACGGTATTCGCCTATCCCGTGCACGATCCTGAGCGATATGGCGTGGTCGAGTTTGATCCCACGGGACGCGCTTTGAGTCTGGAAGAGAAGCCGAAGCATCCGAAGTCCCGGTATGCCGTCACTGGCCTGTATTTTTACGACAACCAAGTCGTCGGTATCGCGAAGTCCCTGAAACCTTCGGCGCGCGGTGAGTTGGAAATTACAGATGTGAACAAGGCGTACCTCGAGCGTGGGCAACTTGATGTGACGGTGATGGGCCGGGGAATGGCGTGGCTAGACACTGGCACACACGAGTCCCTCATGGAGGCGGCTCTCTATATTCAGGCCATCGAAAAACGCCAAGGGCTGATGGTCGCCTGCCCCGAAGAAATTGCGTATCGGTCAGGTTACATTAGCGCGGTCCAACTTGAGGGGATGGGGCGGTCGATGAAGAACGGATACGGCGAGTACCTGCTGCTCCTGCTTCGGGACAAAGTCTTTTAGCGATTTCCACAAGAGCATGAACAAGATCGATACAACATTGGAGGGAGCGTTTGTCCTGGAGCCGAAAGTCGTCGGCGATGCGCGCGGATTTTTCCTGGAGAGCTACAACGAGCGGGCGATGGCCGATGCTGGCATCCGAGAACGATTTGTGCAGGACAACCACTCGTATTCGGCGCGCAACGTGGTGCGCGGGTTGCATTATCAGATCCGGCACGTGCAAGGCAAACTGGTTCGCGTGGTGGTGGGAGAAATTCTCGATGTAATTGTTGATTTGCGGAGAAGGTCGCGCACCTTCGGACATTGGAGCGCGGTGTCGCTTTCGGAAGAGAACAAGCACATGCTGTGGATTCCTCCCGGATTCGCGCATGGGTTCCGCGTAGTTTCCGAGAGTGCGCACGTGCTCTACAAGGCAACCGATTATTACGAACCTGCCGCGGAAAGGACGTTGGCGTGGAACGATCCGGAACTAAGAATTGACTGGCAACTCGACGGCGAGCCCATCGTGTCGAGCAAAGATCAGCGTGGAGCGTCTTTCCACGACGCCGAAAAATTTGAGTAGTCGGAAACGATCCATCATGCGAGTCACGATCTTCGGCGCCACCGGGCTACTGGGAAAGGCCCTGATGCGCGAATGGCAGGGAGATGAGCTCAACGGACTTGGTTCGCGAGACGTTGACATACGTTCGGAAGAGCAAGTGCGGGCGTCAATCCTGCACAGGCCGGATTGGGTCATATTGGCTGCGGCGTACACGGATGTAGATGGCTGCGAGACCAACCGCGAGTTAGCGTTCGATGTGAACCGTAGGGGCGCAGTCAACGTGGTGCGAGCAGCCGCTGAGGTCAACGCTCGAGTGATTTTTCTCAGCACCGATTACGTGTTTGATGGGATCAAGAACCGCCCTTATGAGATTGATGACCCGCTTGCACCGCAGAGTGTCTACGGGCAGACGAAAGCCGCTGCTGAGGTAGAGATACGAAAGATACTCCCCGAAGTTTGCATTCTGCGTACGTCGTGGGTGTTTGGAGTCGGCGGAAAGTGCTTTCCAGAGACGATTCTCACACTGGCCAATACGCGCAAGGAACTGGACGTTGTCAATGATCAGCGCGGCTGTCCGACCTACACAATCGATCTGGCTCGCATCATCATTCAACTGTGCCGCAAAGGGGCTCATGGCACGGTGCACGCGACGAACAGTGGCGAGTGTACCTGGTTCGATTTTGCGCGTGAAATCGTGAATTCAGCACGGCTGGAGACGCAAGTGCGACCGACTACGAGTGATCAATTCGTACGGCCCGCCAAGCGACCGGCGTATTCCGTTCTGTCTCCAGCCAGCCTGCAGAGATATGCACTTGTTGTTCCCACGTGGCAGGATGCTTTGCAGCGCTATCTTGCCGAACGCGGCAGCCTTTGAGGCTAGTCGTGAGTCTTCAGTCGTCAGCGAGCCTTCAGTTGACGACTGAAGTCTGAAGACCGGGATGACTCCGCTAACAGGAATCAAGTCGGGTAATTCCGGAAACAGCCTCGCCGCCTGCACAATGTCGTGTTGGCGGGGGAGCCCGATGACAGATCCGCAATCGAAAGATTCTCAGAGTCCATTCGAAATACCATTCCAAAACCAGGAACGGGATCGACGCACGCAGCCTCGGAGCGAGACTACGTTGAGCCGCATCGAAGACGCTACCTACGCAGTATTGCGCAGGCACGAGAAACAATCGGCCTAGGAGCGACCGGTGTTTCACGATCAGGCGGGAGCTTAGGGCCTAGGGCATCTCTTCCGTCGACTTGAGGTCGATTACCGCGATCCTGGCCTGTTTCAATTCGCGGTTCAAAGCTTGCACGTCCGTATTCTGAATTTCCGTCCAGCGCGCAAGCTGGTCCGCGAGCGCCTTTTGCACTTCCGCGAACGTCGCGGCCGCTTGTGATGTGGGGGCTGAGTCGGCAGAATCAACGACACCCAGAAGGTTCTTGAGGGCGGTGTTGAATCGAGCCAGGCTTCGACCCTCGGGAGTGCTCAGGAATGTGGCACCGTATCCTCCCGGAGTGCCTTCGAGCTCAGCAGCTTTCTTGTCAAGGTCGGCAATCGCGGCCTGAAGCTTCGGCTTTCCTTGAGCCTGGAGGTCCTTGAGCTTTTTTCGAAGACTGCGTACCTGAACGAGCGCCTGAAAATCCCCGTGCATCTCTTCGACGATCTTCATCTCCATTTCAAACTGCGCTTTCAAGTCGTCGGGCGAGGTTTTCACTCGCGGGTCCATTTTGATGTTGAGCGACTGCGCGTAGGTTTGGCCGCCCACCGTGAGTTTTACGGAGTAAGTTCCGGGGAGGACCGGGGCACCGAGCGGATAGAGTGGCGTGTCGCGATAAATCGCGGAGATGGGATACTCGCGCTCCAGAGAATCGGGCGGCGGATAGTGCATGTCCCAGATAAAACGGTGCATGCCCACAGCGCTCGAGAGCGTGCGCTCAGGACGAATCCAATACGTAGGGACATTCAAGTCTTTCTCGTCGTGAGCGGAGGGTTTATCGGAACTGGAGAATCGCCGGACCGATTTGCCGGCAGAGTCGAGGACCTCCAGGACCACTGGGCCGGAGGCTGGCGCTTTCAGCCAATAATCGAGCATAGCGCCATCGGGCGGGTTCTGGCCCGCGGGAATTTCAGGCGGGAGCGGAGTGTCGGTGCCGTTATTTCTGCGGACACGGTAGGTCAGTTGCGGCGCGAACAGCAAGGCGGGCGAGTCGGCGGTGCGCTCGTCGAGTTGGCGCAACGGAGTTATGTTATCGAGGATCCAGAATGAACGCCCGTGAGTACCGATGACGAGGTCGTCGTCATGCACCACGAGATCGCGAATCGAGGTGATCGGCAAATTGAGACGGAGAGACTGCCAGTGTTCGCCGTCATCCAAAGAGAAATACACGCTGCGCTCGGTGGCTGCGAAGAGGAGACCTTTGCGCACGGGATCTTCGCGCACGCTGTTCACGGGTTCGTTCTCCGGAATCCCAGTGACAATCACCTTCCAGGATTTCCCCCCATCGTGAGTGCGGTAGGCCAATGGGTGCAGGTCGTCGACGCGGAAACGATTGATGGCAGCGTAGACGGTGTCGGCATCGAAGTGGGATGCGTCTAGCTGTGCGACCTTGCTCCAAGGGGTGAGTTCGGGAGGTGTGACGTTCTGCCACGATTTGCCGGCATCGCGCGTCACATGAATAAGCCCGTCGTCAGTTCCAGCCCAGATCAGGTTGGCATCTTTCGGAGAAGGCGCAAGAGAATAAATCACGCCGCGGTGCTTTCCCTTGGCCGGGTCGGCTTCGACGAAGGGTCCAAGAGTTGACGGTACGCCGGGATCTTCTCGCGTCAGATCAGGGCTGACTACCTGCCAGCTGTTTCCTCCGTCCGTGGTCTTGAAGAGAACGTTCGATCCCAGATATAGGGCATGCGGATCGGCCGGCGAGAAGATGAGGGGCGCGGTGCGGTTGAAGCGATATTTCCCGGTGCGCAGTACGACGGGCGAGATGTCTTGCGTCCGACCGGTGGTGCGATTGTACCGGGTTGCTTTGCCACCATAGATCATGTTGGGGTCGAGTGGATCAGGCGCGACATAGCCATACTCCTCAACGCCCACCGGGTACCAATTCGCAAACGTGATTTCGCCGAAGTCGCTGCGGCTGGCAGTGCCCACGCTGCCGCTTTCTTGCTGTCCGCCGTATACCCAATACGGAAACTGGTTGTCAGTGATCACGTGGTAGAACTGGGCAGTTGGCTGGTTGTACCAGGAACTCCAGGTCGCACCGCCATTGACGCTGATGGTTGCGCCTTGATCGCTCGCCAGGGCGATGATGTCGGGATTCTCTGGATTGATCCAAACAGCGTGGTAGTCGTCGCCACCAGGAGCGCCTTTAATCGCAGTAAAAGTGTGGCCGGCGTCATCGGAACGGTAGGTGGAAGTGTTGGTCACGAAGATGGTGTCGGGCTTCGTGGGATGAACGCGCACCCATGCGAAGTCGTCGCCTCGCCCATATACGCGTTCCTCGTTGTTCACCGGCTCCCAACTCTCGCCAGCGTCGTTCGAGCGATAAACACCACCAGCATTCGTGGATTGCACCATCGCGTACATGCGACTGGGATCGATCGAGGCAATGGCGATGCCAATGCGGCCAAGATCCTTGCCGGAGGGCAGGCCTTTGGTTAATTCCCGCCAGGTCGTGCCGCCATCCGTAGATTGGTAGAGTCCGCTTCCAGCCGTTTCGTAAGCCCCGCCTGTCGTCCAGGGAGGCCGGCGCGAAGCCCACAAGACGCCGTAAATCGTTTGGGAACTGTGCGGGTCGAACGCGAGATCGATGCCTCCGGTGTTGTCATCCTTGAATAGGACTTTCTCCCACGTCACACCACCATCGAGTGAACGGAAAATGCCACGCTCCGTATTCGGGCCGTACGGATGGCCGAGGGCGGCAACAAAGACGCGGTTCGGATCTTTGGGGTCCACCAGTATCGAGCCGATCTGCTGGGCATCGCGCAGGCCCAGATGCTGCCAACTCCGCCCGCCATCGATCGACTTGTAGATGCCGTCACCGACAGAAAGATCAGGGCGTCGTAAACCTTCGCCGCTGCCCACGTAGAGGATGTCGGGATTGGAGGGAGCGACTGCAAGAGCTCCGATGGAGCCGGTGGGCTGATCATCAAAAATCGGAGTCCAGGTCTGTCCGGCGTCGGTGCTCTTCCAGACGCCACCGTTGTTGGGAGCCATGTAGAAGACGTTGGGCTTGCCAGGAATGCCGGTGATCGCGACCGTTCTACCTCCACGAAATGGACCGATGAGTCGCCAGCGCATTCCCTGGTACAGAGCTGGATCCAGTTGTTGAGCGGAAGCCGTGGTTAGAGGACCGAACGACGCAAGCACAAGCAAGAGGAAGCGCGACACGCGAGCGAGAGAGAGCACGTTGTCCTCCGGGCGGAGGCAAGGATAAACCAAGCCGATCGAATGGCGAAATGAGTTGCGCGGGCCAACAGGCTATCGCCTACCTAGAGAACACGTTCGTGCCGGTAACCGGCACCGGCGAGCGCTTCGAGAATGCGCTGGATCTGATCTTTTCCGCGGGTTTCAAGGGTTACGTCGATGAGCGTGTCACCCAGGCTTACTCCGTAGTAAGCGCGATCGAACTGCAGTTCAACGATGTTGGCGTGGTGGGCGGCAATAATACGGGTGAGTTGGTGGAGCGAGCCAGGGCGATCGGACAAATGGATCTGGAGCCTCACCAGGCGCGCATCCTTCACCAGCCCGCGTTGGATGATGCGCGACAGCAGGGTGACATCAATATTGCCCCCACACACGAGGGCCACCGTCTTCTTATGCTTGAGCTTCGCTTTGCGGTGCAAGAGGACCGCCACGGCAGCGGCGCCAGCACCTTCAGCGAGCATTTTTTCGCGTTCCAGGAGAGTGAGAATTCCGCTGGCTATTTCTTCCTCTTCCACTGAAACAACTTCGTCTACGTAGCGCTCTACGAGTTTCAGCGTGCGCTCACCGGCGCGACGGACGGCGATGCCGTCGGCAATGGTGGGATTCGAAGCGATGGTCGTAAGCTGGTGGAGCTTGAGAGCTTCCAGCATCGAGGGCATGCGCGCCGCCTGAACACCGATGATGCGGATGCTCGGCTTGGTTTCCTTCACGGCGCAGGCAATTCCGCTGATCAGGCCGCCACCGCCAATGGGGACGACGATGGCCTCGAGGTCGGGAACCTGCTCGAGCAACTCGAGGCCGATGGTTCCCTGCCCCGCGATCACCGCGGGATCGTCGAAGGGATGAACGAAGGTGAGTTGCTCGGACTCGGCGAGTCGGCACGCTTCCTCGTAGGCTTCGTCGTACCCATCGCCATGCAAAACGACGTGCGCACCATACCCTTTAGTGGCATTGACCTTGACCAGCGGCGTCATTACCGGCATCACGATCTTCGCGGAGATGCCATTGCTCTTCGCGTGAAAGGCCACGCCCTGAGCGTGATTTCCGGCGCTGGCTGCTATGACGCCACGCTTCTTCTCGTGTGTGCTGAGCGTCAGAATCTTATTGAGGGCTCCGCGCTCTTTGAAAGAACCGGTCCGCTGCAGGTTTTCGAGCTTTAAGTAGACGGGCTCACCGCTAATTTCGGAGATGGCGGGAGAGAAGGGGCAGGGCGAAAAATAGATCGCACCGCCCAGTCGAGTGCGAGCCTTGCGGATGGAAGCGAGCGTGACCTCGGAGTTGGACATGGTTTACGGTCGCGTATAGGGCGATGATCGGCCCGTTCTTTTCCTTCCTTAGGATTTTCGTGGTCGCAAAATACGAAGCCCACCTCGCCAGAGCCTCTGGTGGGTGGGTTTTGAGCGCTTTCTAAAATTGCGAGTCGATCAGCTCATTTTTCCCAGTCAACCGAGGCGGTCGCAGCTATTGCGATGGAGATACTAATTCGACGCGCTCGGCGGAGGTTCATACGTGAGACGTGGCCAAACGACAAGCCAACTCGGGGCTCATCCTAGCACAAACAATGGGAAATTTGCGTTCTAGTTGTGAGCGTCCTTGCTACTGGGACCTTTGGAGCCATGTTGCTGTGCGGTTTTCTGACTGCCGGCACCGGTATAGCTCACGCGCCAGATCGTGTTCGAGCCGTCATCACTGACAAGCAGGGAGCCATCCTGAGCGACGGTGACGCCAACAGGCCGGCCCCAGACGTTTCCGTTGTCGAGCACGAAGCCGGTCAAGAAATCTTCGTACTCACCGCTGGCGCGCCCTTGCTGATGCAGGGGAACGCGAATGACTTCATAGCCGGCGCGTACAGAGCGATTCCAGGAACCATGTTCCGAGGCAAAAATGTCGCCCTGATAATCGGCTGGGAATTGCGGGCCCGCGTAGAAAGTCATTTCCAGAGAGGCATTGTGCGGCTGCAGCAACACGTCGGGAACGATCGCCTTGTCCTTCAGTTCCGGATGTTTGCCCTTGTGGCGGGGATCCTGATGAGCTCCGATGTACCACCACGGCCAACCATAGAAACCGCCTTCCTGAACATGAGTGATGTAGTCGGGCACAAGGTTATCGCCCAGTCCATCGCGTTCGTTCACCGAGCACCACAGTTCGCCAGTCTTGGGATCGACGGCGATCCCCCCGCCGGGATTGCGGATGCCGGACGCGTACACTCGCATCCCGGAGCCGTCGGGATTGAACTCAAGGATGTCGGCACGATTCTTTTCTTCGGCGGTGGTGTCGGGGTCATCGACATTGGAGGCCGATCCGACCGAGACGAACATTTTTTTGCCATCGGGAGAGAATTGAACGTCACGGGTCCAGTGGCCTTCGGCATGAGGCAGGTCGGCAATATGTTGAGCGGGCCCACCGGCCTTGAGACTTCCGGTGCGGTAGGGATATCGGACGACGGAATCCACGTTTCCGATATAGACCCATTGGGGGTTGTTCCCAGGCGGATAAAAAGCAATCCCATAGGGCTGGTTGAGTCCGCTGGCGAAGGTACCTGATTGCTGAGCCTTCCCATCGGACGTGATTCCGCGAAACACCTTGATGGCTCCGCTGCTGCTCTCGGCAAGAAACACGTCGCCGTTGGGCGCGGTTCGGAGCGCTCGGGGATTCTCGAGGCCAGTGGCATACTGCTGAACACTAAATCCCTCCGGCGCCTTGGGCCATGCGTTAGACGGACGCGCGACCAAGTCCGGTCCGTTGCTGGCAGAATGAGTAGCAAAGGGCGCGGGCAGGTCCTGCACGGTAATCTTGTGGAATTTCCCGGGCTGCTCAAAGCGGAAGTCCGTAAACGCTGGCGCAGGGGCCGGAGCATGAGTGGGAGACGCGGTGGAGGAGGGCGGCGCGGCATCTGTTTTCGCAGGCCGGACATTCTTCAGGGACTTGACGTAGCTCACAATCTGCCATCGTTTCTGCTCGGATAGGCTTGCCCACGAGGGCATGCCGTTGTCGACGGATCCCTTCGTGATAAACCAGAATATCTCTCCATCGGGTGCAGTCTGGACGGCTCCGCGCGAGAGGGGCGGAACGTTGCCGCTTCCCTTCCCGTTGATTCCATGACAGGAGCGGCAGTTCAGAGCATAGAGTCGCGCGCCGGCCGAAACCGCAGCGGTCTGACCTGCGTAAGGATTTTTTTGTTGCCGGCTGGACGCGGGCGCATTATGAAACCGGGTATCTTGCGCGATGAGGCGCGATACAAAAGGAGATGAGAAAACAGCTAAGACAAGGCACAAGACTATTTGAGCAGTGAATCTCAAGGTCCCCCCAAAAAATGATGTCTCCCCTTAGAGATGAAGGACGCGATCAGAGGTTGGATGCAGGCTGCTTCCCTCTCGTCGCGATTTGTGGCGGGACGGCTGCTCTCTGATTACGGTAGCTGGATGCCTCGGTTGCAGCCTCGAGCGGGCTGAAAGACCTGAGGCGCGTTTAATGGTGGGGAGCCGAATCGGTACGATACAGATCAGTGCTTAAATATTTCAAGCCTGAGTCAACCATCAGAGTCACTATTTTGGAAGCAGGGCCAAGCTTGCTTGCGATCCGAATTGCGGCATGTACATTGCCACCCGACGATGTGCCAGCAAATATCCCTTCCTTCCTAGACAATTGTCTGGCCATGTTTTTGGCATCAGCAGTTTTGACGGCCAAAACCTCGTCGACTAGATTTGGGTCCCACAACGGCGGCGTGTAACCAATCCCAATCCCCTCAATGTCGTGGGCACCGGGCTTACCGCCCGACAACACGCTGGATTCCCCAGGCTCGACAGCGATGATCTTGAGTTTTGGGTTATGGCGTTTCAAGACAGTGGCCACACCTCGCAGAGAGGCCCCAGTCCCCACCGAGTGCACAAACGCGTCAATCTCTCCGTTGGTCTGCGCCCATATTTCTTCTCCGAGCGGAAAGTAGCCGGCAATGGTGTCGGTATTATGGATTTGATTCACCCAAAAGGTATTGGGAGTGAGCGCAAGCTGGCGCGCAGCTTCGATCATGTCCAGGAATAATTGTTTCGTAAAGCCGCCGGCATCCGTAGGAACGAGTGTCAGCTGCGCGCCGTAGGACACCATGTGATCCAACTTCTCCTGACTGAATGCCTCCGAGCTGACCACATGGATGCGATATCCTTTCGCGGCACAGACCAAAGCCAAAGACGCGCCCGTACTGCCGCCGGTGTATTCGACCACGGTTCCCCCCGGCGACAAGCGGCCGTCCTCCTCGGCGCGGGAAATCACGGAAAGCGCCATGCGATCTTTCATGCTTCCGGTCGGATTCTGCCATTCAAGCTTGGCAAATACTTTTCCGCAGTCTGGAGGGACAACATGATGAAGCTGAACGAGAGAAGTATTCCCAATCGAGTGGAGAATGTTGCGGTCAGTGTCCATGCTTCCTTTGATGTCTGCCGCTACGTCTGGACTCGAATCTCAGAAAGCGATCCTGTCGCCCGCTCCCGCCGGCAAAAGCACGGACGTGGAAAGATGAAGTTTCGCAGGCGAGCGAACTCAAACGACAACTCGGATCCGCGCTGAGTCGTTGCTGAAGATTGATGACTGAGAGCTGGAAACTGGTTTTCTGGTGGGGACGGGCAGACGATTTTCGAACTTGGATACAGCAGGGCAGCTCACGTCGGGAACTTTGGCGTCGTGCTGGCTGATACTTCCGCCTGCGGCGAAATGTGCATTACAATCAGGCCATGCAGGAGCCATTTACCCGCGATCGCATTATTGAGGCGCTCCAGGCAATGCCGCCAGATGCCACCATTGACGACGCCATTGAACGGCTCGTGTTCCTGGCCAAAATCGAAACCGGGTTGGCGGAGCTTGACAGATCCGAAGGCGTTCCACACCAAGAGGCCAAGCATCGCTTCGGACGGTAATGCGCCTTCTATGGTCGCCACAATCGCTGCGCGATCTTGACGCTATCCGCGAATACATCGCCAAAGATTCTAAGGACTACGCAGATCTCACCGTGGCGCGAATCTTTTCTGCCGTCGAACGGCTGATCGAGTTTCCGCACTCGGGGCGTATCGTACCGGAGCGCGATGAACCTGAAATTCGCGAAATCATCGTTGGACGTTTTCGCGTGGTGTATCGGGTTCGAGTCGCACAGCTTGAAGTAGCAACTGTTTTTAGGGCGTCAAGAGAATTTCCGCAGAGATTCTGATCGAGCGCCCCATTCGAAAGAACCAGCCGTCACCTGTAGCTAACCACTTTCAAGAAAGTTCAAAACTGAGATATGGCCTGGCAGCACGCCGCTGAGCAACAGCGCAAATTCTGGTCGCCCTAGCAGACGATTTTCGAACTTTTCTGATGACGTCGCCGGGCAGCCCCGAGCCCATTTTTCGTTAACTGACGACCAACGTTCGTCATCCGCATATCGTTGGCAACAGAGTCCAGCTCAGGGCAGCTTGTCGAAAAAGAGGTAGAGAGCGGCGATGCGGCCGTCGCGGGCGATGAGGAAATCAGTTCCGGCGTAAGAGGGCGGCGCGCCGGGGCGGCCCGCTACCCATTTGACGCGGCCGCCATTGCCCAACTCCTCGGGCTCGGAAATCGGCTGATATTGAAAGTCGGGGTGAGTCGCCTTGATCGTGCCGGCGATCCGGTCGATTTCGTCGCGGCCTCGAAAGGCGCCTTTATTCGGGTCGTAGAACACGCCATCCTCGTTCCAGAGCTCGTCGAGGGCGGCGCGGCGGCGCGCTGGGTCATTTTCGCCAAATACATCGCTCAGATTACGAAGCAGCAAGGTCGATATGCTGTAAGACATGGCTAATCTAGATGCAAGCATCGAAGGAAAGTTGCGTAGGACGCGGTTGATTGTTCAAATCATTGACCGTCGCAATTCAGGCTTTCACTCATTGACGTACCTTCGGGTTCAATAGTGAAGGATAAGTATGTCTGCAAGTCCCTGAAAAGCGGGAGGAAAATTGTTGGTCGGGACGGGCAGATTTGAACTGCCGACCCCTCGCACCCCAAGCGAGTGCTCTACCAGGCTGAGCCACGTCCCGACAGGAAGGATCCGCCGCCTCAACGGCTGCGAATGGGGTTGACTGGAGAATTCTATCACCACGCACGGCGATCTCGAAATGACAGCGGCAGGGTGGTTATCGGCGTTTGCCGCGTTTTTTCGCGGCGGGAGCTGCTTCGAGCAAGGCGAACTGGAGTTTCTTTTCCACCGGATCGATGCGGTCCAGGATCACGTGCACGGGCTGACCTAGACGATAGGTCTTGCGCGTGCGCTGTCCGATAATCTCGCGGGTGGTCTCGTGATAGACGTAATGATCGTCAGTGAGTGTGTTCAGAGGAACCAGGCCCTCCACGAACAGGTCGGTTAATTCGACGAACAGGCCGAACTTGGTGACGCTGATGATCAGGCCATCGAAATCTTCTCCGACACGATCCTGCATGAACTTGACCTTCTTCCACTCCATCAGTTCGCGTTCGGCTTCGTCGGCGCGACGCTCGGACTGGCTCGATTCATCGGCGACATCGTGGAGTTCCTCAAGCGTGATGGGGCCGCCCATGGGTTCGAGGGATTTCTGCTGGGTCCCGCGGTCGCGGCGCTTGGACCATGGGGTTGCGATCGATTCCTGATGGCTCGAACGACGCTCGTCCTCTGAGGCTACAGACCTTTTTTTCTTCGCATCCCGATCGGCACGACGGAAGTGTCCTTCCATGACGGCATCGCCTTCGGACATCGCGGCTTGCGCCGCTCCGACGGGCGAGACGCCCGTCGCTCCACTGACTCCTACGGGCACATCTTCATCCCATTTTTCCGGAGATGTGTGCAGAACTTCTTTCAGGATGCGATGCACGATGAGGTCGGGATAACGCCGGATGGGCGAGGTGAAGTGCGTGTAGGTGGGCGCGGCCAGGGCAAAGTGGCCTTCGTTCACTTCTGAGTAACGGGCCTGCTTAAGGGAGCGCAGCATCAGGTAGCTGAGGATCTGCTCCTCGGGCTTGCCGGCAATCTTTTCAGTCAGCTTCAGGTACATGCGTGGGGTGATGTGGACTTCCTTCGGGATTTCAATTGGGCGCACATTGCGGCCTGTGCCGCGACTGGCACGGCGGTCGGTCTTCATCTGCATGCGCTGGATCGGCAGCGGGCCCACGCCCAACGAGTAACCGAAGGTCGCGGCGATCATTTCAAACTCGTACACGCGCTTGGCATCCGGCTTCTCGTGGATGCGATAAATCGCGGCGACGCGCTTGTTCTCGAGGTACTGGGCCACGCTTTCGTTAGCCGCTAACATGAATTCTTCGATCAGACGATGGGCGATATTGCGCTCCGAGCGAGTGATGGACTTCATCATTCCGTTCTCGTCGAATTCGATCACCGGCTCGGGCAAGTCGAAGTCGATCGAGCCACGGCGCACCCTCTTGCGATTGAGGATCAGCGCGAGATCACGCATCATCTCGAACACGGGAACAAGCGCGCCATAGCGCCGGCGCAGGGCTGCGTCGCCTTCCAGTACAGCGTTCACATCGGTGTAGGTCATGCGCTCAGCGGAGCGGATCACACCTTCGTTGATTTCGTAGCCGACCACTTCTCCGCGGTGATCGATTTCCATGACGCAGGAAAGGACGAGCCGATCGAGATGGGGGCGCAGGCTGCAGATGTCGGTAGAGAGCTCAAGGGGCAGCATCGGGACAGCGCGATCGGGGAAATAGACGCTGGTACCGCGCAGGCGTGCTTCCTGGTCGAGGGCGTTAGCTTCCGTGACGTACTGTGCGACGTCGGCGATGTGCACCTGCAACTCGTAATTTCCATTGGCTAGCTGGCGTACGGTGACTGCGTCGTCGAAGTCGCGTGCAGTTTCGCCGTCGATCGTCACGATACGCAGGCCGCGATAATCGCGTCTCTTTTTCAACTCGGGCGCAGGAATCACATTCTCGACAGCTTGCGCTTCGTTCAGCACCTCGGGCGGGAAGCGGTGGGGCAGATGGTGCTTGCGGATCATGATTTCGACGTCCACGCCGAAGTCATCTTCGCGTCCGAGGATCTCGACCACCTTGCCGCGCGGATTCTGCGTGGGCGAGGGCCAATCCGTAATCTCGACATCGACCACGACTCCATCGAGGTCGTCCCAGGCGGCGCGGTGGGCGGCCTCATCGCCGAGCACCCTGTGCACACTTTTCCGGGGCGAGCGGCTCCTTGTGGCACTCCCGTCCCCGGCAGCAGTTCTCGTCGGAGTTACAGGACCAGCGCTACTGTCTGGACTCTCCATTCCTGGCGGGATCATGATTTCCTGGCGGATTTTCTCATCGATCGGGGTGACGAAGTTATAGCGCGAGCCGTAATGGAAGGTCCCGACCACGGTCGGATGGGCGCGATTCACCGGCCGGATGATGCGGCCTTCGGCGCGGCCGTCGGGACGGATCGTGCCCACTTCGACCAGCACGTGGTCGCCGTGCATTGCATTCCCGATGAAAGGTGGGGGGATAAAGATATCTCCAGCGAGTCCCTTGAAACGGTCACCCAGCGACTTCGGATCGGGCAACACGAAGCCGTAGCCGTCCCGATGCATGCTGAGGCGGCCGACAATCATGTTCTTGCCGGAAGATACGGAGGGCAAAGCGTACCGATCGGAATCCACTCTTAACAACTGGCCGGATGCCACCATGCGCTCGAGCCGCTCATCCAACTCACGCCGTTGCTCGCCCCGCAGTCCAAGTTCGCGCACGAGCTGTTTAAAACCAGCGCTGCGCTTCGGTTGGCGCTCGATTTTTTTGAGGATGGCAGAATCCGAGAGCATGGGAGCTTCCTTCAAAAACTATCTCACAAATACAGGGAGTGCGCCGCGAGCGGATTCACGCACCGCAGAGGCAACAAAGCCGGCTGCCGGGGTTACCTGAGTAACCTCGGCGAACAGGCGTCCGCACAGGTAACATATGTGTTATCAACGCAGCCGGAAACGGTCGGAAACAAAGATACAATGCACGTTATAGGGCAGAGTATGAATTCTGGCGCAGGCACGGGCGCGGGCAGACGAGAGCGCAAGTATCCGCGCGTGAAAGTGACCCTGCCCGCCGAGGCGCGGCACATTATGGAGAGTTTCCCGCGCCGTGGCCAGACCGCTAACATCAGCGAGGGTGGCTGCTATATCGAGATGGTACAGACCCTCGAGCCGCCAACGTGTGTCGATGTGGTGCTCTGGCTGAACGATGAGAAGATCCAGGCTCGGGCCGAGGTTGTCTGCCGCCACGCGCATCTGGGTAACGGCATCCGTTTCATTCGCATGTCCGACGAGGACAAGAAAAAGCTTCGCGAGTTTGTAGAAAAAGCACAGAAGAGTGGTGGAGTACCGTTTAGGAAACTTGGTCCCTGAGGTTCTGTCTCAAAGTAGGAACAACTGATCGGCTTTTTTGTATTGCGCAGAAGCATCCTGATTCGTATCGGCCTTCGTCTGGGCATGCAGGCCACCCGCCGTCAAAATCAACGATCCCAGAACACTCCATTCACCGAGGCCTCCGCTCATGCGATCTCCGCCCGCGAACGGACGCTGCCAAAGTACCTTTCTTCGAGGATATGGCGATGATGGAGTTCGTGGCCGCCGATCACGTACGCGATGGCGCACACGCTGATTTCGTTATTGTTGGCGATGCCGCGTCGGGTCCAGTCCGCAGGACGCAGGTTGCGGAAAAAAGCGAGCGTTGCGGCACGAATATCCTGAAATTCCTCCACCAGATCTGCCAGCCGGAGATCGGAATAGGGGCCACCGCGAATGTAGTCATCCTGCTCGAAGCCTTCGATGGGTGTGCGATCGTTGCGGGCGATGCGCAGAGCGCGATATGTCATGATGCGCTCGGTATCATTCATGTGCCCGACTACTTCCTTGACGCTCCATTTGTCGGGTGCGTAACGGAATTCGCCGTTCTCTTCACCATGAGCGGAGAGCAGCGCTACCGTCTTCGGCAATTCGTTGACAAGCGTCGCGAGAATGTCGCTGCCGGGGATCAGCGAGATGTAGCGATCGTAGTAGGCATTGTATTCTCCGGGCTTAGGACGTACGGTCGGCATCGTCATCGTTCTCCTTGGAGGAAGTAGGTCGAGATTGCGTGCGCGGGCGATTGATTCGGCCACGCGATACTGGTTGTTAGACGCGAACAGCGCGCTTAGGTCGCACATTCAGGCGTGAAACCGGAGGAGTGACCCAGCAGGAATCGCTGGCGGAGATATAAGAACTGCCCTGAAAGCTGCCGAAATTACACCGGCAGACGAGCCATTCCACAGGCAAAGAGGGCCAGACAGGAAAGTTACCGAGGGACAGCACTGAAAGGCATCCCCTTTAGCATCAATGAAATTGTGAATTTCCACAGCTGTGCCGCGGGTTTGCGGAGTAGAATGCAATTTGGTCACCGAAATGCGGCAGGTGACCCTCAATCCCACACAGGAAAGGATTTTTTTGAACATGTGGAAGCCCACTAATCAGCCTACGACTCCAGGACGGCCCGGCAGCCCTGAACCGGAGCAGCGTCCGGCCATGTCTACACCGCCCGCGCCTGCCATGGGAGAACCCACGGCACCGCGTCCGGTCAGTGCGAGCACGACCACGGCGGATCAGGCCACCATTGGAAAGTCGCTGGTCATTAAGGGCGAGGTGACGGGTTCGGAGTCCCTCTACATCGATGGCCGCGTCGAAGGCTCGATCAATTTGGCAGGAAACCGCGTGACCGTGGGTCGGAACGGCGTGGTGGCCGCGAACATCAACGCCCGCGAGATTGTGGTGTTGGGCAAGGTTCGCGGAAACCTGACCGCGAGCGACCGAGTCGACATTCGCAGCGATGGCTCTCTAACGGGCGACGTAGTAGCGGCGCGCATTTCGATTGAAGACGGCGCGTTCTTCAAGGGCGGCATCGACATCCGCAAGGGTGCGCAGCCGGGCCAGAAGGAAGAACCGAAAGCCACTTCCGCAGCAGCGGAACCCGCAGTCGCAGCCAGAGCGTAGGGCGACAGCCCAGTTCAGGGCTTTGGCTCTCGGCCGGCGGCTGAGACCAGGATGTCCACATGTTCAGCAGGCATTCTCGTCTTTACGAGGATGCCTGTTTTACTTTGCGCTCGGTTCGAGTATGGCGGACGGGCGAGGAGCAGATGGTTTATCCGCCAAGGAAAAAAGAAAAAATCTGCTTTCCTCTGCGTTAACCTGCGGCTGACATGTTTTGTCGCTCACGCAGTCTGAGTTTCGGGGCAATGGCTGCCCTTTTCTCTCTCGCAGCCTCTGCACAATCGAATCCCATTCAGTTCACCGACGTCACCGCGGCAGCGGGTATCCAGTTCGTTCATTTCAAGGGAAACGAAGGTACCTCGATCAATCGTGAAGAGTTTGGTCCGGGCGTGTGCGTGGCGGATTTTGATGGCGACGGCTGGCAGGACATTTACTTCGTAAACGGACGCGATCTCTACAATCGCGGGATCTCGGTGCACAACGCGCTTTACCGAAATAATCGAGATGGCACCTTTACCGACGTCACTGACAAGGCCGGCGTCCCTGGAACCGGTTACGGACTGGGTTGTGTTTGGGGTGACTACGATAACGACGGGTTCCCAGATCTTTTTGTCACGCAGTATGGCCGCAACGTCCTCTACCACAACAATGGCGATGGAACGTTCACGGATGTCACCGACAAAGCCGGAGTGGCCGGGCTCGAATTCGGAACGTTATTTCACTCGGGCGCGACGTTCTTCGACTATGACCGTGATGGGAAGCTCGATCTTTATGTAGGGGGTTACGTGGCCCTGGGCCCTGACAGCAAGCGTTACTGCCAACTGGGCGGAGTGCGCAGCAGTTGTCCTCCACAAGCGTACGGGGGCAGTCCAGACATTCTCTATCACAACAACGGCGATGGCACGTTCACGAATGTCACCAAGGCGGCAAAGATCTATCAACCCGAAGGCAAGAATCTTTCCGTCGGCGCAGGCGATTACGATAATGACGGCTGGCCGGACATTTTCGTCGCGAACGACGGCCTGTACGCATATCTCTACCATAACGAGCACAACGGGACTTTCACCGAGGTCGGTCTACCGGCGGGCATGGCGGTCGCTGGGCAAGGGCAGATCATGGCGGCGATGTGCATTTCTCTGGGTGACTACGATAATGATGGATGGCTCGATCTGTACATTTCCGACTTCCAAAAATCTTCCGATCACCTCTGGCATAACAGCGGCAAAGGTTATTTTGACGAAGTGAGCGGACCGGCCGGGATCACGGTGCCCACCCGGGAAGTGCTCAGCTTCGGTGGCGGATTCTTCGATTACGACAATGACGGATGGCTCGATCTATTCATTGCGAATGGGCATGTGTACCCGGAGGTCGAGCAGGTCACGCCGGAAATTCATTACAAGCAAATCAACACGCTCTTCCACAATGAGGGCAACGGCAAATTTGTCGAAACGACCAGGCAAGCAGGGATCGGCGGGCAAAAGCCATATGTCGGCCGCGGCGTGGCGTTTGCCGACTTCGATAATGATGGGTTCATCGATCTGGTGGTCGGTAACAACGGAGATCCACCTCTGCTGCTGCATAACAGCGGGAACAACGGAAATCACTTTATGAATTTCAAACTGGTCGGTGTGAAGAGTAATCGCGATGCAATGGGCGCGAGAGTGCGGGTGGTGGCCGGAGGGATTTCGCAGATTCGCGAAATCGCGGGCGGCGGCAGCTATCTTTCGCAGAGTGATCTGCGAGCCAATTTCGGAATAGGCAAAGCTGCGCGCGCCGAGACCGTGGAAGTGCAGTGGCCGAGCGGTCAACACCAGGTCTTTCGCAATGTCGAAGCAGACAAGTTCTACCTCATTGAGGAAGGACGACAAGAGACAGGGCAACAGCAATTGCGAGCACCGGTTCACCACGAGAAACATTGAAAAGGGAGTGTGCCGTTGTATTTGGCACACTTGCGAAGCATAAGTTGAGGGTTATTACCCGGGCACATGGCCGGCTGAGTGCGAGAGTTGCGTCGTACTTTTGATAGGCTGAAGCACAGCCCATTTATCATGCTCTCCCGCATTCTCCGGATTCTCCGCCCGTCCCATCAGCACACCGCGTTCTCCGCTACAGTCCTGCTGATGTCGACGATCATGCTATCGCGCGTGATCGGCTACGTGCGCGAGGCTTATATCGCCTATGCCTTTGGCGCTGGCGGCCAAACGGACGCCTACGTCGCGGCTTTTACGCTGCCGGACTGGCTGAATTACATCTTGGCCGGCGGCACAGCCTCGATAACGTTTATCTCCATTTACACGCGGTTCCTCGCCGAGAAGCGGGAAGCGGATGCGGAGAAGACCTTCTCGGTAATCATCACGGTGATGACGACCGTGTTCCTGGCCGGAATCGCCGTGGCGGAAATCTTCACGCCGCAGTTTGTGGCATGGATGTTCCACGGCTTTTCGCCGGAACAAATGAGATTGTGCGTGTCGCTGACACGCATTCTCCTGCCTGCACAGATTTTCTTCTATGTGGGCGGAGTCGTGGGTGCGGTGTTGCTATCACACCGCATGTTTCTATTTCCGAGCTTCGGGCCGTTGATCTACAACGTTTTCATCATTGTGGGTGGAGTTGTCGCTGGAAAGCAGCTCGGCATCGCGTCGCTGGCGTATGGAGCTCTGGTGGGCTCGGTCATTGGTCCTTTCCTGGTGAATGCCATTGGAGCTGCACGGATCGGCACCGGGTACCGACCCTCGTTCGATCTGAACAATGCGGCGTTCCGGGAATGGGTTGGGCTGTCAATTCCGCTGATGTTAGGTGTCTCGCTGGTGACCGCGGACGATTGGATTCTGCGCTACTTCGCCTCCAGCGGTGTAGGCGACATCGCACGCTTGAACTATGCGAAACGGCTTTTCGCGGTACCGATCGCGGTGCTGGGGCAGGCCACGGGACAGGCCTCGCTGCCATTCTTCGCGCGACTGTTCGGGGAAAAGCGCATGAAGGAATTCGGCGAGACGGTAAACGGCTCGGTGTACCGGATCGCGGCGTTGTCGTTTTTGGCTTCGGCACTCATGATGGTCGCGGCCCTTCCTCTGATTGACCTGGTGTATCGTCGCGGACGCTTCTCGTTCGGCGACTCCCAGGAGACGGCCGTCTACTTCTTCTGGTTCTCACTATCGCTTGCGTTCTGGGCGGCACAGGGACTTTACGCGCGGGCTTTCTATGCAGCTGGGGACACCCTTACTCCCATGGTGGCTTGCAGCCTGGTCACGATTGCATCGCTGGCCGTGTACCGGGCATTGTTCCACGCGTTTTCGGTTGTTGGCCTGGCAATCGCGTCCGACATCGGAATTATCGCGAACGCGGTGGCCGCCGCGGTCCTTCTGCACCGGCGCAAACTGGTATCGCTCGCGGAGCTACCCTGGGGCGAGTTGGGGAAAGCATGTCTGGTGGCGGTGATCGCAGGGGTATTGTCCTGGCGAGTGTCCCGTCTGATCTTGTTGCAGGGCAGTCGGACGGCCGACTTGCAGTCCCTGGCTCTGAGTTCGATTACCTGGGCGGGAGCGGTCGCGGCCGGACTATGGCTGCTTCGCTCTGATCTGCCCCAGTCCTTACGCCGAAAACGGGCGCCGGTGTCGGTTCCCGAGAAACCGCTCGCAGAAGCTGCGGGGATGGAACCCTAAGGCCCGGGAACAACGTGCACACGTAGGCCCAGACGCCCTCGTCTGGGCGGCCGGGCGACAGCCCGGCGGCAGTTTGATTCGAGACAATCGGCCTGCAAATTGCAACCACTCACAATACCTGTCTCCCCAACATACGACACCGTGGTTAAAGCCGAGCTTCGCTCGGCTGGGCAGACGAGGCGTCTGCCCCTACGCAAAACTGCGTTCAGGTTCGGATTCGACGCCAGTTGATTTCTTCATGTATGTACACTGCATTGAATCACTTACCTGGTGATCCACATTTGTAGCTGACTTTATCTGCTGTGCATTGTCCGCTCCATCGCTTCCACCGAAAGTAGCTGCGTGTGCAGGAGGATTCCGATGGGGAGCCCGATGGTGGATTACTGCGAGCAGGCGAATCCGAGAATATTGATGGATATCCGAAACATTAACAGCGAGGTCGGGAAAACCCGACGCATCCAAGCGAGTTTTCTAGCTGCCCTTGAAAAAAAGACCCTCCTCTGGCTGGCCGAACGGACGCCCGCAGTAATCAACTCTGACCACCTGACGGCGCTAGGCTTCGCGGGGCAACTTGCCGCGGGCGTCTTCTACGCTTTATCGCGCTGGAACCGCTATTACCTACTGGCTGTAATTGCCTGCCTGGTCGTGAACTGGCTGGGCGACAGCCTGGATGGAACCCTGGCACGTGTGCGGCAACAACAGCGTCCGCGATATGGATTTTATGTCGATCACATGGTCGATAGTTTTGGGGCAATCGCGATGATGGGTGGCCTGGCGTTCTCGGGCTATATGCACCCATGGATCGCAATTGGCTTGCTGATCGGGTTCCTGGCGCTCTCGATTCAATCCTATCTGGCGACCTACACAATGGGCGAATTTCATCTTTCGTTCTGGAATTTTGGTCCGACCGAACTTCGTTTGCTACTGGCGGCTGGCAACCTGGCTTTGCTGCGATGGCCCGTGGTGCTGCATCACCAGTATCGTCTGTTCGATATCGGAGGAGCGATCGGGCTGGCCGGGATGACCTTGATGGTGATCTTTTTCACGATAAAAAACGGGTATCGCCTCTATTGTGAGGAGCGTATTCGATGAGCGAATCGAAAGCCATCCGCCGAATCGGGATCCGCTGGATGAAGTTTAACGCGGTTGGGGCAGGCGGGATCCTCGTTCAGCTGAGCGTTCTGGCCGTGCTGAAATCGGGATTGCAACTGGACTACCTGTTCGCGACAGCCCTGGCGGTAGAAGCGGCAATCCTGCACAACTACCTGTGGCATGAGCGATTCACGTGGCGGGACCGCGCCAGCGCAAGCTCGTGGAGCAGGCTTGCGAAGTTCAATCTGACGACCGGATTGTTTTCGATACTCGGAAATGTCGTGCTCATGCGAGTTCTGGTGGGTGGCGCGCAGCTGAACTACTTTGTGGCGAACGTTCTGACGATTGCCACGTGTTCGCTTATTAACTTCGTGGTGAGCGATCGAATTGTGTTCGGTAAACCCTGAAAAGGCAGATACGATGTCACGACGCGCTGCGTGGGGACAGTTTTGTCTGCCGCCGGGCTGAGCGCCCGGTCGCTCAGACGAGAGCGTCTGGGCCCACGTCTGGATCGCGAATGCTCGCGTAGAGGCAGACGCCTCGTCTCGTCTGCCCCGGCCGGGCGAAGCTCGGCTACAGGTCTGCCCTCTTTCTCTGCAAGCTGTGCGATGAAACCCGTTCCTCTGGAGGCACTGGGCGTGGCGACGGGTTCGTTGTAATTTTCCCGGAACCTGGAACAGACTGGCTGCGTAACATGAACCGTTTGGTGGAGATTTTCGCTGGACATTTCTCGCATCTTCGGCAGGGCTAAGACGGACAGCTCCGATAAGCGATCAGGCATCGCGATCCTGTGATTGAACTCATTCGCCTTCGCAAAGAATACGACGAATTGGTTGCGGTTCAGGACCTGAACCTCACCATTCCCCAAGGAGAGATTTTCGGCCTGATCGGACCCAATGGAGCCGGAAAAACGACAACGATCCGCATGGCCTGTGGGCTGCTCGCGCCCACCGTTGGCCGAGCCCTCGTGAACGGCATCGATGTTGCCGCCGAGCCAGAGCGGGCGCAGCACTCCATCGGCTACCTATCCGACTTTTTCGCGGTATATGAAGATCTGAAAGTCTGGGAATACCTGGACTACTTCGCGCATGCCTACCGAGTCGCGGAGGGGGACATCGCTGCGCGGGTCACCGAAGTCATAGGGCAAGTGTCCCTGGAAGTGAAGCGCGATGCCATGATTCGCGGACTCTCGCGCGGAATGAAGCAGCGACTCGGAATCGCGCGGGCGATCATTCATCGGCCCAAGGTCCTGCTGCTCGATGAGCCCGCCTCCGGCCTCGACCCGAAAGCTCGCCTGGAGCTGCGCAATCTGCTGCGCTCGCTGCGCGACCAGGGCAGCACGATCCTGATCTCCTCCCACATTCTCACCGAGCTCGAGGGTTTCTGTACGTCGATCGGCATCATGGAAAAGGGACGCATGGTGCGCAGCGGCCGGATCGATGAGGTTACTGCCGCGGAGAATCTGGCGCGTGATTTGCGCCTCAGCTGGCTGGGGGATGCAACCGCATTGCTGGAACAGAAGCTGGGTGGGCACGTTCATGTCTCCAGCCTGCAACTCGGTACCGGGACCGGGACTTTCCAATTCGCGGGCTCAGACGAGGAACTCGCCCAATTGCTGTCTGACTTGGTTGCCTCCGGCGTGCGGGTAAAGACGTTTGCCGAGATCAAGCAGACGGTCGAAGATCTGTACATGAAGCTCTCGCGGCACGAGGTGATGTAGTGCTGAAATTCTGGCGCAATCCTGAATTCGTCCGGCATGTACGCGCAGAGTTGCGGCCGGCGCGGGCGATTATGGTGGCGGTGGTCGCGCTGTTTATGTGCGCGCTCATAGGACTGGCGTGTTGGAGCCAGCGCCAGGAACTGCTGGAGAGCGCTGAGCAGAGCGCGCAGCAATATGGTGGCAGGTGGGCGGAGTACGTCGAGCAACTGGACCGCGACAATACGCGCGAAACCTGGTTGCTTCTATTCCGGTGGTTAATGGGATTGCAGGCCGGCGTGATCACATTCTGGTCGATGTTCATGTGCGCGCAATCGGTGTCGGGTGAGCGCGATTCAAAAACGTGGGACTTCCAGCGCACCACCAGCCTCACCTCGGGCGAGATCACCATCGGCAAATTGCTGGGCGAACCTGTTCTCGCCTATTTCGCAGCCGTGTGCGTGCTGCCGATCACCTTTTGGGCGGGGTTGGCCGGAGGAATTTCCTTCCGAGCCCTACTGTCAGCGTGCATAAGCGTAATCGCATCGGCGCTGTTTCTAGGAGTGTGCGGACTCTGGCTTTCCACTCTGCTCGAGACGCGCAGCCGAGGCATCGGCCTGGTCGGCGTCCTGGGCCTTTACGGATTTGTGGTGGGCGCCTACGGACTCGCCATGTCCTGGTTCCCCGGCTTGGCCGCCTTTAGCCCCCTGACCGGATTGCACACGGTCCTCGAGTTGAAATTCGAGGGTAATCGCGAAATATATCCGGTGCTGTTTGGACACGTTGTGCCATGGTTGCTGATGAGCCTGTTGCTGTATGCGTCCTTCGGCGCCTGGGTGTGGATTATGCTGGTTCGGAACTTGAAGCGCGACTACAGCGAGATCCGACCACTCTCACGTTGGCAAGTGGTGGGATGCGTTGCCTTTGTGAATTTCGTTTTTTATGCATTGTTCAGCCCAAGTATTTTGATCAGGTCTGATGTATTGGCGACATTCATGGTAAGCCTCAACGGTGCGCTCTTGTTTGTGGTGGGCCTGGCATCGTTAACGCCTCACGAGCGTCTCAAGGTTTGGTGGCGCGGGCGCGCAGAAGGAACGAGCAGCCTGTTCTCCGACGATGGATTGCCGTGGCCATGGCTGGTACTGTCGGGAGTAGTGGCCTACGCTCTGATGGCGTGGGGACTCCTCGCTTGGCGGCTCTCGCTCGACTTTCAGTCCGGTTCGCTGCGCATCGCCGCCCTGCAGTTATTAATCGTGCTGATCTTCGTTATGCGCGACATCATGTTCATCCAGTGGTGCACGCTGACCCGGTTTCGTCAGCCGGTGGTAAAAGGGTTCTTGTTTCTCTGTCTGTACTATGGAGCCGCAGCCGTCATCATTGCCATCGCCAGCATTTCAGGGGACGCGGCAGCTACCGCCGCGATGCACATCCTCACGCCTGTAGGCATCTTCCAGCCAACGACAGAGTGGGGACATTACTACGCAAGTTTGTATGGAGGGATGGCGCTGCAGGTCGGAGTTATCGCGGTCATCCTGGTCGCGATCAGTAACCGGCTGGGAAGACCGAGCCTGGTCCCTGCGGTATCGGAGAGCTAAAGAGTCTGATCAATCGTACTCCTAGTGCACTTTCTAAGTGCGCTTTGAAGTGTGCTTTGAAAGGGACGGCCTTCAGGCAGTCCGCCAGTTGCCCAGAAAACTTGGGGCTTCAGCCCCGGGGTAGATCGGACCGCACTTGATCAGAGCCTTCCTAATTTCAGCTCCACTCAGAGCAGATGCCCATGCAAACTTGCGCGAGCCCGCCTCGTTACAACCTCAATCTGTGTGGTCGTGATCGTGCCCGTGATTGACATCCCAGATCTCGGCCTGGGTTTTCTCCAGCGGATACAGGTGAACCATCCAGTTGAAAACCAGCGGATGAAAGGTCCCACCGTTCGAGTCACACTCCTCCTTGGTTGCAATCGAGCCGTGCAGACCGAACTTCGGGCCCAGTGCTTCGTTCTTCCGGTCGGCGGGCGGCATGCACAGGTTCACGTGTTCGTGCCACTGGGCAATTGAGAGCGGGATGCGCTGGTCAAGATCGTCTTCGTGGTAACGCTTGGGCGCCGTGTACATCACGCCCACGAGTTTGTAGTCTTCCCCGTGCTTTTCGTAAAGAAGCGACGTCGGATGGTCGGGATTGAAGTTGAAGGCCGCTTCAAAGGCGTACTTGTAGTTTGTGAAGTGGTACATCTTCTGTGGAACGTTGGGAAGGAAAATCTTGTAACCGCCGGCCAAAGCCGTGTGGTAATCCTTGTACTTCTCAGCAACTCCGCGCGCTGCTTCAACAACCTTTCGCGCCCGCTCTTCGTCACCCGGCTTGGGTTCGCGCAGAGTGGTCATCTTCATGTGCGGGCCCATGTCCATATGATGGCCTTCCATAGAGTGCATAGCAGGCGCGCTCGCTTCGGGATCCATGCCGGGCATGTCTTTCATGCCCGACGAATCCGAGGGCGGGTTCGACATTATGTGCCCAGGCATATCGTGGCCCGACATATCCATGCCGGGCCTAGATTGCGAACTCTGGGCGGACGTCAAATAGGCACTCAAGAGCACCACGGCAACCACGGCCGAGATTTGCTTATGCATAGGTTCGTTCCCCACCTTGCCTGATATTACAAACACGGTGGACGCGAGATGGTTGCGCATTGAGGACGCATGGTTACGGCGGTAACGACGGAAGACTAAACCGACGACCCAATCGGGGTCAGGCCCAGGGCGTGTAGAGTAGTGTCAACCGCCGCAGTTCCCGACCGCACGCAATCAGGCACACCGATCCCACTGTAGCCGTTTCCTGCTAACGCGAGACCGGGAAGCTTCTGACGAAGCGCTTCAATGCGCTCGAGGCGCTCGAGATGTCCCACACCGTACTGCGCCATGGCGCCTCTCCATTTGAAGACACGGGCAAACAGCGGCTCAGCTCTCAACTGAAGGATCTGGTCGAGTTCCTTTCGGACAATGCTGAGGATCTCTTCTTCGGAAAGCGCCAGTATCTGTTCTCCGCGAGCGCCACCCAGGAAACAACGGAGAATTGCACGGTCCTCCGGAGCGCGGTGTGGAAATTTGTTGTGGACGAAAGTCGCGGCCAGCATGCGCTTGCCTTCGCTGCGCGGCACCAGGAATCCGAAGCCAGGGGGAAGCGAATCGCGCACCGGCTTGTCGTAGCCTAGCGCAACGGTCACTGACGAACTGTACTCGATTGCGCCAAGCTCTGCTGCCAATTGCGGACCGCAGCGTTGCAACAGGTTGGCTGCTGCTTTCGTGGGAAGCGCGAGAATGACCGCATCAAACTCATCGGACTGCAAGCCTGCAGAAACCACCCAGCTTCCAGCCTCGGGAGCGACGGCCTGCACGGTTGCTCCGGCGTTGAGCGCATCGGCGTCGAGCACCGCCACAAGGGCATCGACCATCTGTTGCATGCCATTTTCGAGCGAGGTGAAAAGGGCTCGCGGCGGCGTTTTTGCATTGCGAGCGGAGGAGCGCGCCGCCAACATGGCGCGGCCCAGACTGCCGTACTTGGCCTCCATCTCTGCGAAACGAGGCAGCACGGCTCGCACGCTGAGCTGCGAAGCTTCTCCGCCATAGACACCTGACAAGAGCGGGTCGGCGAGACGATCAACCATCTCTGGCCCGTAATGACGATCGACGAATGCAGCGACCGTCTCGTCACCGTTCGCTTTGTGCGGCGGATGAAACCACTCCTGCGCCATGCGCAGCTTGGTTTGCGTGGAGAACAACGGCGAGAAGATCGTAGGTGCCAGCTTGGTGGGCACCATGAACATCAGGCCGTCGGGCATTTCGACCAGCTTGCCACGCACCAGGATGTATGTCTTGCGGTCGGCATCATTCGAACCGATCAGTTGACCTGCGAGTCCAAGCTTGGCGCACAAATCGGTGGCCCATGGCTTCTCGGTGAGAAAGGAATCCGGACCAGCCTCGAGAATGCAGCCGTCCACGCGATCGGTGACCAGCACACCGCCGAAACGGGCACTTGCCTCGTACAACACGTATTGCACCTCCAGGCCCGCTCTGCGCTTTTCCTCGAGCGCATGCGCTGCCGAGAGTCCGGAGATGCCGCCGCCGATAATTGCGATCCGTTTCATGAAAACAGCAATTGGCTCTTAGCTGTTAGCTTTTAGCTTGCAAATGACTTGGGTGAGCAATTTTTCACTTCGAGTAATTCCGACGTAAGCAAAATTGTCATCAGCAAAATTGTCATTCCGAGCGTAGCGAGGAATCTCGTTCACCTCGCCAATCGAGTGCGGGCGATGTCCGCCAGGGCTGCGATCAATGCAGGAGACTCGTTGAGCGACTCGGCGCGCCAGAGCCGCATCCCCTGTCTCGCGGCAAACTCCCGGAAGCCCACATCAATATCGTAAAGCACTTCCACGTGATCACATAAAAATCCGATCGGCTGAACGAAGAGGCCTTTATGACCTCTGGTTCTAAGGCCTGTAATCGTGTCTTCGACGGTGGGACCCAGCCAGGCGCCGCCAGACATGCCCTGACTCTGAAACGCAAAGCACCAGTTTTCGTCTTTCAGGCCGACGGACTTGGCGACCAAAGCGGCTGTTTCGCGGGCTTGCGCCTCATAGGGGTCGCCTTCCGCGATGGTGCGCGCGGGAACGCTGTGGGCCGTAAACACGATCGGAAGCGCGGTACCGGCTTCAGCACAGGCTGGGACCCAGCCAGCGCGCAATTTGTCGACGAATGCCTGAATCAGCAACCGATGATCGTGCCATGACTCCACAAAATCCAGCGCAAATGGCGCACCGTTCTCGCCTTCAGCCGCCTTCCGGTAAAGACCCACGCTCGTGCGTGAGTTTTGCGGAGCCAGGCAGATGGCGACCGCGCGCGTTACACCGTCCGCGTGCATCTTGTTCACAACGTCGGGAATCAAAGGCTTCCAATTGCGCATGCCGACGTGGACAGGAATACCCAGCTCGCGCGCCAGTAGTTCGCCTTGACGCGCCGTGATCTCGTTCATAGGCGAATGTCCAATCAGCGAGTAACGATGCTTCACTTCTTCGATGACATCCGGAGGAACGGGGCGACCTCCGGTGACGTTACGAAGAAATTCCGGAATGTCTTCGATCGAGTCGGCGGTGCCGTGAGCAAGGAGAAGAACCGCAGATGTCTCGGATTTGTTCGCGGCCGGCACGCTGGTAGCTATTCCCTTCGACTAACTCGAGGAGTGTTGCTGCACAAACTCACATAGGCGCTTGACGTTGTCGACGGGAGTTTCAGGCAGGATGCCGTGACCCAGATTGAAAATATGTCCGGGCCGGCCAGCAGCCTGCCGCAAGATATTCTCGGCGCGCGCTTGAATCTCACTCCAGTCGGCAAACAGGAGTACGGGGTCCAGATTTCCCTGCACCGCGCCTGCAAACTTCATCATGCCCCAGCCCTGGTCCAAAGGAATCCGCCAGTCAAGACCAACGACTTCGGCGCCAGTTTCCTTCATCGACGGCAAAAGGGTGGAACTGTCGGTACCGAAGTAAATGATAGGTGCGCCCGTTTTTTGCAATCTTCTCACCAGATCGGTAACATGCGCCAGAACGTAGCGCCGATAGTCTTCCACGCTCAGACAGCCCACCCAGCTATCAAATATCTGGATCGTGTCCGCGCCGGCGCGCACTTGCTCGGCCGCGTATTCGCTGGTTACCGCCACCAGCTTGCGCATAAGCTCATCCCATGCCTTCGGGGAGGAATACATCATTTTCTTAGTATGGACGTAGTTCCTGGAACCCCCTCCCTCAATCATGTAGCTCGCCAGGGTGAACGGAGCGCCGCAGAAGCCGATCATGGGCAGTCGATCGCCAAAATGCTTGCATACCAGCGCAATCGCTTCCGAGACATAGCCGAGTTCGGCGGCCTGGTCCGTGCGCAACTGTGCTACGTCCTGCTGATTACGGACCGGCTTGTCGATTACCGGACCTTCGCCAGCTTCGAAGCGGAAAGGGAGTCCCATCACTTCTAACGGAAGAAGCAGGTCAGCAAAAATAATGGCCGCGTCCACGCCCAGCGCTTCCGCCGCAGTGATGGTGACATCGGCAGCGAGTGCCGGCTTCTTGCAAATTTCGATCAGCGAGTGTTTCTTACGGACGGCACGATACTCAGCCATGTAGCGGCCAGCTTGGCGCATGAACCACACAGGCGTGCGGTCGACGGGCTGCGCTTTGCACGCCCTCACGAAGCGGGAGTTAGGAGCAGACATGAATCTTTCAATGTAGCATTTTTGGCGCGGATGGGCACCCACGCGGGGCTTGATGGCATCTTTAGGGCCAGACCCGATGATCTTGAAAATTACAAACTCGCGAGTTTCTCAAGATTGATCCGGCTGCCGTGCCTATGAATATCGTCGACGATCTGAAGCGCCAGGGCGAGCGCGCGACGGCCGTCTTCCAGGGTGACCGTGGGGATCGATCTCTGCCGAACTGCATCCAGAAACGAGCGCAGTTCGGCACGCAAGGGCTCTTCGGACTTGATGGGCGGCTTCACCACGCCGATCTGCGGATTCACCGAGGGCGTGGCATCACTATCGCCCACTGTAAACACAAGCACGTCCTGCCGGCCGTAGTCGATCGAAATGTATTGCCTTGGCTGAAAGAAGCGCAGCTTGCGGATGCGTTCGGTAGACACCCGGCTGGCGGTAAGATTGGCCACGCACCCTGAGGCAAATTCCAGGCGCACATTGGCGATGTCGGTCTTGCCCGAAAGAATGGGCAGTCCAACCGCGCGCACTTCCTGCACGGGCGAATTCACAAACGACAAGACGATATCCAGATCATGGATCATCAAGTCCAGTACTACATCGACATCGAGAGCGCGGGGACTGAAGACGCTGAGCCGGTGTACCTCGAAGAACATGGGTTGAGTGATGAACGGGATGGTTGCTCGCACGGCGGGATTGAAACGCTCGAGGTGCCCAACCTGCGCGACGCGCTGGTGCTTCTTTGCCATGCCTAAGAGTTCGTCGGCCTCGGAGAGTGTGGATGCCAGCGGTTTTTCGATGAGCACATCCACCCCAGCTTCGATTAACGTCCTGGCTGCCGACAGATGATGCAGCGTAGGAACCGTGACCGAGGCCGCCTGCACCTCGCTATGAGTAGTGAGGAGTTGACCGAGCGACCCGAAGGAGCGGCAGCCAAATTCCCGCCCGACCGCATCCGCTCGGCTCACATCCCGGTCCACAATTCCAACCAAGCGCAACGGCTCACCCTGTTGCTCGAGTTCCTTGTAGACGCGCGCGTGGTTGCGTCCGAACGCACCCACACCGATCACCGCAACGTTGACGAGGTCCCCAGGATGCAGGAGAGATTCTCATGCGGCCGGTTGCCGCCTTGCCGATTGTAGTCACGAACAGTGGAGGCGTACATCGGGGGTTCTCCCCCGGTTACCTCTCTTCAAGTACGCGCCTTTTTCAGGATTGCAATTTGTCCGGCGTGGTAAAGCTCGTGCTGGGCGACGCCCTCGAGCATGAAACGGATGTTGTAGGTCTTGCCCGGAACTTGTTCGGTGAGCCGCTGGTCGGGCAACCCCTCGACGGTCATCACCAATTGCCTATGAGCTTTCTTCACATGATCGACGGCCTTCTTCCATTCCGCCGCACTTTTGTCCTTGACCGGCGGGAAATTCTCTTCATCCCGGAGTTGGAGAGCCTTCCCCAGCACGATTCTGCGGTTTACGGCATCATCCCAGGCGGCGATGTGCAGAACGAGCTCCCAGATGCTATGAACGTCCTTGATGGGATGCATCGCCGCCGTGGGTGCATCGATGTCAGCTAGTAACTCGAGGAGAGCAGGACCGTGCCAGGCGTCACCCTCGAAGGCACGGCGAAGCTGGTCAGCCAGGAGAGCAGATTCGTTGGTTGCGCTAGTCGACGACGATGGTGATGTTGGCTTCGTTCGCGGCATGTCGTACTCCGTCGCCATCTAACAACAAACATTTCCCGGCGTCGATGGCGAGGCAGGTTGCCCGGGCTTTTTTCATGGCTTCAATCGTACCGATGCCAATCACAGGAACATCGAAGCGCATGTCCTGGTTTGGCTTGGCAATCTTGACAACCGTGAGCGAGCGGCTCAGGGTGGAGGCCGCACCTTCCAGCGATTGCATGAGTTGTCCAGCGCGTTCGATGGTCGCATCGGTGCCTTCCATAGCTTCCACAGCTACGCAGGCAGCCTCGGCGACCACCACCGTCTGTCCAATGTCGTACTGCGCCACATGGCGGGCAACGGCGCGGCCATAGTTGACGTTCCTTCTTTCTTCCTCCGTGGGCGGGCGATCCGTAAACAGCCCAGGCTTGGCGAGAAGTGGTTCCAGAAAAGAGGTGGAATTTTCCAGCGTGATGCCCTCATCACTCAGAACCTTGGCCACCGCACCCAGCAAAGCATCGGTATTGCGCGTGCGCAGCGACAGCAGCAGCTTGGCCAAGCGCCAGTCCGGCTTGATGCTGGAGAATATCTGCTTGTGTTTCACCTGCCCTGCCATAATCGCGCGATGTACGCCTTCTCGCTTGAAGGTCTCGATTAACTTGGAAAGTTCACCCAGAGACAGCCAATGAACGGAGGCGGCGCCGCTGGACGCGATCTCCGGGAACGTTTCCTCTTTAATGGCTGCTACGACAACTTCAAAGCCCTGCGCGCGAGCAGCATCGAGAATCAAGAAAGGAAATTTTCCGTTCCCGGCAATGAGTCCGAGTTTGTCCTTTGCGGGCATAACGGCCAGTGGTCAATGCGAAACGGTATCAGCTACTTAATGACTCCCCTCTCTGAGGACTCGATAAATCGGATGAGCAGGGCTACATCTTCGCCCAGATCACCCTCCGCTTTCAGCTTCTCAAGAGCCTGTGTTGTATTCAGTTTGGATGCGAGCAGCACTTTATAGGCGTGATGAATCCTGGCGAGCCGCTCTTTGCTGAAGCCTCTGCGTTCAAGCCCAACCGAGTTCATCCCAAAAGCGTGGGTATTGCGTTCTGCGGACGTCTTCGAGAAAGGGAGCACGTCCTGCGTGATGGTAGTACCGCCGCCGACGAACGCGTGCGTACCGATGCGGACAAAATGGTGCACCGGACAGAGCGCGCCCACCTGCGCCCAATCCTCGACGATGACATGTCCTCCGAGCGTCGCTGCATTCGCCAGAATCACATGATTGCCGACCTGGCAGTCGTGCGCGATGTGGGTATAGGCCATGACCAGTACATGACTGCCGACCCGCGTTAAGCCGCCGCCCTTCACGGTTCCGCGATTGATGGTGACGAATTCGCGGATCTTGTTGTGATCGCCAATTTCAAGGCGGGTGGGTTCTCCGGAATAGGTCAAATCCTGCGGCGCCATCCCTACCGAGCAGAAGGGAAAGAAGGCATTATCAGCGCCGATTTTTGTGGGGCCCTCGATCACCACATGCGACACCAGTTCGCAACCCTCCCCCAGTTCGACATTCGCGCCCACCGTGCAATAAGGACCAATTTCGCAGCCAGAATGGATCTTTGCGCCGGGATCAACGATGGCCGTCGGATGAATGCTCATCGGCACAAAGAATCAAGTGGAGAGCAGCGGATTGTGGCTGGAGTTTCCAAGGAGACGTATGCCAGGCGCTATGCCTCCGGAGAGGAGCCGTTGGCCTCAGGCTCGGTCTTTTGCGTGCCCGCGCGGGCAATCAACTGGCACGTGACGGTCGCTTCCGCAACCCGCTTGTCACCAACGAACGCTTTGCCTTCCATGCGGACCGCGTTCATGCGCCAGGACTTCACCTCAACCTCAATGCGCACCTGATCGCCGGGAATGATCGGGCGGCGGAAACGGGCGCGCTCGATTCCGGTGAATACCATCAGTTTCTGATCGCGGTCTTCGACTTCCGTCAGCAAAAGCGCGCCGCCCGCTTGCGCAATTGCTTCCACGACCAGCACGCCCGGCATGATGGGGAGATTGGGGAAATGGCCCTGGAAGAAGGGCTCGTTAATGGTGACATTCTTGATGGCTACAATGCGCTCGCGCGGCGTAAGATCAATGACCCGGTCGATCAGCAGAAATGGGTAGCGATGAGGCAGAATCCGCTGGATTTCGTTGATGTCCAACGTGGTCGGCACAGCCTTCGGAGATTCGGTTTCAGGGTGAGTCGTGTCAGTCATTCGTGGAATCGGACAGCTCCGAGATTATACTGTACCGCGCCTTAAGAACCGACAGATCGGCAGCACGGCTCAACGCAACGCGAACCAAGCGAGGCATTGGGTCGTCCACTGCAGGGCTGAAGCAATCGCAACCAATGACAAAAGACGACGGTAACAGTCCCTTCAAATCCACCCGCCAACAGGCGCAAAGCCGGCTTCGTTATTTCGAGCAGCATCGCGATCAGATCGTCGACACAATTGTCCGCCTCGTTGAGATTGAATCACCGAGCGATAACAAGCAGGCCGTCGACCGTTGCAGCGCCTTCGCGGCGGAAGAATTCGCCGCGCTTGGCGGACACGCCCATTTTCACCGCGTGAATGATTTCGGCAACCACCTTCAGGTGGATTTCAGCGGCGAGACCCAACAGAAACCTGTGTTACTGCTTGGCCATTACGATACTGTCTACCCGCTTGGGACGCTCGCCACGATGCCTTGCCGCAAGGGCAATGGACGCCTTCGGGGGCCGGGCGTCCTCGACATGAAGTCCGGCATCGCCCTCATGCTGCACGCCATTCAGGGACTTCAGGCCTGGTATGGACAGCTTCCGCGGCCGGTCACGGTGCTGCTAGTATCGGATGAGGAGATCGGCAGCGAGTCATCGCGCCACATCACGGAGAGCCTCGCCAAGCAGTCCTCCGCCGTGCTCGTGCTCGAACCCTCCTACGGACCAAAGGGAGCAGTAAAAACAGCTCGCAAGGGAGTAGGTCAATATTCGGTGAAAGTCACCGGGGTCGCTGCGCACTCGGGTCTTGATTTTGAGAAGGGGCAGAGCGCCATCCTCGAACTTGCGAGACAAATTCTGGCCATTTCGAAATTGGTGGACGTAAAACGCGGACTTACTCTCAATGCCGGCCTGGTGCAGGGAGGGACGCGCGTCAATGTGGTCGCCGCAGAAGCCACGGCTAGCCTCGACGTGCGCATTGCCCGGATGAAGGACGCTGCGAGCATCGACAAGAAGCTACGGTCGCTCAAGCCTTTCAATCGGAAATGCAAATTGGAAATTAATGGAGCGGTCGACCGCCCTCCGATGGAGCGGACCGCGGGGGTCGCGATGCTCTACACCAAAGCCTCGCAGATCGCACGGGAATTGGGTTGGAAACTGTCGGAAGCCGCGGTCGGAGGGGGCTCCGACGGCAATTTCACCGCAGGGCTCGGCATTCCCACACTGGATGGGTTGGGAGGTGTAGGCGATGGCGCTCACGCCGTGCACGAGTTCATCACCATTGCCGAACTGCCCCGCCGCGCAGCCCTGCTGGCGGGCTTGATGGAAAGTGTGTGAAAGCAGTCGTTGGTCGTTGGTCGTTAGTCGTGGGTCGTTGGCGAAGCCCGGTTGATACGACTCCGTGGCATGGAAAGCACATCTTCAAAGTGAAAAACCGGTTCCGCGAAACGTCTTTCTGGCCGATGACCAAACACTAACGACCCACGACTCTTCTTTGACTCCCACCCTTCCCTGGCCTACACTTGCTGCAAGGGGACTTGCGTCAAAAAGAGGTTTTGCGAAGGGTTCGGGCGGAGGCCCCGCGGAGGATCCTATGGGTGGCAAATTAGGCTTGCCCGAAATTCTGCTGATTCTGGCAGTGGCCCTGCTAATTTTTGGGCCGAGCAAGTTAGCCGATCTCGGCAAGGGCTTGGGCGAGGGCATCAAAAATTTCAAATCAGCCGTCAAAGATGGCGAAGAGGATTCAGAGAAAAAATCCTGAAGGCAAAGGGCAGGTACCATCGTATTTCCACGATCACAGCTCAGCCTTGACCGCGTCTTTAATATTAATATTCCAATGCTGCTAAATCCCACCTGCTTCCTTCAACATTCGGTAGACCAGGGCAATCGGTAACCCAACCACGTTGAAATAATCCCCCTCAATGCGCGGAATCCAGCGTGAAGCAATGCCCTGGATCGCATAGGCACCCGCTTTGTCCATCGGTTCGCCGGTTGCGACATAAGCACGAATGTCATCATCGCTCAATGCACTCATGGTGACGAGGGTGGTTTCTGAACGAGTCTCTCCAAGCGTGCTCTCGCCTTTGGAACTCGTCGAGGAATTCGCCGCGGATTTCGGCCCCATGAGGCAGACCGCAGTCGTGACTTCATGCTTCCGGCCGGCCAGCAAGCGCAGCATCCGCTCCGCATCCGCAGGATTCACGGGCTTGCCAAGAATTTGTCGGTCCACCACCACAATCGTATCCGCTCCCAGGACAAGGTCGGTTGGCCGTTGCTTGAAGATGGCCCAAGCCTTCTCTCGCGCCAGGCGCTCCGCAAAGATCTTGGGTGCTTCTCCGTCTAACGCCGTTTCCGGAATATTGGTGGGTTGCACCGTGATTGCGATGCCGGCTGCGCGGAGCAATTCTTGACGCCGGGGAGAAGCGGAGGCGAGTACGAGAGCCATCGACAGAATTCTAGCGGAATTTCGCGCGCTCAGTCGGCGACCAGCTCGATTCGGTTTCCAAAGGGATCGAAAATATGGCAACGGCGCACGCCTGGGATGTCTTCCGCTTCGATTGTCTCGATCCCCCAAGTTCTGATCCGCGCCAGCAACGACGCATAGTCACGGCAGCGCAACGCCGGGTGCGCCTTCTTCCCGCCCGAAAATCATTTTCCACGCCGAGGTGAACCTGAACTTTACCACTCGCAAACCAGCAGCCACCGCGCTTGGGCAATTCGGGTGGTTTTGCGATTTCCGTCATGCCAAGTACCTCAACAAAAAAGCGCCGCGCCGTCTCCTCACCGCATGATGGCATGGCGAGCTGCACGTGATCGATCTCGAGAAAAGGATCTTCAGACAAGGTTCTGCTATGCGCCTTTCGCGCCTTCAATGAGCAATGGGCCTTCGGATTTTTGAAGTTGTGCTGCCACCTGCTCCATTTGCCGTATCGCACGCAGATGATTTCGCCCCGCTATTTTGCGAACGTCCTCATCAGAATACTTCCGTCGCAACAGTTCGGCGAACAGGTACGGATAGCGGGTTACATCATTCAGGCCTTCCGCCATCGAGTTATGGCCAACATCATAGAAATCCGCGCCAATTCCGACATGATCGATGCCTGCAACATCCCGTAGATGATCGATGTGGTCGGCAACCTCGGAGATCGTCGGCCGTGGGTACGGATTCTTGTCTTCCCATTCTCGTATCCCTTTCTGGATTGCCTCATCGGAATCGAGGTGAGTGTGCAATTCGGCGAGAGCCTGGGTTCGCTGTTGCTGCCAGGCCGGGTTTTTAGAAGAGATAAATTCCTTGATGAAGTTGGCGTGCACCACGCCGCCGTTGGAAGTGAGTTTGCGAAGAACATCATCGGGCACGTTGCGCGGATGCGGGTTAATCGCAAAGGCGCTGGAGTGCGAAAAGATTACAGGCGCGCGGCTGAAGGAAAGCGCATCCCGCATGGTATCGGCGCTCACATGCGAGATATCGACAAACATGCCGAGACGATTCATCTCGTGCACCACCTGCTTGCCGAAGCCGCTCAGTCCGTAGTGCTCGGTTCGGTCCGTCGCCGAGTCAGCCCAGTCGATATTGTCCCAGTGGGTAAGCGTCATGTAACGCGCGCCCAGTTCGTAGAAAGTTCGCAAGACTGCCGGCGAATTTTCCATCATGTGACCGCCTTCAACCCCGAGGAGGCAGGCAATGCGACCGGCCTTGTGGATACGCTCGATGTCGTCGGCCGTGCGCGCCTGCTCGAAACCGGGCTGGCTGCGAATCATGCGCAGGGCTACATCAAATTCGCGCATCGCCTCGTGCAAAGACGTATGGGTTCGTTGCGTAGCAGATTCGACGAAGATGGACCAGTATTGCGCCCCGACGCGGCCTTCCCGGAGGCGAGGAATGTCAGCACACAAACTGGGTTGGACTTTCCCTAGATCGTAACGCGACAGGTCTCCATGCAATTCGAGCAACATGGTAGGCAGGTCGTTGTGCGTATCAATGAGCGGGGCTTCTTTGAGCAGAGCGCGTGCCCGGTCCAGAAGCGCCGAATCGGGTTCTTGCGCCTGGGGCGGGAACGCGGATCCATACCCCTTCGAAAATGCACCCGGCAGCCCGTTTGCGAAGAGCGGCTTGATCTTCACGCCTGCAAAGGCCGCTAAAGCGCTGCCATACCCGAGAAAATCTCTTCGCGATAGCACGCAGTATCCTCCTGAACCCCGGGGGAGTATATCGGAAGTGAGCGCAGCATTTCGTCGATTTGCCGCTATGCACACGGGGCCCAGACGCCCTCGTCTGGTCAGCCGGGCGGTGGGCTCAACGGATGCGCAAAATCCGCGTCGCGCCCAAGTTAGGTGGGTCCCTAGCCATCATTTTTGAAGCGGAGCTTCGCTCCGCTGGGCAGACGGGGCGTCTTCCCCTACGCAAACCATTTCGAGCGAGGAATCTGAATCTCTCCACTTTTTCCGCAACCTGCTTAAATCGTGCAGCAACCTGAGTTCCCGCCGCACCCTGCTAGAATCAAGAATTAACCCTCACTCCGATGGACGCAGCCTACATCCGCAACTTCGCCATCATTGCCCATATCGATCATGGCAAGTCCACTTTGGCCGATCGCCTGCTCGAGCTGACCGGTTCGCTCACGGCGCGCGAGATGCAGGCGCAGGTGCTCGATGCGATGGACCTGGAGCGGGAGCGCGGCATCACAATCAAAGCACACGCCGTGCGCATGGCGTATCCGGCGCACGACGGAAAAATCTACCAATTGAACCTCATCGACACGCCCGGCCACGTGGACTTCTCGTACGAAGTCTCGCGATCTCTGGCTTCCTGCGAAGGTGCGCTGCTGGTGGTGGATGCCTCACAAGGTGTAGAGGCACAGACGTTGGCAAACGCGTATCTCGCGATTAATCACCGCCTCGAAATCATTCCAGTCATCAACAAAATTGACTTGCCAAGTGCCGACATCCCGCGCGTGAAGGAGATGATTGAAGGCGCGGTCGGGCTGGACGCGTCCGATGCCTGCCTGATCAGCGCCAAAACCGGGCAGGGCGTTCCCGACGTTCTGGAGACGATCGTGCGGCGTATCCCCCCTCCCAAGGGATCACCGCAGCGCCATTTGCAGGCTCTCATTTTCGATTCCTGGTTCGACCCTTATCGCGGTGTTGTCGTGCTAGCTCGTGTTTTCGAAGGAACGTTGAAGAAGGGCCAGAAGATCCGGCTATGGTCAAACGGCCGGGTTTTCCAGGTGGAAACCATCGGCGTGCTGACACCCAAGCCAGTCGAAATCGAAGAACTGGTGGCCGGCGAAGTAGGCTTCCTGATCGCGAATATCAAGAACGTCGCCGACACCAAGATTGGCGACACGATCACCGACGACGAGCGCCCGGCGATCGAACCGCTGCCCGGGTTCGAAGAAATCAAGCCCATGGTGTTCGCGGGACTCTATACGGTGGATGCTCACGAGCACACACAGCTTCGCGAAGCGCTTGAAAAGCTTCGGCTCAACGACTCATCGTTCTTCTTCGAGCCGGAAAGCTCGGTGGCACTCGGGTTCGGCTTTCGATGCGGATTCCTCGGCTTGTTGCACATGGAAATCATCCAGGAGCGGCTGGAGCGCGAGTACAACCTCGAGCTCATCACCACCGCGCCCGGCGTGCGCTATAAGATCACACTCACGGATGGCGGTCTCATCGAGGTTGATAATCCATCGCGCTGGCCCGACCAGAGCGAAATCGCCAAGGTGGAAGAACCGGTGATCCTTGCGGTCATTCTCACGAACGAGGAGTTCGTTGGCGGAATTCTTAAACTTGTCGAGGAAAAACGAGGCAAGCAGAAAAGCTTCGAATACGTCAGCGGCTCGCGCGTCATGTTGCAATACGAACTGCCGCTCAACGAGATCGTGCTCGACTTTTACGATCGCCTGAAATCCGTCTCGCGCGGCTACGCTTCGCTGGATTACCATCTCGCGGGCTATTGGGAGTCGCCCATGGTGAAGCTCGATATCCTGGTCGCGGGCGATCCCGTGGATGCGCTCTCACTGATCGTGCATCGGGACTTTGCCTATGAACGCGGCCGCGCGCTGGTTTCAAAGATGCGCGAGTTGATCCCTCGACAGATGTTTGAAGTGGCAATCCAGGCGGCCGTTGGGGCCAAGATTATTTCACGCGAGAAGGTCGCGGCCATCCGGAAAAACGTTCTCGCCAAGTGCTATGGCGGCGACATCACGCGCAAGCGCAAGCTGCTCGAAAAACAGAAGGAAGGCAAGCGCCGGATGAAGCGAATTGGTCGGGTCGACATTCCTCAAGAGGCCTTTCTGGCCGTGCTCAAAGTGGGCGAAAATAGCTCATAAAACTGATGTGTTCTGCAGCGCTCAGAGAGGCATATCCGTGGTGCTACAACTCATAGATGTGCAAATCTCAAGGATTCCTTGAATTTACAGTCTGGTGTGCTGCATTTCGCAGCAGTGCATCTATGACAACTAAGACATTTATTTTCAATCGCTTGAGCTGTGGTAGTACCGGGTTTTGCGCCGACCATGCGGTCGCTTTTTAGTGCTCAGGTAAACGTAGTAGGCCGCTTCCACAAGCTTTTCCACAGGTCGATGGAGTCCACCAGCCCTAGGGAAAAGTAAGGCAGAACTGGTCGTTTATTGCTGTCAGAGCTGCCAGGGGAACCTGCCAAAAACAGAAAAGATCCCCCGGCATAGATTTCGTGGATTGGCGACATCGAGACCCGCCTATTCGTCGGGCCCAATGCCTCCTTCGGCAAGCGACTCGAAGCGTGTGGATTGTTTGAGAAATGCGAGATTCAGGCGACCGATTGGGCCGTTCCGCTGCTTGGCAATGATGATTTCGGCGCGGCCTTGCAGGTCCGGGTCATCCTGCTTATAGACCTCTTCCCGGAAGATGAACATGACCAGGTCCGCATCCTGTTCGATGGAACCTGACTCACGAAGATCGGCGAGTTGCGGACGATGATCGCCACCGCGACTCTCGGGCGCGCGGCTGAGCTGTGAGAGCGCGATGACGGGAAGGTGCAGCTCCTTCGCGAGCGCCTTGAGTCCGCGCGAAATCGCCGAGACTTCCTGGGTGCGGTTTTCATAGCGCTTGCCGCCACCGGACATGAGTTGGAGATAGTCCACGACGACCAGGTCCAGACCGCCACACGACTGCTGTAATCGACGTGCCTTGGCGCGCATCTCGCTGAGCGAAATACCGGGCGTGTCGTCGATGAAAATCCGCGAACTTGCCAGCTCCTCCATGGCGCGCACTACGCGCTGCATGTCGTCGCGCCAGAGTGAGCCGGTGCGCATCTTGTGCGCATCCACGCGAGCGCGCGAGCAGAGCAAGCGAAGCAGCAACGCCTCACGCGACATCTCGAGTGAGAAGATTGCAACCACTTTTCCATCGACGATGGCGGAGTTCTCGGCAATGTTCATCGCGAAGGCCGTTTTGCCCATGGACGGGCGCGCCGCGAGAATGACCAGATCCGACTTCTGCAGACCGCTGGTCATCTCGTCGAGGTCGCTGTAGTGGGTGGCCAGGCCGGTGATGCGCTGGCCGCGCTGCAGCAGAGCATCGACCGAGCCAAAGGAATCCTTGACGATGTCCTGAATGCCCAGAAAGCCGCGGCCGATGCGTTTTTCCGACAACTGGAAGATGGCGGCTTCGGCATCGTTGAGGATGTCTTCGGCCGCATCAGACTGATCGGCTGCGCGCGCGATGGCTGCGTTGGCGGCATGAATAAGCCCACGCAACAGTGCCTTGTCGCGGACGATCTTGACATAATGCTCGATGCTGGGCCGATCCGGGACCCCATCCAGCAGCGACGAAACATATGCCATGTCGCCGATAGCCTGCAGCTCTTTGTTCCGGCCCAACTCTTCGACCAGCGTGATGATATCGATCGGCCGCGACGACTCGGCCAGGTCGATCATGCGCGCATAGATGCGGCGATGAGAATCGAGTGAAAAATCTTCCGGCCGCAGATGCTCTGCGGCCTGGTTGTAGGAAAGATTGTCGAGAAGGATGGCCCCGAGAATGGAACGCTCGGCCTCAACGCTCGCTGGAAGGGTACTGATGCTGTAGTCGGTCGTCGCCAATTGTGCTTACGTGCCCCGCTGACAAAACGAAGATTTGGTCACCGCGAGTTCCGAGAGTACAGGGAAACGAATTGTGGAAGTGCAGCGCAGCATTGGAAAACCTCGGCGCAATTTAAAATTTTCCGGTCGCATACTTGCAGTCTCGATAGACGCGGAAACATCCGGCACCCCATGCTTCAGAGTCTAGGCGAAGAAAAAACGAATATCAAGAGAAAGCGAGAGGAAGGCTGAATGCTAAGAGCCATCGACTGACGACCGACGACCGACGACTAACAAACAAATGCGGTCCAGGCCAGCCACCTGGACCGCATTGTTTTCGCGGAATGTCCTGTCGCCCATTTCCACGCACGAGGCATGGGGGAGTTCATCTCTCACTTGCGCTCCGAAGAGCGCTCGTAAAACGATGCCACTCGGCAGACACGATCTGCGAAGCGAACTCCGCCGATCGATCTGCAGCACTTCGGTGGCCGGCGGCCAGTCCTGCCGTGTGTGGAGGACTCTGTGAGGAGGCCGCAACGCCCGGGCAACCAGTTTTGCGCCGAAACGCTTTCTGGAGGAACCCTCCCGGCAACTCACCCTCGAGAATTGCCAGGAACCGCCGGCTCTGCCGCAATGCTCAGGCAGGGCACGCAGAACATCTCGCTGGATGTGAGCACTTTGCTCCTAGCAGGAGCGCGCTTCAAGCAAAAACCAGCGCCGCTTTGTGCAGAATCTGTGGATGGCCGCGATTCTTTGTGGAAAGCGCTGGAAAAATGGAGCGAATTGGGCTGCTCATCTTTTGCTGTTGTGCGGTAGCAAGCGAAATATCTGCCAGGAGAGTCGGCCTGAGACGCAGACCTGACACCTGTTCGCTAAGCGGCCGCCGGATAACGTCGCGTAATCTTCTGCAGCAAACCGTGCACCCGGTGTACAAATTTCGTCTCTGGGAAAAACATAAACGGACAATGTCCATCCACCACCCGGATGCCATTTTCCTTACAGAACGCAATCGCCTCCGGGCTCACGGCGCCTTTACCTCCGGCGCGGTAGATCCATACGTTGCGAACGCCCGCCGCCGCGCAATCCTGCACCACCCGAATGGTCTCGGAGAAAGGCGTCATTACCAGTGCCCCCTGCACTGGTTCTTTCACGGCCTGCAGGCACTGAAAGCACTCGCGGCCGTCAATTTCCTCGGCCACAAGATTAATAGGAACCATGTCGTAACCGCGCTCGCACATTTCCCGAAAGAGCAGGCGGCTGAAGTCCTTGGGATTTCGCGACACACCCACCATCGCGATGCGGTGCAGCGCAAGAAAGTCTTCGACGTCATGAATTGTGGTCACGATGTACCTCCCTGTGGGGACACTTCATTACAAAACTTCCTGGAAAGAATTTTCAGTGACACGCGTCACCAACTACGGATACTCGAATAACTCAAGACGGCTCGGCTAGGTCCATTCCTGCCGTTCTCACCACCAACCGCCCACCAGCGATTCTTACCCAAAAAGAATGTGTCACACTCGAATCGGCGATGGTACTCTCCGGCAGCCATATCGCGTGGGCTGTAACACTCTGTTAATCCATCCCAGATATGCTGATAAATTTGAATTTTGGGGCCGACCACACATGGGGCGGGACAACACGAAATTCAGCGTTTGGGTGCGCGTAATGGCGCAAGCGGCGAGGCTCACTCTGGCGATCTGCGTCGTGATGCTTGCGTCCGCTTCCGCTCGCGCGCAAGATACGGGTGCCCAGCCCGCGTGTGCAGACGACGGCCAGGCTACCCAGACTTGCTCGGCCGCGCCCGAATCACCCACCGATCCTCCGGATGACAATCCCGTCGAATCGATGTTCCCGCGCATCCGTAACACACGATTTTGGCTCTCTGGGCAGGCGAACTTTATTTTTCAGACTCATCCTCCGTTCCATGCTCCGTACAGCGGCCAGAACAGCTTGAACCCGAACTACGAAAAAGCCACCTCCCGCGTGCTGACCCTGTATACCGGCGTGCGCTTGAACGACTCCACCGAACTGCTGGTCGACATCGAGGAAGCAGGTGGAGCGGCGCTGAGCACCGGCCTGGGTCTCGCTGGGGCCCCCAATTTGGACATCGTTCGCAATCCGCTGCTCAGCAAGGCTCCCTACCTGGCTCGCGGCATGATTCACAAAGTGTTTGCGCTCAGCAAAGATAAGGTGGAAAACCAGCGCAGCTTTCTTTCCCTGTTCGATGAAGTCCCCCGGCGTCGCCTGGAAATCCGGTTCGGCAAGTTCAGCATGGCCGATTTCTTCGACCAGAATTCGGTGGGCTCGGACACCCATTTTCAATTTGCGAACTGGACCGTCGACAACAACGGCGCCTACGACTACGCTGCCGATACGCGCGGCTACACGATTGGCGCGGTTGCTGAATTCCAGGATCGAAATTGGGGATTTCGCTTCGCGGAAGCCCTCATGCCCAAGGTCGCTAACGGGATCGACCTGGTGTGGCGACCTTGGCAGGTGCATGCCGAAAACTTCGAATACGAGTTACGCCGAGGATTTATTCCGCGGAAAGCCGGCGTTTTCCGGCTGCTGGCGTACACCAATTACGCCAACATGGGGATCTATCGCGAGGCGGTCGCGCAGTTCGAAAAGGGCCTCGTTCCGGCGCCCGACATCACCGATCACCCCTGGCAGATCACGCGTAAATATGGTTTCGGCGTCAATGTGGAACAGAACCTGGCGCGCAATCTGACCGCGTTTGCTCGTTTCGGGTGGGACAATGGCAAGACCGAATCCTTCGCCTATACCGAAGTCGATCAAACGTTCGCGGGAGGATTGGGCGCAAGTGGCGCCATCTGGCATCGCCGCTTCGATCGAGCCGGCCTGGCTGTGGTGACCAACGCCATTTCAAAAGATCACCAGAGCTATCTGGCACACGGAGGCTACGGCTTTCTGATCGGTGACGGCCGACTCAATTACGGCCGCGAAAATATCGTGGAGACCTACTACACGGCACACGTCTGGCGTGGAATATACGTGGCACCGGGGCTGCAGCACATCGAGAATCCCGGCTACAATCGCGACCGCGGACCCGTGCTGATTCCATCCTTCCGGCTGCATCTGGAGTTCTAGCGGGTGCACGATCCTAGCCTCGTTGGGTGCACCATCCTAATCTCGCGCTCTTTGCGAGGTCAGTGTGGGACATTTTCCCAACAGCCAAGAAATTTCCGCCGCTCTCCCAACAAAGCTACACTTCCAACGGCCAATTCTTCTGTACTATGGATCATTCCGTAGATCCATCTCCTGTCGCCATGATCGAGCGTTTCTCCTTCTCCGATCTCCGCGAGGTCTTCGCGAAAGCCAATGAGGAGAAGTCCGGCGACCAATTGGCAGGATTGGCAGCTCGCTCCGAACGAGAGCGGGTTGCAGCCAAGCAGAAACTCGCGGATTTGACTCTCGAAGAAATTGTTCGCCAGCCACTCATCGACCCGGATAATGACGATGTCTCTCGTCTGCTGCTCGATACCTTCGAAGAAACGACCTTCCATTCGCTGCGCGGCATGACGGTCGGCGAATTTCGTGAGTATCTACTCGATGACGACACCACCACCGCGGACGTGGAAAGCGCGCAGCGCGCGATTATTCCCGAGATCGCCGCGGCCGTGACCAAGCTGATGAGCAACAAGGACCTCGTTCTTGCCGCGGCGCGAATTCGCAACGTCACGCGCTGCCGGAACACCATGGGAGAACGCGACGTTCTGGGAATCCGGGTGCAACCCAATCATCCAAGCGACGATGTTGACGGAATCCTGCTCGCGGCTTTTGAAGGATTGTTGTATGGCTGTGGCGACGCGGTTCTAGGCGTCAATCCCGCGACCGACTCGGTGGAGACCGTAAGCAGGATTCTGATCGCTCTACAGCGGCTCATCGATGCTTACCAGATTCCCACGCAGGCTTGCTGCCTGGCCCACATCACTACTCAACTCGAAGCCATGCGTCGGGGAGCCCCGGTCGACTTACTGTTCCAATCCATAGCGGGAACGCAAGCCGCCAATGCCAGCTTTGGAATCACACTCGCAATGCTTACCGAGGGACGCGAGCAGGTTCTCGATCATCACCGCGGTCGCGACGTGCCCTGGAAAGGCGATCACGTGATGTACTTCGAAACCGGCCAGGGCAGCGCGTTATCGGCCGAGGCTCATCATGGCGTCGATCAACTCACCCTGGAAGCCCGCGCCTATGGCGTCGCTCGCATGTTCAAGCCGTTTCTCGTGAACAGCGTAGTTGGCTTCATCGGGCCAGAGTATCTCTTCAACGAAAGGCAGATCACGCGTGCGGGGCTCGAAGATCATTTCATGGGAAAACTTCTCGGGCTGCCCATGGGCTGCGACGTTTGCTACACAAACCACGCCGAGGCCGACCAGAACTCCGCCGACAATCTCCTCCTGCTGCTGGCCGCGGCCGGCTGCAACTATTTCATGGGTGTTCCCTGTTCCGACGACGTCATGCTGAATTATCAGTCCACCAGCTATCACGATGCGGTAGCCGTGCGGCGGCTGTTTCACTTGCGGCCGGCGCCCGAATTCCTCAGCTGGCTGGAGAGCATCGGCATCTACCGCCAGGGAGGGCTTGCGGCGCCGGACGTGAGCGCACGCCGCCGCCTTCTGCAAGGCTTCGAATCTTCGCTCGAGAGGACGGTTTGAATGGCCCGTGACCGGCACCATGCGCTGGTCGCGCAGGATTGGTCTGCTCTAATGGAGAAGATCCGTGCGCAGACCCCGGCGCGATTGCTGTCTGGCCGTGTCGGCGCAGCTTATCGAACGGCCACGCAACTGGAATTACGAGATGCCCACGCCTCGGCGCGAGACGCGGTCCGCTGCGAACTCAATCTCGAACGAGACCTGGGCACGGTATTTCTGGAGGAATGGGATTTGTTCGAGGTATCTACGCAGGCGGCCAACAAAGACGAGTACCTGTTGCGCCCAGATCGCGGCCGCCACTTTACGAACGAATCTCGTGCAACCATCCTGAAGCGCTGTCCGGGCGGCAACGATGTGCAAGTGGTCATTGGGGACGGACTGTCGATCGCGGCCATCTCCGCTCAAGTCCCCAGACTCGTTCCACTTCTGTGCGAAGGAATTAGAGAGCGCGGCTGGACGTTTGGACAAGTGTTCGCGATCCACTATTGCCGCGTCGGCATTCTCAACGAAATTGGCGAGTTACTCCGGCCGAAAGTGGTCATACTCCTCGTTGGAGAACGTCCAGGGCTCGCCACCGCCGAAAGTCTCTCGGCTTACCTGGCTTACGAACCACGCAAATCCCACACCGACGCTAATCGCAATCTGATTTCGAATATCCATGTTCGTGGCGTGCCCGTGCCACAAGCAAGCGCCCGCATCCTTCATCTAGTCAAGCAGATGATGAACCGGCAGACCAGCGGATACCACCTCAGAGAAGAACTCCCACCTGGCACGGACGCTCTTCTGCACGACAATCCATCGGATGCCCAATCCTAACGTCGCGTTCGTTGCGAGATTAGGGTGGGGATTTCCCCAACCTTCTCAGCGTCGCTTGAGGGCCTCGAGTTCATCGAGGGTGCGCGGCCAATCCGATCCCAGCAGACGCGAGAGGCCGCGATCAGCGAGCACCTTCCCGCCTGTCTGACAACGCGCACAGTAGTTGGTTTCCTTGTCCGCGTAACGAATCCGTAGAACCTTATCGCCGCATCGCGGACAGGGCTCGCCATAACGTCCATGCACCGCCATGCCCTTGCGAAAGGCCGTGACTTTTTCCGGAAATGCAGTTTTCGCCTCGCCACGCAGGCAGGTGATCCAGAACTCGAGCGTCTGCCGAGTGGCCGAGAACAGGCGCTGCCACTCTTCCGGCTTCAGCTTGTGAGTAAGCGCAATGGGCGACAACTGCGCCGCGTGCAGAATCTCGTCCGAGTAAGCGTTGCCGATGCCGCTCAACACACGCGGGTCCGTGAGGGCCCGCTTGAGCGTGCGATTCTCCGCCATCAATGCGGATTGAAACGACTCGAAGCTGCTGGTGAAGACGTCTATACCTCCTGCGTCCATCGACTGCAGGCCTTCTTCGCCCCACACAACGTGCAGCGATGCGCGCCGCTTCGCTCCAGCCTCGGTCAATACCAACGAGCCGTTCGGGAAATCGAATGCAGCCAGATTCTGCCGCCCGGATAGTTTGGCTCCGGGTGCTTTCCAGTGCAGTCGCCCTGCGATCATCAGGTGAAGCACCAGCCAAAGATCGCCCTCAAACCCCATCGCGATGCGTTTCCCAATCCTCCGCAATTGCCGCACGATCTTCCCTTCCACACTGTGCAGTGGCGGCTGCACTGTTCGCAGCAGAAAAGCGCTTGCCAAGCGGACGCGTTCAAGCGGTTGCCCCACAATTCGGGACTCAAGAGCATCGATGTAAGCGGTGATATCGGGCAGCTCCGGCATGCTCCGTCAGATTGCATGCGGCAGCCGCATTTCGCAAGTTCGCGTCCTGGTCAACGCAAACGCAGGCGCCCGTTTCGTGTTGGTGGGGAGTCTCCCATGCACGCGCCGACGCAAGAACAATCTTGTGGGGAATAATTGGAGATGTGTGCGATGAGAAACGCTATGCGGCAGCGTCGAAACTCACTCGCTAGTGAACCGAACTGGACGACGACCAAAGCACAACATTGGTATTGCTTGCGACCAGCCGGATGGTTCCAGCCACGATCACGAGGATGACTGCCAGCGTCACAGCATATTCCGCGATATCTTGTCCCTGGTCGTCGAACCAGAGTTTGGAGAGGAGGGGGAGGGCCATATCTGTACCAGCTTGTGTGAATTTCGGACCGGCCCATTGTGCTGCACCCTCGTAATGAAGCAAAGATGACCAAAGTAATAGACCGGCTGGCCCGTCGCGAGGGACGCGGATTCATGACCGCCCTCCTGGGACTGGGAGACTTCCCGAGTTGCTTTCGACGCTCGTACATTTGCGAGTCCCCTCCCCCCTGGTCTTGTGGAATGAGCAGGTTACGAAGAAAATCTCGCGAGATCTTTGATGTCAAAGAACTTATCGGCAAAATATTACGGACAAAGGACTTAGCGTCCGCTGCCGTCGTCCTCTAGAGACACGCCAAGCGAGCTAGTTTCGCCTACTGCCTGGGAGAGCCGCAAGGACAGCGGTCACAAGTGAGCGTGATAAGTAAACCTACCGTCTACGCAATAGAAAGGCCTCGTAAATCATTCAGTAACGCTTCAAGCTCTCGATAGATTTTGCCCCAATTTTGCGATGAGGCGCAGGAAAACCAGGCCGAGCAAAAAAAACCCCGCTCTCCCGAGCGGGGCTTCTTTTTGCTAACAGCTAGAAGCTAAAAGCTAACAGCTGAAGTCCTAGTCCCTCACTCCATCAATGAACGCCCGCAACTTCCGCGAACGGGAAGGATGCCGCAGCTTGCGCAGCGCCTTTGCCTCGATTTGCCGTATACGTTCGCGAGTCACTGCGAACGACTGGCCCACTTCTTCCAGGGTGTGCTCACTGCCGTCTTCGAGACCAAAACGCATCTTGATGACCTTTTCCTCGCGCGGTGTCAGCGTGCGCAGCACCTGCGAAGTCTGGTCCTTCAAGTTCACGTTGATCACGGCTTCGGCCGGTGAGACTACGCCGCGGTCCTCGATGAAGTCGCCCAGATGCGAATCTTCCTCTTCGCCTATTGGCGTTTCGAGGGAGATGGGCTCCTGCGCGATCTTCAGGACCTTGCGGACCTTGGCGACCGGAATGTCCATGCGCTTGGCGATTTCTTCCGACGTCGGTTCGCGTCCCAGTTCCTGCACCAGCTGCCGCGAAGTGCGGATCAGCTTGTTGATCGTTTCGATCATGTGTACCGGGATACGGATCGTACGCGCCTGATCGGCAATCGCACGAGTAATCGCCTGCCGAATCCACCATGTAGCATACGTCGAGAACTTGTAGCCACGGCGGTATTCGAACTTGTCTACTGCCTTCATCAGGCCGATGTTGCCTTCCTGAATCAGGTCGAGGAATTGCAGTCCGCGATTGGTGTACTTTTTCGCGATCGAGACCACCAGGCGGAGGTTGGCTTCAATCAACTCCCGCTTAGCGTGCTCGGCGTCCATGTCGCCCTGGATAATCTCGCGCTGAGTGCGCTTGAGTTCCAGAAACAACACGCCCGCTTCCTGCTCCAGCTTTTCCATTTCCGCGCGAATTGCGCGGGCCTGGCGCCGGTATTCTTTTTTCTGGTCCTCGCTGCGAGTCGCATCGGCTTTCCGTTCCAGGTTCTGTGCCTGGCGGTCGAGCGAACGCATGCCGTCGACGGTCTTGTTGACCCGTTCGATCAGCCGCTTGCGCTCATTGTTGGTAAAGCCGAGGGTGCGCACCGCGAGCGAAACGCGTACGATGCCCCGGCCCAGGGCCATCCGATATTTGCGGTGGTCCTTGGGACGCTTCTTCTGCGAAACCAGCGCGAATTTCTCCTGCAGTTGCCCGGCTTTCTTGTAGTGCTTGGCGAGTTCATCGATCTTGCCGGTGAACTCCTTCAGCCGGTTCTGCAGGATGTCGTCGGTGATCTCTTCTTCGTCGAAGGTGACCACTTCCTTGATGGAGCGCACGCCCTTTTTCAGGTCGTCGCCCATCGCGAGAAGTTCGTGAATGACGATCGGAGAGCGCGAGAGAGCTTTGAGTACGCGCAACTGCCCCCGCTCAATGCGCTTGGCGATTTCGACTTCGCCTTCGCGCGTAAGCAGAGGCACAGTCCCCATTTCCCGCAAATACATGCGGACGGGGTCATTGGTTTTTTCCAGTGCGCCGGGGGTTAGGTCGAGTTCGACGTCCTCGGCGCCTTCTTCTGCTTCTTCGAATTTTTTATCGAGCGCGGACGAAGGCATTTTCGGGCCTTCGAGCACATCGATGCCTTGCGTACCGATCGTGGTCAGCAGGTCGTCGAGATCTTCGGGACTGTGCACATCGTGCGGGATGAGGTCATTGACCTGATCGTATGTGAGATATCCCTTCTCTTTGCCTGTGTCGATCAGCTTTTTAATGTCGTCGTACTTGTCGTCTAGAGCCAAGACGGATTATCCTCAAAGCGTCCTTGTGGGGACGCGCTACCTTTCCAGTGGTGGGAACGTGGCACTGCGGGATTGTGCCGGTGGCACAAACTTTCAGATTATAGCAGACAGGGAAGTGTGTGCGCCATCCGCAAGTTATCTGATCTCCGCGCGCGTGCGTGTCCGCATCTCTTGCAAGCTTAATCATTTAGATGCTATTCGCAGGACCTTTGGTCCAGAGATTTCTCGACCTCGCCAAGGCCCAAAGTGCACCGAAATAAGGGCAATCTTCAGGCGGGGCGCTGGCGGGAGTTCCCCGAATTTTCCTCGGCCAGGCTGGGATCGCGGAGGGCGTGTTTAAGCCGAACCTTTTCCTGCAAAAGGGCTTGCATCTCCGTCGGATCTTTCCGCCCAGGCGCCTCCACCTTGCGTTGCACCTCGTCAAGTCGACGCCGCAGGTGAATGCGCCGCAAGGCGCGAACTGCACCCTCCACTCGTTCGGCGCTAAGTTCCTCTGCATCCTTTAACAAGGTCGACGCCAACCGCGCGCGGTCAGAGTCGGAGAGCGGCAATTCCATGACATCCGTCACTTCCAGGACGCCCGTTAATAGGGTCTCCATCAACGATTCCGTGGCCAATCCTTCGTAGAGGCGCTCGCTCTGCAGGGCGAAACGCGCCTGGCGCGCCGGATCGAACTCTTCTTCGGCCCCATCGCGGGCGGAAAGATGCTGTTCGGAGGTCTGGATCTCACTGGCGGAAGCCAGCGCCCGAATCAGGATGCGCTCCGCATCGGTGACCTGTGCCTCGGGCGCAGCTTTGATGGTGGCTGCGGAACGGCTGGCGGCCACATGCTTCAGTTCCTGGCGCAGAACGGCCGAGTCGATACCCAGTTTCTGTGCGATCTCGTGGGCCAACTCATCGCGCACAATGCGGCTGGGCACGCGCTGAATATGAGGCAGCAGGTAGTTGACGGCTTTCACCTTGCCTTCGGGAGTACGGGTCGGGAACTGCCCCTGGGCGCGCCCGATCAGGTAATCGAAATAACGCTGGGACTGCTGTTTCAGCGCCTCGGCATAGGCGTCCTTGCCTTTCCGGCGAATGTAGAGGTCGGGATCGAAGCCGGCTTCAAGCGTCAGCACCTTGATCTGGAAATCCTCTTCGACGAGAAGGCCGAGAGTGCGCTCGGTAGCCTTGGCGCCCGCGGTATCGGGATCGAAGTTGACGACGACGTTCTTGCTGAAGCGGCCGAGAAGGCGCGCCTGCATTTCGGTGAAGGCCGTTCCCGAACTGGCCAGCACGTTTTGAAAACCCGCCGCGAAGACCGAGATGCAATCCATCTGGCCCTCGACCAGGATGGCGTAATCCAGCTTGCGGATGGCTTCTTTGGCATGGTCGAGATTGAAGAGCACGCGCGACTTGGAGTAAATGGCGGTTTCCGGCGAGTTCAGATATTTCGGTCCGGCCTTCTCATCGGTGGAAAGCGTTCGCCCCGTGAAAGCAATAATTCGCCCGGACTCGTTCGCGATCGGGAACATGACTCGGTTGCGGAATTTGGAGTAGAAGGCTGCGAGCTTCGGGCCGCGAGCTTCGAGCGAATCAGCAGCTCTTAGCCCTGATTCGAGCGAAGGGACTGACGACTGACGACCGCCTTCCTCTTTCCACGAAAACAGACCGCTCTCGCGCAGCGATTCCTCGTCGAACTCGCCACGCAAAGCGTCACGAAGCAGGAAACCGGAATCGGGAGCATAGCCGATGCGGAAGCGAGCGATGGTCGCGTCATCGAGGCCGCGCCCGGCGAGATAGGCACGGGCCGATGCACCTTCAGGGCGCTTGAGATAATCCTGCAAAAACGTGCTGGCGCGCTCGTGTATATCGAGCAACACCATGCGCAGCTTGGCTTCGCGCGCCTCTTGCGGGCTGCTGAACTCCACCTTGGGCAGGGCGATGCCGAGTTTTTGCGCTACCAGCCGAACGGATTCCGGGAACGTAATGTTCTCGATTCGCATAATGAAAGCGAAGACATCGCCTGAGACGCCGCAGCCGAAGCAGTGAAAGAACTGCCGGGTGGCGTGCACAGAGAACGATGGCGTCTTCTCGTTGTGAAAGGGACAGAGGCCGGAGAAATTCTGGGCACCTGCCTTCTTCAGCTTGACGTAGTCGTCCACGATGCGGATGATGTCGGCTTGCTGCTTGACGGTTTCCTTGAAGTCGGTTGTGGGCATACGTCTTCGGATTCTAAATGGGGGAAATGGCAGGTTCGAACAGACAGCAGCCCGAAACAATAGCTTTCTCGTTAACCATCTTGGAATTATTGTTGGAAACGGGGTTTAGCTGTGGATTGTTGTGCAAAATCATCGTGAGCAGACAAAATGAGGTGCTTCCATTTCAGGAAATAATGCCGCATCACGACCCTCGCCCCTGTTCAGCGGTCACAGATGGGATCGTCCTCCAAGTCTAGCTTTCAAATATGGGCGCTCGTCCTGCGGCGTCTTCGAGTCTCTACGTTCCCAGCCTGGACGGCATGCGGGCGATTGCATTTTTCTTTGTTTTCGTTGCCCATGCCCAGCCATTCAAAGCCTTGCCGGGTGGTTTCGGCGTTACTGTTTTCTTTTTCCTGAGCGGATATCTGATTACGAGCCTGTTGCGCGATGAGGCCCGCAAGACGGGCACGATCTCGCTGAAGGGCTTCTACCTTCGGCGGGTGCTGCGCATTTTTCCGCCATGCTATCTGACCGTGATCCTCGTCTCCACCCTGGCAACAGCGGGAATTCTGTACAACCGTGAAAGTTACGCGTCTCTGGTTTCTGCGTTTCTCTACTTCTCGAATTACTGGAACATTCTGGACTGGGGAAACCTGCCGGCGGGGCTCGGAGTATTGTGGTCGCTCGCGGTCGAAGAACATTACTACCTGCTGTTTCCTCTTCTGTACTGGTGGTTTATTCGAAGGCAGATGGACAGGCGGCATCAGGCCACGGTGCTCATCTTCCTGTGTTTGGGGGCGCTGGCGTGGCGCTGCTATCGAGTGTTGATATGGCATTCTTTGTGGGAGGACATCTACGAAGGAACGGATACTCGTTTCGACTCGATTCTGGCGGGATGCGTGCTTGCGATTGTAGCGAATTCGCGGCTCGGCGATCGTGTGCCATGGGTGACGAGGCACGCCGCCACTCTCGCCTGCAGCGGCGCGATGCTTATCGGCGCTTGTTTTGTTTATCGGAATGCAATTTTTCGCGATACCGTTCGCTACACCTTGCTGGAGATCGGGCTGATGCCGATTTTCTTTTTCGTGACCTTGCCAAGGGCAAGCTTCATTACACGATGTCTGGAATGGCAAGGGTTGCGGCACCTGGGGCAGCTTTCCTACAGCATGTATCTGATCCACCACACGCTCTTTCATCATTTCTATCACTACTACCGGCCAAGTGTGCTGCTGGCAGCAGGGATCCTGTTGCTGACGATCGCCTATGCGCAGGCCATGCGAATCTGTGTGGAGCTTCCGATCCAGAGCATGCGCAGCCGGTGGTCGCGGAGAGCGGCGGTTGTGCCCATTGGACCTGCGAACAAATCGGGCGAGGAAGTACTCGCGAGCTAATGGCATTTCACGGGACGCGCACGGCAGCAGTATTCCTCTCCGCACACGCGGCAACAAATTTTTCTAGTTCTGCGGAACGAAAAATTGCGATGTGACCCTTCACATAACAATCCAACAGGGTAGCTAGCGACTCCTGCGACCCCTGGTCACAACCAGATCCGCTTCTCCGCGAATGCAAATCGGAATTTTTGCTGTATGCTGTGAGGCTTCACACGATGACGGGCCCTGTCTGCAGTAGGCACTGAGGCGGGTGGAACGTTGGCAAGCGCGTGAAGTTAGTCGCATCGACTCTGCCGTCGATGCCAAGCGATTTCTGAGTATGAGGGGGCGTGATGTTCAAAAAGGAAATTTCGCGTGTTGTAGTGGTGTGTCTATTCAGTTGGCTCGCATTTGCGCAATCACAGAACGGTCGCATTCTCGGGACTGTGACCGATCCGAGTGGTGCGGTAGTGGTGGGTGCGAAGGTGGTAATCACCGACTCGGAGCGCGGGATCTCGCAGACGTACACATCGAATGCGTCCGGAGATTATGTGGCGCCCACGTTGCGCCCGGCGCTGTACACAATCACCGCGGAATCGGCGGGCTTCAAGAAAGTGGAACGGCCTGCGATCCGGCTGGAAGTGGGCCAGGACCTGCGCATCGATTTTCAGTTGAAGACGGGGTCCGCTTCCGAAGTGGTGACCGTGATGGATGAGGCCCCGCTGGTGAATGCGACCACGGACGTGCTAGGCGGCACGTTCACCAATAAGGCGATCAACGAGCTTCCCCTGAATGGACGTGACTTCCAGAATCTTGTGACCTTGCGCCCCGGCGTGCAGCGCTATCCGGGCGGAGGATTCCTCTCCATCAGTTCCAACGGCAATCGTCCCGAGGACAACAACTTCATCGTCGACGGCACGGATAACAATGATCCGTACTACGCCACCACGGTGATCAACGCCGAAGGCGTGCAGGGAACACCGGCCACGCATCTGCCGATCGACGCGATCCAGGAATTCAACGCAGAGGAACAGCCTCCGGCGGAGTACGGGTGGAAGCCGGGAGCGATTGTGAATGTGGGCTTGAAGTCGGGAACGAACAGTCTGCATGGCGATGTATACGACTTCGAGCGGAACAGCGGGCTGGATGCTCGAAATTACTTCAATCCGGTGCCGGGCAAGCATCGTCCGCTGCGGATGCATCAGTTCGGCGGGACGGTGGGCGGGCCCATCGTGAAAGACAAGTTCTTCTTCTTCACGGCGTATGAGGGGACACGAGACCTGGTGGGAAATTCGGAGACGCTGAATAGTCCCAACACTGTGCATCTGTCGACGCCAGCATCGGGTCCGAATTGCAGCTACATCCCGGCGGGGGATTGCGCGAACAGCCTGACGGATGCGCTAGCCGATGTGACTGCGGCGTCGCAGGTGGTTCCGGGCGTCAGTGTGAGCCAGTTGAGTACGACCTTGGCCGCTCTGTTCCCGACGAACGACGTAGTCGGCTCTGATGGACCAGGATTCCTGAACATTGGTTTTCCAAATCGCAACCGGGAGGACAACGGACTGATCAAGCTCGACTACGCGCTGAACCAACGGAATGCGATCACGGGACGATATTTCATTGGCGACAGCGTGCAGACCGAGCGCGACATTCCGGTGCTGCGGCCCGAGTGGCAGTCGCAGGCGGTCACGCGGGCGCAGGTACTGGGCGCGAACTGGATCTTCACGATCAGTCCGCGGTGGATCAATGAAGCGAAATTCGGGTTCAACCGCTTCAACCAATCGATCCTGACAGTCGACGCCAATGTGCCTCCGACAAAGTATGGAATCAACACTGGGGTCACTGCACCAATCAATTTCGGGATGCCGGAGATTGCTGTCTCTGGGTTTATATCGCTCGGCGGGAATCATGGCTGGCCGCTGCTGACGACTCCGAACCAGACGTTCCAGTTTGCCGACAATATCTCGTACAACCGAGGGAAGCACGCGCTAAAGGTTGGAGGCGAATTCAGGCACGGGAGCACGGACAACATTCGCGACCGATTCGGAAAGAGTCGCATACGTTTCGAAGGCCAAGGCGCGTTTGCTACCAGTACTCCGCTGGAGGACTTTCTCGCCGGCGTTCCGGCCACCGGGCGCATCTTCGTCGGCGACAATCATCGATTGGTGAGCCTCTACTCATTCGGCGCGTTCGTGCAGGACGACTGGCGCGTGACTACCCACTTCACGGTAAATGCGGGAATGCGCTACGACCTGAGCTCGGTGATCAAGGAACAGCACAACCTGCTGGGGAATTTCGACCCGAAGGTGGGACTCGAACAAGTCGGGGCGCAGGTGAGCTCTCCTTATAATGGCGATCACAACAACTTCTCGCCCCGCGTGGGAGTGATCTGGGATCCTTCGGGGAATGGAAAAACTGTGATCCGTGGGGGAGGCGGAATCATTTATGAGATTCCGCACATTTCCGAGTTCATCGGGCAGAACGGGGTAAATAACGCTTCCACCTCGGGTCTGAATTCGATTCCAACGGGAGCTCCGTCGCTTGGACTGCAAGGTGGAAAGATCGTTTCGGCTTCCGTGGACACGAGCGCATTGAACTGGTCGGTGGCGGGCCCCGTATTCAGCGCAACCGCTGACTGCACTTCATCGAGCCCGTGCAACATCCTGGGAGTGAACCGGAACTTACGCACTCCGTATGTAAGCAACTGGAATCTGAACATTCAACGCGCCATCACGAGCAATACATCGCTGCAGGTTGGGTATGTTGGGAGTAAGGGAACCAAGCTGTACAGCGTGTATGACATCAACCAGGTAAACCCGGCGCTGGATGACGGTAGCGAGCAGTTTGGGCGTCCGTTTACTTATAACTGTCCCGTGGCTCAAGGTGGAGCGGGTGTGGGTGGGCCGTGTTTTCCGTATCTGGCCGTAGTCAATTACCTGACAAACGGCTACGAATCGAAATACAACGGCTTGCAGATGACGCTGACGCAGCGCGCTTGGCGTGGGTTCTCGTTCGTTGCCGGTTACACGTGGTCGCACTCGCTGGACCAGGCCTCGTTCAACCGCGGGCAGAATCCACAGGACAGCGCGAATCCAGCAGCTGAGTATGGAAGCAGCGACAACGATATCCGGCACCGGTTCACGTTCTCGATGACCTATGACATTCCAGGGCGGGAGGGCTTTGGGCAAATGCTGAAGGGCTGGCAGATCACATCGATTGTCAGCCTGCAAAGCGGGTTGCCGTGGAATGTGGTGGACGGGTACGCCAATGGCAATGACATCAGCGCCACTGGCGAGTTCAGCGATCGATGGAACTTCAGCGGCAATCCGCTGGATTTCAAAGCGCAATTCGGAGGCATTCCATATGTAAGCCCGTCCGAGTTTTCTATCGATAACACCGGTGCGGTCAGCATCGTTGGGAGCAATCCAGCAGATGCGCGCTGTTTGACTGCCGCCGGGAACCAGGCCGCGCAACAGGCAGTGGCAAACTTCGGTTGCTACGTAGAAGGCAGCGGCATCATGACCCCACCCCCGGCTGGAACCTTTGGCACCATGCGGCGCAACATATTCCGCGGGCCGGGCTATCACAACTGGGATTTTTCCCTGACCAAGATGTGGGTATTTCATGAGCGCTTCTCGGTTCAATTGCGAGGAGAGTTCTTCAATATTCTGAATCACCCGAACTTCACCAATCCGAATGGGGTGGGAGGCCAATTGGGGAACGTAGATCCATCCGTGCCGGGGTCATTCGGCGGCGATGGGCTTACACCCGACGTTGCCGCCGCGAACCCCGTCATCGGCAGCGGTGGTCCGCGGGCGATTCAGCTTGGGTTGAAGGTGAAGTTCTAGCAGTTAACGCTCCCGATAGATTCGGGGCTGGGGCTTCCAAACGAGGGCGCAGGAGATTCAGCCTGCGCCCTTTCTTCTTATCTGTTCTTTCCTCGCGCCCTTGCCGGTGAACGACCAGTGCTTGTACGTTGCTGATTTTCCTGATCCATGGCCTATCCATCCGGATACTGACTAGCTTATTGGTTAGCCAATCGCATGGTTCGGCGCGGTGTCTCTGGCAAGGAAGCTCTCCCGGCTTTGCACTGCACACGATTGAACTGTAGGCAGTTAGCGAGTAGGCGGTGCGCAAAAGGATCCGCCCCTCGCACTTGGCAGAGCGATTGCCTAATGCCTATGCGTGGGACGCGCGTTGGCCGCAGGACGGCTGCGCAAAGGAGGATGGTTATGACGCTCTCAAAAGGAACTTTGCTGAAGGCCGTGCTGTTGGGAACCATGGCGTTGCCAATGCTGACAATCCCGGCCCTGGCGCAACAGGAAGTCGATCCGACCTGGTACGATCCGTGGGCCGCCGCTCCCAACGCCGCCGCTCAGTCTACCCAGGCGAAGGCAACGGAAACCAAGCAGCAGCACAAAATGAGTGCGGCTACGGCAGCGGCTGCGCACCCGAAGACCAAGAAGCAGATTCAGGCGAAGGCGCAGACCGAGAACTCGGGCCACTCCGAGCGCACGCAGGCGATGGCCACTGCTCCGCAGATGCGGTAATGTCGGCGCGCATTGCAATCCCTGCAATCTTGATTTTGACTTGCGGCCCTGTTGGACACGCAACCGGTCGGTGATCACGAGCGATGCGGGCGAAGCTTTCCCGCAGAATTAACAGCGCATCGTGGCTTCTTCAAAGGCTCCGTTCGCATCGCTGCTTTCCGGATTGGTTTATTGGTTCCTGCGCGTGCCGTTGCGTGCAGATTCCTCCGCCGCGCTCGGGGTCGGAATGACAATATTTTCTGGACTGCCTTCAAGTACGCAAGCTAACTGCTGCTCGCTGACCTCACCCATCCCACTCACGAAGTAATAGTTACTTCTGTCATCTGCCGTAACGCCACGTTTGAGCAATTGTGACAAGCCTCCTGTGCCCGTACTGTGAGAGGTACGAACTTCATACAGTCGAGGCTTTATGCAGCGTCTTTTCAGGTTCGGCACTCTGGCTCTTGTGATGTGTTTGGGATTGCTGGTGGGACAAACGTTCGCGAATTCCACCGCCCAACTCACATTTGTGAATGTTGGTCCAGGCAACATTGCTCCTACCGGGGTGTATGCCTATCCGTACAACTTCTCGATCAACGGCAGCACTGTTCTGACGCCGATGATGTGCGATTCCTATTACAACCACATCTCGTTCGGGGAAAGCTGGACGGCCAGTGTCCATAGCATTCTGCAAGGTGGAATGTTCGGCACGAGCGGACCGGCGCTGATGGACTACCGGGCAGCCGGTTTGATTTTTCTTGGAGTGTTCAATGGTCAGATCAACGCTTCTCTGGGAAACGCGGCAGTCTGGGAATTGTTCAGCGGGCAGAAGAATGGCAACAGCGAAGCCGCCGTGGAAACGCTCATGTCGCAGTATCTGGGACTGGCTGCGACCACGCCCAACAGCGCGTACAAGGGGCTGAACATCTATACGGCGCTTGGCTCGCGGCCAGGCTACGGACCGCAGGAGTTCATTGGCTACAATCCGACCGTCGTGCCGGAACCGGGAACGCTTAGCTTGATCGGCACGGGCCTGGTCGGCCTGGCCGGCGTGCTTCGGCGAAAATTAGCAGCACAGAGCTGAAAAACTTCGGTCGCTCATCCTAATGTAGTCAACACTACCAAACGGCGGGCCTGCCGAGTGCAGGCCCGCCTATCTTTTCCCCTCTGCCTGTAATAGACTTCTGTATATCCCTTCGTCGGGCCAGCCCCTGGAAATACGTAAACCCCGGTATTCCAGGCCGTAATCTCCAGAAGATACGCTTGGTTGTTCGTGAACCCTGACTCGTGATCCGTGGGCGTCGAACTCTGGCGAACCCAGGCCCTGCGGGGCAATTTCTGTGGAGGAGTTGATCAGTGAAGGACATTCAAGAGATCCTGCGGCAAAAAGAAGCAGATTGTGACCGCGTGCACAAGGAAATTGACGCGCTTCGGCTTGTCATCCCGCTTCTTGAGGATGACAACCGCGCCGAGACAGAGAGCCGCAAGCAACCCGAGCACGTTTCTGAAGAGGCCGCACACGCGGAAGGCACCGGCACGGACGGGCCGACTTTTTCCTCGGTAGGCCAATCTGAAACCAGTTTCTGGAGGCGTCGCCGCTAAAGTCCCGGCCAGCCTTGGCCATCGGAGGACGAGGACCGCCCATCGTGCGATCGCGGTCCTTGTGTCCTTCCGATCCCCCGTCCTCTATTCTCTAAACCCGAAGTTCGACGACGGTTGCGCCGCCTCCGCCCTCATTCTGCGGAGGCTCGGTGACGGACGCAACGTGAGGATGTTTCTGCAGAAACTGACGGAGAGCTTTGCGCAGGATGCCCATACCGCTACCGTGCACCACGCGCACGCGCGCGAGCCCGGCAAGAAACGCGCGGTCGACAAATTTTTCGACTTCCGTGGTGGCTTCATCGACGGTTCGCCCGATCACGTTGATTTCCGACGGAACTCCCGCAACTCCGCGGTCGAGCGAAACGGAGATGCCACGCGCCCGCGCGGCATTTACTGGAGAGTCGCTGGCACGGGCAATGACCTCGGCGATATCGTCGCGTGCAATCTTCATTTTCATAGCGCCGATTTCGACCTCGAAATGCTGATCGTCGATTCGCCGCGTCACGACGCCGGGGCGCCCCACCGATTTGAGTTTGACGGTGTCGCCTTGGGAAACATGCTTGATCAATGCGGGCTGCGCGTTCGGGTCTCCGCGATCCGCGCCGGTCGAGTGCGCGACCACCGCCGAGTCGAATTGCTCCCGGAATTCACGCCGCATTTTCGCGATACGGCGCTCAGCCTCTTTGGACAGCTTTTGTGCGGCGGCGCGCTCCTGAATGGCGTTGACCGTTTCCCGCGCGTGATACTCGAAATCCCGGAAAAGGCTCTCGAGTTTTTTCTCCATCTCGCGAACTTTGGCCTGCTGTTCTTTCTTACCTTCGACCGCCAGGCGGGATTTTTCTCTCTCCAGTTCCTGTTCCCGGCTGCGAAGGCGCAGACGCTCGGCTTCCGCTTCGCCTAATTCCGCGTGTAGCCGGTCGAGAAAGCGCGCGACATCCTGGGTCTGCGTGCCCACACGCGCGCGCGCCGATTGAATGATTTTGGAATTGAGTCCGAGCCGTTGCGCGATATTAATGCCCGCAGACGCTCCCGGAACCCCGACGCGCAGCTCATACGTCGGCTGCAATGTCGATTCGTCGAAGCCCACCGCTGCGTTCACAACTCCCGCTGTGTTGACTCCATAGACTTTCAGAGCAGTGTGATGGGTGGAGATGATCGAAATGCAACCAACTTGTCGAAAGTGGTCCGCAATCGCAACCGCGAGCGCAGCACCTTCCTCCGGATCGGTAGCCGAGCCCAGTTCATCCAGCAGAACAAGGGACCGGGCAGTCGCAGTACGCGAGATAAAGTCGATATTGGTGACATGGGCGGAGAAGGTGGAGAGATTCTGCTCGATCGACTGATAATCGCCGATATCGGCGAGCACGGCATCGAAGACGGGCAGTTCTGCATGGTCAGCGGGCACGGGAATGCCCGACTGCGCCATCAGGGCGAGAAGTCCGACGGTCTTCAACGTAACGGTCTTGCCACCGGTGTTGGGGCCCGTAATCACGAGTTCCCGACGCTCGCTGTCGAGTTCAATCGAGATGGGAACGATGTTGCCGCCTTTGCTTTTTAGATTGCGCTCCAGAAGCGGATGCCGCGCTTTGTGCAACACGAGGCGGGGTCCACGCGTTTGGCCGTCAGGGGTGCCCGCTGGGTTCAGGGTGACCGGGACGCAAAAATAATCTTCCGCGAAACGAGCCTTTGCGAATTGCAATTCCAGTTCCGCGAGGGCATCGGCGGCGCTGCGAATCGCTTCAGCGCTCTCGCCGATCCGGCGGGTCATCTCGAGCAGAATGCGATGCGTCTCCGCTTGCTCTTCATCGAGCAGACGTACCAGATCGTTATTCTGCTCGATCGTCTCAATCGGCTCAACAAAGACAGTCTGCCCGCTCGAACTCGAGCCGTGCACAACCCCGGGCACGCGCCGCTTTTGTTCGATCTTCACCGGAATCACAAAACGCTCGCCCCGAATGGTGACGAGTTCGTCCTGCACCGTTCCGCCTTCCGCCAGCCGCCGCAGGTAGCCGCGCAACGATTCCTGAATCACGCGCTTTTGTTTCTCGATGTCCCGGCGAATGCGGGCAAGCTCGGGCGAGGCCCGATCCTCCAGTGTCCCATCCGGTTGAATCTTGTTGCGGAAACTCCGCAGGAATTCCGTGAAATCTGCAATGCCGGCGGAGACGAGTGGAATGGCTGTCCATTCCTTCATCGCGGCAGGCGGGCTGAGAGCGATCTCGCGCCACTCTGCGGCGCGGTCCACCACCAGGACCACATCGCGAATTTCCGTGGCTTCAAGCGCCGCGCCGGAAATGCTGGCCTTCTCAATCAGCTTCCCAACATCCAGCAGCCCCGCAAATTCGAAGCGGCCACCAACCCGGCGAAACTCGCGAATCTCGCTTGTCAGTTGCTGTTGCAGCTCAATCCAGGAGCGATCCGTTGAAGGCGCCAGAGCCGCAATGCGGCCACTCCCCAAAGGCGAGGAGGTATAACCGCGCAACAAGTCGCGCAGCGACTCGAACTCAAGCACGCCAGCACTGGTGTGGACAAGAGGCATACGTTATCGAGCTAATGTTACAGGAATGAACGGTTGACGGGAGAGGTGAACGGAAGCCCTGGAGTCGCGGAGGATCACGCGCAAAAATCTGCCGCGCACGGATCGTCTATGAACCACCCGCCTCTACAGCGATTGCTGCCTGCGCCGCGGCCGGGAAGCGCAGCGTGAACACCGCTCCCCCCTCCGTCTTGTTGCGGCAGGTAATTTGTCCCTGATGATCCTGAACGACACCGTAGGTAGCACTCAAACCGAGCCCGGTCCCTTTGCCCACCGGCTTGGTCGTGTAGAAAGGATCAAAGACGCGCTGAGGATCGGCCATGCCGGGGCCTGAATCCGAGAATTCGACCACCACTTCGGTGCCGACGTGTTGGGCGGTGACCAGCAACGCTCCGCCGCCCACTTCATTAAGGGCGTCGATGGCATTTTCGGTGAGATGGAGAAAGGTCTGCAGCAATTGGTTGCTGTTGCCCCAGATGCGCGGCAAACCCGGTTCGACGATGGCTTCGACGCGAATGTTCTTCCCGCGGATTTGCACGTCGTGCATCTGGAGCGCACGCTGCACCAGGGCGCCAATATCAATCAGGACTTTTTCGGACGGGCTCTGCTGAGAGAAGCTGAGCAGGTCGGCGACCAGATCGCGGGTGCGGCGCGCATGCTGGCCGATCTTCTGTGCCATCGCGGTCTGCTCGCCCTTCAGCGAACTCTGCGCCGCGAGCAAATCGGAATATCCGAGGATGGCAGCCAGGGGATTGTTGATCTCGTGCGCCGCTCCCGCCACCAACTGTCCCAACGAGGCCAGTTTTTCTTTTTGCACAAGCTGACTCTGCAATCGCTCCAGGTTTTCGTAGCTTTGGCGCGACTGGTCGAGCAGGTGAATCAGTTGCCGATCGAGCAGGAATTGCTTCAGGAACACAAACAGGCCGAGCACCAGAGTGGCTGCCAGAGTCACAAGCAGACGAAAATTTCGCAAGCTGGGAGCCACGTGATCGGCCAGCAACGCCCAAAGGCCGAGCAGGGGCAGCGAAAGGATCGCGATCATTGCCATGCGCGGCACCAGCCTCACCCACCGGTCTGCGAAGTCCGTCGTGGGGGAGTACGCCAGGTTCATGCGTCCCGCCGACAGCGCCGCCCAAATCATCCACCCCACGGCCACCAGGAAAACCAAGTCGTAAATGCTCCCGCTGGAATACTGATTGCGCGCGATGGCGGCATTGATCATCTCCGAGCCCAGCGCGTAAAGAGCGCTGGCTACGAAGAGATTCCAATAGACTCTCCGCCAATTGTCGCGCGTGGAGGTCGCCGCGATTCCCAGGATAAGCACAAGCACGAGATTTTCCAGCAAATAGAGCAGATCGTAGTTGCGGCTGTAGACCGAGGCGTTCAGGATCACATACTGATCCGGGAACACGATAAAGGCGTACAGAAATACCCACCAGATCAGCAGCATCAGGAAATTGATCGCATCGAGCAGAGCCCTGCGATCTTGCAGCGGACGGTGAGGGCGCAGAGCCACCGCCGCCATGAAGGGCACCACGTGGATAAAAAGAATGACATCGGCGGCACAAGGTTCGGGAAGCGCCTGCTTCAGGATGAGTTCGTAATAGGTCCAAACTGCAGTGTTGATGGCCCAGAGTGTGCACCCGAAGCCCAGCAGCAACCAGAACATCCGGGATTTTTTCTGCAAGAACGCATTCCGGAAGAACGCAATGGTTGCCACCGTGAGCAGCAGGAGCGGAAACAGATCTCCGAACGCGGTCATCGCCGGTCCACGCGGCATCAGCAACTCGGCTGCGCCGACTGCTACCGTAAGCGCCGCTGCTACCAACCAGAGCTTTCGCGCAGAAGACATGAATCACTCAAGTCTATGGCTTGGGACCGCCATATCGAAGATTACAGCCGGCGACCAGCCTGTTACGGAAGTACCTCGCCTATGTTGCACCCGCTCGCGTCCAGTTTCACTACAAAACTGAACCCCAAAATCGGGCCCGATACGTTGTGGATGTACAGAATGTCAGTGATTTTGGTCACATGGACGGGTTACTGCCCGGAGAGCCTGGGGCCGGTCATTTTGACGGTCGGTTACCCCGGCGCTTTGTTAGAATCGTGCCATGGCGTTCCCCATAACACGCCTCCGCCGCATGCGTAAGAGCGAACCACTTCGCTCACTGGTCCGCGAAACGCACCTCACACCCGAAAACTTCGTCTACCCGCTATTTGTTTGCCCAGGCACCGGTGTCCGTAAGGAAGTGCGTTCCATGCCGGGAGTGTTCAATCTGTCGGTGGACGAGGCTGTGAAGGAAGTTCGCGAGGCCCACTCGCTGGGCGTGTTATCGGTAATCCTGTTCGGGCTACCGCAGAAAAAAGACGAGATCGCCACCGGAGCCTGGGCGAACGACGGCATCGTGCAACAGGCAGCTCGCGCCATCAAGCGTGAAGTCCCGGACGCCATCCTGATGGGCGACGTCTGCTTATGCGAATACATGTCCCATGGACATTGCGGAATCGTCGAGGCCGCTCCCCAATCACTGGGCGCTGCGGTAGCTTCGCCACCCGCTGCCACGACAGAATACGAGATTGTCAACGATGCGACACTCGAGTTGCTGGCGCGCACGTCTGTATCGCTGGCGCGCGCCGGCATCGACATCATCGCGCCTTCCGACATGATGGATGGCCGTGTCGCCGCTATTCGCAAAGGCTTGGATGAGGCCGGACTCGCGAATACTCCGATCCTTTCCTATGCAGCCAAGTTTGCATCGGGATTTTACGGTCCGTTCCGCGAAGCGGCCGACTCAGCCCCGCAGTTCGGAGATCGCCGCTCCTACCAAATGGATGGAGCGAACATCCGCGAGGCCATGCGCGAGATCGAACTCGATCTGGAAGAAGGCGCGGACATGATCATGGTGAAGCCCGCCATGCCCTATCTCGACGTGATCGCTGCCGCCCGCGAGCGCTTCGATGTTCCGTTAGCCGCCTATCAGGTATCCGGCGAGTACGCCATGATCGAAGCCGCAGCGCGCAATAATTGGATCGACCGCGAGCGCGTGATGATGGAGTCGTTGCTTTCCATCCGCCGTGCGGGCGCAAGCATCATTCTGACCTACTACGCGAAGGAAGCCGCGAGATTGCTGGGATAGCCCGCGAAGGCTCGCAATAGGTAATCGCGGTATGAACGTTTTCAATTTCCCGATTACTCAATTTCCCAATTTCTCAATGATGTCAGCATGATTTCCGTCGTCCAGCTCGGCACGCTCGATTATGCAACCGCTCTTCGCCTGCAGCAAAGACTCGTCGGCTTGCGCAAGGACAGTCGGATTGGAGACGTCCTGCTGCTCCTCGAGCACAGCCCAGTCATCACGCTAGGCCGCAACGCCAAGGCCGCCAATGTTATCGCGCCTTCGGACTTGCTGCAGCAGCGCGGCGTCGAAGTCCTCGAGTGTGACCGAGGTGGCGATGTTACATTCCATGGCCCCGGCCAGTTGGTGGGCTACCCCATTTTCGACTTGCGCGGATTTCCTTCCGATTCACGACGCAAGACTCTTGGAGTGATTGAGTATGTGCGCCGTCTCGAAGAAGTCCTGATTCGCACGTGCGCCGATTTTCAGATTCCCGCCCAACGCGTCTCCGGTCTAACCGGCGTCTGGACCTCGAACGGTCGCGGTGGAACGACGGGCGCCCACGCCCGTCCACCCGAAGTCCGACCTCCCCAAACCGCCAGCCCCCAACCAAAAGAACAAGCCAAAATCGCAGCCATCGGCGTCCATATCTCTCGTTTCGTGACCTCGCACGGTTTCGCTCTGAACGTAAACACGGATCTCAGCTATTTTGACCTCATTGTTCCGTGTGGAATCGTTGATAAGCCGGTCACGTCCATAGCCCGCGAGCTTGGCGACGTAGTTCCGCTCGAGCAAGTTGCCCAATCGATCACGCGCAATTTCGGCACTGTTTTCCAGAGTCAAATTCTGTGGGTTGAAACTCTGGAGGCGCTCCTGGGAGAAACCGTCGGCGTTCCCGTAAAGCCACCTCCCGAACTCCGACAACTCCATCGGAAAGACGACACATTCTGGGCGTGAGAAGTTTGCTGAAATTCCTCGAAACCGTTTAGCATTCCTTTCAGGTCGCCCGGTTGCAACCCTCATGCCCAAGAAGCCGAAAGCCCGGTCGCATTCGAACCACCAGGGCTCACGTGCATCCCGACCCACTACGCCGGCATCATCTTCCCAACGTACGTACACAATTCTCGACTATCGCCTCGAACGGCCCCGCATTGAACTGCGCCAGGTGCGTGATGGAGACACGGTTCGCTACGAGGTCTCCGGTGATCTGAGCGCGCCCGTCCCGCCCATCCGCGAGTCCAAATATCTCGGCAAGCAACAATGCGTCGAGATCTACCGCTGGATGCTTCTCAACCGCAAGATGGAAACTGCGCTCGAGAACCTGTACAAGCAAGGGAAAGTCGTAGGCGGCGTCTACTTCGGACTGGGACAGGAAGGCTGCTCGTGCGCCTCCGCCTTCGCGCTCGAGCCCGACGAGTGGCTTGGCCCGATGATCCGCAATCAAGGTTCGCTGCTGGTCCGCGGGTTTTCGCCGCGCGACATCATGATGCAGTACATGGCCAAAGCCGGGTCACCCACGAAGGGCCGTGATGCTTCCTCGCATTTCGGCGACATCCAGAAGCGCAATGTGGTCGCTCCCATCTCGACTTTAGGCGATCTGATTCCCGTGCTTGCGGGTGTGGCCTTGGGTGCGCGTCTGCAAGGAAAAAACATCGCTGTCATGACCTACATCGGCGACGGCGGCCAGTCCACCGGTGTGACCTACGAAGGCCTGAACTTTGCCGCCGTGCAAAATCTCGGGCTCGTCCTGTTTGTCGAAAATAATCTTTGGGGATATTCGACCCCGGCAGATATGCAGTTTTTGGTCGAAGATCTCGCCGAGCGCGCGATCGCCTACGGCATTCCGGGCGTGATCGTCGACGGCACCGACCCGTGCCAGGTCTACGACGCCGCTCACGAGGCCTGCGAACGCGCCCGCCGTGGAGAAGGCCCCACCCTCATCGAAGCCAAGATGATGCGCATGAAAGGCCACGCCATCCACGACGCCGCCGAATACGTTCCCAAGCCGCTGTTCGAGTATTGGAAGAAACGCGACCCCATCGCGCGCTTGGAGAGCTATCTTGTGAACGTGAAGAAATGGCTTACGCCGGCGGAGCATGAGAAGTTGCTGGCGGGAGTCGATGCGCAACTCGAAGCCGATCGAGAATTCGCGGTCGCCTCGCCCATGCCCACGCCAGAGAGTGCCGCGGGTGGCACGTATTGCGAACTGGGCTGTCACGAAATCAAGCCGAAATATGCTTCACCGAAATCGCGCGCAACCGGGCAAGGCACGCATTTGAAAGAGAGTACTGCTCAAGTTCACCTGAAATGATTCGACCACCAAACCACGCTCGCTCGACTCGGATGCTAGCGCTTATCTGGACGATGCTCCTCATCTTCGCGGGGCACTCCCCTGCTGGCGCAGCAACTCAAGAAGCTGCCGTAGTCGATGGCAGCAACAGGCGCCTTGATGGCGAGAGACAACGCCCGACGAAGCCTGCCACTACGCAGGTTATCGAGACATGTAAGGGAAAAGACTGTCCCCCTCCGATGGCTCGGGGCGGAGCTTGCGCCAATGTTGGCCACAGCCTCCTCACTCCGACGATAGTTCATCTCGATAAGACGAGCTACCAAATCGGGGAGACTATCTCCTATACCGTACGCCTCGAAAATAGCGGTCACGTGTCGTATTCGATACCGCTAAAGACCAGCATTCGTGAAATTGAACCGGAGAATTCTCATGCAGATTATTCCTACAGGGAAGGCGGGCTGGTCTTTGAGTTAAGAGCTCAAGACGCCATGTACTTCACCAGCGGTGGTCTGCAACTATGGGGGTCTCGTGAAAAGCCGGGAAGCATGATCGACCTGCAGCCTGGCGAGTGGGTGGAATTGCGCGGTGAAACCAGGATCCGAGACTGGCGCCGAGTTCTGGATAGCTCAGGAAACGTTCGCGAAGAGGCTGTTCCTCCGGGGACGCGGATTGAGGTAGCTCTCTGCGCAACGTTTATTTCTGGCGGAGCGGAATACTTCTTCAACGCGTCCACGCAAGAGGAATCTCGCGTCTGCCATGCATCTGGTACGAGCGTTACTGGAACAGTGAAGCTCACAATTGTCAAGCTGCCCGTTTCGAACCAAAATTGAAAATGCCAACCCTCACCTATCTCGAAGCCATCCGCCAGGGAATCTGGGAAGAAATGGAGCATGACCCAACCGTCTTCTGCATCGGCGAAGACATTGGTATCTACGGCGGCGCCTTCAAGGTTACCGACGGCTTCATCGATCGCTTCGGTCCCGAGCGCGTCATCGATACGCCCATTGCCGAATCGGCCATCGTCGGAGCCGCCTTTGGCGCATCCCTGACCGGCCTGCGGCCCGTGGCCGAATTCCAGTTCATGGACTTCATCGGCTGCGCCTTCAACCAGATCACCAACATGGTCGCGAAGGCGCATTATCGCTGGGGAGCGCCCGCCCCGCTCGTAATTCGCGGCCCAAGCGGTGGCAACGTGCACGGAGGCCCCTTCCACTCCCAGAATCCGGAAATGTATTTCGTCCACACGCCCGGTTTAAAAGTCGTTTGCCCGGCCACCGCATACGATGCCAAGGGCCTCATCAAAGCCTCCATCCGCGACAACAATCCGGTCATCTTCTTCGAGCACAAATATCTCTATCGCCGGATCAAAGAGGACATCCCTGACGACGACTACATTGTTCCGCTCGGTAAAGCCCGCCTGGCTCGTTCCGGCCGCGACCTGAGCATCATCACTTATGCGGCTATGGTGCACGTCGCGCTGGAAGCCGCTGAAATGCTCAGCAAAGAAGGGATTGAACTGGAAGTCGTCGACCTGCGCACCGTTTCACCGCTCGATCGCGAGGCGATTGTCGAAACTGTCCGCCGCACCAACAAGGTCATCATCCTGCACGAACATGTGCGCACTGGCGGCATCGCCGGTGAGATTAGCGCGATCATCAATGAAGAAGCCTTCGATTCGCTCGATGGCCCCATCGTTCGCCTCACCGCGCTCGATTCGCCAGTCCCGTTTTCGCCGCCGCAGGAAGAGTTCTTTCTCCCCAAACCCAACGACGTCGTACGCGAGGCCCGTAAGTTGGCGGCGTACTAGTCAGCGCTGCGGGATGGGACGCCACCAGCAATTTTCTCGCCTGAGCCAGGCTCCTGCTCAGTGAATCTCGTTTATGATAGTGAGTAATCGACGCCTAACAGAATTCTGCGTTCATTCGTAGCTACCGATACGCTACGAGACCCACATTGCACGGATACGATTGCTGCAAGAAACGGGGAGGCCTCATGCGCAATTTCATACTCGGAGTAGTGGTCACTCTGGCCGTTCTCATTCTGGGCGGACTGGGCATTGTCTTGCTTGGATTCATCCCAACCAATGCCAACGCCACCCCTCCCAAATTGGAGACTCATCTGGCGATGAGCGCAGTCGATGCGTCCACCGATCATCATGCGGCTCGCATCAACAGCCCCGTCCTGCCCTCGGCCGAAAACTTGATTGATGGAATGAAGATCTACACGATGAACTGCTCGGGCTGCCACGGCACGCTCGACAAGAAGCCGTCGCCCTTGGCCAGTTCGTTCTATCCTCCGCCACCGCAGTTGATTCAAGATCCTCCCGATGATCCGGAATGGTTCGACTACTATACGATTCGCAACGGCATCCGCTACACCGGCATGCCGGCCTGGGACAAGGCTCTCAGCGACCAGGACATCTGGAAAGTCACCATGTTCATATCGCACATGCAAAAGCTGCCAGCAGCCGCTCAGGATTACTGGAAGAACGCCTTCGGCGTCCCCGCTCCCAAAGCCGAGAGCGAACACACCGATCACGCGGACCACGACGAACACGAACATCACTAAACGTTAGTTTTCGTTTCTAGACGAGCACGAGCATCGCTAAACGCCAGCCTTCCTTTTCAATGGGAGAGCGTCCGGATTTGATGATCCCTTCCGCGTTTTGCTTTTGCTCCTATCAGCACACGATATTCAAGAGCCCTTAGGCGCGGCCCATGAAGGGTCCTCATCAGCCACCCCATCTCTATATATAATAGGAGTTTGTGCCTGCTCCGAAATTCATCCTAGTAGGCCGCGTGGAAGGAAATTATGCCAACTGATGTAATCATGCCCCAGATGGGCGAATCCATCTTCGAGGGAACGATCACGAAGTGGCTCAAGAAGCCCGGCGACAAAGTCCAGCGTGACGAGCCGCTCTTTGAAATCTCCACCGACAAAGTCGATGCCGAGATCCCTGCCCCAGCCTCGGGCGTGTTGCAGGAAATCAAGGTCGCCGAAGGCAACACCGTACAGGTGAATACGATCGTTGGCACCATTTCGGCTGACGGAGAGTCTTCCACGCCGGCCAAATCCGCCCCTGCTGCTGCCGCTCCCACGCCAGCGCAAAAGAAGGAAGGCGCGCCCGCGCCACCGCCCCAGCCCGCACCCATGGCAGCCCCAGCTCACGAAGCGCAGGATGAGGACGTCCGCTCCTCGCCGCTGGTTCGCAAAATCGCGCGCGAACATAACGTGGAGCTCTCCCAGGTAAGCGGAACCGGCCTCGGTGGACGCATCACCAAGCAGGACATCATGGCCTTCATCGAAAAAGGACCTGCCGTGGCTGCTCCAGCACCATCACCCGCGCCTTCTCAAGCATCAGTTTCCGCTCCGCCGCAACCGTCGCGCCCTGCTCCTGCTCCGGCGGCAATTCCTGGCGAAGTGGTTCCGATGAGCCAGATGCGCAAGATCATTGCCCAGCGCATGATCGAATCCCGCCGCACCAGCGCCCACGTCCACGCCATGTTTGAAGTGGACCTGACGCGCATCGTCAACCTGCGCAACAAGTTGAAGAACAGCTTCGAGCAGCGCAACGGCGCGCGCCTCACCTTCATGCCATTTTTCGTTCGTGCCGCGATTATTGCCCTCCAGCAGTTCCCCATCGTGAATGCGTCCCTCGAAGGCGACAACATTCGCTACCATCGCCACGTGAACGCCGGCATCGCCGTAGCTCTTGACTGGGGCCTGATCGTTCCCGTCCTCAAGAACGCCGATGAACTGAACTTCCTCGGATTGCAGCGCGGCATCACCGATCTCGGCGAGCGCGCCCGCTCCAAAAAGCTCATGCCGCAGGACGTGGAAGGCTCGACTTTCACAATCACGAACCCTGGTCAGTTTGGAGCCGTCTTCGGATTGCCCATCATCAACCAACCCAACTCCGCGATCATGGGAGTCGGCGGCATAACCAAGCAACCCATGGTAGTCACCGACAAAGACGGCAACGATTCCATCGCCATCCGCTCTGTTGTGCACCTGACTCTCGGCTACGACCATCGCCTCATCGACGGAGCCGTCGCTGACCAGTTCATGGCGCTCGTTAAAAAGACCATGGAAAACTGGAGCGAGGACGTCGGGTAAAGTTCGCCCCGAAAAGTAGCGCCGGCGTCCCGCCGGCATTCACGAAAAAGAGAGGCCGTGAAAAGTGCCCAGCAAAGCAGGGCGGCGGGACCTAGTACAACCGCCGCCCTTCTGCGCGCAGGAAACCTACTTCGAAGCCACCGCCGGTTTGCTTAGCCCCGCTGACTTCGAATACTGCTCGATCGCCTGAATCAGCCCCTTAATATCAGCAATCAACTGCTGGTCGAGCACGATGTTAATCCCGTTCGCCGACACCGCGTCGCCAGCTTCGGTGACTGCCTGAGCCGCCATGCCGAGAAGTGCAAACGCGCCGCGTTCCAACTCAACCGCCTGCGGAAAGAAAAGACTGCTGAGTGCTTCGATCTCCGGTTCCACCTTCTGCGCCTTCAGCATGACGCTGGCAACCGCGCGTGCGCCTTTCACAATATCGCCTGCAGCGGTTGCGAAAAAGTGCCCAATATTCTTAAACCCAAATGACATACCTGACTCCTGAATGTGGTGTTTCTAAAAGTGAAGACGCTGATTACTTTGCCTGGGCCCAACTGGAAGAGTTCAGGCACTGCACGGTGCCATCAATAATTTTTCCCAGTCCGTCACGAAACTTGTTTTCGTCCACAATTTCCCGGTTCGCAACTGATTCCGTGAGCTGCAGGGCCGCCGCCACGAACGAGATGGCCGACTCCTTCTTCTGCTCCCCCGTATGGCTGCCAAATAGCCCCTCGCTCAGGTGCGTGGTTGCGGGCGCGGTATCGGCGGCAATCACCGGACACGCTTGTACCAGGCTCCATCCCACCACCAACACCATCACCAGCCCATAAAAAAACCGCCCATTCGGGCGGTGCGCTTCCAACATTGCCTTCCTCCTCTAACCGATCCCAGGAACTACCTGATCTCGCTCTCCATAAACTCTCTAATTACGCTGGCCCCTACGCATCGATCCGCCCACGGCGTATCGACAAACCAACGTTCTCCGTGGTCCCGCGCGTGCTCGCGACCTCTGCGTTTTAAGATTTTTTCTTACCTGTAGATCCGCAAAGATTGATAGAGGCACGCGCTTTTCTCCGCGCCTCTCCAAACCCTCTGCTCCCTTTGCGGTTTAAGATTTTCTGGAGGCAAACCTAACGCCGCGTAGCCGCATACCCCTGCAAGAACTTCTCGACGCTGCGCACATACACATCCGCAAAATCCGATTGCGGCCGGCGCCGCTCAATCATGCGAATGGCGTCGTTCAATTTCCATCCCAACGCACACAGCAGTGCCAAAGCCATCATGGGTGCCCGGTGCACTCCCGCGGCGCAGTGGATGTACAACTTCGTCCCGGGCCGATCCAGCGCTTCAATCGCAAACTCCACTCCACGCTGAAACACTTCCGCCTTCTTCGGCTGGAAGTCATCGTCCACAGGATTCCACAACACCTCGATCCCGAACGGCTGCGCCAGCGGCGTGTCATCGAACTCGATCTGCATGTCGATCACGTGGGTAATGCCGGCCCGCGCCACCGCCGCCATGTTCTCCTGGTTCCAGATCCCACCTCCGACCGCGATCCGGCCGGTCACCCATGTCATGTCCATGCCCTGATTCCCGTCCCCGGGCGCAAACTTCTGATTCAAAAATCTCATCGAGCGAAGCGTCGCTCCAAACCCCGGACCCAACTTCACGTCAACTCCCAAACCCTTCCCGAGTAAGCCCACCCGCCAACGCCCAAGCCCAAGGCCTGAGACACCTGAACTTCTCATTCTACCGAATCATTCCCCGCCCCCGCGGGAACTGCGATTTCCTCGTCCTCTTCCTCCTCTGCCGGAAGCGATGCCGGAAAATGAAATCTATCCAGAAGTGTCTTCGCCAGGTCGTTGCCATACTCGGGCTCTGTCTCTTCCCCTTCCGTCGCAGGAAACAGCCCGATCACCTCAAACAGATACTTCAGCTGCGCCACATGCCCTTTGGCCGCCTCATCTGCCGCCGCGTTGGTCATGTCGTCGATCTTCTCGGCCACGACCTTCCGCACCTTCTCGCGCAGTTCTTCTAGATTTACCGGACCGGGAACCTCACTCTCGTGCGCTGTCTTCTTCTGCCGCTTCACTGCCTTCTTCGCTGCCCTCTTCACGACCATCCTCGCCTATCTCTTTCCCTAAAATGATTTCGGAGTTCGCAGACAATGTTCCTCGTTGCGCTCGCTGCTGCGAATGCTTTTCTCAGCGGCCTCTGTGAGCCCACCGCGTCCTCTTCGGTTTAAGATTTTCCTTCCCTCTCGATTCGCAATAGAGCGGACAAAAGAAAAGGCGCGCCGCTCGGCGCGCCCCTTCAATCTTTTTCTCGTTTCTCACTGTCTAATTTAAGAATACCAACTTGCGCAGGGTAATTGCGACACTTTCCCGAAATTTTTTTCTCCCACAGAATCACATGATTGCAAGATATTCGTCCTCCTCGCCCTCTTGACAAGCTTCCTCCGCCGCCTCCGCCGGAGCGCTGAGCACCTTCAAAATCCCCACCGCCAGAAAGATTTCGCTCAAGTGATCGAGCGCGTCCGGAAGCTTTCGATCCACCGTTCTCCGGCAGCAGCCCAGCAAGCGCGCGGCCTCTTCGTAGGAGAACCCCTGCAGAATCACCCGCGCGATCAAGTCCTGTGACAACCGGTCCAGCTTCGAAAGGCTGCGCTCCACATCATGCACAAAAATGACCACGTCCTCGAAACTGGAAGCCCTGTAAGAGGTGACTTTGCTGCGAAAAAATTCCTGTCCCAGAATCGAGGGCAACTTCCCCACCTCCACCGACATCCGGAAGTAACGCCGTAGAAGCGCCTCCGTCCGCTTCCGGTAAAAACACAAATCCGGATTTCTTCCCGAGTCCCATGAATCTTCGAATGAGTCCACCGACGCTGCCAGAAAACCAAGTGCGGCCGTCATGCGTTGCCTCCTTCCGCACACACACCAGCCAGCTCCGCCAGACACGTTTCGATCTCATCCACCGATTCCACCGCCACCACCAGCGCCCGCTTGCGGCGCTGCTTAGGCATGTCCGCCATCTGGGGCTCGCACTCCGGACAATAAATCCCGCATTCCTTCCTTGGCCGGAGCCACAACCCTCCACACCGCTCGCAATACTTCAACTCCATCGCCACCAAAAACTCATTCAAGCTATCCATGATTGCCCTCCTGGGAACCGCAACTTCGTATGAATTTGGTGTTGCTAACGACCAACGACCTACAGCCAACAACCAAAATAAAAAAGCCCCGCGCCGGTTTCCCGGACACAGGGCTCGTTTCTCTTACGATGACCTGTTTGCGCTATTTAGTTATGAATGCCGAGCAACTTCTTCAACGCTGAAAGCCAGAGCCTAGAGCCTGAAGCCTAGAGCCTGTTTTCCCGCATCCGGAAATAGCCCTCCTCGTAACCGGATTTCAGCACGCGGCCATTCTGCACCACCACGCTGACCCGGCCCGTAAAATGAATGGCGGATAAAAGTTTTTCCATCGACGCCGACAGCAGTTCCGACGAGCGCACCTTGCGGCGAAACTCCCCGAATCCCCTCTCTTCGTCGAGGGATAGTCCCGATTCCATAATGACTCCGAGCAATACCACATATGAGCTATAAATGCTGTTTAGCCTATAGCTCCCTGCTTCGGAAGTCAAGAACTCTATTTCCTTTCAGATGTTACAGTTCTGTTAAAAATATCACAATGCTATAAGCGCATGCTATACTTTGCCCATGAAATTCAAAGCGCTGCAGGAAAATTTGCGCAAGACGCTCTGGGACAGGATTGAAGAGGGCGATCTTACCGGCCTCCGCCTCGCCCAGCAGACCGGCTTCAAGCAAGCGCACATTTCCAACTTCCTCAACCGCAAGCGCGGCCTCAGCCTGGAAGGCATGGATAAAGTCTTGAATGTGCAGCACCTCTCCGTGCTCGACCTCATCGAGCCGACCGAGGTCAACAAGCGCGCCAGCATCCTTCCCCCGACCGAGGACGAGTTCGACAACGTCCTGCTGGTCGACGGGTCCGTCGCCGCGACCGAGCCGCTCATCATGAGCATGAACGTGCGCGAGATGCTGAAGTTCAAGAAAAGTTTTCTGCGCAAGATGCGTCCCGAACTCGAAGGCGACCGCGAGAACTGGGAGCGCTTCGTGATCATCCGCGCCGACGCCCGCGAAGGCATGAGCATGTATCCGCGCTTGTTACCGGGCGCCACCGTGCTGGTCGACCGCCACTACAATTCTCTGAAGCCCTACCGCAAAGGCGAGTTCAACATGTACGCGGTCGCGAAAGACGGCGACTGCACCGTGAAGTACGTCGAAGTCGCCGGCAACCACCTGATCCTGCGCCCCCACAACCAGGCTTATCCCATCGAAGTGCTGACCATGGAAGAGGGAAAAACCGCCGCCGATTATCTGGTCGGGCGCGTCTGCTACGTTGGCATCGAAACTTAGCTCGGACTAAAGTAAATTCGGGTTCGAGGCACGGAGGTGCGCCCGGGCCTTCATTCCTGCCTGCAATTGGTCAATAAGCGCTATGGCAATTCCTCTCCAGCGATCCGTACAAAGGCACGCCCAGCGTCTCTGCGTTCATTGACTCGCCCGTATCACCCACGTAAGATTCGCTGCCAGTGATCGGCGAGACCATTTCGCACTACCGCGTCCTCGAGATGCTCGGCGGGGGCGGAATGGGTGTCGTCTATAAGGCCGAGGACGTGAAACTCGGTCGGTTTGTGGCCCTCAAGTTCCTGCCCGACGACGTTGCCCGCGATCCACAAGCTCTGGGCCGTTTCGAGCGTGAAGCCAAAGCCGCCTCTGCCCTGAATCATCCCAACATCTGCACCATCTACGAAATTGACGACCAGCACGGACGGCCCTTCATCGTGATGGAGTTCATGGACGGGCTAACCCTGAAACATCGCATCGCGGGTCGGCCAGTCGACATTGAAAACGTGCTCTCGCTGGGTATCGAAATCAGCGATGCGCTCGAAGCGGCCCATTCTCAAGGCATCGTCCATCGTGACGTTAAGCCGGCCAACATCTTCGTCACCAAGCGCGGCCACGCCAAGGTCCTCGACTTCGGCCTGGCGAAGGTCATGCCCGCCGCAGGTTCTTCCAGCCAGATCACGGCCGCCCATACCGTGGACGAGCAGCACCTCACCAGTCCCGGAGCAGCGTTGGGCACCGTCGCGTACATGTCTCCCGAGCAAGTGCGGGCAAAAGAATTAGATGCCCGCACCGATTTGTTTTCCTTCGGAGCCGTGCTCTACGAGATGGCGACTGGCACGTTGCCTTTCCGTGGTGAAAGTTCCGGGGTCATCTTCAACGCGATCCTGGAACGCGATCCCATTCCTGCTGTGCGACTCAATCCCGAGGTGCCACCCAAGCTGGAAGACATCATTAATAAAGCTCTGGAGAAGGATCGGGAATTGCGCTATCAGGGTGCGGCGGAGATCCGAGCCGACCTGAGGCGATTGAAGCGGGAAATGGAATCCCGCCACGGAGCGTCGGCCAGTTCGGGAGCGGTGCCGGTCGCACAGGAGAGCGGTCCGCAGCCGATTGTTCAGCAGCCGGTCTCGGGAGCGATCCCGGCGCGCGTGCTTGAGCCCGCCCATGTCACGGGCAGTTCACTCGTCCCGGTCGCGAAAAGAAGCAGGTGGGCGGCAACGGCCGGTGCGGTTGCTGCTGTTGTCGTTCTGGTTGCCGCCGGTGCTGTTGTCTATTCGCACCTGCACCGCGCCGTTGCCGCACCCTTTCAGAATTTCACCATCACTCAGGTCACCAATTCCGGCAAGGCCGCCTCCACTGCTATCTCGCCCGATGGCAAGTACCTGCTCAGCGTGATGGACGAAAACGGCCTGCAAAGCCTCTGGCTGCGCAATATTCCTACTGGCAGCGACACCCGAGTCGTGCCAGCGGCTTCGGCCTGGTATCGCGACCCGGCGTTCTCGCCCGATGGAAACTATCTCTATTTTTTTCGGGCCACCGACGCCACCCGCACCGGCTTCGACCTGTATCGTGCTCCGGTGCTGGGAGGCACGGCGCAGGCGGTCGCGAGCGATGTGGACTCCAACCTCACGTTTTCGACAGACGGACATCGCATGGCCTATATTCGCGGCAATGATCCGGAGGTCGGGAAATACCGTCTCCTGAGCGCGAATCTCGATGGCACCGACGAAAAAATCCTGCGCATTGCGCCCGCCCCGGGCAACTTCGGTCCGGGGCACCTGAGCTGGTCCCCGGACGCAAACCGCTTTGCCTACAGTCTGGCTCGCCCAGGCAATGTCCTTGGACTGATCAGCCTTTTCGATCTGCGGACCGGAAAAGAGGAGCAACTGGCCGCCTTCAATGACAAACTCATCTCCGAGGTGAAATGGCTCTCCGATGGCCGTGGCCTTGTGCTGACTTATCAGCCCGCAGGTCCTAATTTTACGAAGGCGCAAATCGGATTCATTGCCGCTTCGGGAGGATCGATCCAACCGATTACGCGCGACACCAACCACTACAGCACCCTGACTCTTTCCGCGGACGGCAAAACTCTGGCTACGGTACAGATAAAAGGCACGCAGAGCCTCTATCTTCTGCCCGGCGCCGGCAACCAGGTCACGGACCCGAAACCGTTGTTTGCTCGGCAACAGTATGTGGACGCCTTCACGTGGGCCGCAAATGGAAGTCTTCTGGTCGATGAAAGCCCGCGGCTGCTGCACCTTGCCGCGGACGGAAGTAATCCAGCCCAGGTTCTCGGCGATTCGGCTGCTGGAATTCGCTATGTTTCATCCTGTGGACCCGGCCATATTGTGTTCGCCTGGGCTTTTCATGACAGCGACAACCATGCGAATCTCTGGCGGGCCAACACCGACGGAGCGGGACCGTTGAAATTAACGGCGGGTCAGTTTGTCCGCTATCCCGTTTGTTCGCCCGATGGGAAGTGGGCCTACTTCGAGAATTCCTCGACCAACCAGATTTGGCGCGTGCCGGCCAATGGCGCGGGCAAAGCGGAACTGGTTCCGGGAAGCGCGATTCCGAATAGTTTCTTGTCCGGAACCGGAATCGATCTTTCTCCTGACGGCAAGCTCCTGGCATACTCCGTAAATATGTTGGACCCGGATGACCCCAGGATCGCTATCAAACAAACTGTGCTTTTGGACTTGAGTTCCTCAGCTCCACCGCGCTTGCTGAAGCAGGATCGGCGAACTTCGCGGACCGGGTTACAGTTCACGCCCGACGGCAAATCTGTGGCCTACGCAATTGGCGAAAATGGCGTCGATAACCTCTGGATTCAGCCGCTCGATGGCTCTCCGGGCCGTAAGATCACCAACTTCAACGCCGAAGAGATTCTTGAGTTCCATTGGTCGCCGGATGGCAAGACGCTCGGCATTCTGCGCGGCCATATCGATTCCGACGTGGTGCTGCTGCAGGAATCCAAGCCCTAAGTCCAGCGCGATGCTATTGCAGGTCGAAAGCGCTTTCCACTTTAAGTCTGCGTTCTAGCCTTAATCCATTTTCAAGCAAAGCCCGGCCCGAAAGTCTGATTCCAACTCGCGCTCACGGTCCGTAGGAGGGACGGATAGACGACGAGTTTGCGGAACGGGTCGATCAGGGCCATGTAGATCGGCGTGAAGCGGCCGACACTGCGCACGTAAACGCCGAAATAGAAGCGGTAGCCATCTGCCGTTTCAACGAGCGCGTTCAGTACCGCGGCGTGTGCGGTGCGGTTGATCAGCTCCAGCAGTTGCTCGTTTTCGAACCGGTACACGACGCGGAAAAGCCCGTCGCGCGTGCCCGCGGGCGCGAGGGACTTCGAGCGATCGGCGGTGGTCAGACGCGCTGCGAAGGTTTCGCACGCAGTTGCGGCCGGCTCACGATCCCAACCTAGGAGCCGGCCAACGAAGAGACGGATGTTCAGGAGCACGCGCACGACCGGCGACGGGGTGCACAGACGCGCGCTCGGCCGCTGCAAAAACTCAGCCAGCGTAATGCCGGAGCGCGTTCGCGGCAGATCGATGGCCCACACGTCATGAAGCGGCACACCGGCAAGAAAGTCGTGAACCCGTAGTGGCAGCCGTTCGAACTCCTGTGTCGAAATCTGCGGCACTGAGCCTCCTCCGCGCTCGGAGACGTCATCTCATGTCACCCTTTTGATGCGCTCGAGGCTCTCGCCGACTTTCTCGCACTCTCGAGAGCGGCGGCCAATCCCGCGATTAACTTTTCGCGTAGCTCCGATGGCTCGATCACCTCCACACGCGCTCCCAGACCCATCACCGCGAAGCAGGCTTCTTCTTCGTTTTCAAAAGAAATCCTCAGCCGAACCCACCCGTCCGGATCGGCTTGCTTCGCGGCCGGCGAAACTAGCCGGCAGACACTGACCCAGTCCGCCGCGCGCGGCTCCAGCCGGAGCGTCGCCTCGTACCGTCTCCAGCCCTGCTGAAATTGTTCCGTAGAAGTTTTCCAGAACGTCGCCAGATCGAACTCCGCAGGACGTCGCACCGGCGCATCGAGCAGCGCGGCCTTTTCGATGCGCGACACGCGAAAAGTGCGCAACCCCTTCGGCGTATTGGCCACCATGTACCAGGTACTGCCCTTGGCCACGAGGCCAAGCGGGTCGACCACGCGCTCCACCACTTCACTGCCCGCCTTGCGATATCTCATCTTCAGCTTGCGATCATGTGCTACCGCCTCCTGCACCATCGGCAGCATCGCCACGTTCTCGGTCGATCCGCGCCAGGCCGTGGTATCGACGTAAAGCCGCTGGCGCATGAGGGCCGCCCGCGCCCGCATGGGTACCGGCAAAGCGGCCATCAGCTTGGCCATTGCGCGTTCCGCGGCGGCCGCAAGACGCGTATCTCCGATGACGCGCGGCTGCGCCATGAGCAGCGCACGCAGTTCCGCCTCCTCGAGCGCCGGAACCTGTGTGCTCCAGTCTTCATCCAGACGCCACCCGCCGCGCGCTCCCCGCAGCGCAAACACCGGCACGCCCGCCGCGCTCAGCGCTTCCATGTCGCGATGCACAGTGCGCGCCGACACTTCCAGACGATCCGCAAGCTCGCGCCCGCTCAAGCGTCCGTGCGCCTGCAGTAACAGAAGCGTGGATAGGAGCCGGTCAGCGCGCATAGCTCAGTTCTCAGCTCTCAGCTCTCAGCTCTCAGCTCTCAGCTCTCAGCTCTCAGCTCTCAGCTCTCAGGAAAAGCAAGCCCATTCTGATCGAAGACAACAACGCAGTCTCTCCAAGTTTTCCTTCGCGTTCTTTGCGACATCTTTGCGTTCTTTGCGGTTAAAAGCTTTTCGCCTCAAGCTAAAAACTTTTCAGAAAGCTCCAGTCCCACCCCAAAATTTTCAGCCGCCAATTATGACACGAGGTGTCATATATGACCGCCTATTCTTTCGACTCGCGATCTTCGAGATCAATTCCTGAGCGAGAGGAGATTGGGAATGAAATTGACGGAGTTCTTCTTAGGCCAACTGGAACGCGAGGCAGCGGGCACGCGCAAGGCACTCGAGCGCATGCCCGAAGGCAAGAATGACTGGAAACCACACGAAAAATCCATGGACATCGGTTACCTGGCAGCACTGGTGGCCAAGATGCCTTCCTGGATTGCCATGATGATCGAGCAGGAGGAACTGGATTTCGCCAAGCGCTCGGAATCGAGCTTCGTTCCCAAGCAACAACTGACGCGTGCCGACCTGGTCCGCATGCTCGATGAATCCGTGGCCGAGGCGCGCGCCGCCCTGCAGAAAACCAACGACGACCATCTGATGAAGCTGTGGCGCTTTCGCGTGGGCGAACGCGTCGTCAGCGAAGAACCACGGCACGTCATGATCCAGGACTCGGTATTCAATCACCTCTGCCACCACCGCGGACAACTCACCGTCTACCTTCGACTCGCCGGCGCTTCGGTGCCGGCGATTTACGGACCTTCGGCCGACGAAGGGAAGTTTTAGGAGCTAGTACGAGATTCTCAGCGTTCCTGCTTTGTGTTCCCGTTCGACACCTCGGAAGCGTGCAGGTGGACAATCTTCCAGCCACGACCTGCGCGGTGCAGGACAATCGTTCTTCGATTGGTAAATCCAGGTCGATCATCCAAATGAAAAGTGGCAGTTGCGATCTCGCCGAAGATGAGCGCGATCAAGACATCCTTTCATAGGACGAAGGGTATCATTGCGCGGGAACCGTCCCTATCAGGCCGTGTATTTTGGCACGAGATGATAAATGAACCAGCGGAACCATTGTCGCGGATGAAGAAAGATGTTAACCAGTGGCATTTAGCCACTCTCATGCAGCACGCGCGGCAAGAAGGGAACTTACGATGAAGGCATCGGTATTTGTCGGGACCAGCCTGGACGGATTTATAGCGCGCCTCAACGGTGCGTTCGATTTTCTGCCGCCCGGCGGCGGGGAACCGCACGGGTATGACGAGTTCATGGCCAGCGTGGATACGCTGGTGGTCGGGCGTAAGACCTTCGAAATAGTTCTGGGCCTGACGGAGTGGCCCTACAGCAAGAAACGCGTTGTCGTGCTGAGCAGCCAGCCTCTGGACCTCTCGCAAGTACGCGGCGGCGTGGTGGAACAGATGAGCGGATCTCCACCAGAGATCGCGGCGAAATTGGAAGCCACCGGTTCCCGCCATGTCTACGTAGATGGAGGAATCACGATTCAGAGATTCCTGCGCGCTGGCCTGATTCAGCGCATCACCATCACGCGCGTGCCGGTCTTGATTGGAGAAGGAATTCCGCTATTCGGCGTGCTCCCGCGCGATATCAAACTCCGCCATCTGGGGACGCAGAGCTATCCCAGCGGGCTCGTGAAGACGGAGTACGAAGTTTTGGGTTAGGACAACTGTTTGCCACTGATCAGTTCGGCGCCTTCTCTTCTGCAGGCTTCTCGGCGGCCGCGCCCTTGTTCACGAAAGAGCGCACGTAGTTCACCATGTCCCAGATCCTCTCATCCTTCACGCGATCGCCTTCGGGCGGCATCTGATCTTTGCCCTTCTTGATGATGTAGAACAGCTCGCCGTCGCTGCCGTCCTTTAAGGTCGCGGGGTTGGTTTCATCGTGCATGCCCAGCTTCATGTCAACGGCCACATCGCCCTTGCCGTTTCCCTCTTTGCCGTGACACATGGCGCAGTCGTAGCCGTATTGTTTCTTGCCGCGCGCCAGCGACTCCGGCGTGGCGGAGACGGGATTCTCCTTGCGAGCCGCCTCCTGTGGAATGGCATAGTAAGCAGGAGTGGCTCCCGCCTTGGATGCACCTTGTGCGGGCTTCGTCTCCTGCGCCACAGCGAGCGCCAACAAAGACAGCAATGAAAGCGTGATCAGAGTCTTCCACATGATGGCCTCCTCACTTCCGCGAAGACATACTCGCGCCGGCTTCGCCCTGCGTCAAAATTGGCCGGAGCGTCGGGAGTTGAACCCGTGCGGGAGGCTGGATAGCCCGATTCCCAATCGCTTTACCCACTACGCGCTCCGGTTGCGATCCAGGCCGCGCGCCACAGGCAAGCTCGGCCGGCGAACAGGCTGAATCGCTCCAAACCACAGGCTATGCGCAGCCATGCCACCGCGGTGTGATGGAGGTCACCTGACCGCGTAACGCACGTAACACGAGGGCCACACCAATGGGCCTTATCGCGCGCTCGACAAACCGCTATGATGGGTCCGGTTTGGCAATGGTTTGTGGAGGGCGGAATACGTGGCGGAGCATGCGGAAGTATTTGCAGCGATCGAGTCAGGGGATGCCGGCCAACTCAAGGCCTTGCTGGCGCAGGACCATTCCTTAGCGGCGGCGCGCGACGCGAGCGGTGTTTCTGCGCTGATGCACGCGCTCTATCGCCAACGCAAAGATATGGCCGACGTTCTGCGCGCGGGACGCGGCGAGCTCGACATTTTTGAAGCCGCCAGCCTGGGGCGCTCGGATCTGATCGAGGACCTGGTGAGCCGTGATCCGCGGCTCGCGAATGCGCGCTCGGGTGACGGATTCACGCCCTTGCACTTCGCTGCATTCTTCGGACAAGAGAGTGTCGCGCGCGTCCTGCTCGAACACCATGCCGACGCGGCCGCCGTCGCGAACAATGGCATGCAGGTGATGCCGCTGCACTCCGCCGCGGCCGGAAGAAATCTCGCCATCGCGCGCGCTCTTCTGGAACATGGCGCTCCCGTCAATGCCCGCCAGCAAAAGGGCTGGACTGCCCTGCACGCAGCTGCCCAGCACGGCGATCATCCCATGGTGGAGTTGCTGCTGAAATACGGCGCCAATCCGAATGCCAAGAATGACGACGGCCTGACCCCGGACCAACTCGCACACGAGAAGGGTCACCTGGATGTCGCCGAGCGCTTGCGCGCCGCGTGAGAGTGCCGGGTGTGCTGCGATGAGAGGTTCCACGGTGCGCGAAAAGCGATATCGAACGCGAACATCCTCGCGCCCGCCAATCGAATCCAACCACGGATGACACAATCGCTTCGAACGGCCCTGATTTTCTTTTATGTATTGCTCCTCCAAACTGCCGTCTCCGCCCAGCCGGCAGATTCCACACTCGACGATGGGTTGAAACTGCTCGAGGAGGCTCGTACCACGTTGGATGAGACCGCGTTATCTCGTGCGCAGGAGTACTTCGGCAAACTCACGCAGCAACATCCAGAAAATGCTGTGTATTTTTATGAACTGGCGCGAGTCGAGTCCTATCGCAGCAGCGCCTGCAGCATGCGCAATGACAAGAAGAAGGCGGAGCACGCGCTCGACGAGGCCATGGCGAGCGTGCAGCAGTCCTTGAACCTGAACGAGAAGTCCGCCGACGCACACAGCCTGCTCGCTGATCTTTACGGGCGCAAGATTGGATTCGGCGTCGGGATGTTCGCTGGACCGAAGTACGGCCCCAAGGTGAAGTCTGAAAACGAGCGCGCGCAGGAGCTCGATCCCAATAGCGCTCGCGTCTTCGCCAGCCTCGGTCGCCAGTACCTCATGGCGCCTCACATGTTTGGGGGCGACCTCGACAAGGCAGTGGAGAGCCTCCGCAAATCGACGCAGCTCGATCCGAATTTCGATGAGACTTACGTCTGGCTCGCGATCGCGCTGCGCAAAAAGGGCGATGAGGCCGGCGCTGAGCAGGCGCTCCAGCAAGCACTGAAATTGAGCCCGCGCAGCGTGTTTGCCAAGTCGACCGCAGAGAAGCACTAGAGGCATGTAACAGTAGTTCGCGACATAGCTCAGAACGCTTTGAGAGGGCCGGGCTTCAGCCGGGCTGCACGATGCCGCTGAAGAATTGGGGTCGTTGCCGTTGCCCCATGAGGGACTCCCAATCATTCTGCGAATCTTTGTTGCACGACACCAGGAAGGCGCCCATCAAGTGTCGAGCCGACTAACCGCAGGGGCTGAAGCTTCAAGTTTTTCCGGCAGCGGGCGGACGGCCTGAAGACCGTCCCTTTCCAGAGCGCACTTCATCAGACTTCCCCGAAGCCCGTGAACCAGTTTGCCGGATTTGTAAAGCGATTACCGTGCGAGCACAATAGGAACCATCGCAACCCCCATGAGTCCCGCTCAACCCGGCAGCTTTGGCGCGCCTTGGGTCGCCTTGTGCACCGCGTTGGCAGCGCATATTGTCGACGAAGCTTTCACCGGGTTTCTCGCGGTCTATAACCCGACCGTGATCGGCGTGCGGCAACGATGGGCATGGTTTCCCATGCCGACGTTTGAGTACCGCGAGTGGCTCACTGGACTCATTGCCGGCTGCGTGATCCTGGCCTGCCTTGCGCCACTCGCATTTCGGGGCGTCCGCTGGTTGCGACTGCTGGCGTGGATTTTTGCGGCAATGATGGTGCTCAACGGCTTCGGCCACACCCTCGCAACGATTCTCGGCCACACCGTCGAGTCGGTCACGTTTTCGCGTCCAGCGCCGGGATTTTATTCTTCCCCATTGCTGCTGATGGCATCGATCTGGATGATGCTGCGGCTGCGCGCAACCGCTCAGCGATGAAGCCTCCGCTTTGTTATCATCGAAACAGTTTATGCATTTCGAAGAAGAAGACGAAATCATTCCGTACATTTCCGGAACAGGGGAGGCGCTCATGGACGTGCCAGGAGTTCCCGCGGTCGGATCGCGTCGCGACGAAGACATTGCACTGGACCTGATGAAGTTCGTCGCCATGACGACTGGCTATGGCAAGACTGCGTCGGCCGGTGGCGTGGGTTTCGAGAAAAGCAGCGGCGGTGCCGCCAAGCCCGAGGATTATGCCGCGCATCTGCTGGAGCTCTACGCCAAGTGCCTTGATCGTGTGAAAAAAAAGTAGGCTCGCGTTCGAAAACTGCTGAATTGTGGTCCGGATGACTTGCGTATCCGGGCCAGGTCTGCCACAATGCGCCGCAACTCTTCTTATTGCGCCAGCTAGCATAATGTCCACTTCTTCGGAAAGGGATTGCTATGGCAGCCACCACGCCCGCGGCATTGATAAAACAGGCATCGAAATGGGGAATCATCTGGGGAGTGCTGCTGATCCTGCTCGGCATGCTCGCGATTGCCGAGCCACTGCTCGCCGCCATTGCGCTGGCTACATTCATCGCCTGGCTTCTGATTTTCGTTGGGGTCGTGCATGTCGTAGTGGCGTTTCAGGCGCATTCGGGAACCAGCCTGGGCTGGAAACTCCTTGTTGGAGTGGCCTACCTGTTCATTGGCGGCTATTTACTGCTTCGCCCGATAGTGGGTGTGGCGACCCTCACTCTCATGCTGGCTTTCCTGTTCATGTTTGAGGGAGTGCTCGACTTCATGTTGTGGTGGAAGTTGCGCCGGACGGATGGGGCGTTTTGGATCCTGGTGGATTCCATCGTCACGCTGATCCTGGGCGGGATGATCTACGTGCACTGGCCGTCGAGTTCAGTTTGGGCGATTGGGACGCTGGTCGGAATCAGCCTGATTATGAGCGGCGTAGCGCGCGTCATGCTATCGACCGCAGTGCGGAGTGTGGCCACGCAGCTGACGTAGAGGTCGGTTGGTCGTTTCGATTTCAGATGCCAAATGAAAAGCCGCAGCACTCGCCGCGGCTTTCATTTTGATTTGCTCTCGGGTAACGCGGGCGAGGACCCTTCGACAAGCTCAGGGCAGGACGCCCGCGCTCCACAACTCAGTGGCGCTTTTTCTTCTTGGCGCTCTTTTTCTTGGCCGCTCTCTTCGCCGGTCTCTTCTTAGCAGCCTTCTTTGCTGGTTTCTTTTTGGCCGCCTTCTTCTTTTTTGAAGCTTTCTTGGCTGGTTTTTTCTTGGCGGCTTTCTTCTTGGCTGCGGGCTTACGCGCACCGCCTCCTCCACCACCCGCGGGTCTAGGAGGAACCGGAATCACTTCCTCCACTTCGACGACGGCCGCCTCCCCGACCTCGGGCATGCCGGTTTCTTCTTCCTCTTCCTCTTCTTCCTCCAGGATCTCTTCCGGCGATTCGCCGTAAGCGCCGGTATCGCCGTACTCATCCATCTCGTCGTCGAGTCCGTAGAGGGTTTCGTCGTGAAAAGTCATGGTTCCTCCTGGCTGTTGCGCGGGTTTGGGCTGGCACGCCGCCGGTTCCTGGCGCCGCGCATGGAAAAAATGAAGACAGCTGAAAAAACTGCTTCGTTCGTCTGAACGGGGCGCGATTATAGCACAGAGATTTTTTGACAACAGTGATTGGACGGCAGTTCTCAGTTTCAGTTCTCAGTTCTCAGTTTCAGTTCTCAGTTCTCAGTTCTTGCCTCTACGAAAAACTGACACTTGGCACCCGACCACCGAAGACGTGAACTCAGCGCTTTAGATTCTGGGACTTTTCCTGACCTGACACCTGAGAACTGGGAACTGAGAACTGAGAACTGAAAGGCTACGGCCTGATTACCAGGATCATCCCAGGACGAAGCGTGGCGACATTGCGATTGTCCCGTTTGAGAGCGTCCACAGTAATCTTGTAGCTGGAAGCGATCGAGTAGAGGGTTTCTCCCTGCTTGACCTTGTGGTGGACGATCGCTTCCGTTTGCCGGTTCTTCGACGCAACCGCCTTTGCGTGCTTCGATTTAGAGGGTTTGGAAGAGGCAACCTCGACGCCGCCGGCTCCGGGCGAGACGGGCAGGTGCACGTAGACGATGGTGCGACCCTTCAGGCTATCGCCCTTCAGATGATTCCAGCGCCGAACCATGGCGGGCGGAACTCCAAAATTGTCTGCCACCGACTGCACCGTATCCCCTTTATGCAATTTGTAGCGGATGGCTCGCCGGGAATACGTGGCCGTTTCTTCCGTGATGGCTCGCTTCCCGGGAGCGATCGGAATCGTCAGCTTCGCATCGGGAGTAAGTGCTTCCCCATCTTCAAGGTTGTTGGCTTCCGCGATGGCCCGTGGGGTCGTGCGATACGTCCGCGCAATCGACGCTAAGGTATCTCCCGCTTGCACCTTGTGATAACGCCACCAGACCCGCATATCCGGGGGGATCGCGGCGATCGCAGTCTGAAACTTCTCCTTCGTGCCAACCGGCAGGTGGAGTTCGAACTGATGATCTTTCGGCGTAGTCATGCGCAGGAGGCTGGGATTCAGGTCCTGAAGGTCCGATGCGGACGCGTCCACACACTCAGCCACCAGGCGGAGATCGACCGGGTAATCGATCTTGACCGCGTCGTACGGCACGGGCTGCACTTTCTCAAGATGATCCAGCCCGTACTGGGTCGGGTTCTTGGCCATGATGGTTACGGCCAGAATGATGGGAACGTAGTTGCGAGTTTCCTTGGGAAGCACGTTGCGTCGATACAGTTCCCAGAAATCGGCGTAACCGGTGCGCTTGACGGCACTCTGGACAGTACCCGGACCCGAATTGTAGGCAGCCATGGCCAGGTACCAGTCGCCAAACTGCTGGTAGAGATCTTTCAGGTGGCGCGCAGCGGCGCGTGTGGACTTCTCCGGATCCTGGCGGTCATCCACCCACCAGTCGCGCTGCAAGCCGTAGCCGCGCGCCCGGCTGGCCATGAATTGCCAGATTCCACGAGCGCCGACTCGCGACAGAGCGAGCGGGTGGAAGCCCGATTCGGCCTGCGCCAGGTAGATCAGATCCTGCGGGACGCCCTCTTCCTTCAGGACGCGCCGAATCATTGCGTCGTAGCGGCCCGAGCGTACCAGTGCATTTTCCAGAGTGCCACGCCCGCGATTTGAGAAATAGCTGATGTAGCCGGCGACCTGGTCCGTCATCATCAGCGGCAGGTCGGAACGGGTTGATTTGATCTCAGCCTCGGCCTTGGCTTTTACGTTGGCGTCGACCGGAACCGCAGCCTCGTTCGCCTCGTCAATAGGCGCAGGTTCGGATTTCTGCTCAGTGAACCCGTCCCCCTGTTGCAGGGCCTGCATCTCGAAGCCGTTGACACCGTCGAGAATGCGGTCGAATTCGCTCTCCAGGCGCGGGTCTGAGTTGATCTCGAGATTGCTGCTCAGCAGCAGGTCGAAGGCGTGGTCAAAATTCTGACGAGCGGCCTCGAGGTGTCCCGCCGTGTAGTTCTCCTGACCAGCCTGGTATTCCTTCTCGACTTTGGCGATCAGATCGGCCACCGGGTCGGCCGAGACGGCCGGAACCGGTTTTGCAGCCGGTTCGGCAGGCTTTTGAGCCTGGCCTTGGTTCCCGGTTGAAGCAGGCGAGCCAGAATTTGCAGCGGTCAGTGTCGGGGCGCCGGCCTTGCCCGGCAGTAGCGTCGCGGGCCGCTGCGCGGACTGGCACGCGCCCGTCACGAGCACGGCCGCCAGCGGCGCAACAATGACATAGAGTTTCTTCAATTCCATATTGCTCTATGAGTTACGGCGGCCTGCCTCCCCCTCCGTCTTGGATGCACAATCCTTGGCAAAGGGTAACCTTCATTCTTTTCTTTGGTCAATTCTCGAAAGACTCATGTCCCCGTTACTTTCGGCACAGGGCGGGGTGAAAAAAGGCTCTAGCCTTTAGGCCCGGTAAAACAGGCTCTAGTCTAGGCTTTAGGCTCTGGGCTCTAGCAAAACAGGCTCCAGGCTTTAGAGTCTGGACCTCTAACAAAACAGGCTGCAGGCTTTAGGCGCAAGGCTCTCGCCGTCGAAGCCCGAGGGAATGAAACAAGCGCACGAAGATCGCTTATGAAAAATATGTGTGCCGGCAAATTGCGGTACTCGTGGAGACTCTCAATATTTTTTTCTTTGTGCTCCGCCGTGTCCCTTTGTGGTGAAAAGGGTTTGCTAGAGCCTAGAGCCTAAAGCCTAGAGCCTTCTCCTAGAGCCTTTCATTCTCACCTCGATAAAACTTCCTTCAACGCTCCCTCGATCCGGTCGACTTCCTCGCGGATCACGCGGATTGACTGCTGGTTGCGCGAGGTGTGCGGATGTGGCGAGATAGCTTCCAACGCCGCGCGAATCTTGTGGCTGCGGTCCCAGATCAGGTTGAGCTTGGCATCCGTCCGCTTGCGGTGCTGGTAAATGCTCCGCACGAAGGAAGTGGCCACCCAGGCGAAGACGAGCCCAAACAGGGCTTCGATGGGAAGGCGGTCCTTGGCACCGTCATAGTCGGCAAACAACAGGCGGTAGACCGCTTCCCCCATGCCCAGGGATGCAAATATTACGCCGACTCCCACCATGAACACGGGAAGAAGTTCGAGCATCTGAAAAGCCCACGGACTGTTTTTGACGCGCGTCCTTACCAACTCTAAAGCCATAGCCATGCAACACCCGTATGATCGAATTTTGCGCGCAGTTTTTCGGCGACCGCGCCCATGGTAAACCAGAGATGCCGCTGGCGAAAAGGGCCCTCGCGTGCCGTAACGATGCTGGTGTAGTCTGATCCTGGCACGCGGGCGTGCCTGGTTGTAGCGCCGGCATCCTGCCGGCTGTCGGGCGGGCGTCCCGCCCGCCCTCGCGATGGCCGCCGAGACGGCGGCGCTACTAAATTTTCGATGATCAACTTTCTCGCGATCATTGGCGTGGGGTTTCTGCTGGGCATCCGGCACGCCACCGATCCAGATCACGTCATTGCGGTCACGACCATCGTGAGCCGCCAGCAGAGTATCCGGCACGCAGGGATCATCGGCATCCTGTGGGGCCTCGGGCACACCATCACGATCGTGCTGGTGGGCACCGGAATCATCGTATTCAATCTGACCATTCCACCTCGCATCGGCCTAGCGATGGAACTGGCCGTTGGACTGATGCTCATTCTCCTGGGAGTGTTGAATCTGACTGGTCTCACAAGCTGGATCACCGAACGCTTCACTCCTGAGCACAGTGCCGGCGTGGTCCACACGCACGTGCACCGGCACGGAGGTGAAGCGCACGTGCATACCCACGCGCACGATCCCGATGCTCATCTCGGGCTGGAGGAGCGCCCGCAGGGCCCTTTCCAGCAACTACTCGCACGCGTGGGAATCTATCAGCTGTTGCGGCCGCTGGCAGTAGGCGTAGTGCATGGATTGGCGGGCTCGGCAGCGGTCGCTTTGCTGGTTCTGACCACGATTCGCTCTCCCCGGTGGGCGATTGCTTACCTGCTGGTGTTCGGGCTGGGGACCATCGCGGGCATGATGCTGATCACGATGATCCTGGGCGCGCCCTTTGCCTACACCGGCAAACGCTTCGCCCGCCTCAATCGTGGTCTGGGACTGGCGTCCGGCGTAATCAGCGTCGCCTTCGGGCTGCTCGTCACTTTCCAGATCGGCTTTGTGGATGGACTGTTCAGGGCCCACCCCCATTGGCTGCCACACTAGCCGAAGCAGGTGGGCGATCACTCCTGAAGCCGAGCTTCGCTCGGCTGGGCAGACGGGGCGTCTGCCCCTACGCGAACCCTACACTCTCGGGGGATGGAGTTCGTTCCGTCCCGAGGGTAGGATGGTTAGGCCGTAGGAAGTTCCGCTGGGGAAAGAACAAGTTCACAGCCTGAGGAGAAAGCGATGCAGCGTAGTTTGCAGTCAGGGATATTGGGAATGGTGTTAGCGGGAGCAAGCCTCTCCGTTTTCGGGCAAGGTGCGGCCCCCGCACAAATTCCATCACCAGGCCAGCAAAGCGTTGGACCGCATCGCACCCTGGAAGCTTTGGGCGAACTGCGCGCCCTCACCGCCCAGCTGAATCTGACGCCCGAGCAGAGGGAGAAAGTGCGGCCGGTCGTAACCGAAGAGGGCGAGCAGCTGCGAGTGATTCGCCTGGACGAGCATCTCACTCCGGAACAGCGGCTGCAAAAATCTCGCGAAGTGCGCGAGGCCTATCAACCCAAGATCGCTGCCTTCCTTACCCCGGAACAGCAGGAAAAGTTTAAGAAAATGCAGGAAGCGTACCAGGTGAAGCGCCCGGAAGGCACCAAGGATTCGGCTGCACCTTCCGCCCCTCAAAAGTAGATCGATCGCATTTCAGCCCGATTCTCAGGCAGACTATCTTTGCCGCGTTACCGCATGCGGAGACGCGGGCATCTGCGTCCATCTGAAAACGTTACCCGCCGGTTTCGCTCAGCGAGTGGATCGGTCCGTACTGCATCGAATTGCCTCACTGTTGCACGACGTCTATCATCGAAAATCCAGGGGCTTCCTATGAAAGCAATTCAGGTGAAACGTGCAGGCGGTCCGGAGGTACTTGAACTGGTGAAACTCCCGGTGCCCGAAGCCAAAGGGGCGGAAGCAGTCGTAAAGATCGTCGCCGCCGGCGTCAACTTCATCGATGTGTACTACCGAGAAGGACGCTACAAGGCGGTGATGCCGTTCGTCCCCGGCCAGGAAGCAGCCGGAGATGTGGTAGCCGTCGGCACCAATGTCACGAACTTGAAGGTAGGCGATCGGGTGGCGTACACCATGGTGCTCGGCAGCTATGCCGAGTACTCCGCTGTGGCTGCGGACCGGCTCGTGAAGATTCCCGAAGGTGTGAGCTATCAGCAGGCGGCAGCGGCCATGCTGCAAGGAATGACGGCGCACTACCTGAGCCACGACACGTACCCTTTGAAGAAAGGTGAGACCGCCCTGGTGCATGCGGCCGCGGGAGGTACGGGATTGCTGCTGGTGCAGATGGCGCACGGGATCGGCGCGCGCGTGATCGGCACGGTCTCTACTGAAGAGAAGGCCAAGCTGGCGCGAGAGGCGGGCGCGGACGATGTCATCCTGTATACGCAAACTGATTTCGAAGCCGAGACGCGGCGACTGACCGGCGGAAGAGGCGTGGATGTGGTCTACGACTCGGTGGGCAAGACCACCTTCGAAAAAGGGCTGGACATTCTGCGGCCCCGTGGCTACATGGTGCTGTTTGGCGGCTCGAGCGGCCCCGTTCCGCCATTTGATCTCATTCAGCTTTCGCAAAAGGGATCGCTGTACGTGACCCGGCCTACGTTGACCCACTACGTGGCGACGCGCGAGGATCTTGAGATGCGCGCCGGCGCGGTGTTCAGCATGATCGCAACGGGAAAACTGAAGCTGCGCATCGCGCACACCTATCCCTTGGAGGACGCTACCCAGGCACATCGCGATTTGGAAGCGCGCAGAACAACTGGCAAGCTGCTGTTGCTGAACTGAGAGAGGGCTCCAAGACGTTTTTCTTTGCGTCCTTCGCGATCCCCTTCGCGCTCTTTGAGGTTAAAAGCTTCTGACCGCGAAGGGCGCAAAGAACTGTCGCGAAAATCCCAAAGAAAACCGGTCGCATGCGGACGGGTTCACCACACCGGACACGAGCCTCGCATTTGCCTTCACCAATTCGACTACCTGCTAACGATTTGTCGTGATTTCGATACAGTCGCTCTCCCTACGTTGTAGTATTTGAACGAGCCGCCCGTCTTTACAAAGCTTTACACAGCCCCGCGAGACGCGGCAGCAACCCAGTTCCGTGTAGTGGGCATCGGATTAAATGACCGCCACCTCGGTGAAAAGCCACAGCGCATGCAGTCTATGGCCTGCCGGAACGCCCTTCGGCATCACTCGTGCGACACAAAGGAAGAATGGTTACCAGCAGCGTTGATTCTGCAGTGGGCACGCTTTACTCCGAACATGTGAATCCTCAGTGGGTCCGGCTCTTGGACTTGCTCGAAATGAATGTCCGTTATGAGCGCTGCCTGGGAAGTGAACTCTTCACGGCCGACGGTCGACGGATTCTGGATTTCCTCTCCGGCTACTGTGTGCACAACGTGGGGCACAATCATCCAGCGGTGATTGCCGCCGTGCGCGAGGAGTTGGAAAGCTGCGGCCCGGCCATGATTCAGACGCACGTGGCGGAGCGGGCTGGGGAACTCGGCGAAAAGCTCTGCCGGCGCGCAGGCGGGCGACTGACCAAAGCTTTCTTTGCGAGTTCCGGCAGCGAAGGCATCGAAGCCGCCATCAAACTTGCGCGCGCGAACACCAAGCGCGCCGGGCTTCTCTATGCCAAAGGCGCATTCCATGGTTTGACTTGCGGTGCGCTGTCGCTGATGGGCGATGCATTCTGGCGCGAAGGATTCGGACCTCTCCTGCCAGAAACGGAAGCCATTCCTTTCGACGATGTCGAAGCTTTGGAGACGAAACTTCGCACCAAGAAGTTTGCCGCCTTCATCGTAGAGCCGATACAGTCGGAGGCGGGCATTCGCTTGCCGCATGGAGAGTACTTCCGCGCGGTGCAGGCGCTGTGCCGTCGCTACGGAACGCTGCTGGTATTCGACGAAGTGCAGACCGGGATGTATCGCACTGGACCATTCCTGGCGGCCGAACATTTCGGGGTCGACCCGGATATGGTGGTGCTGGCCAAAGCCCTGAGCGGCGGACTGATTCCGGTAAGCGCCGTACTGATGACCGAATCTATCTACGACTCGGTGTACGGATCACTGCGGCGGGCCATCATTCATACATCCACCTTTAGCGAGAACAGCCTTGCCATGCGGGCCGGACTGGCCACCCTTGGAGTGCTCGAGTCCGAGAATCTAGGCAAGCGGGCCGCGGAATCCGGAGCTTGCTTGCGCCGGCGACTTTATGAGGCTCTGCAGGGATACGAGATGGTGAAGGAAGTACGGGGCGAAGGATTGCTGCTCGGAATCGAGTTCACCGCTCCGCGCTCGCTGCGCCTTCGTGCGCCATTCGAAACATTCCTACGTATCCATCCAGCATTGTTTGGCCAGATTCTGGTGATGCGTTTGTTCCGCGATCACGGAATTCTCACACAGATCTGCGGCAACAATTTTCTGGTACTCAAGGCAGCGCCCCCGCTGGTCGTGACGGGGGACCAGATCGAAGAATTTGTCGCAGCTGTCGCGGATGTTGTCGAGATGGCACACACCTCCGGCGCCTTCTGGTCTGAGGCGCTGGGCCTCGCGCGGAGAGCCATCATCTAAAACCAGTTCTCAGTTGCCAGTTCTCAGTTCACAGTTAGAAAGCCGGAGCAGGTTAGCCGGAATGAACTGACAACTGACAACTGACAACTGAGAACTGAGAACTGAATGCAGATTGTCAGCGCCACGAGCGCGTTTCCCAAACACTATTACTCGCAGGAGATGCTGTTTGCTGCTCTTCAGGAATTCTGGGGCGGCCGCCTGGCTAAGCCGGAGGTTCTGCGACGCCTGCACAAGAATGTCGGGGTCGACGGACGCTTCCTCGCCTTGCCGATTGATGCCTACCCGCTGCTGAAGGGATGGGGGGAGGCAAACGATCACTGGATCCGCAGCGCGCTTGAACTGGGATATTGCTCTGTCAGTCGTGCATTGACGAGCGCGGGCCTGGATGTGCGCGATGTTGGCGCACTCTTCTTTACCTCCGTGACCGGGATTGCGAGCCCTTCCATCGATGCTCGCCTGATCAATCGCATGGGCTTCTCCCCGAATGTGAAGCGCGTCCCGATGTTTGGGCTGGGCTGTGTTGCAGGCGCTGCCGGAATTGCGCGGGCGGCTGACTACGTGCGCGCCTATCCTGACGAAGTCGCGGTCCTGCTTTCAGTTGAATTGTGCTCTCTGACATTGCAACGTGAAGATCTCTCGGTCGCCAACATGATTTCTGCGGGATTATTCGGGGATGGAGCAGCCGCTGTGGTTGTGGCGGGCAACAAACGGGATGGGATGAAACCTTCCCCAGGGCCGCGGATTCTGGCGACACGCTCGATCTTCTATCCCAATACCGAAGAGATGATGGGTTGGGATATTTCGGAGAGCGGCTTCCAGATCGTGCTCTCGCCGGAAGTGCCGGATCTGATCCGGCGGCAACTGGGAAATGACGTCGACAACTTTCTGGCGGATCTTGGCCGCGAGCGCAGCGATGTTGGCAGCTGGGTGCTGCACACGGGCGGCCCGAAAGTCTTGCAGGCGACCGCGGCCGCCTTGAGTCTTGAGAACGGAGAACTGGCCGCCTCGTGGGATTGCCTGCGACGCGTGGGAAATCTTTCGTCGGCGTCAGTGTTGGTGGTGCTCGAAGATGTCATGAAAAATCGCCGGCCCGAACCTGGAACCCTCGGCCTGCTGGCGGCCATGGGCCCGGGTTTCTGCTCAGAACTGGTGGCGCTGGAATGGTGAACGGACTGAGCGGATGTGAAAATCACGTGTTCGTCGTCGGAGGTGGCCCCGGAGGACTGGCGGCGGCACTCGCCCTGCGACGGCGAGGATTTGAAGTCACTGTTGCAGACAGCTGCACGCCGCCCATCGACAAACCTTGCGGTGAAGGCTTGATGCCGGATGGCATCGATGCGCTCGCACAACTCGGGATAAGCATTCCGGAATTGGCAGCGCATCGTTTTTGTGGCATTCGCTTCGTGAGTGGCGAGATTTCAGCAGAGGCGGTCTTCCCGCGCGGCTTCGCTTTGGGAGTGCGACGCACCAACCTGCACCGGGTGATGGTGGAACAAGCTGAGCGCGCGGGAGTGCGCTTATGTTGGGGCACCGTCGTCACAGGTCTACATGCGGAAGGCGTCCTGGTTCGCGACGAACTGGTGCGCGCGCACTGGATCGTCGGTGCGGACGGCAGCAGTTCGCGGGTACGCCGCTGGTCAGGTCTCGATTCGCACCTGCACAAGAAGGAGCGCTTCGCGTTCCGTCGGCATTACAGAGTTGCTCCCTGGAGCGAGTTCATGGAATTGCACTGGGGAACGCGCTGCCAGGTCTATGTGACACCCGTCGATCGGTCGCAAATTTGTGTTGCACTGATTTCGCGCGATCCCGCTCTGCGCCTGGATGAAGCTCTGCAACAATTTCCCCGCCTCTCAGAGCGGCTGCGTGGAGCAGAGCACGGATCAATTGAACGGGGCGCAATCACGGTCACGCGCAAGCTCGAACGGGTCTGCTCGAAGCGAGTTGCGTTGCTTGGAGATGCCTCGGGCGGCGTGGACGCTATTACCGGAGAAGGCTTGTGTCTTGCTTTCCGGCAAGCGAATCTGCTGGCCGATTGCCTGAGCAAGGGCGGCCTGCAGCGTTATCAGGCCGGACACCGTTCGCTCTCCAGACATCCCGCGATGATGGCGGAGTTGATGCTTTTGCTCGAGCGACACGATTTCGTAAGGCAGCGCGCGATGCGTGCTTTCCGCAACCGGCCAGGCCTCTTCGCACGCATGCTGGCGGTGCACGTAGGTGCGGCATCAGCGCTGGATGTTGCCGGCAATGGACTGGCGTTGGGGTGGAGTTTGCTGACCGCATGAGCATGCGGTTTGGGGCGGTTGTCTTGATCAGACGGATTATTCGACTTGGATGTGTTCTGGCGTGCCTGCTCGCCGCGACCGCAATCGCCGGCGCACAGGAAATTGTTCTGCGATGCGACGCTGCGCAGACCGCGGCCGATTTCAATCTGGGCGACTCTCTGCATACCGTCAAGGGGAGCTTCGCGCTAAAAAGTGGCGAGATCCACTTCGACCCTGCGACAGAGAAGATCAGCGGTGAAATTGTCTTCGATGCGACCAGCGGGCAGAGCGGCAACCAGGGTCGCGATCGAAAGATGCACAAGGACGTTCTCGAAAGCGCGCAGTATCCTGAGATCGGGTTCCGTCCGGACCGGGTGGAAGGAAAGGTTGCAGCGTCCGGGACCTCCAGCGTTCAGGTGCATGGCATGTTCCGCATCCACGGAGCCGAGCACGAAATCATTGCACCCACGGACGTCACACCGCAGGCCGACCACTGGAATGTGTCATCGCATTTTTCCGTGCCCTACGCGAAGTGGGGCATGAAGAACCCCAGCTTGCTATTTCTGCGGGTGGGAAACTCAGTGGATATCACGTTTCATGGAACGTGCGGAGTTGCATCGCTGGTCGCCAGGTAATCGCGCAGCCGGAGGATCGTGCACCTGCACTTCGGATAAAGAGATTTCGGGCGGGACGCCCGCAACGACAGCCGCCGGGACGGCGGCGCTACTCTTAACTTACTCGAATTCTCCACCGCACCACTGGGTCACGATGTAGGCCAGAACCCTGGTCGCGGCCAGCACTTCTTCCAAGTCCACATGCTCGTTGACAGTGTGGGCATCGAAAATGTTCCCCGGTCCATAAAGGACGGCGGGGGTGTCGCCGTGGTTCGTGAACAGCCGCAGATCCGATCCATAGGTCACGCCCTGCACAACCGGTGCGCTTCCAAAGACCTTCGCATGGCTCTCCGAGATTGCCTGTACGATGGGCGCATCCTGCGCCGTCTGTCCGGATTCGAATTGACCTTCGAACCATTCCAGTTGGGGCGGGTGGTCCTTCAGCCAGCGATCGTTGGCGGCGGCGGTGGCTAAAGCAGCGGCCATGGCTTCGCGAGCCGCGCTCGTCGATTCTCCCGGCAACACGCCGAAGCGGCCTTCCACAATCAGCTCGTCGGGCACCGTCGAGGGCCACTCGCCTGCCCGAATCGTTCCAAAATTTACGGGCGCGATGTTATTCGGGTCTTCGTACAGCGGATTCTTATATTCAATGTGGCGTTTGCGCTCAAGTTCCTGCACCGATTCGAGCACCAGGAAAAATTTCTCAATCGCGCTGACGCCGTAAGGCTTCATGCAGGCGTGCATGGCGCGTCCGGCAACCTTCACGCGAAAGGTGAGCGCGCCTGACTGTACCGGGCAGAGATGCAGCCGCGTCGGCTCCGTGATGATGGCGGCATCCGCTTTGAAGCCCTTCACAATGGTAGTGAGCGTGCCAACGCCGCCGCTTTCTTCTCCTATCACGCTCTCCAAGAGCACATCGGCCGCCGGCCGGAAGCCCATCGATTGCAAGGTTTCGAGCGCAAAGATGCTGGCCGTAACGCCCGCCTTCATGTCGCAGGAGCCGCGGCCATAGAGCTGGCCTTCGCGAATGGCGCCGCTCCAGGGCGACTCTGACCACAAAGTCTCGCTTCCGGTCGGAACCACGTCGATGTGCCCGTTGAGAATAAGCGAGCGTGGCGTGCCGGACTTCGGCAGTTTGCGGCTGCCGCGCCAGCGTCCCACCACATTCAGGCGCTCGCGGAAGGGCACGCCATCGTCACAAAAGGCGGGATGATCCTTCAGCTCATCGAGTTCGGAGGCAACCACATCGACCACCAGGCCCAGTGAACGAAGTTTGTCGGCGATAAAGTACTGCGCCTTCTGCTCGTAGCCGGGCAGGCTGGGCAATTGCACCAGCTTCTGCAGAAAGACAACCAGTTCCCGGCGCAGAGCATCGACGTGCCCGCCGATTTTGCTCACGACATCGGCACTGCGAGCTGACTTCGTTGTCATGTTCGTTCCAAGACTCACGTGGAGGGACGGGCGTCTCGCCCGTCCGGCGGGCGGGGACGCCCGCCGCTCCATCGACCGATCGCTCTACACTTTTCTCCTCGAGTACGATCGCGCGTAGGGCGGCACCGGGATCTGCGGGTTGCAGCGCTCATCCGCAATCGGCGGACGCGCTGTGGTTTCAAGCGGAATCACTCCCGCCCAGGTTCTGAAATCGTAATCCTCTTCATCGTCGATCGGCGGCCCCTGGCGCACTTTGGCGGAAAATTCAGTAATCGGCACCCGCAACGCGAATGTGGCTTTCAGTTCGCGCTCGTTCGGCTGCCGCGACTCGGCCCAGCGCCCAGGCAGAATGTGCTCGGAGATCCGATGCAGCGCTTCCAGCTTTTCACCCGGGTCCTGCACGACGTTGGCCGTCCCGAGAACTACTACAGAACGGTAATTCATAGAGTGATTGAAAATCGAGCGCGCAAGCACCAGCCCATCGAGCAATGTAACTGTCACGCAGACCGGAATTCCCTTATCGAGATTGCGCAGCATGCGGCTGGCCGCCGAGCCGTGAATGTAAAGGTCATCGCCCGATCGCCCATAGGAAGTGGGAATCACGAAAGGCTGCCCATCCAAGTTGAATCCCACATGGCAGATGAAGCCTTCGTCAAGAATGCGGTAGACGGCGTCGCGATCATACACGCCGCGCTCAGGTTCACGGACCACACGGGTGCGTGAAGTCGGTACGGAACTTTCGAACATGAATGGAATGGCTCCCGCGTTCGCGAAGAGTGGTGAAGGAGAATCTTAGCAGGAGGTAGGGGTGGGGCTCTAGCAATCAGGCTCTAGGCTCTAGCTTCGGCCTCGAGGCTCTAGCCTGTCAGACTCTGGCTGTCAGACCCCAGGCTCTAACATAAACCAAGGGTGAAGGTTTCGAAGTACCTCGGAGTGTGACTGCTGTCACGCGGATTTCCGTTGGTTTCCCGCTAGGATCCGCGAGAGGAAACTTGCGATGAGCGGTACCTTCGAAGATCTTCACGCCTGGCGGTTATCTATGGATCTGGTTGTCGCCGTCTACCAACAGACACTGACATGGCCAAATGATGAACGATTTGGCCTCACCAGCCAAATCAGAAGAGCGGCGACCTCGATTCCAAGCAACATTGCCGAGGGAAAAGGAAGGGCATCCGACCGAGAACTCATCAGGTTTCTCAACTACGCCCGTGGGTCTCTTTACGAAGTTCAAACCCAAATCAAGGTAGCTCGTCGACTCGACTACCTGACCGAGACTGCAGCGCAAGCACTCTACATGCAAGCTGCAGAAGTTGGAAGGGTGTTGAACGGTCTAATTCATGCGGTAGTCCCACTCCGGCCATCCGCACCAGGGTCTTATAACAACTGCACGGAAGAGCCGAAATGACGAACGCGAACTGATCGGCTTGAATCTAATACCCAGAGTCCGATTGCGAGGGCCTGATCGTTACATCCTAGAGCCTGATCGCTAGAGCCTAGAGCCTGATTGCTAGAGCCTGTTTTCTCACCCCAACCACTGCGGATTGTGAAACGTCCCGTCGAAATCGTGCGACGTTTTATAGCGCTCGAATTCGCCTTTACCCGCGGCCGGAGCGGTCTTCGCCAGCAAACTGGAAACCTCCGTGGGACCGAGCGGACGGAAGCTGCGCGCAGCATCGATGGCCTGCTGCAGGATCTGCATCGAATCGCATCCCGTGATCACGACGCTGGTAGGCAGGTTCATGGCATAGTGCAGGCACTCCACCGGGGTGGCGGTTTTGCTGTTCAATATAAGCTTGTCGCCCATCGGCTTCATTCCGAGCACGCCGATGCTGTGCTTCACTAGCACCGGAAGAACTTTCTTCTCAAAGCTTTCGAAGTGCGCGTCCATGACGTTGAGGGGCATCTGCACCGCGTCAAAAGTGAAGTCGTGGGCAAACGCAACCTCGAGCATCTTGAAGTGGATGTCGGGGCTTTTATGTCCGGTGAAGCCGATGTAGCGGATCTTGCCTTGCTTCTTGGCCTCCAGAGCGGCTTCCATTCCGCCTCCTGCGGCAAAGATGCGCGCCGGGTCGGTGTCGCGAATCACTTCGTGAAACTGCAGCAGATCGATGCGGTCGGTTTGCAGGCGGCGCAGCGATTCTTCCAGTTGCTGTGCGGCAGCTTGCTTTGTGCGTCCATCGATCTTCGTCATCAGAAACGCTTTCTGCCGGTAGCCGTCGCGTAACGCCTTCCCCATGCGGATCTCGCTCTGCCCGTTGTTGTAGTCCCAGCAGTTGTCGAGAAAGTTGATGCCGCTGTCGAGCGCGGTGCGGATAATGCGAATGCTCTCCGCCTCATCCTGCTGCATCCCGATGTGGTAACCGCCCAGGCCGACGAGGGAAACCTTTTCTCCCGAGCGCCCGAGTGTGCGCATCGGGATGGCGTTCGTTTCAGGGTGTGCGCGATTCTTTGCGAGGGTTGTCATTAAAGTGGTCACCGCCGCAGTCTGCAGGAAACGACGCCGATCCATGCGAGATCTCCTTGAAAGATTGCCCGAGGTCTAGTCAGTCTAGCGCGACAAACCGAAAAGAGTTAGTACGGTAACGACGGTATATGCAGAAAAATTTAGGGGTCCGGAGTGCGCATTGTGTGCGAATCCGAACCCCATTTCAGAAGTGGGACGGTCGAGGACGCCCGTCGCTTCATTATTGAGCAGAGCGTTGCGCTACCAGTTGATCTTGATCGCGAACTGGAACTGCCGCGGATCGTAGGCCGCGGTCGGCGTGCCGGCGTTCGTGAACAGCGAGCTGACTGCCGATACGTTGAACCGGTTCGCAATGTTGAACATGTCGGCAATCAGATCCATGTTCACACGCTCGCCGAATGGAATTCGCTTGGCGATCCGCAGGTCGTTGAAGACGGTCCAGGGAGTAACTCCGGCATTGCGGCCGAGGTTGCCGTCGAGTTGCAGCAAGGTTGGAGTTGTTCCTGTCAGGACGAACGGATTGATACAGACCTCCTGAAAGACTCCGGTGGGAGAGTATTTCGACGGAACGCCGTTGCCACAGGCCGGATTCACGAACGTGTTTGGGCGGCTGGTGAGCGCCGACAATTGCAGGTTGTCGCCGTTGCCGGTGATGACGTTGAAGGGGCGGCCCGAGGCGAACTCGATGAGCGGGGCAAAAGTCCAGTCGCTGAGGAACTTCCCGCCAAATCCGGTTCCGACTTTGCCGGTCTGATAAACGCCGCTGAAAACAAAACGGTGGCGCTGGTCGAACAGCGAGTTGGAACGGTCGAAGGCGGGATAGTAGCTATCCTGCGGAGTCAGCGTGGACTGCAGGTCGGTCGAATCATCGATCGAATGGGAGAAAGTGTAAGAGCCGAGGAACTCGTAGTGATGTCCGAAGCGCTTACGCAGATTGGCGCTGAAGCCGTGATAGACAGAGCTTCCATTGGAGTAGTTCGCGTCCATGTCGCCGAACGGGACGCAGTTCTGGTAGGTCGTGGGATCGCAATTCGCGTTGAAGCCCTGGCTGGCGAGACTGCTTTCGATGGTTTGTGCGAGGGTCACGCAAGCACCAGCGCCCGCGCCGATCAGCGCTGCAGCGATGGATGGGTTCATTCCTCCCGGGCGGAAGAAATTCATCAATGGAGCACTGACCCAGGGGCCGAGCGGACCTGTGCCACAGGGGCCGCCTGCGCCACCACCCACCGTAAATGGACTGGCTGGCGTCTGACCTCCAGCCAGCGCCGCATTGAAGTTGGCCACCATCAGGTCGCCGCGAATGGTGTTGGCATTGATGGGCCGGTTGAGATGACGCCCGCCGTTGAAGTTATAGGCGAGCGTAAGCGCATATCCGCCGCCGAGGTCGCGCTCAATGGCAAAGTGAGCCTGTTGCGAGTAGGCGTAAACGAAATTCTTGGCCTGCGGATATCCGAATGGCTGGAAGCCCAGCGGCAAGAAAGTCGATTGCGCCGGGTTCGCCAGGTTGAGATTCAGGTAATTCTGGTTCAAGAAGACCGATTGCGGGAAGTTCAGCGCCTGGAACTGCTGCTGGTTCGGCAGGTAGCCCAGGTTGGCGTTGGCAAGCGGGAACACCGAGGGAGCGCAGCCGGGCTGATTCAACGTCCCCTGAAAGATCGGGATCGCGTTCAGATTCCCCGGGTCACCGTTTTTGCCACTGCATGGGGCAGTGCCGCCGAAAGCCAACTGGCCGCTGGAGGAACCGTCCGACGCATCGCCCAGGAAGTAGAGCCCGAGCAGCGGGTGGTCGTAGAACAACCCGTAAGAAGCACGGATGACTGTCCTGCCGTCACCTTTGGGATCATACGCAAGTCCGAGACGCGGCTGGATATTGTTCTTGTCGGTCTGAATTCCTTTCTGTAGTCCCAGCAGGTTGTAGGCGGGAAGAGCCAGACCTTGCGGCGGCTTGAACTTGGGTGGGAATTCGATGTCATAGCGGACACCGAAGTTCAGCGTAACGTTAGGGCGAACGCGCCAGGAGTCTTGCCAGAAAATGCCCAGCGGCTTGTTGGTAAACGAATCTTTGGGACTGCCAAGGCCCTGGATGAAGTCTCCGGGGAGGCCCGCGCCGTAAGATTGTACGGGCGAGAGATCAGGAAACGAGATGGGATGGGCCGGGTCGGCAGGATTCGGAAGAGCACTAAAGCCCAGGTTCGATGCACTGAACGAGCCGAAGTCGTAAACGCCGCCGTAGTTCACGGTAAAAATGGCATCCAGCGGCAGATAGTTAAAGTCCACACCAAATTTAGTGTCGTGTGCGCCGATAGCCCACGAGAAATTATCTGTGAACTGGTAGCGCTGTTCCGTACGCTGGATGAAGGAGTACGGCTCGCGACCGAAATACGCGAACCCGGGGATGTTCACCGCCGGATCGGCTCCGCCCGGGATAGCCGTGTTGTAGAAGTACGATAACCCGCGCCGCGCATACTGGAAGCGGAACTCATTCACCTTGTTGTTACCGATCGTCCAGGTGTCCTGCACCAAACCGGCTACGTCGCGATAGGTCTGCTCCGAGGTACGCGAGTAGGCGTTCTGCCCAAAGGGCTGAGACTGGCCGCCGACCTCAATCCCCGTGACCGTGCTCGGACTCACATTGGCGCGGAGCATCAGCCGGTTTCTGCTGTTGATGTTGTGGTCGATGCGCAGCGAGTAAAGGCTGGTGCCCTCGAATACAGGGAAATTTCCGATTTGCGACGCAAGCGTCTGATAGGAGGCCGGAGTCGCGACACATGGGCCGGGTGGCGCACAACTGGTCGGGAAACCTGTCCAACCTGAGAGCGCGCCACCGGTCAAAGCTTGCACCATCTGGCCCGGCCACGCCGCGTGCACCGCCTGACCTGAGGAGGCGCCAGCGAGTACGGCATACTTTCCAACCCCAGCGGCCACGGCCGAACTCGCCTGCTCGAGCGCCAACACAGTGGGATTGGTGAGAAAACCGACTTGCGCGGGCGTGAGTTGAAGTGAGCCAAAAGGCAATCCCACCGCTTTCGTATCAAAGGGTACAAGTCCAAAGTTGTTTTGCCCGATGCTCGAGAATCCCGTCTCATGGCGCCGGGTGATTTCGTAAGAGAAGTAGTAATACGTCTTATCTTTCTTGATGGGACCGCCAAACGCCGCGCCGGCCTGCACACGGGTATAGGCAGGATTCGGACACGGCGGCGTTTGGCAGACGGCAAAGGGATTCACCGCCTGAAAATTGCGATTACGCAGATAGCCGAACGCGTCACCATGAAATTCATTCGAGCCCGAGCGGGTGATGATGTTCACCACGCCGCCGGCCGCGCGTCCGTACTCCGCCGCGTAGCCGTTCGTGATGATCTGAAATTCCTGCACCGCTTCCTGGGAGACGGTGGAGCGCACGCCATTGACAGAATTGTCGGTGGCATCGGCCCCGTCCACGTTGACCAGGTTCGAGCGGGCACGTTGCCCGCCGAAGTTCAGACCCGAGGTCGGCGCCGCGCCGGTATTCGGAGCGTTGTCGCGCACCACCTGCGAGTCGGTCTGGGCGAAGTTGATGTAGTTGCGGCCGTTGATCGGGAGATTGTCAATCCGCCTTTGATCGATCGTATCGGTCGCGGAGGTGCGCGTGGTCTCGACCAGTTCGGCTTCGGAGCTTACCGTGACGATTGTGGAGGCTCCGCTGATGTTCAGTCCGATGGGCAAATCTTTCATCTGCCCGACGGTGACGGTCACATTCTTGGCTTCGGCCTTCGCGAAGCCCGCCGCGTCCACAGTGACTGTATACACCCCCGGAGGCAGCGATAGCAGGCGATACTCGCCCTCGGTGCTCTGATTCGTCGAGCGCTCAAAGGCCTTGGCTTGCTCGCGCGCCGTCACAAGGGCGTTCGTGACCACTGCTCCTTTCGGGTCTCTCACGGTGACGTGCAAGTCGCCCGAGGCGGATCCTTGGCCAAATGCGCTACAGGTCCAAATCAGGGCGAGCGTCAGGGCGGCTACGATCTTCGAAGTGGAATTCATAGGGGTCTCCCGAAAGAACCGCGGCATCGCAAAAAGGCGCGCGGCAGAAGGCGAAATTCTGTTCACAGGGTGATTGAGGGACAACACAATTTTGGGTGTAGTGCCCGGTGGTTTTTACATCAGGAGATACAAGGAAAGCAAGATAAATAGATGAGGGGAATAGGGTTAGTTAGCGTGACTGTAGTAAGTTGAAACGCCGCGACAGGTTAGCGTTCGATTCCCGAATCGGCACGCTGCTTCGTCTGAAATGCCCAGGCCATGCGCGGCGTATTATGCGAGATTCCGAATCGCCCTCTGCGATCCAGCAAAATGATGCCGCCGTGGCCATCTACGCGGGATTTTAGATAGTTCATCGCCTCCTGCGAGGCCCATTCCGGCGCGTTACCGGAGAGAACCCGGTCCGCCGACCACTTAGCAAGAACCAGCTTCATGATGGGCTCACCCCAGCCGGTTAGTGACGCGGCTGCGCTATCGTTATCTGCGTAGCAACCACACCCTATCAGCGACGAATCGCCAAGACGACCCGGAGCCTTGTTCAACGTGCCGCCCGTCGAAGTCGCGGCAGCGATGTTGCCTTCGGCATCGAGTGCGACCGCACCAACCGTGTCGTGGGAGATGGCGGGGGCAAAGAGGTTTGGAGCTTGCTCGGTCGCGTGCGCCTGGAAGGCGCGGAGGCGCTCGACCTCGCGTGGAATGATGAGTTCGCCGTTATCGCAGAGCGGAATTCCGTGTTCGGCGGCGAAGCGCTCAGCTCCTTCGCCCACGAAGTAGACATGCGGGCTCTCGCTCAGAATTTTGCGTGCTGTGCGAATGGGATTTCGCAGCCGCTCAACACATCCAACTCCTCCGCCGCGCAACGTGGAACCATCCATGATGAACGCATCGAGTTGCACCTTCCCATCCCGATTCAGAAAGCTGCCCCGACCGGCATCGAAGGTCTCGTCGTCTTCCATTACGACCACAGCTTCTTCCACGGCATCGAGCGCCGAACCGCCCTTGCTCAGCGCATTCCAGCCCGCCTTCACCGCGTTGTTCACGCCGTTGAGGTGAGCTTCCAGCATGTCATCCGGGATCGCCCAGGCACCGCCGTGAACCACCAGAACTGGATCGGTTGGCACGTCCACCTCGTTCAGAGAAAATGCCGGGATAGTCTAGCAGGAGCTTCGGACGCTGGTCGCCAGTCTCCAGTCGCCCGTCTCCAGTCTCCAGCGAGGCACAATAGTCCAATCGTTCTCGGGATCCTCGTTGTCCCGAATTAAAGGTTTGCTGAAGACTGGAGACGGGCGACGGGCGACTAAAGACTGACAACTGCTCTACTGCGCCCCCGCCGCTTTCGCACTGACCGGATTCCCCTCGTAGTCCCGAACCTCCACGGCTCCGATAGACAGCTTCTTCAGTTGGTCCTCGATCTTGGCGCGATCGCCGGCGCCCACCACGATCGCGTTCTCCGGATGAATATATTTCTCCGCGACGCGTCGTACGTCGCCTGAGTTCACTGTCGCAATGCTGGCTGGCAGGTGCTGGTAATAATCGAGAGGAAGATCGTAAATGAACAAGTCGCCCACCGTGTTCGCAGTCTGCTCGGAAGATTCGAAGCGGCCGGCAAGGGACTGCGAGAAAGCTCCGCGGGCAAGTTTCAGTTCCTCGTCAGTGGCAGCGCTGCTGCGGATTCGCTCCATCTCCTTAAACACTTCCTGGACGGCCGGGCCGGTAACATCCGTACGGATTCCTCCGCCTGCGGCAAAGCTTCCCGCCGCGCGCTGATAAATGAAAAAGGAGAAGCCGCCATAGGTGTAGCCGTGTTCCTCGCGCAAGTTCACATTGATGCGGCTGGAGAAAAGTCCGCCCAGAATGTTGTTCATCACTTCGATTGGCACGTAGTCCGGGGTCGATCGGGCCACGCCCAGCGCCCCGACCAGCAAAAAGGTTTGGGGAGCGCCTGGCTTATCGACGATGTAGATTCCTCGTGAGACCCGGTTTTCGACGGGAGGCGGTTCCTGCCGAGCCGTCGCGCCTGTCCAGCTGCCAAAATATTTCTCGGCCAATGCGCGGGCTTCAGCGTTGGTGAGGTCGCCGCTCAGTACCAGCGCGCTGTTGCCCGGTGCGTAGCCGCGCTGCCACATGTGAAGGAGATCGTCGCGGCTGGTCGCGTGCGTTGCGGCAATCGTGCCGTCGTCACGGTAACCGTAGGGATGATTCGGCCCATAGATAATTTTCTGGAAAACGCCGATGGCCAACTGCTCCGGGTCGTCCTGGATCTGAAGGATGTCGGTCTCGCGCAGCTTTCGTACACGCTCGATTTCGGCCTGGTCGAACTTGGGATGGAGAACAACATCGGAAAGTAAATCGAGCGCCGCATCCACGTTCGGTTTCAAGGTGCGGATATCGACGATCGAATCGTCACTAACGGTAAGCGCTCGAAGCGAAGCGCCGATCTGGGCGGCATCGTCGGCGACCTGGGTCGACGTGCGCCGCTCGGTTCCCTCCGGCAGCATCTCCGAGGTAAATGAAGCCAGGCCGGGTTTGTCGACCGGATTGGCATCGCTGCCATTGAGCACGAGCAGATGCGCCACGACGATTGGCAACCGGTGTTGCTCCATCAGAATCACACTCAGCCCGTTTGCAAGTTTGAAACTTTGGGCGACCGGCAAAGTCAATTTCCCGAGCGGCTGCGGGTCGGGAGCCTTCGCACGCCAAGCTTCGTCGGGCATGGTGTTGGCAACGGCTGCGCTCTTGGCCTTCGCATTGGCCGCTTCTTTCGAAGCAGGAGGATCGTCGACTACGCGATCTCCGGGCAATCCGTAAACCACGACACGGGCCGAAGACTTGAGCTTGTCGGCGGCGATCCGCTTCAGATCTTCGACGGTGGCACGGTTGTAGCGATCCAGATCCTTGGGCAGATACCCGGGATCGTGAAGAAATTGGTTGTACTGGTTCAGTCGGTCCGCCAGGCCTCCGAAGCCACCAAGCCGCTCCAGCCCCGTGATGATTCGAGTTTCAATCAGGTTGCGGGCCCGATCCAGTTCCGCCTGGGTGGGCCCTTCGGATCGCAGCTTGTTCAGTTCTTCATCGATGGCTTTTTCGAGATCTTCGGGCTTCACGCCAGGCTTGACGGTGGCTTGCAACTCAAAGACCGACCCCAATCGCAAGCTCTGGTTCGTGACCGTGACGTCCTGCGCGATCTGTTTTTCGTAGATGAGCGACTTGTATAAGCGGCTGGATTTGCCGCCTCCAAGAATTTCCGCGAGCAGATCGCTTTCCGCGTCGCCGGGCTGGAAAATCGAAGGCATGATCCAGCCCATGTAAACCCGCGGCAGTTCCACCTGGTCGGTGATCTTGGAACGCTTCTCCGAAGTAATCTGCGGCGGAACAGCCGTGATTTTCGGAACCGGAGGGCCGGATGGAATGGACCCGAAGTATTTCTCGACCCAAGCCTTGGCTTGAGCGGGGTCGATATCGCCGGTGATGGTCAGGCTGGCATTGTTGGGCGTGTAGTACTGGCGAAAGAATTCCCGGACGTCGTCAAGGCGGGCGGCCTCGATATCGCGGTGCGAGCCGATTACGTCCGCGAAATACGGATGGCTCTTCGGAAACAGCTGGTGATACAACTCCTCTTCGACCAATCCATAGGGTGAGTTTTCGACGGACTGGCGGCGCTCGTTGCGCACGACATCGTGCTGGTTGGCGAGCCTCTCCTGGTCAATCTTGCCCAGCAGGTATCCCATGCGATCGCTTTCAAGCCACAGGGCCAGCTCCAACTGGTTCGAGGGAAGCGTCTCGAAATAATTGGTGCGGTCAAAATCGGTGGTGCCGTTGATGTCGCTGGCGCCGTTTGCTTCCAGGTAATGAAAGTGCTCCTTGGGGCCGACGTGCTGCGAGCCCTCGAACATCATGTGTTCGAACAAGTGGGCGAAGCCGGTGCGCCCAGCGCGTTCGTTCGCGGGACCGACGTGGTACCACAGGTCCACCGCGACCAGGGGAAGCCGGTGATCCTCGGACAAGATCACCTCCAGCCCGTTCTTCAGAGTGTATTTTTCATATTTGATCTGAGGCGCGGGAACCGCCGGAGCGGTGTGAGCGGCCAGGCTGCTGAGACAGAGGAAAATCGCCAAGTAACCAGCCAATGGGGCGTTCCAGTTCGCGCGGAACTTCTTCATACAAATGACTCCAAATAGAGAATAGGCAAACGCAATTTAGACTGCGGGACAGGGCCGAGGAAAGCGGAGGCGGCAAATTGCTACGCAGCGGAACGGCCTGCTTCGGCGGGAGCAACTCCCGGACGTTCGGTCTGCAGCCAGGTGTAGTAAATACGATGTGCCACCGTGATGGTCGAAAGCACCGCGATCACCCACAGCACCGGAGCCATGCGGTTGAAAACGGCCCCGATAATCAGCAGCACCAGCCGCTCCGGACGCTCCATAAAGCCGACCTTGCAAGTACCGATCAATGATTCGGCGCGCGCCCGGGTGTAACTCACCATGACCGAGCTGATCATGGCCAGCGCGGCCAGAACCACGTAGAAGAAGCGGCCTCCACGGGAATAGTAGACAAGCAGGCCAAAGAACAGGGCGGCATCGCTGTAGCGGTCGACCACCGAGTCGAAGAACGCGCCAAACCTCGTAACCTGGTTGCTGGCCCGCGCCACGCGGCCATCCACGAGATCAAAGAATCCGGCGCCAAAGATAACCAGCCCGGCATAGAAAAACCGGCGAGCCTGGTTATCGGCATTCGCATATCCGAACAGAAACGCAGCCACCGTATCGATTACCAGGCCCAAGAACGTAAGGAAGTTTGGGCTGATGCGGGCCAGCGCCATGCGGTTGACGATCATCCGCAACAGTTTGCCGCACGCATTCCCGAAGGCGCTGGTCCAGGTCATTCTGCTTGAGCTTCGTCGTAAACGGTAGTCAGCCTGAGGATTTCCATCTCGCGCTTGCCGTTGGGGGTAACCACCGTGGCGGTGTCTCCCACCTTCTTATTCAGCAACGCCCGCCCGATGGGGGACGTGGTCGAAATCTTGCCGGAGCCCACATCGGTCTCCTCGCTGGTCACCAGCTTGTATTCGATTTCTTCTTCTTTGCCGCTGTCATAGACCTTCACGGTGGAACCGAGACCGACCTTGTCCTTGGGAATGTTATTCATGTTGATCAAAGACAAGTCCGCAAGGCGGCGGCCCAGCTGCCGGAGACGGGCTTTCACGAACTCCTGGCGCTGCTTCGCCATGTGGTATTCGGCGTTCTCGCTCAGGTCGCCAAGCGCCACCGCTTTCTTCAGCTCTTTAGGAAGTTCGTGGCTCAGTTCGTGCTCGAGGGTGTTGATCTCGTCCTGGAGCTTCTTTTTGAGTTGCTCAGTCATACTTCGGGGGATTATAAACCGTGAGCAGGCTGCTGGCTTCTGGCTTTTGGCTTCCAGCAAACCGTTTGAACCAGAAGCGGATCGGCTAGATCAGCGAAGTCCAAGCCCGCACTTTGGCCTGAGCGGGAGCCCTAAATCCGGGGGTTTGTTTGCCAGAAAATGGAGGGACGATTGTCTCGCCCGTCCAAGGGACCGGGGACGCCTGCCTCCACAGCGAACCAGCAGCCAGAAGCGCGAAGTCCCCAAACCCGCGTCATGATTGCCTTTCGAAGCGGGTTCAGGTAAACTACTACTATAGTTGGTCCTTCATAGTTGTTCCGGCGCTCTTAAGGTGTTTCCTCATGATTAGTAGCGACGGTTTCCACATTGGCGACAAAGTTGTTTACCCCAACCACGGCGTAGGAATCATCGAACAGATCAGCAGCCGGACGATCGGCGCCTCGGTCGAGAATTTCTACCTACTCAAAATCAAGTCCAGCAGCCTGAAGGTAATGGTCCCGTTCCACAACGTGAACAGCGTTGGCCTGCGACGGGTCGTCCGCAACGGCGAAATCCAAAAAATCCTTGATTTTCTTACAGATGGCGAGTGCCTGAACAACGCCGACTGGAAGTATCGCTTCAAGGAGAACTCGGAGCGGATGCGGACCGGCTCCCTGCTGGAAGTCGCCTCGGTGCTCAAAGGCCTACTGATGCTGAACCAGTCGAAGCCGCTCTCGTTCCGGGAGAAGAAAATGCTGGAGCGCGCCCGCTACCTGCTGGTCAGCGAACTCGCCATGGCGAAGAACTGCGAGGAACGGGTAATCGAGGAACTGCTCTCGAAGGCGCTGTCCTCGAAGCACAAGCTGCGGTTCCCGGAAGCCTCGGAATTTGAGGCGTAGCTCCCAGTCGCTAGTCTCCAGTCGCCAGCAGCAAGTCACTATACTGCAGCTTTTAGGGGCTTGCGCTCTGCGCGATCTGGCCTCATCGCACTGATAAGGCCATTCAGCATCTTTCCCGTTTCGGCAGTAAGGGACTTGACCGCAGCCGCCGCAGTACCTTGCCAATACCCCAGCTGCTCGGCAATCAGCGACTGCGTTTCCAATTCATGAAGGGAGGCACGCGCATGGCAAAGAAACACCGCAAAATCGCGGTCCGAGGTTTTCCCTTTCCCTTCTGCGATGTTGCTCGGAATTGATACAGCTGCTCGCCTCATCTGGTTCGTCAAGCCGTACATCTCGTGTCTTGGGAAACATTGCGTTTCCTTGTAGACCAGCAAGGTCAGCTCAAATGCCTTTTGCCAAACCTTGAGATCCTCGTACTTGCCGCTCATCTTAAGTTTCCGTCCTGAGAAGTTCTTCCTTCGTATCTCGTGTAGGCACTGTGATAGGTGCAGTCAGTGACGAATGACCAGGGCAGTTGGTCGCGTTCTGCGGCGCTGGAGACTGGTGACTGGAGACTGGTGACGTGCGTTCATCAAGGCCGACTGATAACCGAAAGGTACAGGTACCAGCTACTCCCCCAGCCACGTTCCCCAGGGCTTCAGCGAATCCACGTGGTCGAAAATGATCTTCATGGCGGCGGTGATCGGGATGGCGAGCACCAGACCCATGCCTCCCCAGAGCCATCCCCAGAACAACAATGCCACCGTGACCGCCAGCGGGTTCAGTTGCATGCGGTTGCCCAAGAACTTGGGATAGAGCACGTTCATCGCGAAGAAATGCAGGGCAATCACGGCTACGGAGAGGGCAGCCAAGTCTCCGGACTCCAGCTGGCCCGACCCAACCATCAGCGGCGGCAACAACGCGAGCACGATTCCTAGATAGGGCACCAGGCTCAGAAAGCCGCTGAGCACTCCGACAAGGAGGAAGAAGGGCAGGTGGAGGGCGCCAAAGACTGACACGCTCACCACCGCCATCAGCAATCCAATCAGGAGGTTGCCGACCATGAAGCTGCGAATCATGCGAGAGATCAATCCCAACGTGACGTAGGCGGTATGACGATGTTCCATGCGGAACAGCATGACGGTGGCCGACCGCACATGTTGTTGCCAGCTCAGCATGAAATAGATGAGGAAGGGCACGAAAGTCACCACAAAGGCCGCTTGCGAGAATGAGCTGAATCCCCGAGTCACCAGTTCCGTCACTGGGCTGCTGGGCTGGACCTTGATCACGGTCTTGTCTTCGGTCGCGGGGCGAAACGGGTTCAGCGACTCAGCCCGTTCGCGCATGCTGTTGGCGGTCGTGCGGATCCGTTCCGAGTATTTCGGGAAAACCTGTACGAAGTTAACGGCCTCGTTGTAGGAGGCGTAGGTGATCCCATAGATCAGGCCCATGAAGATCAGCACGGCGAACAGCGAGGACAACCCACGAGGCACGCGAAATCGGCCCAGGAAGTCGACGATCGGCGCCAGTATAAAGGCGAGCAGGGTCGCGACCAGGATGACCACCAGCACCAACTCGGCAACGTAGCAAATCGTTAAAACCACGCCAATCGCGATGATCAGATGCGCCACGTCACGAGTGGGCGCTCGGGTAGGCGCGGGCGCGGTTTCCACCTGCTCGGACATGCCCGCTATCGTAGTCGAAATTCGCAAATCCCGGCGCAACATATAATCGCAGCATGTGCGCAGCGTCCGGCGAGTCCACGACCATTCCTGCAAAGCGCGTCCTGGGACTCGACGTTGGGTCGAAGCGCATCGGCATCGCCATTTCCGATCCCCTGGGAATCACCGCACAGGGCCTTGAAACACTCCAACGCCAAAACAAGCGCCTGGATTTCGAGAAACTGGCGAAGCTCGCGCACGACTATGAAGTGGCTGAAATCGTGGTCGGCTTGCCTTTGCGTATGAGCGGGGTGGAAGGAATCCAGGCGGAGAAGATGCAAATCTTCGCCGAGGAACTGCGGAAGCGTCTGCAACTTCCGGTGCACCTTTGGGATGAGCGGCTGACCTCGGCGGAAGCGAACCGGCTGCTACGGGAAACCGAGATGTCGATCAGGCGGCGCGGGCAGGTGGTCGATCAGATGGCTGCGGTGTTAATCCTGCAAGCCTGGATGGAGCACCAGGCGCAAACGAATCGAACGGCCCGAGTCACAGCAAGAAACGACGATCAATCTGAAATCTGAAATCTACAATTCAGGCCGGTGGATTTCAGATTTCAGATTTCAGATTTCAGATTGCAGATTTTTGATTTCAGATCGCGGGAACTGGGCGATTCTGGGCTACCTAGGCCGAACTCATCCAGGGCGGCCCTTACCAGAGTTCATCGACTATCGTTCAACTGGGAAGCCCGCCAGTTCATCTAAACTACTGGAACTTGAGAAGGCTTCTGACATTTCTGCTGTTGCTGGCACTCGCGTTTGGCGGCTGGCTCGCCTGGGGAGTTCTCACGCCAGTCGGGCCCGGCGGGCAGAAGTTTGTGTTGCTTAAGAGCGGATCGACCACACGCAAGATTGCCTGCGAATTGAAAGCAGCGGGCGTGATCCGCAGCGAAAAAGCCTTCCTTGTGTGGCACTACTTCCATCGCAAGCGCTCACTCAAAGCTGGCGAGTATCTCTTCGAGAAACCGGCGACCGCGATCGAAGTCCATAACCGATTGGCGCGTGGCGATATCTACACGCATACGGTCGTGATCCCCGAGGGGTTCACCATGTTCGATGTTGCCCAGGCCATCGAGCAGGCCGGGCTGGGCAGCAAGGATGATTTCCTCAAAGTTGTGCGCGATGACGCACCTTTGATCCACGACCTCGCGCCCGAGGCCACGACCCTCGAGGGCTATCTATTCCCGGACACTTACGAATTCACCCGCACGCAGAGCCTGCAGGATATTGCGGCCGTCATGGTGCATCACTTCCGCGAGGTGGCCAATGCCATCGGCCTGAAGGAAGATGTACCGCACACTGTAACGATGGCTTCGATCGTCGAGAAAGAGACGGCGGTTCCGGAAGAACGTTCAATGGTGGCGAGCGTGTACTACAACCGTCTGAGCAAACGCATGGCGCTCGATGCAGACCCGAGCGTGATTTATGCAGAACTGCTGGCCAACACCTATCAGGGCGCGCTTCACCACGATGATCTTGCGACCAAGTCGCTCTACAACACCTACCGGAATCCGGGCCTCCCTCCGGGGCCCATCGCGAATCCGGGCCGGAGTTCGCTGGAGGCTGCGATGCATCCGGCGGTCAGTGACTACCTGTATTTTGTGAGTGATGGCAACGGGCATCACCGCTTCGCGCGGAGCCTCGAAGAGCACAATCGGAACGTAAGTGCCTTCCGGCGCACAATGCACCGGCCCTGAGCGAATCCTCTCTGATTCACTCAACCTTGTCATTCCGAGCCGCGAGCAACCTGCGGCGCCCCACAGCTGAAAAGGACGAGATTCCTCGCTGGCGCTCGGAATGACAAGACTGCGGAATGACAAGACTGCGGAGAAAGGGCGATCGGCCCGCTCCGTATTTGTGCAACTCCCTCACGGTATACTCAATCTGACCTAAAGATGACGCGTCTTCGTCGAGCCCGGGCCCTGGTCCTATTGCTGGCCACGATTCCGCTGTCCGGATGCCTGTTTCGCTCTCGAAAAGTAGAGCGGCAACTGAGCCCGGCTCCTCTGAAGGCGGCCACGCAGCAGGAACTGATCGACGCGATCAATCTTCAGGCTGCGCGGATTCGTACCCTGCAAGCCACCGTGGACATCGACACTTCGGTGGGCGGAGCCAATCGCGGCAAAGTCACGGATTACAAGGAAATCCGAGGCTATGTTCTGGCACGCAAACCCTCCATGCTGAGGCTGATCGGGCTGATGCCGATCGTACGCAATCGCGCCTTTGATATGGTCAGCGATGGCCGGGAGTTCAAGCTGTGGATACCGCCTAAGAACCGCTTCATCATCGGGCGCAACGACCTTGAGACTCCGAACCCCAAGCAGCCGCTGGAAAATATCCGTCCGCAGAATTTGTATGAGGCGTTGCTCATCCGCGAAATTGATCCCGAGAACGAAATCGCGGTGCTCGAGAACGGGTTCGAGACCGTGCTCGACAAGAAGCGGCACCGCTACGAACAGCCGGATTATGAGATCGTCGTGGTACGCAAGGGGAAGAACGGCTGGTTTCTGTCGCGCAAGATTATCTTCAGTCGCACTGACCTGCAAATTCACCGGCAACTGATCTACAACGACGCGGGCGTTCTGGTCACTGACGTTCGCTACGGAGAATATAAGGAATACGACAGTATCCCTTTCCCTTCGCAAATCGAGATTTCACGGCCCCAGGAGGAGTACGACATAACCCTCAATATCGTGAAAATGGATAGCAACAAGCCCTTGACCGACGAACAGTTCGCATTGCAACAACCGCCCGGAGCCGAGGTGGTGCGTCTGGGCGCTCAACCAGCGATCGAGCCGGTCAGCCAATCCCATCCGAGCGCTGTCGATCCGAAATAACGATCCTGCATCGGCACGCTGCGGCCTGCACCAGCGGTCACTTTGCTACACTGAACGCGGTCGTGCTTATGTTCTTGCCAACGACTAACGACCAACGACCATTTCATGATGAACAAAATGATTGTCGGCAACCTGCTATACCGGCCGATTCGCTCTTTGATCAGCGTGGTCGCGGTGGCTCTCGAAGTCACGCTGATCCTGCTGATTGTGGGGCTCTCGTTGGGCATGGTGAACGACTCGAAGCAGCGGCAGGCGGGAATTGGAGCGGATGTGGTCGTCTTGCCGCCAGGCTCTTCTTATATCGTCGGCCTCACCGGCGCTCCCATGCCGATCAAGATCGGAGACGTGTTGAGGAAGCTTCCGCACGTGAAAGTGGTTGCTCCGGTCATCACCCAGATCTCCACGAACGGCACCCTGGAAGTGATTGCGGGCATCGACTTGCCGAGCTACGAAGCTCTAAGCCCCTTCCACTTCATCCAAGGCGGTCCTTTCCAAGGGCCGGACGACGTGCTGATCGACGATGTCCTGGCCAAGGCGAAGCACATCAAGGTTGGCGACAAAATGGAAATCCTGAACAACGATTTTCGCGTTGCGGGAATCGTGGCTCAAGGCAAGGGGGCGCGAAAATTCCTGCAGATCGGAGTTCTGCAAGATCTGAATGGATCCAAGGATAAGGCGTCAGTGTTTTACCTTAAGCTGGATGACCCGTCTAACGCAGACCCCGTCGTCAACGAGATCAAGCAAGTCCCAGGCATGGAACGTTACGTGGCATACCCGATGCACTACTATCTCTCGATGCTGACGCCCAGCAATTATCCCGGACTGGCGACATTTTTGAAGGTCGTGATCGGGATATCGGTGACCATCGGCTTCATCGTCATCTTCCAGGCCATGTACACTGCGGTCATGGAGCGCACCCGCGAAATCGGCATCCTGAAGTCGATGGGCGCCTCGAAGTTCTACATCGTGAATGTAATTTTGCGGGAAACCCTGATGCTGGCGATTGGCGGGATCATTCTGGGCATTCTGATCAGTTTGGCCGCACGCACAGGCATCGCGCATAGGATTCCTACGTTGAGGGTGATCGTCACCGGCGGGTGGATCCTCAAAACCACCGTGATTGCGATCCTCGGCGCCATGCTGGGAGCGCTGTACCCTGCTTACCGCGCTGCGCAAAAGGATCCCATCGAAGCTTTGGCCTACGAATAGCCCTGATATGGGCCTCTGGAAGCAATAGGCTTACGGGTGTAACCCCGGCATTTCGTTGACAATGCTCAGGAATCTACGCTATCTTTGAAGCTTCGGAAGTCCTGTGGTTGCCCGCCTGATACCTCTGCGCATTCAGCGCTCGGTGGCACTCAGCGGTCTTCATAAGCTGTTTTAATTTCTGGGAGAGTTCAGATGTCAACCTATTTCCCCAAAGAGGGGGAAATTGCGCGCAAGTGGTATGTCGTGGATGCTGCGGACCAGACCCTCGGCCGGTTGGCTTCGAAGGTAGCTCGCATGCTGATGGGTAAAGAGAACCCGCAGTACACGACGTTCCTCGACGCCGGCGATCACGTCATCATCATCAACGCGGAGAAGGTGCGTGTGACGGGGATGAAGGCGGAGCAGAAGGCCTATCACCACTACACCGGATATCCGGGTGGCCTGCGGAGTGAAGATTTCCGCAAGCGCTTCGACCGCAAGCCGGAGCAGATCATCGAGGAAGCGATTTCGCGCATGCTCCCCAAGACGAAATTGGGCAAGCAGATGTTCAGCAAGTTGAAAGTGTATCGCGGCGACAAGCATCCGCACGAAGCGCAGAAGCCGGAGGCGCGGGTGTTGGCGTAAAGAAGCTTAGAGCTCCGAGCTCTGAGCTTCGAGCAAGAAACGAATTCAAGATTCTTTGAAAGGTTGGAGTGAACAGCTGAAGCGCGGGTCGTTAGCTCGCAGCTCGAAGCTCGTAGCTCAAAGCTCTAATGGCTGACTTGGTTCAATATTACGGTACGGGACGGCGCAAGACTTCAGTGGCGCGCGTGTATTTGCGTCCGGGCAGCGGTGAGTACAAGGTCAACGGGCGCCCGTTCAACGAGTATTTTGTGACGGAAGCCCAGCGCTCGAGCGCGCGGCAGCCTTTGCTGTCGACGGATACCGCGAGTTCGTTCAACGTGGTGGCTAACGTTTCAGGCGGCGGCGTGAATGGGCAGGCCGATGCCATGAAGCTCGGCATCGCGCGGGCGCTGATGCAGTTCAATGCGGAATTGCGCAAGAAGCTGAAGACCGAAGGCATGGTCACCCGCGATTCACGCGGCAAGGAACGCAAGAAGTACGGACAGAAGGGCGCTCGCAAGCGGTTCCAGTTCAGCAAGCGCTAGGGAAGTTTCGAGTTGCAGGTTTCGAGTTTCGAGCGTCCGCAAAAATGGAAACTTGAAACACGAAACTTGAAACTGAGTTTAGGTGTTCAATTCTTCCCGTGCCTCGCGGTGCGGGGACGGGAATGGCAATCCGAACAGCAGTTTCGGGTTTCCAGTTTCGAGTTTCGAGCACGGTCGTAGCATCACTCACGGTCTTCTTGAAACATGAAACTTGAAACTGACTCAACGGATGCAAATCAATGAGGAGGTTATTTGGCTAACATCACCATGAAGGAGTTGCTCGAAGCGGGTGTTCACTTCGGGCACCAGACGAAGCGCTGGAATCCCAAGATGAAAGAATTCATCTTCGGAGAGCGCAACGGAATTTACATTATCGACCTGCAGAAGACGCTGAAGATGTTCAAAGAAGCGTCGAAGTTTGTGCAGGACCTGGCGGCCGAGGGCAAGATTGTGCTCTTCGTGGGGACCAAGCGCCAAGCACAGGACGCAATCGCCGAAGAAGCGACTCGCGCCACAATGTTTTATGTGAACCAACGCTGGCTGGGCGGACTTCTGACTAATTGGGTGACGGTGCAGAAGTCGGTGAAGCGGCTGAAGGAACTCGATGACATGGCCACAGACGGCCGGTACGAGTTGCTTCCCAAGAAAGAAGTTATCAAGCTGGAGCGCGAGCGCAAGCACCTGCAGGCCAACCTGGCCGGCATCAAGAATATGTCGCGGCTGCCCGATGCGATTTTCGTAATCGACTCGAACAAGGAGCAGATCGCGGTGCGCGAGGCGCGCAAGCTGGGCATTCCGGTGGTGGCGGTGGTCGATACCAATTGCGACCCCAGCGAAGTGGATTACGTGATCCCCGGCAATGACGATGCGTTGCGCGCGATCCGGCTGTTCGCGTCGAAGATTTCCGACTCGATTGTGGAAGGCTCGCAGCTGGCGACCGACAAGCAATCGGCGGAGTTGGCAGCCGCGGCTGCGTACGGCGCGCAACAATCCCAAGCGGCGCCGGCGGGTGAGGAGCATGCTGCCGAGGCTGGCGGCGAAGATATCAGCATGGAAGACGTGCTGGGCGGTGGGACGAAGAAAGCGCCAGCGGCCGCACAGGACGTCGCCGACGAGGTTCCGCAGGTCGAAAGCCAGACGTTCTAAACGGAACTGGTTTCCAGATTTCGGACCCGCGCGCGTCTCACGCCGCGGGTCAACTTTTATCAGGATCATGCGCCTGTGGTGCGCGAGCGTGGCAGCTTCGCATCGCAGTTCGAGAAAACGGCATCCAAGAGAAGGGATATTTTTAAGAAATGGGCACAACGACAGTGAATATTTCGGCAGCACAAGTGAAGGAACTCCGCGATAAGAGCGGAGCGCCAATGATGGATTGCAAGAAGGCTCTGGCGGAAGCCAAAGGGGATATCGAGCAGGCGATCGTGCTGCTGCGCAAGCGCGGCACGGCCGTGGCCGAGAGGAAGGCGGGGCGCGTGACCAGCGAAGGAGCGGTGGCCAGCTACATTCACGCCGGCGGCAAGATCGGCGTGCTGGTCGAAGTTAATTGCGAAAGCGACTTTGTGGCGCGCACCGAGGACTTCAAGGAACTGATCCACGATGTCGCCATGCACATCGCGGCCAGCGATCCGAAATTCGTGCGCAAAGAAGACGTCACGCCGGAAGCGTACGCGCGCGAGAAGGACATCTTTCTCGCCCAGGCCGTGGCCAGCGGGAAGCCTCCGCACATTGCGGAAAAGATGGTCGCCGGCAAGATGGAGAAGTTCTACGAGGAAGTCTGCTTGCTCGAGCAGCCCTTCATCAAGGACCAGACCATCAGCGTCGGCCAGTTGATCGCATCGAAGATCGGCAAGCTGGGCGAGAATATCGCCGTGCGCCGTTTCGCCCGCTTCAAGGTGGGCGAGTCGGGTATGACGGTGGCGTTCACCAATCCGAAAACCGACGGCGGCGATGAAGCCGCAGCACCGGTGGGCAAGTAGCATTGCTCGATCGCAGGTCTCGAGAATCCGGAGAGTGAAAAGCACTCTCCGGACGCCTCGAACGCTCGTTTCGGCTCATGCAACCTGAAGCACGGATTCACCGTCACCTTCATGTCGAAGACTGTTTTTAAGCGCATCCTTCTCAAGTTGTCCGGCGAGGCGCTGGCGGCGGGCCAGGGCTTTGGCGTTGAGTCCACCCGGGTCCATGAAATTGCCGCTGAACTGGCGGAAGTCCACGCGCTCGATATCCAGATTGCGATCGTGGTTGGCGGCGGGAATTTCTTTCGCGGTGTTGCCGAGCAGGCGAAAGAAATGGACCGCGTTTCCGCCGACCATATGGGCATGCTCGCGACCGTGATCAACGCGCTCGCGCTCCAGGACGCGCTCGAAAAGCAAGGCGTGCACACCCGCGTGCAGTCCGCCATCGAAATGAACCAGGTCGCCGAGCCATTCATCCGGCGCCGCGCCCTCCGACACCTGGAAAAGGGGCGCATCGTGATCTTCGCCGGCGGCACCGGCAATCCCTATTTCTCGACCGACACGGCAGCCTCGCTCCGGGCGATGGAGATCAAGGCGGACGCCATCCTGAAAGCAACCAAGGTCGATGGCATCTACGACGCGGATCCCATGCTGGTCAAGGACGCCAAGAAATTTACCGAGATCACCTACATGGACGTCCTGCGCCAGGGGTTGAAGGTGATGGATTCGACCGCCATTTCCCTCTGCAAGGACAATAATCTTCCGATCATTGTGTTCAACCTGAACACGCGCGGGAATATCAAGAAAGTCGTGACCGGCGAGAAGATCGGGTCATTGGTCAGCGCGTAGGCTGTGGTTGTGGAGAGGCGGCGTCCCTCCATCGTCGACCCGGCAATGCTTCCGTGCTCCCCACGGTTTATAATTCAGCGTTTTGAACCTTCACGTTTTTGGGGGCTGACAATGGCTCAAGCAACGATGGCTGCGGTTCCGGGGCTCAAAGACACTTACGTTCAGTTAAAAGCGCGCATGGATAAGGCAGTCGAGGCCTTTCGCAAGGAAATGGCAGCTACGCGAACCGGGCGGGCGTCGGTTCGCATGCTGGATAGCGTGAGTGTGGAGCTTTACGGCTCGCAGATGCCCCTCAACCAGGTGGCCACCGTGCACGCTCCGGAGTCACAATTGATTACCGTCCAGCCTTACGATCCGACTGCGCTGGGAGTAATCGAGAAAGCCATCCGGACCGCGGACCTCGGTCTGAATCCGATGAACGACGGCAAACTCATTCGCGTCCCCGTTCCGGCTCTGACGGAGGAGCGCCGCCGCGACATGGTGAAGCACCTGCACAAAATCCTCGAAGAGCATCGTACTGCGGTGCGCAACATCCGCCGCGACGGCAATGACGCCATCAAAAAAGCAATGAAAGACAAGAAAATCACCGAGGACGAAGAGAAGCGCGCGCTCGAGGAAATCCAGAAACTCACCGACGACGAAATCAAGAAGATGGAAGACATGAGCAAGGGGAAAGAGAAGGAAGTTATGGAGATTAAGTAGGCGTCAGTCGTCAGTCGTCAGTCTTCAGCCAAAAGCTTCGAGCCGCGCATTTGCGCGGCTTTCCCTTTTTCGACCGTCAAAACGTGCATTGGTTCGGCCTGCAAGGGCGCAACTGCCACTAGCTTATGGACATCGGGAGCTTGACATTGGACCGTATATTCTGTAATTTCAGTTTGTACAGAAATTAATGTATGCCGCAACTGACCGACATTCAACGCCAGTACATCCTGCACTGGGGAGAGATGGGGACCCGGTGGGGGATCAATCGCACCGTGGCGCAGATTCATGCATTGCTCTTCTTATCTCCGGAGCCTCTAGCGGCGGATGAAATCGCCAAGACGCTGAACGTGGCCCGCTCGAATGTCAGCACCTCGATCCGGGAACTGGAGGGCTGGGGCATCGTTCGACCGGTACACGTGCTGGGTGAGCGCCGCGAACATTACGAGTCCCTGCAGGATGTCTGGGAGATGTTTCGCATCATCGTGGAACAGCGCAAGCGCCGCGAGGTTGATCCGACCCTGCAATTGCTTAGGCGATCCCTGGCGGAACTGGATCATCAGGGTGGAGCGGATGCGCACACTCGGGAAAGGCTGGCGGCGATGGCCGATTTCTTTGAAGCTGCAACGTCTGCTTACGGGGAGATCAGCCAACTCCCCTCGCAAACCCTGCGTCGACTGCTCGGCATGCGCGGAAAAATTCGCAGGCTTTTAGGAGTGAAGGGGAGGTAAATTTTTTTGTACTTGTATTTCTGTTTAGTCAGAAATATCTGACATATGTGTCAGAAGGGAGCGCCTCGTGAAAGTCTCTCTGACTTTTGCCGCTGGCCTGTTAATTACGCTCGCGGTCGCGTTTACGGTGGTGAGGTACCTGACTACGCCGCTTCGGCAGCAATTGCAGGAACTCTGCGGCAACGCGGAGCGGGCGGCATTCTGGACGTCGTTTTCCAATGTCATGCTGGTGCTGACACCCACGGTGTTCGCAATGCTGGTGGATCCATGGGCGGGCGCTTGCGAACCGCCGCTGGTCGGTGTGGTGTCGCGTGTGAAGTGGGGGCTTATCGGGCTGGCAATGTCAGTCCTCATGCTGGGCCGCGTTTTAGGGCGGTTCATTCCCCGAACGCCCGTACTCCCTCCCGCTCTTCCTGCCGCACCGAAGCCGGGAGGTGAGATATGAGCGCGGCCGTAGAGATGCGCCTGATCTGGATGGCGGGCGCGATCCACGCCGGCATCGTTTCCGCGAATATTCCGTTGCCAGGCCGGTTGCGCGTGCGCGAGAACCTCGCCGCTGTTCCCCGATTTCTGCGGCAAATTTTCTACGTCCATTGGTTCTACATCGTCGTGGTGGTGGGCTTCTTCAGTGCCCTCTGTTTCAGTTTCGCGCGGGAACTTGCAGGCGCCAGTCCTTTGGGCCGTTTCCTGAGCGCGTTCATGGCGGCGTTCTGGCTGTCGCGATTGCTGCTGCAGTGGTTCTACTACGACGCTGGAGTTCGGCGCGCCAATCGAGTACTCGATGCGCTCTACGGGCTGTCGTTGCTGGTCCTGGTAGGCATTTTCGGGTGGAGTGCGGTTCATCCGTCGCTGTGAGGAGGTCCTATGTCGAGTCGAAAGGAAAACCGCTACGCAGCCATTGTGAGTCTATCAGGCGCTGCCGTGTGGGCGACAGTGGCAAGCTTGGCTGGACTTCATCGCATCCGAATCGGGATCATCGAACTACTGTTTCTTTTTGCTCCACTCGTTATTGTGCCCCTCGGAACTGAATTAGCGTGCGTGCTGGAGTTTTTGCCCGAGACTCCCATTTCTTTCTTGATGAGTGTGTTGCAATGGTTCGCCGCCATAGCTGTATGCGCGTCACTTTGGATTCCGCCGGGTCGGACCGCAGCAATCCTGAGTTTGCTCTGGTTGGTTGCCTGCGTGCTGCGGATGTGCTCAAGGGTGATCGAGCGCCCGCGTGCACCCTATTCGCTTCTTTCCTTTTTGCTGGATGTAGCCCACTTTGACCTGGTACTCGGCGCTTCCTGGTTCGTCGTCTCGCGCGCCGGATGGCGGCCAATGGGATTTCAGGAGCCCATCGTTCTCCTGACGGCGGTCCACTTCCATTACAGCGGCTTTGCTACCGCAGTGATCGCGGCGTCGACGCTAAGCTTTGCTCGATCGCGTGTATCGAGCGGGGCAAGTCTTCGGGGACTCATTGTGTTGGCTGTGCTATTACCGTTCGCACTGGCAGCGGGCTTCGTATTCTGGCCTTTCCTCCGATTCGCCGCAGCCATGGCACTGGCGATTGTCATCACCGCGCTCGCTGGAATTATGTTCTGGGGTGCGAGGGAATTTCGCAGCACTCCGGCTCGGATTTATGTGCGGTCCGCAGCGTGTGCGGCGTTTGCGGCATTTACTCTCGCAACTCTGTATGCGATTGGCGACTATTTTTACAGGGAGTGGATCACGATCCCGGGCATGGCGAACTCTCACGGTGTTCTAAACGGCCTGGGATTTGTCCTCCTGGGACTATTAGGGTGGTTGACCGAACTGCACGCAGTTGACACTTCCAATGGACAAGATTTCCGCCGACGTATTGGCGTTTATGCTCACTCGCGAGAACATCGTCCGACAGTGCACCCGGCAACGCTGCCCGATTTCGTGGCCCGCGATCTTTATGATCGATAGCAAAGAGCAAAAGCTCTTAACCGCGAAGATCGCGGAGAAGAGCCGCCAAGTACGCAAAGAAAATCAACGCACAGTTCAAGAAGTTCCGAGTACGCAACCGAAAGTCTTTCTTTGCGAGCTTCGCGCTCCCTTTGCGATCTTTGCGGCTACAGATTTTGTTCGTCGCCATTTGCCTCGAAGTCCCGCACCTCGCCTCTTCCTCTTCGCGCTTTGCCGCAATTACGGCCCCCCGGTCCACATCTCTGACCGTATAATCGACAGATCATGAAGAACGTTGTTCATGCTGCGTGTCCTCACGACTGCCCGGATGCCTGCGGAGTACTGATTACGATCGAGGACGGGCGCGCTACCAAGATTCAGGGGGACCCCAGTCATCCCGTGACACGCGGGTTTCTGTGCGCCAAGGTCGCGAAATATCTCGACCGGGTGTACTCGCCGGAACGTGTTCTCTATCCGATGCGGCGAGTCGCGCCCAAGGGCACCGGCCACAGGGACGCGCGCGATTTCCAGAGAACCTCGTGGAACGAAGTCCTGGTCGAGATTGCGGCGCGTTTCAAAACGATCGCGGCGGAGTTCGGCGGTGAAGCCATCCTTCCCTATTCGTACGGCGGCACGCTGGCCCTCTTAGGCAGCGCGTCGATGGACCGCCGGTTCTTCCATCGTTTGGGTGCCTCGCAGCTGGAACGCGCGATTTGTTCCGCCGCCGGGGAAGCCGGGCTGAAGTCGGTGCTCGGCGTGAAGATGGGCACGGAGCCGGAGCAATTCCGGCACTCGCGTTACATCATCGCCTGGGGAGCGAACATTCACGGCAACAACGTGCACCTTTGGCCCTTCATCGAAGAGGCGCGGCGCGCGGGCGCAAAGCTGGTTGTCATTGACCCTTACCGCACGCGAACCGCGAAGTGCGCGGACTGGTATCTTCCCATAAACCCGGGGACCGATTCAGCGCTGGCCCTGGGGATGATGCAGGTCATCATTTCCGAAGGCCTGCACGACGCCGACTACATTTCGAAGTACACCACGGGATTTGAGCAACTGAAAGAGAAGGTCAAAGATTACCCGCCTGACCGCGTGGCGCAATGGACGGGCATCTCCGCCGCCGACATTCAGCAGCTCGCCCGCGAATATGCGACCCAACGCCCGGCCGTGATCCGCCTGAATTATGGAGTGCAGCGGGCGCAGGGCGGAGGCATGTCGACGCGCGCCGTTGCCATGCTGCCCTGCATCACGGGTTCCTGGAAAGAAGTGGGGGGAGGCTTGCAGCTTTCGCTCAGTGGCGCGCCCGGTCTGAAGCGCGATGGGTTGGAGCGGGCGGATCTGATGCAAACGGCGCTCGGTCGGCCCGCGCGGGTGGTCAACATGGTCGAGTTGGGCAAGGCCCTGAACAAGCTCGCCGATCCGCCGATCCAGGCGCTGTTCGTCTATAACTCGAACCCGGCCGCGGTCTGCCCCAACCACAACGAGGTGATCCGTGGGCTGCGCCGGCCCGATCTGTTCACAGTGGTACACGAGCAGTTCTTTACCGACACCACCGACTACGCCGACATTGTTCTGCCGGCAACCACGTTCTTCGAACACAAAGACCTGCAGACGGCATACGGTCACTACTACGTGCAGATGTCGCACCAGGCCATTGAGCCCTTGGGGGAATGCCGGTCGAACGTGGAGGTTTTTCGAGCGCTGGCTGACGTAATGGGGTTCGACGACCGATGTTTCCGCGAGTCAGTGGACGAGATGATCGATCAGGCTCTGAATGCTCCCAATCCCTGGCTGAAGGGAATCGACCGGACGCGCCTCGAACGCCAAGGGCATGTCCGACTCAATTTCGACGGTTCACAGTCAGAAGCCAGTTATGCGCCCTTTCTCCCATTCGCGGAAGGTGGATTTCAAACACCAAGCGGCAAAGCGGAACTTTACAGTGCTGCGCTCGCCGCTCAGGGACTCGATCCGGTGGCGGAATTCAATCCGCCCGAGGAGTCGCGTCACGGGAAACGCGCCGCATCGTTTCCGCTCGAACTGCTTGCCCGCAAGGCCGACAATTTCCTGAATTCTACATTTTCCAACCTTCCGTCGGTGCAGAGGCTCGAGGAGACCGGACTTCTGGAAATCCACACGGCGGATGCCCGCAAACGTGGCATCCGTGACGGCGACCCGGTGAGAGTGTTCAATCGACGTGGCGAATTGCTTCTGCGAGCCCGAGTGAACGGAGCCGTTCAGCCGGGAGTGGTGGCCGCTGCGCTGAATTGGGCGAAGCTGACCGCGGGCGGAAGTAATATCAACGCACTCACTTCAGAAAAACTTACTGACATGGGCAACTCCGCCACGTTTTATTCCGTCTTGGTTGAGGTGGAGTTGGCGACGCCGACCCCTTCGTCGACATAAACCCTGGAAAGAGTAGGCTGAGACTTGGACGGTGCCCCTCGGTCTACCGTATAATTGCCGTTTTCCTAACTCCCTGTGGCCGAGGTAGTAGCGATTCTCTTTCGCTTTCATCCGGATATCCCTGTCGCGCGCCAGCACGGGCTCCGTCCTTCGGCGAACTCGGCATCTCCATCATTTCCATGGCGTTGCAGAGGAAGGCGACGGGAAGTGCAGGATCTCGTCGCAAGCCTGCTGCTCGCTTTCATGATCCTGCTCTGTCCGCGTGGCTGGGCCCAGCAGGACCTCATCACCGAGATTGACATTCACGGCAACCGACGCATCCCTGCCGATACCGTCAAAGCGCGCATTTTCACTCATGCGGGCGATGTCTACGACCCAGCCGGCCTGGAACGCGATTTCAACTCACTGTGGAACACCGGTTACTTCGAAGACGTCCGCTTCGAGCGCGAGCAGACGCCCAAAGGCTGGCGCATTCACGTGTACGTGAAAGAGAAACCGACCATTCGTGAGATCAACTACACCGGCCTGAGTTCGGTTTCCACCAGCGACGTGCTCGACCGCTTCAAGGAGCGCAAGGTCGGACTATCGGTCGAAAGCCAATACGACCCGACACGCATCAAGAAGGCCGAAGTCGCAATCAAGGAGTTGTTAGCGGAGCATGGTCGGCAATTTGCCAGCATCCGCTCTGAAGTTCGACCCATTCCCCCGGCTGCGGTTGGCATCACATTCGTGGTGAAGGAAGGCCCGAAGGTCAAAGTGGGCCGCATCCGTTTTCAGGGGAACCGCAACGTCAACAGCCGAACCCTGCGGGCCGCGATGAAGAACTTAAAGCCGATCGGCATACCCCATTCCATCTTCCTCGAGAACATTTTCGCGAAGACTTACGACGCGACCAAGCTTGAAGAGGACACCGAGCGTGTCCGCAACGAATACCAGAACCGCGGCTTTTTCAAAGTCCTCGTACAGGACCCGAAAACAGAAATCCATGACACCGGCCATGCGGGTGTCCATATTCCTTTGTTGCAGAAAGGTCCCGGCAAGGCGGTCGACATTACGATGCCGATCGAGGAAGGCGATCGCTACAAGCTTTCGAGCATCACCTTCAAGAACAACAAGGCCATTACCAACAATAAGGCTCTCCGTGCCCTGTTTCCCATCAAAGACGGCGACATTTTCAGCCGCGAAAAAATCGGCAAGGGCCTCGAAAATCTGCGCAAGGCATACGGCGAGTATGGCTATATCAACTTCACCTCAGTACCGGACACGAAATTTGATGACGAGAAGAAGCTGATTTTCCTCGAAATCGACGTCGATGAGGGCAAGCAGTTCTACGTGCGCCGTATCGAATTCCAGGGCAACACCACGACCCGCGACAAGGTCATCCGGCGCGAAATCGCCCTCGAAGAAGGGCAGGTCTACAATTCGCGGCTGTGGGAATTCAGCCTGCTTCGCCTCAACCAGCTGGGCTACTTCGATCAACTGAAGCCCGACGATCCGAACACCACCGACAAGAAGCTCGACGAAAAGGAAGGCAGCGTCGATCTCGCCCTGAAAGTGCACGAGAAAGGCAAGAACAGCATCGGCTTGAACGGCGGTGTCAGCGGACTGGAAGGTGCGTTTATTGGTTTAAGCTACACCACCAATAACTTCCTCGGGCTGGGCGAAACTCTGCAGATTCAGGCCAGCATCGGAAACCTGATGCGCAGCATTCTGTTTGGCTTCACTGAACCCTACTTGTGGGATCGTCCGCTGCAGGCCGGATTCACCGTCTACACCACCCGCACCAGTTACAACCAGGCGAGGCAGTACGCGATTCTCAGCGGACAGCAACTGAACCTGCCCTCGTTTTATCTTCAAAACCTGCAGAACTACACGCAGTCGAGCACAGGGTTCACTTCTTCGCTGAGCTACCCTCTGCATCGTTCGCTCAAGCGCGTAGGCATCACCTACTCCTTCGACAACTCCTCCTTGATCGCGCTGAGCGATGCATCCAAGGCACTGTTTACGAACCTGGCATTTCGTGGAATTTCCGGCCCGAACGCGCTGACCGGTATCATCACCAGCAAGATCCTGCCCAGCTTCTCGATTAACACTCTGGATGCCGCCTACCAGCCCCACAGCGGCAAACAACTCTTCATCGGCGGCGAGTTCGCTGGCCTGGGCGGAACCGTGAAATCGGTGCGGCCGATTCTGCAGTACAAACAGTTCTTCCCAGTGCAGAAGCGTCGCAACGCGATTGGGCTGAATTTCCAGGGATCGTTTCTCAGTGGATACGGCGGCCTGGTTGCACCGCCCTTCCAGCGTTTCTATATGGGTGGTGAAAACGACCTACGCGGGTTCGATATTCGCTCGGTGTCACCCATCGCCTTCCTACCCAACCGGGCAACCGTTAACCTGACGAACCCCGATGGCTCGCTGGTGCTCAAGGACCCCTCGAATCCGCGCTCGGGCGCCTACACCATCCCGCTTCCCGTGCAAACCATCGTGCAGCCTGGCGGGGATTTGAGCATGTTCGGCAACGCTGAGTACCGCATCTCCATTGTGGGACCCGTGACGCTCGCACCGTTCATGGACGTCGGCATCGATCCCATCGTCCGGACCACGCAGTTGCGTATCAATCCGGGCCAACTCAGCGACATTAACAACACACTATTTGGATGTCCGCAGCTCGATATCGCCCTGAACTGCCTGGGCGGGGAGAAGCTGAGCTTCTCGCAGTATCTGAAGCCTGTCGCGGGCACGAACTGGACTCCGCGCATGTCCACCGGACTGGAACTGCAGGTGATGCTGCCGGTAATCAATGCGCCGTTCCGTATCTACTGGGCATACAACCCGCTGCGCCTCGACTCGAACGCCGCGGCCCCCACCGCTATCACGCGTAGTATGTTCCCGGGCGCGACGGCTCCTTTCCTGTATAAGGCAGCCGGGGACTACACCTATATCCAAGCGATTAACACTTATGGCGCCAATTTCACGCTGCGGGAACCGCGCAAGACCTTCCGCTTCACGGTGGCGACGACGTTCTGACCGGCTCCGCCTACAATGCAAAACGTTTGCGGCTGAGTGCTATAATGTATCGACTTCTGCCCTGAGAACGAAGGTCGGGGTGTGCCGCCACGCATATCAGGTTCATTGTGCGTAGCTGAAAGTCAGCTTGCGCCCCGGTTCAGCGGGATCGCCTGCTTCAAGACCCGGTCAACCTAGTGGCACGGCCCAGCGTATGCCTGGGAAGAATTGATGTAACCCAAATTTCCCGAAACAATTTCCAAGGAGTCCAAGCGATCCAATGAAAAGCAAGTTCACGCGTATTCTTCTGGCCATGGCTTTCGTAGTCTCAGTGGGTGCCTTGGCTCAAACGGGCAGTGCCGCGGCCAATCCGGCCGCCGCCCCTGCTCCCGCCGCAGCCGCCGCGCCCGCAGCCACAGGGCCCGGAACCAAGATTGGCACCATCAGCATGGAGCAGGCGATCTTCGCCACCAACGAAGGACGGCGCGATTTTGAAGCCCTCAGCAAGAAACTGGAACCGAAGCAGAATGAACTGAAGGGTCAGAACGACGAAATCGAGAGCCTCAAGAAACAACTGAACACGCAAGGCGACAAGTTGAACGAGGACGCCCGAGCCAATCTCGTGAAGCAGATCGAGACCAAGCAGAAATCTCTCGACCGCCAACTGCAGGATGCCCGCGAAGATGCACAGAATCAGCAGAACGAAATCGCGCAGCGCATCCTCCAGAAACTGGGGCCCGTGCTCATCAAGTACGCGACCGACAATGGCTTCGGTATGATCGTCGATACCTCCCAACCCTGGCCGCAAAGCCCCGTGGTGTGGTGGGGCGAGTCTGTCGATGTAACCAAGCCGGTGGTGGACGTGTATAACTCGCAATCGGGCGTCGCGCCTCCGCCTTCGACCGGGGCCGCCAAGCCCCCCGGTGCTGCCAGGCCGGCAGGTACGGGCACCAAGCCCACGACCCCGCCCGTGAAGCCTACGGAGCCGCCAAAGTAGATTTCGCTGCGACACCGAGTGTGTCGCAAATGTTCCTGGAGGCCGCGCTAACCGCGCGGCCTTTTCTTTGTGCGAGAGAAGCCACGAACATCGGACCCGGTGTCCTTATAGCTAAGCAATTAGCGCTTTGGAGGACACCATGTTCGCTGACAGTCTGCTTGAAAATCACTGGACCAACCATGGTCGCCGAGGCTGGACGACGCTGGCATCTTTTGCGCTGCAAACGATGGGGATCGCGATCCTGCTGATGCTGCCGCTGATCTACACTGAGGGACTTCCAAAACTGCATTTGATTTCGATGAGTGCGCCTTTGCCTCCGCCAGGCCCGCCGCCTGTGGGATCACACCGTCCCGCCACAGGTCTTCACCAAAGCAACATTTTTGATGGAATCGTGGTGGCCCCGCCAACCATTCCAATTGGCGTGAAGCCGGTAATCGATGACTCGCCGCCAAATGAAGGGACTCCGTGTGCGATCTGCGTTCCTGGGGGCGTTGGTCCAATGTCGAATGCCAATGCGATTCCCGGAGGTCTCGGAACCACGGCCACCATCGTGCCGCCCCCGCCGAAGCCGGTGGCACGCCCGCCGCGAATTTCTCACATGATGGAAGGCAATCTGATCTACAAGGTCCAACCCGTATATCCGCCGCTCGCCAGGTCCGCTCGCATCCAGGGATCCGTACTTCTGCGGGCCATCATCAGCCGCAGCGGGACGATCGAAAATTTGAATGTGATCAGCGGACATCCCATGCTGGTGGGCGCTGCAATCGATGCTGTGCGGCAGTGGCGCTATCGACCGTACATTCTGAATGACGAACCAGTTGAAGTCGAAACGCAAGTCACCGTGAATTTTTCTCTATCGGGCGGTTAGGAGATGTGTTGGTCAGCTACTGAGATCACAACGGGCCGCATCAAGTAGGACACGGGGAAACGGCGTCTCCGAAGTTGCCAGCCGATATAATCGCGAGACCGTGAGTTCAGCGACACTCGATGTAGCTCCCCGGCAATCGGTGCGGCCCACCTGGGCGGAGATTTCGCTCAGCGCGTTGCGGGAAAACTTCCGCGCGGTCCAGAGTCACGTGGGTCCACGCGTGACGGTATGCGCGGTGATCAAGGCGGACGCCTACGGACATGGCGCCACCCCGTGCGCCTTGTCGCTCGAGTCCGCAGGGGCCAAGTGGCTGGGGGTGACAACCACCGATGAAGGTATGCCGTTGCGCTCGGCCGGAGTGCGCAGCCGCATTCTGTTGATGACCGGATTCTGGCGTGGCGAAGAGGATGAGGTAGTCCGCCAGAACCTGACCGCCACCGTATGGGAACCCTGGCATGTGGAGGTGCTGAGCGACGCTGCCCAGCGACTGGGGGCGGGGCCGCAGCCGATTCACCTGAAGATCGACAGTGGAATGGGGCGTCTCGGGGTGACGCTTGCCGAACTTCCTTCGATGTGCCGCGTGATCCAGCGCGCTTCGCACATCGTGCTGGAGGGAGTGTCCACCCATTTCGCATCCTCGGAAGTCACGGACGCCCCCGAGACCCAGCTGCAGATCGAAAATTTCGAGCGAGCCCTGCGTATCGTTAAAGACGCGGGCTTTTCTCCTGCGCTGTGCCACATGGACAATACCGGCGGAATTCTTGCTCGTCACGACAGCTGGAGAGACATGGTACGTCCCGGTATTGCGCTTTACGGGTACACGCTACCGCTGCGCAGCATGAAAGCGTCTGCTGATAACCGGCCTACGATTCGTGTTCGACCGGCTCTCTCCTGGAGAACGCGCATCATCTCAATTCGCCAATTCGCGGCCGGGCAACCGGTCGGCTACGGCGGCACCTACAAAACCACCGCACCCTCCCGCATTGCCGTGCTGCCAGTGGGCTACGCCGATGGCTACCGCCGCGCGCTCTCCAATCGAGGACGGGTGATCATTCGGAATGGTTACGCGCCTATCGTGGGCGCAGTCTCCATGGACTTGACCCTGGTCGATGTCTCGAAAATTCCGGGTGCCGCGGAAGGCGATGATGCCATGCTGATCGGGAGCCGAGGTTCCCTCAAGGTTGACGCGGCCGAGTTGGCCGAGTTATCGGGGACCGTTCCCTACGAGATTCTGTGCGGCATTTCCAAGCGCGTGCCCCGAGTGCATCTTCCTTAACAAAGCTCGAAATCCCCATTGGATGCAGCCATTCGCTGCTGGCTGCGTCCTGGCTGTCTGGTTCGCATGTGCCTGCTATATTGAGAGTTAAGACATGCGAGCGCGCTACGCCAAATGGATGTACGAGTGGGAAGACCGGCTCACCTCGGTCGATAACAATCGAGTGGTCCGCGACCTCGAATGGGGCACCGAGTTCGCTCACGACTGGCCCTGCCGCAATGGGATTCCCGCGGGGCAGATACCCGCCGACCCTGAGAAGTTCTTCGCAGACTACAACCAACGCATCATCGCGGCGAGCGATGAATTTTATTCGTATCGGGTCCCAACCGATTTCCGGATCGAGCGCCGCGAGGTGCAAGTCTTCAGCACGCGTGAAGTTCGCGATCCGAAGCTCGAAGCGAAAGTGCGCGGAACCTTCGCAGACTTCCTCCGTTTCACATCGCCGGTACGGACGCCCTACCCGGAGAACAATCTCGCGAATGCCCGCTGGTTCCCTGCCCGTGGTCGCCGCGCTGTCATTCTGCTTCCCCACTGGAACGCGGATGCCATCGCCTATACCGCCCTCTGCAAGGTTCTCAACCTGCTGAATGTTGCAGTCCTGCGCTTGAGCATGCCTTATCACGATATCCGCATGCCCGCTGAGATTCGCCGCGCAGACTATGCCGTTTCCGCCAACATCGGACGCACGCTCGATGCCGTGCGCCAGGGCGTCGTCGATATCCGCTGCTGCCTCGACTGGCTCGAGCAGCAAGGCTACAACCAACTCGGCCTGATCGGGACGAGCCTCGGGTCCTGCTACGCCTTCATTGCCAGCGCGCACGATGCGCGCATTCGCGCCGCCGCTTTTAATCACGCGTCCACCTACTTTGCCGACGTAGTCTGGCACGGCCAGACCACTCGTCACATTCGCCAGGGGATCGAAGCCGCCATCGACCTCGAACGCCTGCGCCAGCTCTGGCTCGCGATCAGCCCGATGGTCTATTTCGACAAGTTCGCGAGGTATCGCAAGAAGTCGCTGGTCATATACGCTAACTACGATCTGACTTTTCTTCCCGAGTTTTCTCGCCAGGTAGTCAGCGAATTCGAAGCCCATCATCTGGATCACAGAGTCGTGGTCCTGCCCTGTGGTCACTACACGACCGGAGAAACGCCTTACAAATACATGGACGGGTGGCAGCTGGCGTCGTTTTTCCGAACCGCATTTGAAGCGTAAAATCTTGGTGGAGGCCGGACGCGGGCAGCGCTCGCACGCATGGCAACGTTGACTGCACCAATTCAGGAGTATCGGAGAGGCGCGTTCCTGATCAGCACTGACCGCGCGCGGCTGGATGTCGACGCGATTCATTCATTTCTTACGAATTGCTACTGGGCCAAGGGAATTCCGAAAGAGACAGTCCGCCGCTCGCTGGAGAACTCGCTGTGCTTTGGCCTGTATAGCGGGGACGAGCAAGCCGGTTTTGCCAGGGCGGTCAGCGATTTCGCAACCTATGCGTACGTGGGCGACGTCTTCATCCTGGAAGCCTATCGTGGACGCGGCCTGGGGAAGTGGCTGATGGAGTGCATCGTCTCACATCCACTGTTACAAGACTTGCGGCGCTGGACTCTCTCCACCCGCGACGCGCACTCGTTGTACTCGCAGTTTGGTTTTACGCCTCTGGCGGCGCCGGATCGTTGGATGGAGCGTCATGATCCGAACGTCTATTCGAACTTGAATTCGTGAGCTGCTTGACTGCAGCCTGTAGTACCCGGAGACTCCCATGAGCAATCCTTCCATGTACCGTAGCTTGGCCGAGACAGACCCGCAGATTGCCGCCGCCATCGACAATGAGACTCGCCGTCAGCACGAAGGCCTGGAGTTGATTGCCTCGGAGAACTTCGTGAGCGAGGCCGTGCTCGAAGCCGCGGGCTCCGTCTTCACCAACAAGTATGCGGAGGGCTATCCGGGCAAGCGCTATTACGGTGGATGTGAGTTCACCGATGTGGTCGAGGAACTGGCGCGCACTCGGGCGAAACAGCTCTTTAAGGCCGAATATGCGAATGTGCAACCTCATGCAGGATCGCAGGCCAATATGGCCGCCTACGCAGCGGTTCTGCAGCCGGGCGAGACCATCCTGGGCCTGAACCTGGCGCACGGTGGCCACCTCACACACGGCCATCATCTGAACTTCTCCGGCAAGACGTACAAGATCATCCCGTACGGCGTGACTAAAGAGACCGAGACCATCGACTATGACGAGTTGGAGCGCCTCGCCGAAAAAGAACGCCCCAAGATGATCATCGGTGGGGGCAGCGCCTACCCGCGCATCATCGACTTTGCGCGCATGCGGCAGATCGCCGACAAGGTCGGTGCCATCTACCTGGTCGACATGGCGCATTTCGCGGGACTGGTTGCCGGGGGCGTGCATCCTTCACCGGTTCCGCATGCGCAGATTGTCACTTCGACCACGCACAAAACGCTGCGCGGCCCACGTGCTGGCATGATTTTGGCCAAGGCTGACCTGGGACCTGCCATCGATAAGACCGTGTTTCCGGGGATGCAGGGCGGTCCGCTGGTCCACATCATCGCGGCGAAGGCAGTCTGCTTCCAGGAAGCCATGCAGCCGGAGTTCAAGGTATACGCGCGCCAGGTGGTGGCAAACGCCAAGGTCCTTGCTGAAACGCTCGCCGCGGAAGGCTACCGCATCATCGCCGGCGGCACCGATACCCATGTGATGCTCGTCGACGTGTTTGCCAAGGGAATGCTGGGTAGCGAGGCCGAAAAAGCGCTGGGCGAGGCTGCCATCACTGTCAACAAGAATGCGATTCCCTTTGACACGAACCCGCCCCTGAAGCCCAGTGGCATCCGCATTGGAAGCCCCGCGCTGACCACTCGCGGAATGAAAGAAACGGAAATGCGCCAGGTGGCCCGCTGGATTTCCGAGGCCCTGCACCATCGCAAGGAAGCCGATGTTCTGGCGAAGATACGCGGGCAGGTCCTGGAGTTGGCCGAAGCGTTTCCGCTCTATGCCGAGCGTCGGGCCAAAGCCCATGCCGAAGTCCGCGCCTGATGCGGTATCGAAGGGAGGTGCCCCAGGTTAGCGTCCGTTCTTTGGACGATAACCTGTGCCTACCACCTCTGACGCGATTCCCGGTACCGGCTGGCCGTTCCCCACATCCCGCGAAATCCTTGTAGCGGGCCGTCTTACCTGTGGTTAAATCGTCCGGTGAAGATCGCCATCGACATCCGTCGCATGACGGAGTTCGGCATCGGAACTTACACCCGCAACATCGTGCGGGCCCTGGGCCGCCTCGATCGCCGGAACAAGTATTTCCTGATTGGCTCTCCCGAAAAAGTGAAGGAGATTGGTCCGCTCCCACCAAACTTTCACAGTGTGCCCTTGCTCGAGCAAGACACGACCGCCAAAGGATACTTCGAATTCCGCACCATCCTGAAGCGGCTGCAGGTCGACCTCGTCCACATTCCTAATCTCTTCTGGCTGCCTCGCACTCTGCCGTGCCCGTACGTAATCACGGTGCACGATGTGCTCGAGCACATGTCGCGTTCGAAGGCCCACTCCAGCCTGCGCCGCTCGATGCACTACCAACTCACGCGCAGAGTGCTCAAAGGAGCGGCCCGCATCTTTGCCGTTTCGCAATTTTCCAAGAGCGAAATCGAGCAGTTGTTCGGAATTCCATCCAAAAAGGTGGAAGTGGTCTACAACGCCATCGACGAGCGTTTCCTGCACGGCCACGCCACCGACGCTGAGCGCCAGTTAATTGCGGAACGATATCTGGTGAACTATCCGTTCTTGCTGTATGCGGGAAGAATCAGTCCTCACAAGAATCTCGTGCGCATCATCGAAGCCTTTTCGGCGCTCCGGGGAGAACTGGAGAAGGAGAACAAGTTCCCCGATCTGAAGCTGATCATCATTGGGGATGATCTATCCGGCCATCCCGATCTGCGGCGCACCGTCATTCGCAGCGGCGTAAACAATGACGTCCGCTTTTTCGGCTTCGTGCCCATCGAGGTTCTGCGGATTTTCTACGACATCGCAAATGTCTTCCTCTTTCCGTCGCTCTACGAAGGATTTGGCTTGCCGCCGCTGGAAGCGATGGCGCATGGCACTCCGGTCGTAACCTCGAATACCTCGTCACTGCCGGAAGTGGTAGGCAATGCGGCGGTGCTGGTAAATCCCGAGAACGTGTTCGAAATCATGCGTGCTACCCATCGCGTCCTGATCGATCAAAACTTGCGCGAAAAATTAAAGCAGCGCGGATATGAACAGGCCAAGCGTTTCTCCTGGGACGCCTCCGCCCGTAGCGTCCTTCGGGTTTATGAGCAAGTCGCAGGCGGAACCACGCCGGAGGATATGTCCTTGACCGCACAGGACGAAGCTCCGCGCATGCGAGCCTGATCAGAATTTCACGTTTTTTCACAGGCAACCCACGGGCCTTCCTGGAACTCCAACTGCGCGCTGGACTTTTCTCTCTTGCTGGAAGCACTGTGAGAGCCATGTTTTCGGTCTATTCCGTATCGCATTGGCAATGCAGTGTTTCATGTATGGACTGATTCGCACTGAGGGGAGAAGATTGTGGATTGCACAAGCGTTGAATTTGAGTGCCAACCTTTTTTATTCTTGCCGTAAACCTGTGAAATACCATCGGAGTAGTATGCATAGAAGAATCGAGCTGCCCTAAGGAGTGAAATGAGTACAGCTAGCCCGAGCACGAACTTTGACGCCATACCACAGTTCGAGCAGTCGCTCGGCCGCGAAAAAAGTGGACACGCTGTTCAGTTGTATAGCGACGACGCGTTTTTGCTGGAGATCCTGACCGGATTTATCGGTGGTGCGCTCTCTGCCGGTGACGGAGCTCTCATCGTCGCCACGCGCGCGCATGCCCACTCCCTCGAACAGAGCTTGCGACAACGTGGACTTGATACCGGGATGGCAATCCGACAAGGGCGTTACATTGTTCTCGATGCGCGGGAGCTGCTGCCTCGGTTCATGGTGAATGATTCAGTCGACGAACTCCGGTTCATGGAGGTCATCCGCGCCGCTTTAACACAAATCAGGGATGCCGGGCCGCAGGCCAATCGCCGCATCGCTGTGTTCGGGGAACTGGTTGCTTTGTTGTGGGCTGAAGGAAGAATGCAGGAAGCGATTCATGTAGAAAAGCTTTGGAACAAGCTGGCCGAAGAACATCACTTCTTTCTTCTGTGCGCGTATCCGGTGACGGGTTTCAGCGATGAAAAGGACATTCAGCCTTTCCTCGATATGTGCCGTCAACACTCCGACCTGGTCCCCAATCAAAACAAATTGACGTCGAGTAGCGAAGAAGCATCGCTTCGCAGCCTGGCCCAGCTTCAGCTCAAGGCACAAATGCTCGAAAAAGAGCTGGCTTTGCGTCGAAGCGAGCAACGATTCCAGTTGTTCGTCGAAGCGGTTCGCGACTATGCGATCTTCATGCTTGATCCCGAGGGCCACGTCGCCACTTGGAACCGCGGGGCAGAACGCATCAAGGGTTATAAGGCTTCCGAGATTATCGGCTCACATTTCTCGCGTTTCTATCCCGAGCAGGACTTGCAGGCAGGCAAGCCTCAGTGGGAACTGAAAGTGGCCGCCAGGGAAGGCCGATTCGAAGATGAAGGTTGGCGCATACGCAAAGACGGGTCCCGCTTCTGGGCGAACGTGATCATCACCGCGGTCCACGATGAAACGGGAAAGCTGATCGGCTTCGGCAAGGTAACGCGGGATTCTACGGAGCGAATGCAAGCTCAGAAGGCTCTCCAAAGAGAAATCGCTGAGAAGCAACAAGCGGAAATGCGCCTCCGCGAATCCGAGAAGTCGCTGCGCGATTTGTCTCTCCATTTGCTCCGTACCCAGGATGAAGAGCGCCGGCGCATTGGGCGGGATCTCCACGACAGCTTGGGGCAGTCCCTGGCAGTGTTGAAGATGAAGTTGGATTCACTCGTATCGGTCGTGGGAAAACGAACCGACGACGAAGCCGCCGATGACGTTGCCCAGTGTATCCGTCTCACGGAAGATTCGATCAAAGAACTTCGCACCATCTCCTACCTGTTGTATCCACCCATGCTGGAAGAGATGGGATTGAAGTCAGCCATCCCGTGGTATCTGGACGGCTTCTCGGCACGCAGCGGCATTAAGACCACGCTTGAGGTAGCGATCGACTTCACGCGCTTGCCTCGAGACGCAGAGTTAGCCCTGTTCCGCGTTTTCCAGGAAAGCCTCACGAATGTTCACCGGCATTCGGGAAGCCCGACCGCTGAGGTTCGACTTTTCTCGAAAGATGGAATGGGTGTCCTGGAAGTCCGCGACCGTGGGAAAGGTCTCCCCCCGGGACTTCTGGAGCAATCGAGCCAGGACTGGATGGGACAACTGGGGGTCGGATTGCGCGGCATGAACGAGAGAATGCGCCAACTCGGCGGAACTCTCGAATTAACCTCGACGAAAGAAGGCACGATCGTACGCGCGATGGTTCCGGCCCAACTGACAAAATCATAGCCAAATAAGAATGCAGCAGCGATTGCAGAAATATATTCTCGAGAATACATGGGTGGAGGAATGCGACCCCGGATTCTGATTGTTGACGATCATGAAATCGTTCGAGAGGGAGTCCGGGGACTGATTCGCCGCTCGCGACCGGAATGGGAGATCTCGGGAGAGGCCACCAACGGCCAGGATGCCATCGAGGCTGTCAAAAGGCTTCGCCCCGACATCGTCGTCCTCGACATCACTATGCCGGTGATGAGCGGATTGGAGGCCGCAGCTCTCATCGCGGATCTCGACCCGCGACCGCGCATTTTGATGTTCACGATGCACGAGTCCGACAGACTCTCCACCGAGGTCCGCCAGGCCAAGGCCCAGGGATATGTTCTCAAATCGCAAGCTGCACGCAACCTCATCCGCGCAATCGAGCGGTTGCTGTTGGGAGGCGAGTTCTTCGGCCCCGAGCCCGGCCCGGGACAGTTGGGTGGCCCGCCAAAGATGAGCATGACTTCGTAAGTAGCTGAGCCTGCGAAGGGTCGCGTGAAGCTGCAATGGGTTGCACTCTTGCCAGTGCTCCCGATCCTCGGGCGGCTCGATTTCTTCTCCCCGCAATCTCTCTGGGGTGCATCCAACCGGAAATATGATGGCTGGTAATCGGCACGCGGGAGCATTTGTCATTGCATTTGCAGTGGCTCTCTTGTGTCTGAGCCTGCTCGCGGTGATCCGCACGCATTGGAAGACAAGACAGCCTGTACCGCAGAAATCGATTACGGGATCCCTTTTCCCCTCCTCATGTATGGAACGGCGGTCAGCTTCTCTTTCCGCCTGAGCTACAATCGCGCGATGTCCTCTGCCACCATGCCACTCGAGAGCCTGCAGTCCCCGCTTCGTTTTCTGCAGTTCATGGGCTGCGATGTTCTGCCGGACTGGCTGCAAGAATACGCATCCTGGTGGGAGAAGGAAGGGCAAGCGATCTCGGATGCGGTTGACCGCGCGGGGACTCCATGGTTGCGAATGTTTGGCCGCTCCGGCGCGCGGGTCGATGAGATCCTTTTCTCGCCGGAGTATTGGAGGATGCTGAAACGCGGCTATCGCGCCGGCCCGCTCTGGCGTGTATTCGAGGAGAAGACCCTGTTCCCCGCCGGCTTGGTCATCTACCTGACCTCTTTCTACGATCCGGGCCTGGCGTGCCCCTACACGGTGTCGCTGGGGACACTCGCACCATTGATGAAGTACGGGGAGACCGTCTTGCAACAGCGCTTCTTCCCGAAGTTATTACAGAAAGACGACGCCGTATGGCAAGGAGCCACGTGGATGACGGAGATCAAGGGTGGATCTGATCTGGGCTCGAACGTTGCCACTGTTGGCCGGTTGGTAGAGGGTCATTGGCGCTTGACGGGCGACAAGTACTTCGCCAGCAACGCAGGGGCTGAGGCAGCCGTGGTGGCAGCGCGGCCGGAAGGCGCTTGCTCGGGCGTGCGCGGACTGGCGCTTTTCCTTGTTCCGCGTTGCCGCCAGGATGGACAGCTGAATTACTTCATCCGGAGGCTCAAAGACAAAATCGCCACTCGCTCGGTTCCCACCGGCGAGATCGAACTGCGGGAAAGTGAGGCATGGCTTTTGGGCCAGCCCGAACATGGCGTGTATCTCATTCTCGAAGTTCTAAATTTGTCGCGGGTTGCGAACGCGTTGGGAAGCGTCGCGCTGGCGCAACGGGCTGCGGCCGACGCTCTTTCCTTTGCCCAGAACCGGATCGTTTTTGGCAAGCCGCTGATCGAGCAACCGTTGATGCGCCGTCAGTTTGATGATCGCTTTGCACAATTGCGAGCGGCGTCAAAACTCGCATGGAAGGCGCTTGAGCTTGCCAACGAGGTCTGGCAACAGAAGCCTCCTTACTCGGAACGCTACCATTTGTTTCGTTTGGTCACGCATCTGGCGAAGTACTGGACCGCAGAACTCGCAGTGCAAACCGCCAAATGGGCGATGGAGGTCCACGGCGGGTTGGGAACCCTGGCAGAATACCGTGTGGAGCGCTGGCTACGAGAGGCCATGATCCTCGCAATCTGGGAAGGACCTTCTCATCGTCAGATCCTCGATGGCCTGGAAGTTCTGGAACGGAAACAAACCCATCGCGTGCTGCTGCAGTCCTTGTGCACACGCACACCGCCCTCCGTCGTTCAAGCCATGCAGGAGAAGATCGACCGCCATCTCGCTCTGCCTCGCGAGCAACGAGAAGCGGGAGCAGAGGCAGTCTTCATGGAGCTGGCCACATTCACCGCCGCAGCATTATGCCAAGATGCATAAACGGAACCGCGGCGAAAACTCCTCTTTGAATCCAGTGCAGCGCCGACCATGTGGGCCAGTTCGGCCTTTCAGAACAAACGCGAAGCAGGCTGGAAGATCACCGAAACCGGAACCGTGTGCCATCCATTTATCGTTAATTCTGGCGACAGTCTAAAAACCGCCTGCAGTACAAGCCCCAACTGCGTTGTTGTTGATAAGGGGCGTACTCACGTGCGCCCCTTTTTCCATTCAAAACGAGTACTTCAAAGAAAACTGGATCAACCTCGGCGTGCCGATGGTTGAAGTGATCGGAGCCGAACCGGAGCCTGCAGTCGAACCCACCGCCGCAAACGCCGGATTCGCGAACGAGGGATGGTTGAACAAGTTGAAGAAATCGACCAGGAACCGCAGGTTCTGTGACTCCGTGAGCTTAAAGATTTTTCCTAAGCTGAAGTCCACGTTCTTTTGCGGCGGTCCAATGAGGCAGTTCCGGGGAGTGTTCCCGAAAAGCGTCGCATCGCTAGACCCGCCCGTGGAAAGCGTGGCAAGCGGGTTGGGCTGGTACGCGGCAGCGTTGATCCAGTTCCCCAGTCTCGCAGTTTTGCTGCCCGAACTGAGGGCGTTGCCGCAACTGAACCCCGGCATAAAGGTGGCACTTGCCGAAGGACTCGCTAGCTGGTAAGCGCTTCCTCCCGCGGGATCGAAAACGGTAAAAGGTGAACCCGATTGCAGGATGATGACCGTACTGGCCTGCCATCCGCCCAACGCGGCCCTAGTGAGTTTGTTCATGCTGGTGAGAGACGGTAATTGATAAACAGCGCTTGTGACCCAACGCTGGCGCTTGGCAAAGTCGGAAAGACCACGCGAAGCGCGCGGATCATTCTGGTCATTGATCCGGGCCACAAACGCCACCGATGCGGTGGAAACGTCGTCGATGGAGTTGGCGTAGGTGTAGGCACTCTGGAAATAGAGTCCGCGGCCGAAGTGATGGCCCAGCGTGGCCTGGAGCGCGTTGTAATGGGAATCGGAGTTCGGCGCGAACTCCTCGTAGAGCCCTGGCCCGATCGGGTAATAGAGAGCTCTCGCACCCGCGTTCTCGACCGTGGAGTCCACGATAGAGCACACACCAGGCCCGCCTCCGCACGCGAACGGAAATTTAATCGGACTCTGGGTGGTTGCCAGTCTGGCCTGGTTCGGATCGTAGTCGCCGCGCAGGCGCGTGCCCTTGGTCCCCACGTAGCCCAGTTCTGCGAACCAATCCCGGCCAATCTGACGTTGAATGCTGAGGTTCCACTGCTGAGTTGTTCCGATCACCCAGTGCAAAGGGACGTTCAAAGCAAATATGCTGGGTATGTTTCCAGAAAATCCAGGGGCGCATTGCTCCGCCAGTGGGAATGAGCAGGTGGAGAACCCGGTGAAGAAGGAAGGCTGCGGAACATAAGTCTCCGACGGCGGAGCACCCATGGGTGGGATGCCCGGAAATCCAGTGGCTGGATTGGGCTGAAACAAATTGGCCAGACCGCCCGGCCCCGGCGCTCCGGGGAAAAGCAGCGGGAAGTAAGGCGGCGAAAAGGCGAGGTTGTCGACCGCACCCAAGTCCTCACGCACACTGTAGATACCGTAGCCAGCACGAATGGAAGTGGTGTGGCGGCCGCCCACATCGTAAGCGAAGCCGACGCGTGGCTCAAAAACCGTGGCAAATCCGTTATTCAGGCCTGCCGAATTCAGCGTGCCAGTTAGACCGGCAAGATGGTACTTATTCGCGCACTTCGGATACACGAAGGGCTGCCCGGTTGCGTTCGCAATTGCGGGGTTCGTATTGGCAGTGCGGCACAGCGTATCGTAAGGCGCGCCGACGAATTCATTGCGAATACCCAGGTTCAGTGTCAGGTCTTTCCGGATGCGATAGTCATCCTGGGCAAACCAGGAATAGCTCGGAATGCGATAGTCGTGGGTAGCCACCCCGCCGCCACCATTCGCCAGCGAAGGGTCGCCTCCCAGGAAGCTCAGAAAATCGTTGGTAAACGGGGGCGCGGCTGGAGCGAAAAACACCAGCCCGTTATTGGCTACTGGCAGGCTGCGACGCAGAGTGACGCGATTAATTTCCCCGCCAAACCGGAACTGGTGGAGACCGTGGGTCCAACTCAGAGTATCGAGCCAGGTGAAGTTGTCGGATAGCGCATACTGCAGTTGCGTGGGATAAGGCCCAAACGCCCAGGTCCCGAACTGCAACCGGTACATATTCGGATTCTGGTTGGCAGTCGGCAGGTTAATGCCCAGAGCCGCTCCTGTGATGGGAGCCTTATTGTCCAGCTTGTCGCTGATGATGTTGATGCCGAACCGAAATTCATTCACCAGCGCATTGCTGAAAATGTGAGTCTCCGTGAAGCTGCCAAAGCGGCTGTGCAGAGGAATATTCAGCGGAAAATTAAGGTTGTTCACTCCCGGCAGACCGCCGGTCTGTATTCCATACGAGTCGGCGCCAAAGGGCTGGAAGGTGGAGGAGTCTGACCAGAAGAAACGCAATGCCAGGTGATCCTTGCCACCACGAAAGTCACGATCCCAGCTGGTGGTGAATTGATCGTCGGTAAATTTTCCCGGATTCGTAAGAGTCAGCGGGCCGTAGTTCGGCGCTCCGTTTGTAATTCCGGCAGTCCCCGGCACGGTGGGAAACAGCCAACCACCACCGCCACCGCCAAACTGGTTTCCCTTTGCGTTCAGCAGCGCGAGTGCAACTGGATCAATGCTCGTCATGCCTGGCGGAAGACCACCAGGAAAAAACGTGCTGATCAGTGTTGCGGCATCGCGCTGAGTGGGCAGCACCGGGACACTGGTATTGATATAGGTTCCAGGAGAATCCCCGCTGCGTTGCCGCGTGCCCTGGTAGTTCACATAGAAAAATCCAAACTTCGCTTTGGAACCCACCGGCCCTCCGAGGTCGCCTCCGAAAATGTTTTGCTTGACTTGGACTTTGCCCAGGAAATAGTCGTGCGCATCCAAAGCCGTATTGCGGAAGTATTCCCAGGCATCGCCGTGGAACCTCGCCTTTCCACTTCTCAAGGTCGCGTTGATGTTCCCGCCGCCGTTGCGTCCCTGGCTGGCATCGTAAAGGCTGGTGGAGACTTTGAATTCCTCGATCGAGTCAGGATTCGGCAGCGGAGTATACGTCAGCTCTCCGAAGGCATAGTCGGCAGCGGAGATGCCGTCAATCAGATAATTATTGTTGTCTTCTCGCCCACCATTGACATGTATGAACACCTGGCCGCGGCCAAGCTGTGCGGCATTGTTCAAATCGGACGCAACTCCCGCCGAAAGCGTCAGGATTTGTTGAAAGTTGCGAGTGGCTAAGGGTAAGGAGTTGATCGTGGCATACCCAAGGGAAACGCCGGTCGTCGCCACGGTTGTGTTCACCGTAGCAACCTCGCCTTGTACTTCCACGACTTCCTGGGCGGCGGACGGCTTCAGGGTGGCGGTCATCCGCGTGGTTTCGGTGATGCGGACCAGGATTCCGGGAAATTTCGTTCTTGCAAATCCGGAGGCACTGACCTCGACCGAATACGCTCCCACGGGTAAGAACGGAACGACAAACACTCCCGACGAGTCGGTAGTCAGTTGCCGGACCACCTGTCCGGTACCCTCGCTGACCACATCGACTCGAGCCCCCGCCAATACTGCGCCGGAGGCATCCTGAACAGTTCCATTGATCGCGCCCGTCGCTCCGCCCTGGGCGAGAACAACCGGGCTCAACCCCATGAGTAACACGACTACTGACAAGATTCTTCGCGCGCTCATTCTCTTCCTCCTTCGCAAATGGAAAGACCCGTGCGTCAGCTGGCTGTGTTGCATCGCACAAATAACAGGAAGCAGTACGGATGAGAATTGGCGTTCGACTCTAAAAATGAGAGGCATTATACCGCCGTTGCTGCTCGAAATTGTCTCGGATTGGAGACAGCCTCCGCGCGGGCAAACTGGCTGGAGGCGTACGAACGCACGACTAGCCAAGCTGCCGACGTGTCGCTTTGCTTGTTATCGTACGAAAATCTGAAGCAGAATTACGCCTACCACGATGAAAGTCCAGTGTCGAAAAACCGCGATCGATTGTTTATGACACCGATGCCTTAATCCTCTTCTCGATCTGGACACTCATTTCATTACTAATTGCGTCGCGATCCGCGAAGAGATCCCACACGGGACGGGAAGGAGACGGTTGGCTTTGGCAGATTACGCGACTCGCCAGCCGGAATCGGTCTGCGGGGCTCGGGTGCGTGTCATCCTCGGAAGTCTGGCGGTTGATCGCTTGATCGATCGCCTCCTCGAGCGTTTTCTCAGGAGATATTTCGAGCTTGTAAAGATTTTGTAGAGCCCTGCCGGATTCCAAAGCTTCTTTAATCTCCTTACCGGCAAAATAATTGAACTCCATTTCACGCCGTACTACATGCCTTAGTCCCAGCTCAAAGGGTTGGGCTCCGTAGAGCCGGGCGGAGGCCCGATCGGCGAGAACTTCCTGCAATCGTGTTGCCCCATGACTGATGCGACGGAATAGGAAGTGGTACAGACGCAGGAACTGGAATGCAATGTTCCACCAAACAGCCTGTCCCGCGTGACCCATGGCGTAGGCGAACTTGAGCATGTCCTGGTTGACGCGCAACGCCACATCACCGCCCGCGGTGTCGCTGTGCGCAAGATGTCCATACTCGTGCGCCAGCACCGCCCGAAAGGGATTCTCGTCGAAACCGGGAAGCAGCCCGAGACCCATCACCATGGTACGTCGTCCCAAGCCCTTGCGGCGTTCCCAGTAGCTGCCGCGTTCGTACACCGCCATCTCAGTTCCAGCAGTCACTCGAATCGCATCGAGTGGCCGTGTTCCAAGCTTTTCCGCCACTTCACGGGTCAGGTTCCAAAGCCCCGGTGCTTCTTCTAGACTCAAGCTGCGGCCTGGCTCCTCGGAACTTACTCGAACGAAGAGGGAGTGGATCATCTTGTAGACCGTCACGATGGCCCCAATTACGAGAATCGCCACAAGCTTGATTGGAATGTGTCCCAGGACCAGGACCCCGTATACGATCGCAGCGGTTATCGCCAGCACCAGGAAGATCACAAACGGAATAGAAATGTAGTAATAAGCTCCGGCGACATTGATGAGGGCGCGGTAGTAGCGCCGCAGGACAGCTTCCGCAGGGCTCACCGAGGAGTTGAGATCTGCTGTCTCGATGAAGCGCAAGGTCAGCTTCGAAAAAACTTTGCCGGAAACAAACAATATGAAGAGACCGGACGCCCAGGCAGTCAGCAGGTAGAGCGCATAATAACCACCTCGCCATACCAGGGCACGTGTGTGAATACCGGAATCCAAGAAGGCTTGTACCACTTGCGCGGGCAGTCCCATTCGTCCAGCTTTCTTGATCTCGTCTTCGGCGGCAATCCATTTTTCATCCATGGTGGAGCGGATGGCATTGTAGTAGTGCGTGGCCATCTGGTCGGGATATTTGCGCACCAACAGGTCCGTGGCTTGGCGGAAGTCTGCCTCGTCATTCAGTTCAAACGCAATCTGCGCCATCAATATGGCATAGCTGGAATCGTCCGAACTCTTGTCCCGTTCAGTAGCTTCTTTCGCTAGTAGCAGGGCCCTCTTTTTTTGCTCCAGTGTGCCCTGTTTCTTCTCACCCGGATACGCCAGCACCTCGGCCAGGCTGATGAGGTTTTCAGGTGAGCGCTCGACCTCGACCGCGTGTTCCATCAACGTAAGGCCATCCCCAGTCTCTCCCAGTCCGATCAGCGAAAATCCCAAACGCCGCAAAGCCGGTGTAAACGCGGGAGCCTGCGTCAGCACTTCTCGGTACAGTTCAGCAGATTGCGCGTAGTCCTTTTTGTCCATCGCCTCGGTGGCGCGCTTAAACGTGTCTACGGCTGCCGGAGCCCTGGCGGCAAGACTGTCGCAGATCGCCTGTTCTTTTTTTGTATTGCGAACTACCTGCTGTCCGGAAACCATGGTGCTAAATAGCACAAGGGTGGCAACCGCAAAGAAGAGCCTCAGACGCATATGTAGCTCCTTGTAGCACAGGTAGGGGCGGAGACGCGATTGTACAGCGCGTTCCAAACTTTAGTGAGACTGGTTAACAGGCCCTTTGATTTTTTGGGAAATAAGTAACAGGTCTTGAAAAGAAGACAGTTGATGGCAGCCGGACCTGTAAGCCGAATTCCCCGGGTTGCGTTGCAAACACATAATCTGTTTGGAACCAGTCGCCAGGAAATATCAATGATGCCAACTTTGTCAGTGATGGCAGGTTTTGCGTGACACCGGCGTCACAGCTTCGGTTGCGGACTGATCGGGAACGCAGGGGTGGTAGCTCCCGGATTGCTCGTCATCCGGGGCTGATTTACTTCAAAGCATGATTAGGGATCCCCTTGCATATCGCTCGTCACGCAGACATCTTTAATCAGCAGACGGTTACAAAATCGCTCCGATAATGGAACCCTTCGTTGCCTCGATCGCCCTTGGGATGAGCACACACTCGGCGGCAACCTCATGAACGATGAGCACGCGGGCGCTCCTTCATGTGTCATTCATGTGTCTCGGCTTTGGTGGGTAGGGTAAAACAAAAGCTTGCGCCGCGCGGACAGGTATCGGCAGCCCACAAGCGGCCGCCGTGCGATTCCACAATGGATCGGCTGATCCGAAGTCCCATTCCCGTGCCGTGTGGTTTGGTGGTAAAGAACGCATTGAAGATCTGGTCTGCCTGCTGCGGTGGCAACCCCACGCCAGTATCGCTGACCGAGACCAAGAGTTGCTCATTTTCCGCTCGCTGCGATTTGATGGTGAGTTCGCGGGTTCCATCGACATCCTTCATGGCATCGATGCTGTTCATGATCAGATTCATTATGACCTGTTGCAATTGCACCCGATCTCCCATGATTTGGGGAAGACCCTCCGCCAGTTCGGTCCGGAGAGATATGCTGTATCGCGTTGCCTCGCCGCGCAGGAGGACGATCGTTTCTCGAACAACTGCGTTTACATCCACCGGCTCCCATTCCGGAGTGCCCTTCTTGAAGAGCAGGCGAATCCGGCTGATGATGTCGGCCGCACACGACCCATCTTTCACAATTCTCATCGCCGCCGCGCGCGCCTCTTCTACATCGGGGTGATCGCGCGTAAGCCAGCGCAAGCAGGTGTTCGCATCGGTGACGGCTGCCGCGATCGGTTGATTTACTTCGTGCGCCAGGGATGCGGTCAGCTCTCCCATGGTGGTCACGCGGCTGACGTGTGCGAGATCGGCGTGCGCCCGGCGCAGGGCCTCTTCCGCCCGCTTGCGTTCTGTGATGTCCATCGCCGAGCCCACGAATTCAAAAACATTTCCTGAGCGATCCAGGGCCGGATGCCCGATGGCTTGGATGTGTTTAATCGTTCCGTTGGAGTGGATGATTCTGTGCTCGACCCGGTATTCCGTCTTCTCCCGCGCTGCATTGCGCATGGTTCTATCCACGTTTTGGCGGTCGTCTGGGTGGACTCGTTCCAAGAACGCTTCGCTCGTCGGTGGAGCTTTTTGAGGATCGAATCCACAAATTCGGAACATTTCGTCGGACCAGTAAAGCGCCTTCTGCATCGCAGGGTTATAGGTCCAACTGCCCGTTTGGCTGAGCCTCTGTGCTTCCGCCAGATAACCCTCGCTCCGCCGCAGCGCTTCTTCCGCCTGCTTGCGCTCGGTGATGTCGCGGACGGCACCGGAGACCAGCGTACCCTCCTCCGTCTCCAGCGGACTGAGACTGATCTCCACGGGAAACTCCGTGCCGTCTTTTCGCCGTCCATACAGCTGCAGACCCGCACCCATCGGCCGCACCCGAGGCTGGGCGAAGAACTCCGTGCGGTGTTTGGGGTGTCGGCCCCGCAATCGTTCCGGCACCAAAATTTCGATCTCCTGTCCCAGGAGTTCTTCCCGCTGGTACCCAAATAGCCGCTCCACTTGTGCATTGACCAATACGATCTTGCCCTGCCGATTCATCACGATCATCGCATCTGGAGCGGATTCCAAAAGCCCACGGAATTTCTGCTCGGCTTGCTTGCGCTCGGTGACATCCATCGAACTGCCCACGAATTGCACTAACTCCCCGGATGAATTCAAAACAGGATGGCCGACGGTGTGGATGTATTTGACCGTGCCGCCCGGAAGAAGGAGTCGCACTTCCACTTCGTAATCCGACTTTTCGCTAATTGCTCGATCGGTTGCCTCTTGCCATATGACTCGATCCTCCGGATGAATGCGCTGCAGCCGTTCTTTCCAAACCGACATACCCTCTCCCGGGTCGAAGCCATATATGCGGTACCATTCCTCGGAGAGATGTAAGGCCACGTCTCCCGCCAGCGGCGAGGCCCAACTCCCAGTGTGGGTGAGCCTCTGCGCCTCAGCCAAGTACGCTTCGCTTCGCTCCAGCTTCTTTTCCTGTAGTTCCAAGGTCTGGGCAGCGAATCGTCTATCCATCGAGGATGTCAGCAGAGCCAGCCCGAGGACGATAAAGGTGACGTCGGCAATTCCGGCGGTGCCAAGTGTGGAGATGCTTACGGCGTGAGACAGGTCCGCTGGCATGCCTGAGGGCATGAAACTGGCGGCGGCCATCCCGGTGTAATGCATAACCGAGATCCCACCACCCATCACGGCGGCTCCGGCTAACTTTTCCCACCCGATCCCCGTCTTCTCGTCTCGGAAGTGAAACGCAATCCACAGGGCGGCGAGAGAAATCAGAACCGCAAACACGACGGACAGGATGACGAGAAAGGAATTAAACTGGCATATGGCCGGTAAACGCATGGCGGCCATGCCGATGTAATGCATACTCGCAATACCCGCGCCCATCAGGGCACTTCCGGCGACCGCTTGGGACACACCCATTTTCTGCCGGCTCACCACATAGAGCGCAATCGCCGACGCGAGAATGGCCGCAAACAGTGACAACAGAACGGTTGGCCAATGGTAGGCCACGGGAATCGGCAGGATGAACGCCAGCATCCCAATGTAGTGCATGGACCAAATGCCAGTCCCCATCGCACCGGCGCCGCCCAGCAGCCAAACCGTGCGAGTCCAACCGCTCGCCGCAGTGACGCGACCTGCAAGATCCAGAGCCGCGTACGACGCAAACATGGCGATCAACACCGAAAGCGCCACGAGCGCGTAGTTGTACGAGCCAATCAAGTTCATGGCAGCCATGTGACTCGCTCAATCAGATCAACCGGTCTTGGGACACAGCCAATGGCTCGGTGGATATCTTCATTGGAGCAGGCGTAGCCCATACTTACTGCCTTACGGCAGCAAATTTAGCTCACCGCGGTGAACATTAACAAGCCCGAGTTCGGACTTGAATCCAATGGAGGGTCTAGGGCTCTTCCGGTAGCTCCCGAATGGTCGGCTACTCGGAAGTAGTCCGCTCCGTATTCGCCCGCTTCCTGTGCAACGTCCAGGTGCCTCGAGGTGGAACATTCCGGACAGAGACAGGGCGAGGGAAGATCATTGTCTTTTTTCTGCTGAACGATTGGAGTGCGTCACATCGGCGTCACAATCAAATTCCTAATTGTGCGGGTGGTTGAAAGGAAAAGTTGATGGCAGCCGGACCTGTAAGCCGAATTTTGTCCGCCTTGCGGCGGGACGGTCATTCCTCTGGGCCGCGCATTGCTGCGCAGCTCTAGCGACCTACCCGGAGGTTGTGACGCACCGAGCCGGCACGTGTTCCAGCCGAAGCCGGAACTCCCTCCCTATTTGGTCTTGCTCCGTGTGGGGTTTGCCCTGCCCGCTGCATTACTGCAGCGGCGGTGCGCTCTTACCGCACCTTTTCACCCTTACCCCGTCGTCGTTCTAAGCCGGACTTGAAACCCACGTGCTCCAGGCTCACAACGACGACGGGGCGGTATATTTTCTGTGGCACTTTCCGTCGACCGGACTTGAATCCGGCCTCCCGGACGTTATCCGGCACACTGCCCTGCGGAGTTCGGACTTTCCTCCCTCCTTGCGGAGAGCGACCGTCCGGTCCGGCTGCCAATCTCTTTTATTATATGCGATGGTTCTGCGGAGCACTCTTTTCGTGGCGGGCGAGTATTCTGACTGCGGAACACGCAAACAGGTGATTCAGCCCTTTTTCAAAATCGTCGAAGCGTTGACCGGCGCCGGTGCGGTCGCCGGAATCGGCTACTACCTGGTTTGCTTGTGGAGCGCAATCGCCTACGCGCAAGGCTGCAGAATTCTCGCTGTCCAGCGGGAGGAATCCGGAGAGCATGAACATCCTCCGGTCTCGATCCTCAAGCCGCTCAAAGGGGAGGATCCGGAAATTTACGAAAGCTTCCGAAGCCATTGCCTGCAAGACTATCCGCTATACGAGATTATATTCGGCGTGAGCGACGCGAATGATCCCGCGGTGCACGTGGTCGAGCGGGTACGCCAGGAATTTCCGCAGCGCGCCATTCAACTGCAGGTGTGTTCCGAAATTTTGGGAGCAAACACCAAAGTGAGTAATCTCGAGCAGATGGCAAGGGCGGCGCGCTACGAGCACCTGATTGTCAGCGATAGTGACATCCGCGTGGAACCCAACTACCTGCGCAAGGTGATGGCACCCCTCTCTGACCCAAAGGTGGGCATGGTCACGTGCCCTTACCGTGGCATCGCTGCTCCGACGCTGGGCTCCAAGCTTGAGTCCTTGGGGATCAGCACCGATTTCTGCGCTGGCGTTCTGGTCGCGCGCTTGATCGAGGGAGGAGTGCGCTTTGCCTTAGGATCAACCATGGCCTTTCGGCGGCGTGAGCTTGCGGCGATCGGAGGGTTCGAATCGTTCGTCGAATATCTGGCCGATGACTATGAGTTAGGCAAGCGGATCGCGGCCTCGGGATTGGAGGTTCGCTTGTCGGAGGTCGTGGTCGAAACGTTCTTGCCGGCTTACGATCTGCGGCAATTCTTCGAGCACCAACTGCGGTGGGCCCGTGGTGTGCGAGATGCCCGGCGTGGTGGGTATCTCGGCTTGCTCCTCACATTCGGCTGGATCTGGGCGGTGCTTGCGCTTCTCGCGTCCCGTGGCGCAGGTTGGGCATGGGGCTTGGCCGGAGTGGCAATCTTGCTCCGCCTGTTGGTCGCGTGGACGGTTGGTGTTCGCCTGCTCCGTGACCACCAAGTGATGCGCTTCATGCCCCTACTTCCGCTGCGCGATCTCGTGGCCGTCGCCGTCTGGGTAGCAAGTTTCGCAAGCAATACGGTCACATGGCGGGGCGACCGTTTCCATCTGAAGGACGGTAAACTCGCTCGGATCCATCCCTAAACTGGCCTGCACTTCAGCCTTGTCAGTCCTTGCGTAGCAAGGAATCTCGTTGTTTCACCGCCGCCGGGCAAGGCAGATTCCTAGCTTCGCTCGGAATGACAAGCGTTCAATCAAAGTGAGAAGTGTTGGTCAGTAAGTCTCGCCCACCGCGCTTTTCGCTTGCCGGTGCTCGGGCATGATGCGCCCACCTTTACGGAAAACGTAGGTCTCTCCGCGCCAGAAGAAACGGCGACTGGTGTAGCTTCCGACCCAGATGAGAAATCCAGCCAGATCCCGCAGAGGGTAAAGCCAGCAAAGCGCCGCAGAACGCGGGTCTTTCGCAATTCCCCAGCCCACCACCACAGACTGAATCATGCGATTCACGAACGCCACGGCCAGCAAGCTGATTCCCAGCCTCCAATGTCCCAGGCCCGCGGCGCTCACGAATCCGAGCACTCCAAATGGCATCGCGAAGGTCAGCCCTGTGCCCAGATGTCCGGCGGGCCGCGAATAACGGGTGCTCTTCATCCAGCGCAACTGGTCACCGAGCGTGCGCAGTGCAGAACGCGGCGTCAAGACGTTCTTCGCAATATGATGCGAAAGTGTCACTTTGTACCCCTTCGCCCAGATCCGGTTGCCGAGTTCGAAGTCATCGGAGTAATAGTCGGCCGTGACGGCAATGCCGCCGATGGCATCGATCGCATCGCGCCGTGTCGTCATTGCGGGACCCAGCGCAAAGCGCATGCCTTCGAGCATGTCCGCCACCATCACTCCGGAAGACATTTCGACCGACAATCCCAGCGCCTCCAAGGATGACCAGAAGTCCGAGGCCGGTACGCCCCGATACATGCAGGTCACCAGGCCAATCTTCTCGTTCAGAAGAGGAGGAATCGTGTTGCGCAGGAAGTCTGGTGCCACGCGCACATCGCTGTCGCTGATCACGAAATAGGATCGGTCTGTGGCCGCAATCATCTTTTCGAGCGAGAAAACCTTGGCATTCGGCCAGGTCGGCGGGCCCGAGAGGATGACCTGACTTTTAATCTCCGGATGCCGGGCCAGCACGCGTTCAGCAACCTGCAGTGCCGGGTTCTCGGAGTCTCGCGCGCCAAAAATAATTTCGTAATCCGGATAGTCCTGCAGGAAAAAGCTCTCCAGATTCTGCTCGAGTTCGGCCTCCATGTTGTGAATCGGCTTCAGAATGGCGACTGGTGGAAGAGAACTCACTGGCACACTCAGAGCTTCTGCCTGCGCGCGCTTGGCTTGCCGCCGATAACGAACCGCGGCCACCAGCGTCATGATCAGAAAAATTGTGGAACTCGCAATCCCGACGAAAGCAACCGCGAGGATGAGTTTCAGTACGGCGCCGCCCAACACTGGGGCACTCACCATCGTGACATTCATGGGAAGAAGAAAACTACAGCGGCTGACGTCGGTGCAAGGAGGTATGGGAGTCACGGCTGGCGATTGGTCAGAATGGATTTTCCTCCCACCCGAGCCAGCCTGAGAAATGGCTTTCCGGCTAGCTCTTTCGGTTCGTCCTGGTCCGTCCAGAGAAACACCTGCGCAGGTCCGCCCCACCACGCGGCAAAAGTCTCCGGCGTCTCGAACACCTGCGGCGCATCGGGAAACTTCGATCCATACCAGAGATTGCCGCTCGGTTCGTGCAGCACGTGCACGGGATAGCCGGTATAAAAATTTAAAGTCGAGGCCTGGTGATACTGGCCGTCCACAATGATTATGTCGCCTGGCCGGTAATGTTGCCGAATCGCGACCGCCAGCTTATAGGACGAGAGCACCGGCGAAAACGTCGTGAACGCAGAATGAATGCAGGCAAACAGGCCCACCATCATCAGCGCGAGTGCGATGTTCCCCTCGGCCGGACGATTCCGGCGCCGCAGCGCCCAGTTCAATGCGGTTCCCAGCAACAGCGCCAGGGATGCCCCCAGAAGAGGAGCACGAAAAGCGCCCAGCGCGTGCGGGGTCAGATCGAGCACGTGTCCGAGAGAGAGATCGTAGTCTTGAGGATTTTTCTTCAGCAAGTCCGCAAGATCGGCGCCACGGGATGGCAAGTGCGATACCGAAAGAAGGTACATTCCCGCCGCGAACGCAATCAAGCCAACGCTCAATAGTACGGTTGAGGAGATTCGTCCTGCTCTGCGGATCGAATCCGTTTCTGACGAGGCCGTCTCCCGACCTAGCCAGCCGCCTACCAGCAAGGCCATTCCGGGCAAGGCTGGGATCGTGTAGTACTCCTGCCGGGTGGAGAAACTGAAAAAACCGACGATCACCAGTGCCCAAAGAATGAAAAGCAGATCGGCTTTTTGAGGTCGAGTAAGATTTCCACGCAATTCGCGTATTCGCCGTGGAAGCTCGAACAACGCTTGTGGGAGAAATACCGTCCACGGAATCAACCAGACCAGAAGAAGCGCCCAGAAAATCCAGAGAGGCACGGTGTCATAACCGGCCGGTATCCGCTTATTCAAGAACCGATAAATATGTTCGTTCACAAAATAGAACCACAGAAAACCCCGCACCGTCCCTTGGCTGGGATTGCGGATGGCGGCCAAGATGTGCCAGGGAGCCGCGATCACGAAGAAAACCAGCGTGCTCGAGAACAGTCGCAATTTCAATAAGTGGCGAAGATTTCCCGTGAGAATCAGGTATAGCCCGATCGCGCCCGCCGGAAATACCAGACCGATCAGCCCCTTCGTCAGGACATTCAGAGCGCAAGTCGCCGCGAAACCCCAGCACGTGAGCCGCGAAGGTGTTTCCTCCTCGAGCGAGCGAAGAAAAAAGTAGTATCCGATAGTCAGCCACAAGCCAACCAGCACGTCGGGAATGAGGAATCGCGTAAAGATGTACGGCCCGATGGAAGTCCCCAGGACTACAGCCGCGTAGAGTCCCCCCAACTCACCGTACGCGTACCGGCCCAGCCCGTAGGTTGCTAACAACAGCGACAGCACGCCCAGCATGAGCGGCAAGCGCGTACTCCAGTCGCTGATCCCGAAAACACTGTAGCTGGCCGCCAGGCTCCAATACATCAGAGGAGCCTTCTCGAGGTAGCGGATGCCGTCGGTGTACATCGTCACCCAATCGTGACGTACGAGCATCTCCCGCGCAGCTTCGGCATGAATGGTGTCCACGTCATCGAGCAAAGCGGGCGTGAACATGCTTGCGAAATAAATCATGCCCCACAACAGGCTAATGATCAGGAGGGATTTCGAACTGGGGATGGGAGCGGATGCTAATCCTGAAACATCGCCGCGGGCGCCGGGTTTCTCATCCCGCAGGGTTAGGGACAGGTTCATGCGCGGTTCCGCAAACCCTGTGATTATACGGGGCAGTGAAACAGCCGATCAACCAACTCGCATCAGTCGCCGGAAACGCCCGCCGCCACCGATGCCTTGCCAAGCACCTCTCGAACCTTGCCGCCCAGCGACTTCAACGTAAAAGGCTTCTGCAGAAAATTCGTCTGCACGTCCAGAATGTTATGGCGTAGAACGACTTTCTCGGAATATCCGGAAATGAAAAGGACCTTCATCTTGGGATACTTCTCAGCAAGAAGTTCGGCGAGTTGACCGCCACTCATTCCGGGCATCACCACGTCCGTGACCATCAGATCAATTCGTCCCTCGTGCCGGGCCGCCGCTTCTACAGCCTGCAGTCCGTCTTTCGCCTCAATTACGTTATATCCGCATCGCTTCATAAACTCGCAAGCCGGCTGCCGGACTGCGGTTTCGTCTTCGACCAGAAGCACAGTTTCCGATCCACGCAGGTCGACAGTCGTGTGCGTGCTGTCGCCGTCGCTCGTCTTCCGGGCACGATGTTCGACACGGGGGAAATATATCCGGAACGTCGTCCCCAGACCTGGTTCGCTATAGACCCAGATAAACCCGCCGCTTTGCTTGACGATCCCATACACGGTCGCCAGCCCGAGACCGGTCCCCTTGCCTTTTTCCTTAGTGGTGTAGAACGGCTCAAAGATGTGTGGCAGATGTTCGGCGTCGATGCCTTGCCCCGAGTCGCTCACTTCGAGCAGCACATATTGTCCGGGAGGAACCACGATTCGGGTCTGAACGTAAGCATCATCCAGTTCCACATTGTGGGTCGCGATCGTCAGCTTGCCACCGGCCGGCATGGCATCGCGCGCGTTGGCGGCGAGGTTCATGACGATCTGCTCGAGTTGGACAGGATCGAGCTTCACTTTACCTAAATCGGCCTCCGGCGCAATCGTCAGCTCGACATCCTCGCCAATCAATCTGGGCAGCATCCTCGAAATATCGCGCAGAACCGTATTCAGATTGAGGATTTGCAGAGTCTGTGTCTGCTTTCTCCCGAAAGCAAGCAATTGCCGGGTCAGATCGGCGGCGCGTCGCGATGCGCTCAGGATCTCCTGAACATTACGGTGCAGGTGGTGCTCGGGCCCGATGGAATCCTGCATGAGTTCCGCGTAGCTGCTGATCACAAGCAGCAGATTATTAAAATCGTGCGCTACCCCGCCCGCGAGCAATCCGATCGCATCCATCTTCTGTGCCTGGAAAAGGGCCGCCTCCAGCCGTCGACGCTCGCTGATGTCGCGATCATTCGAGATAAAGTGCGTTACACGTCCCGCTGCATTCCTGACCGGGGTAATGGTTTTCTCGACCACGAACGATTCCCCGGTTTTCTTCCGGTTCACCAGCACACCACGATAGACTTCGCCCGATCCAATTTTCTCCCACAACTCGCGATAAAGTTCCGGGCTCTGTTCGCCCGATTTCAGAATTCGCGGCGTCTGTCCGATTACTTCTACCCGCGCGTACCCCGTGATCTTCTCAAATGCAGGATTCACGTACTCGATGACTCCCGAGCTGTCGGTGATCAACACCATATCTGCCGACTGCTCGATCGCGCTGTACAAGGTCCCGAACGTGTCTTCCACTTCCCGCCGCTGCTGCTCGGCTCGCCCCAGGGCGACCGCACCCCGAATGGTTCGAATCAGAACTGACTCAGCCGCGTGCGACGCAGCGTCTCCATGCGATTCCACGCCAGGGCCGTGCGCGAGGGTTCCCGGGAGGAACAGCAGAGGCATTCTCTTGCCTTGCAGCTGTAATTCCTGAATCATCCGCGCGGTTTGCGTCTCCGGCTCATCTTGCGCAAACAACACCAGGTCGTACACTCGTTCGGCTAGCTTGACCTGTGCGTTTTCGAAATCATCGGCCTGGTCCACACTGGTTTGCGTCAGGTCACTCTGGGTATGCACAAACTGTTCGAGGACTCCGGCTTGCTTTCCCTTCCCGACCACCAGAAGCTGCAGCGGCCGCGGACCGCCCGGGCTCGCTTTACTCTTCGTCATCATCTCCGCCTCTCGGTGCTTGTTACATCGGAAGCCAGAGCCTCGCGTCCTGCCCGCACGGCGGCAGTTACGAAAATAACTTCGCCGTGTTTCCCGGATTGAAAAGTGTTCCAGCGCGGGGAGACTTGTTCAGCTGTGCGCGAGACTACCGAGCATCCGCGATGCTGCACGAAGGTATGCGACCAAGAGTCAGGCCTTGTGCGCCCGATTCTCCTGCGAGGCTTACCCAGCTGGTGCTGAATGTTGCCTTGAGCTCGAGAATCTTACGGAGAAGTGAAATACCCCGCTCGCGATCGCAGACGAACGTTGTCGGTCTGGGTGGGGATCATGTGAACACGGCGAAACACTTGCTTCCCGGAATCTTGCGGCACGGGATAATACAGCAGATAGGAACTGCGCAGCTCTTCATTGATCGCCGATAAAGCATCGCTGAGTTGGCGCGCGTTCTTTACGACGTAATCGCGGCCGCCGGTCGCCAGGGCGAGATCACGAAGCACGGCGTCCCCACGTGCGCTTTTTTTTGGATCGTGGGCCGCTACCGTATAAATCGCGACGCCGCGCCGTTCGGCCCTGGCAATCGCATCCGCAAGTCCACGCACGCTCAAATCATCTTCACCATCTGAAAACAGAATCATGGCCGAGCGATGCGGCTCTCGTTCGTCGCTGAATACCGGTTCATCGCAAGCATGGTACACGGTATCGTAGAGGGCGGTGAGCCCGCCCGTGGCAGGGTGCGCGAGAATCTCGCCCAACTGAACCGGATCGCTGACAGTCCGCTCCAACTCGATCTTGCTGTTGAAGGCGAGAACAAGCAGCTGATCGTTCGCCCGCATGACCTGCTGCAGCGATCGAACCAGCGCACTCCCGACGGAAGCCCAAGACTTCACCGTCGAATCGCTCAGATCCAGGACCACGCCGATCCTTAAAGGCAGATCGGCCGCGGAGCGAAGTTCAAAACGTGGGATGGGCCGCCCATCTTCCAGAACCATAATGTCGGTCGGTGAGAGATGCAGCCGGGGACGGCCGTTTGGATCGGTTGCGACCAACGTGAATTGCACCTCGCTGACACGCTTGCGAACCAGGAAAGTCGATTCCGCGGCAAAGCTGGCCAGAGATCCCGAGATCAGGAGCAGCAGACAAACGATGTGCTTCATCCCTAGGTAATCGGCACGGGATACTGAAGCCCTTCGTGCGCACACAAACTCTGGTAATGAAATGCCGGGGGCCCACGCCGCAGATGTGGGATTTTCCCCTATATGCAGGGCCCGCAAGCCCGCGCCAAAAAACCCGCGGACTGGGGCGTATGCCGCGCCGGCAAGCGTGCCCAGACGGACTCCGGCCCGCAACACTGCGCAATTGCCTGACAACAAAGGAGAATCCCCGCCCCCAGATTGGGCCCATTTTGGCACAGAAGGTGCTTTTCGGAAAGGGGCTGCTGCTCTACGTCTGGCAGCCGAACGGTCATGACCTCTCAATCCAGGGATTCCGGTCCCGCCCGGTGGCAACCGAAACTGGTTTACGGAATGGCTTCCGTCTGCCTGCTATTGGGCCTGTCGGTTGGGTACCTGTTACGAGGATCGGAATCGCCCGCTGCGTCTGTGAGAACGGTCGACGCCCCGGCCCAGAGCGAAACTGGGCATATGCCAACCCTGGAGCAAATGAAGGCAATGGCCGATAAAAAGGCCGAACCTCTCCTTGAGCAACTCAAGAAAGATCCCAAGAACAAGGATCTCCTGCTCCGGGTCGGCTACTTTTACAAGTCAGCTCATCAATTCAAAGATGCGGCACGTTACCTCGAACAAGGGCTGCTGCTCGATCCGCAGAATGTAGCCGTCCGCACCGAGAGAGCCTCGTGCCTGTACTACGACGGAGACATCGACGGCGCTCTCGCTGAATTGCAGCAATCTCTGAAGATCAGCCCCACTGACGCGAATTCGCTTTTCAACCTGGGCATGATCCGCCTGAATGGAAAGCAGGATTCGGCAGGAGCCATTGCTGCCTGGCAGGAACTGCTGAAAACCCATCCGAGCCCCGATAAGAAAGCAATCGTTGAGCAGCTGATCGCCGAAGCCCGGCAGCAAAAGAATTCTGCAATATCTTCCGGAATCCCCGGAGCACCGAAGGAGTAGACATGTCGAAGATCGAGAACACATCCGCCGCCACTCAATGGACCAGCGTCCAAGCCTACGCGCTTTCCGTAATCTGCCTCTTGGTCGGGCTGGCGGGTGGATGGTTTATTCGCGGATCACAAGGTTCCTCCGCACTCCCAGCGGCCACGGCTTCCCAGGCGCCGAACGACACGGGCGCCCAGCCATCGCCTGAGCAGATGAAGCGCATGGCCGAAAAACAGGCCGAGCCTCTGCTCACGCAGCTGAAGACGGACCCGGAGAATCCCGATCTGTTAGCCAAGATCGGAAATATTTTCTACGACACCCAGCAGTTTCCAATCGCGATCGAATACTACCAGCGCTCTCTGAAGGCGAAGCCTAGCGATACCTCTGTGCGCACCGATATGGCGACTGCTTACTGGTACGCGGGAAATCCTGACACAGCGATTTCCGAATTCAATCGTGTCCTTGCCGACGAACCCAACAAGCCGAACACGCTGTTCAATTTGGGCGTAGTCCAATGGCAAGGCAAAATGGATGTTAAGGGTGCTCTGGCAACCTGGCAGAAATTGCTGGACACGAATCCCAACTACGAAGGCAAAGACAAAATTGTCGAGCTGATGGCGCAGGTAAAAAAGCATGCCGGCATCAAGCCCGGCACACCGGCAAAAGCGATGGCGGAGTAAGGGCAGTCGCCAGTCGTTCAGTCGTCAGTCTTCAGCAAGAGCGCTAGCAGCTTGAGCGACGCTTGGCGACTCACGACTCGACTAGGTTTTGCCGGCAACCAAAGAGCACGAGGAATTAGCCTTTGCTGGCGACTGACGACTGAAGACTGGCGACTTGATTCTCCGCAAGACTGACGACTAATTTACGCAGAACCCACGCAAGCATCCCTAAACCCGCGGCCCACACCGCAAATGCGATCTGCACCACCCAGTGCGGAGCCTCGCCCACTCTGCGCAAAACAAACGGAAGAAAGTTCCACGTCGTGATATGGACGTAGTCCCACGGATCTGTAGTCATGTCGTCGTTGGTTAGGCCCCATGCATCCATTTTTCCGAGAGCAAACGCAACGATGTTTTTGAAGCGCAGCCAAACAACGAACGTCGGATGTCCGAGCGTGGTCATCTGGTAAAGCTCCAGTGACAGCCAGAATGCGACCGAGGCCAGTTGCACCGCGGCGCTGACAGCAATCAGCCCCAGGCCCATCCTCCACAGCATGCCCCCAAGTTGCTCGCGATGGCGCAACAGCAATGGAACGGAGATGAAGGCGACGAATTGTGCCGCGCTCGCCACATAGCGGTCCCCCCACGCGGAATCGCCGCTCCACACCGTGTAGGGCGCATAGAAGCTGACGTAATTGAGCAGCAAGAAAAAGCCAGTGGCCAGGAATGCCTTTATTTCCGGAGCGAATCGCTTCCACCCGACCACGACGATGAGGACTGTCAAAATCAGCAGCGGGTCGAACAAGAAGATGGATTTCTCAGGAGCAAACAACGCCCCCAGAAAACCTACGTGAAATGGTGTCTCGAAAGGATACCTCGACGGCAGCGAAGGATTGAGCATCCGCTGTTGCTCCCTAAACACCGTCACATAGGTGTTCAGGAACGAACCGAAGCGATAGTACTGGTAGACGCGGTCTATCAGCAGAAACATCGCGCAGATCGGGAGCGCGACCGCCGCATATGTCCGCAGCCGCGTCCAAATAGCCTTTCTTCCCTCGCGACGAAACACCAGCACCAGCAGCAAAAACATGGCCCCGGCGAACACATCCATCGCAACCGTGAGACGCGTCAGCAGGTTCAATCCGAATGCCGCCGACCCGATTACCAGCGCTCGCCGCGCACCCTTCAGCAGCCATTCGTACTGATAGGTGAACCCCGCCAAGGTCAAAAGCAGGATGTAGTTGTTCTCCATCATGTTCTGCGTGTAGTGCAGGTGCGTGGTGCACAACAGCAACGCGAGAACCCCGGCCACTGCCTCCTGCATGGTGAATTTCAGGAGAGTCAGAAAGCGAAAGCACACCAGCGCGGTAAGCACATTGAGGAGAATGTTGGTCGAATAGCTAACCACGATGTTCCGCACGCTCGGATCATTGCCGTTGTACTCAGTGAAGATCGGGAGTTTCTCGAGAGCCGTTCCGACCATGTCCGCCGGCAGCATCAGCAACGACTGCCCGATCCCGTACCAGGCATAGATCTTTCCCCCGCGTCCGCGAAGGCCGAATTCCGGATAATCACTGGGCACCACCTGCGGCGCCGACGTCCAGAAAGAATGCGTGGTCTGCAGCCGCCGCGCCGTGTCGGCGGAATCGACGTCCCCCGACTGCACCACGAACGCGACCAGGCCGGCCGCCAGCCCCAGCAGGAATAAGGGATTCCGCATCTGTCGGCGAAGTTTTTCGAACATTGTTCGTGATACTAACTGACTCCCTCAGGGCGCTCAAAACTGTACATTGTCCGCCCAGCTTCTCCCGACTTCTGTGGAGCTTCCGCGGGGACGGGCTTTTTCCTCGTGTGATTTCGATCACATGCGTTTGTGACATGGACTGCTGCTCCCCCTTGCTCTCCTCTTTAACTTAGAGGGAAGTGGGAAGGTGCATCTGTTCCCCTTGCGCGGACATCCATCGCAACGAACTTTTGAAATTCCAAATCTTCCGGAGGGAACCAATCACCGATGAGTGCGGCTCAGGAATTGCGGACTCTCTTCCGGCTACGCATCCTTCAGCTTGCCACTCTGGGTTCGCTTTTCGCGTTTGTGCTGTGGCGCAGCCTCGCGCTGAAGCTTACGGTCAGCGATCTGGATAACTGGTGGCATTTGAAGGTGGGTGACTGGATTCTCCAGAGTCATTCCTTCCCCCATACCGGCATATTTTCCGCGACCGCCGCGAACCGCCCCTGGGCCGCCTACAGCTGGGGCTACGAGATTCTGCTGTCCCTGTCCTACAAATGGCAAGACATCCTGGGCATGAGCATCTTCGGGACAGTCCTTACCCTCCTGGTCGCGGCCAGCGTCTATCGAATGACGCGCCGCCTTTCCGGGCGTTTTTGGATGGCCTGCCTGATTGCCACGGCGACGTGCTCCGTCTTCCTGTTCACCGTCTGTCCGCGGCCTGTCTACTTCAGCATGATGCTCTTTACGGCGGAACTCACCCTGATCCTGGAAGCAAATCACAGCGGCCGAATGCAAACGCTATATTGGCTGCCCCTGATCTTCTTTTTCTGGGCAAACCTGCACATCCAGTTCGTTTACGGATTAGCCGTCATTGGATTGCTGGCCGGCGTGAACCTGGCCCAAAGACTGACTGCGAAGGCAGGCTGGGAACCGGAATATCTATCCGCGCCCACTCTTCCTCTCGGCCCATTGTTTGCGATTGCCGCTAGCTGCGTTCTCGCGGCCTGCATCAGCCCGTACTCGTACCATCTCTATGAAATCGTCTACGGCTATGCCAGCGCCAGGATTCCATACAAGATGATTCGCGAATTGCAGCCCATCGCATTTCAGTCTCCCAGTCAGTACCTGCAGCTCCTTCTCACGGGAGTAACGTTTTTTGCGGTCGGTCGGAAAAAACATATTGACCCGTTCAAGTTCGCTCTTCTGATACTCGCGACCGTGATTGGCTATCGAATGATGCGCGATGCTTGGTTTATCTGCATCGTTGCAGCGGCCTGCTTGGCAGATTTCCCTGTGAAAGAGGAAGACACACAGTCTGCCGAAACTTGGCATGAATGGTCCGCCCTCGCCGTCGTTCTTGTCGTGGCGGGATTGCTGTTCGCTCGCGATACGAGCTTTCATCGTGCGGGTCTCGATGCCCAGATCAGCCGCCTGTTTCCCGTCAACGCGGTCAACTACCTGCGCCAGCATCCCGAGCCAGGTCCGCTGTATAACGCTTTCGACTGGGGTGGCTTTCTGATCTGGTACGCGCCCGACTACCCCGTGGCCATTGATGGCCGCACCGATTTGTATGGCGATGATCTGGATGCACGTTTCCTCGAGATCGGCAGCGGCGAAGATTCCTATCTGACCGATCCTTATCTGAATGGAGCTGGGATCATACTTTTGCAGCGCGAAATGCCCTTGACCGCGCTCTTATACCGTGATCGACGGTTTCTGAAGATCTATGAGGATAAGCTCGCGGTCATGTTCATCAGACAGGAATCTGGCGCTCCTGAGCAGCAAAGTGGAGCGGCGGCATTCCCTCTTCCTGGTTCGTTCAATCACCCCTCCCCGTAGGACCACGGCTCACATCGCCTCTGCAGAGTCCAGAGGCGGTTGAGCGAGTGGCGTCCTCCGGCACTTTTTCAGCAAACTCTTCACCCGGCTGCATAGCGCGTTCTCATTCTGTCGTCTCGCCCTCTGCGGCTCAGCCGTCTTGATTGTCCTCTGGGCTCTTTCATCTCCTGCGCTTTTTATTTCGGACAGCCTGCGAACAAAAAGGCCGACCTTCTCGGCCGGCCCTCTTGGTGTTGACACCACGCCCAAAGCTTATCTGCTCACTTCTTCACCATCGTGCCCGCTCCGACAAGCGTAACGGTCCCATTCGGATTATGCGCGGCATTGTGACAGGTCAGCGTGCAGGTGTTCGGTCCCTGGTTGTAGGAGATCGGGACTCCTGCATTCGGAGCCACGATGTTCGCGTCGAAGCTGATGAGTCTCTGGCCTGTCGGATTCGCGCTGCTGTTCCCAACTCCGTGCCCGGTGTGGCAGGTCGAGCAACTGAACCCCGCGTTGATGTGCTGGGCATGCTTCGCAAAACTCGCATTTTGCAGCACATTGGAAAGATTGTGGCACTTCGCGCACATCGCATAAGGACCATTCACGCTGAGATCAGGATTCGGAAACAAGTTGGTGATCGGCTGCCCGGGCGACATCGCCTGGCTCAATTCATAACGCCGCTCCAGAATGTGTCCCCACTTCGATCCGTGCGGCCCCGTCGGTCCCGTGCCTCCGAATTCGCGATTGTCGTCGCTGTTGTGACAGTCGGTGCAATAGATCTGGGTGCCCATCGCCCGACCCTGGGTGACGCCGTCCAGGTTCATCATATTGGGAAGCAAACTGGGCTGCGATAACGGGCTTGTCCGCGGATGAAATACCGGGTGGCTGGAACCCGCAGTCGAGCCGAATTGTGGAATCAGATTCTGTGGCTCGGAAACGGAAGCCATCCGCATTGGCTCATAGCCGTATTTCGCGGCTCTTGCGAAACTCTTCGCGTTGGCTCCGTGGCAGCGCAGGCACGTCTGAAACTGGTACTGCGCCGGCCGGACGACTGTCACGCCGTCTTTCTCGCTGACGCCCCACACTTCCTTCTGGGACGACCGCAGGAGCGGCGCGGTTACCGCAGCGGTTGCTCCCGCCGTAACCGCATGCGGCTCGTGGCAATCCGTACATCCGGTCTGCCCGGCCGCATTGGGAATGGCAGTGACCGCATTCCGGTTGTGCGCCGAAGCTTGCACTCTCGGTTGGGTCGACCCGGTCGATACCGGATGCCCCACCTTGGCGTACTCGGATGCGACATTCAGACTGGACATCGCCTTTACGGGACCGACCAGGCCCGGAGGCATGGCAATACTACGCGTGAAGGGATTCGCACTCGCCACGGTCACGGCTCCGCTCATTCCGCCGGCATGGCAGTTCAGGCACACCTGGTCGCCTGCCCCGCGCAGCAGCCAACTCGCCCCTGCGCCATTGTGATCCGTATGGCAGGAAAAGCATGCGTTCGCACTCAGGGTTGTGTACGGCAGGTTCTGCACGGTCGCCCCGTTAGTCGCATGGATACTTGTGGTCCATCCCGCCAGCGGATTGGTCTGATTCTGCACCACTCGATTCGGATCGTGACACGCCAGGCACATCGCTCCGTTCACGCTGTTCTTGACAAGGAAATTCTTGGCGGTGGGATCCTTCGCCTCCACGTGCGGGTTGTGGCAGGAGGTGCATTCGATGTTGCCATTCACCAGCTTGATCGCGCCGGTAGAATCCGCGGTCTGGCCATTGGTGGCTAGAGTTGCCACCAGGCTGGGGCCGTCCTTGAGAGGAGTAAGCACACTAATGGGATGCGAGGATTGCAGATTATCTTTGAATACATCACTGGGATACATCTTGCCCATCGTCACAACCTGGCCAGAAACCAGCGTCTGCCCGACCGCCACGGTGCCGTCATGACAACTGAGACACAAGTTGCTGTCAGCCCCAAGCACTGGCTGCTCTCCCACCTGGCTGTAGGTCGTGCTGGTATACAGGTTGTAAACTTGCCGGGTGAGCGTCTGATTCCACAGCGCCTTGCCGGTAGCAAGGCCGGAATGGGGAGCGTGGCAGTAACTGCACGAGCCCGGACGAGCGCCCGTGATCGGCGACGCGCTGCCGGGAGAGAGATCGTGCATGCCGATCACATCCCCTGTAATCTGCGCGAATAACGTTCCGCTGGCCAACACGACGCAGGCGAACAGGAGTTTTAATTTCACTGGCTTCCTCCCGCGCGAGACCACTTGCCCGCACCGTAGTAATGAAAAATCTGGATTCTCCGGTTAAACGAATCGACCACGAAAATCCGGTCCTGCGAATCGATCGAGAGCCCGACCGGCAACTGGAACTCTCCCGCTTCCGTGCCCTTGCTTCCGAAGTAATAGAGCAGATCGCCCTGGCGATTGAAAACCTGCACCATGCCCCACAGTCCATCCACGACATACAGGTCGCCTTCGGAATCGACTCCGACGCCTTTTGGCCGGAACATCGTGCCGCTGCTGTCGCCAATCCCACCAATCGCAAACCGGAACTGTCCGGAACGGTCGAGCACCTGCACGCGAAAGTTCATGGCGTCGACCACGATCAGATTGTCGCCATCCAGGCGCAGTTCCGTCGGATAGTTGAATTCGCCTTCTCCCCGCCCCTTCTTCCCGAACAGCTGCAGGACCGATCCCTCCATGTCGAGCATGAAAATCTTGTCCCGCAGAGTGTCGGTGACGTAGATCCGCTTCGCCTTTGAGTCCACTGCGATCCCGGTGGGCCGCTTGAAGTAGCCTTCGCCGCCTTTCAAGCTGCCAATGACGCGCTGGTACTTGCCGTTGGCGTCGAATACGAAAACCTTGCCGGCTTCCGAATCGGTGACATAAATGTTGTCACCCGCATCCACGGCAACACACTGCGGAGCCAGCATGGGATTTTTTGTGTCGTCCGCGCGCGAGAGGAATTTGTACTTCTTGTTCGCAAAGTCAAAAACGTGAATGCCGATCGCGCCGGGGTCACTCACAATCACGCGTCCGCGCGAATCGGTGACCACGCTATAAGGACGGACCAGGCTGTGAAAGTCCGGCTCGCCTGCGACCACATCGACCAGCCGTGACCAGAAACCGCGCTTGGGCTTGACTTCGTTTTCTGAACTGAAGCTGCGTTCGTAGGTCAGCTTGCGGCCGCCTTCGAGTTGCAGGTCGGGCGGAGCCTCGGTTCTGGCAGCCGGTTTGGTGGGCTTGAACGCCGCTGCCAGCGCCACCATCAGGATCAAGGTCGCAATCTGAAGACTCTTACGCAATACAAACTCCATCCTCAAAAGAAATTGAATGAGCGCGAGAAGCCCACGAAAAACGAATTCACGTTGGCGGCGGGCAGTCCCGAGGCGCTGAATCCTTGGATAACACGGCTATACTGCGTCGTAAACATGATCTTCCGGACCCTGTAATTCAGAATTGCATTCACCTGCTCGGTATCGTTCCATGAGGGAATTCCACCGGTCTGGGTATTGCCGTGGCTCTTCGAGAAGCTCCCACCCATGGAGAAATTGCGGACGGGGGTACCACTCAGTGAATAACTTTGACTCGTTCCCCCGTAGAAAATCAGCCATGCCGGCGGCAGAATCTCCGGCGGTGGTTGTAACCCCGACCCACTCAAAAGCCCGTACCCGTCGGATTTCGCGTAACTGGCGCTCGCCGTGAGGTTGCGCAGCCCGAAACTGGTGGAATAGCTTTGGCTGTTGTTGCCGGTGTGGGGCTGATTGTTTAACAGGCTCCTCGAACCGGCCGCACTCGCAGTCCAAGCGAACTTTCCATTAAAGAACCGGCGGCGCACGTTGCCCGAGTATGTGTAGAAGGAGTTCTGGTACGTAATCAGGTAAGTCTGAACATTCTGGGCATAGCTGAAATCCACACTAAACAGCCAGAGCTGCACCGGACGATTGAAGGCGACATTCGTGCCGAAGCTCAGCGAGTTTCCCTTCGTGTAATCGGTATTATTATCGGCAACATTCCCGGAAACACTCAAGAAACCTCCGAGCGCTCCGGTGGTATAAGTGGCCCCACCTCCAAACGTATTCGCGCCATAGCTGGTTCCGAGATAGGTTTGCTGCCTTCGCTGGACGTCGCCTTCCAGCTGCAGATTCGAGGTGATGCCGTAAGTGGCCAGACCCATCATGTAAAGAGAATTCGACGACATGCTCGACTGATAAATGCCGGGCCCAGTCGCGGTTTGTGTTGCGCCTGGCAGCAGGCTTTGAAACAGGCTGCCAGTCAGGCTATCCGTGTAACCCATGTTCGCCGACAGGTTCAGCCTGGGTTTGGGAGTTATCCCAACATTGGCATTCACAGTGTCTACAATGCCGTTGTAGCTCGAACCGAAGTAGTCGGTATTGATATCGGAGCGGGTGAACGACGCTCCAAACGAGCCCTGCATTGGGAGCCGATGGGATGCGCTAAAGAGGAATGAATTGTTATCGGAGTGAACGGCCTGTACGGACTGGTCTCCCGTAACCAACGGGATTTCTGAATGCGATCTGCCAAGCATGTAGCCGGCTGTCAGATCGAAACCAGCGGCCCGGTAGTTGGATCGCAACGAAAGATTGCGAAACCCATTACTGCCGTGCTGCTGCGCGCCGATAACAGAATAGTCGCTGCTGCCGTCATTAAAGGACACCATCAGGCTCGGCAGGTCGGGAAGCAATTCGCTCCACGTAATATTGAAGCCTTGGCTGTTTCCTTCGGTCGTGTAGTTGGGCAACCCCGGCAAGTTGAACGTGCCTTGGCTGTTCCATGCCCGGTTATACGAGACCGAGCCAGGAAAATGGCTGCCGCCAAAGATGCTCGTCGAAAAATCGAAACCACCGCCGTTGAAGAGGGAACGGAACTCGGAATTCTGCCGGGACTGACCGAAGTAGGGGGACAAGTTGAAAGACAGAAAATTAGGATCGTAATAAGAGCCCGATAAAGTCCCGTTCCCACCCAAGTCCAGTCCGTGACTGGAAGTGATCTGGTTGCCGTAAACGTCGTTGTACCCGGCAGTCATGATGCCGTTCAGGTTCATTTTCAGGTTGTCGCCCACCTGAACTTGTGCCACTGCTGGCAAGGCCAGCAGAAGCGGCAAGCACCACAGCGCCCGGTATAAGGATCGAAATTGTCTCGCCATCATTTACCAGCTTCTGGCTGCTTTCACAGCACTTCGATCTTTGCTTTCTGTTTCAGTTTCTTATCCAGGTCAGCGCGAACCTGGTTGGTTTTCTTTTCCTGCAGCTGCTTTTGCAACCTATCTTTCACGTCTGCGAATTTGAGTTTTCCCGCGGGCACATACTTGTTCAGGCGCACGATGGTGAACGCGTTCTCCACCTGGATCACTTTCGTGACCTCGCCGGCCTGCATCGATTGCAGAGCCTGCAATACCGGGGGAGCGATCTGGCTACGATCCACCGCCTTGTGATCACCCATCATCACGCGGTAGTCGTCTTCGGAAACCTTCTCCGCGAGCACGCCAAACTCTTCATAACTCTTCGCCGCTTTTGCTTTAGGCAGAGTCTCTTCGGCCCGCTTGCGGGCTTCCTGCACCTGCGCAGGCGTCGCTTTCTGGGGTGGCAAAAACGAAATAGTCTGGATTGCAAACGATTCCGGATACTGAAAATTGCCGGGATTCTTTTCGTAGAACGCCTTCGTATCCGCGACGGAGACCACTGACTTGCTATCCACTTCCGTCTTCAGCAACTGCTCAATCAACAGCGAGCGGCGGATCTTTTCCCGCATAGTCTGCTGCGACCCCTTGAACTCGACTTCCAGGAAATTCTTGTACTCCTCCGCGTTCGGAAACTGCTTGCGGAAGTCGGCCTCCGCGCGGCTCATCCGCGCAGGCGGAATCGTCATCTTGCGGCGTTGCGCCTCCTGGTACACCAGTTCTTCAAAGATGATCATCTGCAGAGCGCCTTTGCGAATGCCCGGTTCCAGTTCTTTGGGAACGTTCCCACCGTGCTGCCGAGCGTAGGGGAAGATGGCGAAGATCTCACGCTGCAGGTCACGATCCGTAAGCACCGCACCGTTCACACGCACAACTGGCTGAGCCGCGGTCTGGGCGGTAGCCGGCGTTGCGCTTACCCCCGTGGGGGCATGCGAAGCCACCTGTCCTGCTACCGAGAAGCTCATCAGAAGCACTGCGCCGATCAGGCTCGCGGATTTCATGATTCGTTGTTCCTTCCCGCTCTTGAAAATCAGGGGAGAGAATTGCTTCTCTCTCTCCCCTGGGTAGTGAAGCAATTAGAACGTCGTTCCAGCCGTGCTGCCGTTCATTTCGTTCGAATCGCCACCATGGCACTGGCGGCAGAACTGCGCGGTTTGGTTCGAGTTCGCATTCCCGCTGGCCGGGTTGTACGGTCCACGGACAAAGAACATCGTCAGATAAGTTCCCGACGGCAAGCCGGAGTTTCCCTTGGCCGACTGCAGACCCTGGGTCACAACCGAGATGTTCTGGACGTGCTGGTGGTGGCAGGTCGTGCAAGTCACCACGGGAACGCCCGCGTTGTTGCCCAGCCGCACAAAGAACCCATAGTTGTTGTAGAACTGAGCCGAGTTGGTGCCCGTCATAAGGACGGAGCCATTGCTAATCGTGCAATCCCACTCGCCAGGGCAGCTGATCGTGGCATTCAGTCCCACCGGGTGGTCGTTCAGGTAGTTGTTCGCGGTGGTGCCGTCATTCCCGAGCAGAGTCGGGATGCTGTTGTATTTGCCATAGCTGCTGGGCAGAGACTCGAACACGGCGTTCTTCATCATGGCGCCCTTTGCGAGGTTGCCATCATGGCAGCTCAGGCACTCCGTGATGTTGCGGTCCGGGCCAGTCGAGTCGAGGCCTGGCAACACTTCTGTGAACGCGCCGCCGTCGCCCGTCTTAATGGTCTGACCGACGAGCGAACCGAGATCCTGCCCCCATAGGGCATGGATACCGGCGTTCGCGTATGCTGTCTTGGCGGCGCCGTTGCCGTATGCGCCGCTGTGCGGAGCATGGCAAGCGGTGCAACCACGGCCGTAATTCAGGTGTGCACCAAGACTGTCTGTGGAAACCGTGCCAATCTGCGCCATCGCAAAACCTGCTACTGCGAAGATTGCTAATAGAACAAAGAGCGCTTTCTTCATATAGATAAGACCTCCTGATGTGTTCGAACACTTCCTATCTGTTGCCTTGCTGCTTTCTACAATTGCTGCTACCTCCGGGTAAGAGCGCTGCCGGCAGCGTCCCGTCCCGTTCTGGCGCCCAAACAGAGGGCGCCAAAAACGTTGCTTTACTGCGCCTGCGGCACCGGCGGACTCAGCCGCGACGTGTCTTTCGGGTTCCCTTGATCCTGACCTTTGTTCTTCTGCGCGTCCTGCTGTTTCCCGACGCCTGCCTTCTCGCGGTCGGCTTTCATCGTGGCTGATTCAGCATCCGTGATGTAACGGAATTGCTGGACCCGTCCCCAGGGATACTGCTCAGAGACGAACACGCGATTGTTTTTGTCGATTGCGATTCCCATCGGGTCATTGAACCGGCCCAGGCTGCGACCTGGCCCGCCCACATAGGCGAGCAGTTCGCCATCGCGATTGAAAATCTCGACCAGCGCAAGATTGCTGTCCACCACCCAGATGTGCCCGTCGCTGTCCACCGCGATCCCTTTCGGACGCTCGAAGCAGCCAATGGCGTCGCAGTGCTGTCCGAACTGGCTCACGAAGTTCCCTTCGGCGTCGAAAATCTCGACCCGGAAGTTCAGCGAATCGGTCACGTACACGTTGCCGTCTTTGTCGAGTGCGATGTTGGTGGGGAGGGAAAACTCTCCCGGACCCGTCAGGGTATGGTTTTTGCCCGGCTTGCCGATCTTGCGTAGCTGCTTCAGGCTATCGGCGTCGTACACGAATACGACGTCCTGCTTGGTATCCACCACGTAAAGCAGACGCCGCTCGGAATCGATTGCCAGGCCCAGTGGATCCACCAGACCTTCGTTGATCTGTCCCGCAATTTTGTGATTGGGATCGAACACGAGAACCTTGGCCAGCTTCCCATCCGAGATGAACACACGGTCGTCGTCGTCCACGGCAATGGCGTTGATCATGGCAAAGTGCGCTTCGAGGCCGTTGCGGATCAATTCCGTATCCCTGGTCTCGGTATTGAACACGAACACCGCTCCAACTTTCTGATCGGCCACATACAGCCGGTTCTTCGAATCGACTGCCATCCCGTAGGGTCCGAGCATCTGGTAGGGGAACTTTTTGCTGCTGATTTTTTCGTCCTGGGTTTGTCCGCCAGCCAGACGATCCATCCAGCTCTGCTTCGGCTTCTTGTCTTCTGTCGTGTTCTCGAACTTCATTCCCGCGAAATAATTCGTGTAACGAATGCGCGGAAGATTCGGCGGTTCCGGCCACACCAGCTTGGTGGTGTCGACTTGGACCTTCAGCTCTTCTTTTGTCGTCTTGGCCGGAACGGGTTTCTTCTTCTTTGCGTGCAGCGATACCGGCGAAAGCACCGACAGCACCAGAATCGCGATCAGCGCCGTAACCGTTCGGCAAACGTGCTGGGAAGTTCGATAAACGGGAATCATGGTTACTTCGCCTCCACAATCTGTGTCATATCCAGACGGTTCTGGTGGCAGGTGTCGCAGAAAGCCATATTGTTCTGCTGATCTTTCACTAAGAGCTTGGGCTGGCCTCCCGCATGCGGTTGATGGCAGCGCACACAACTGAGCGTGTTCTTCACCTTGCTGATGTTCGTCGGATCCATCACATTGGCCACCGGATGCTGGGCTACCGGATGGCCGACGTTGTAGCGCAAGGGCAGCACGTACGCTTTGTTCTTGTCGAAGTAGTCTTCCGGCAGCCGCACCTTGCCGTCGAATATGGTGATCAGGTGCTGCGCCTCCAGCCTTTGCGGCACGCTGTCCTTGCCGTGGCACTCCAGGCAAAGCGCGTTGCCTTCGGCCCGCAGCAGCTTCGCGCGGGCACTCCCGTGAGGCTCGTGACAAACCGCACAACCTTGCCCAAAGGCGGGCTGGTGGTGAACGGGCTTCTCCAGATCGGCCACATCGGTGTGGCAACCAAGGCAAATGCTTACCGGATCCGTCCTCGGCAGTCCCGGGCTTTTGCTGGCGTGCGGATTGTGGCAATCGGTGCAATCTCCAGCAGCGCCCGGATGTTGTACCTTGGCAGACTCAATCAGCTTCGCTTTATCGTCGTGACAGGTGACACAAAGCGCCTTCACGTCAGACTGCGTCAGGACCACCTTCCCGTCCTTCGCCGCTTCGTGGCAAACTTCGCAGGTCTTCTCTCCGAATGGCGGATGGACGAACCTCGCCATCAGCTTGGGCGCCGCCGACTGATGGGGATCGTGGCAAGTCAGGCAATTGGCAGTGCTGAAAGGCTGATTGCGGTGCGCCTTCTGCAAGCTCGCGTCCTTGGCATCGTGACAATCGAGGCAAAGCGCCGGCGCCGCTTTGGTCAGGTGGAAATCGAATTCTGGTTTCCCTTTTTCTCCGGTCTTGTGCGTCACATGGCAGGTTTCGCATCCCATGTCGAGCGCCGCGTGACGACTGCCTTTTTCTGGAACCTTCAGCCCGATCTGGTGGCAGGTGAGACAGAGGTTCTCTTTCTCTCCACCGGCACTCGCCTTCACCAGCTGGTTCTTGTTGTCGCTCGAGTGCGGATCGTGGCACTTCAAGCAATCGCGGACCGCCGGGCTATGCACGGTGCCCTTGAGATCGGCGGCGTTTTTGTCGGCATGGCAGGTGAGGCACAGGGCCGCAGGCGTTGCCGTGATCAGCTTGACGCGGGTAACGTCCTTGTTGATCCGGATCTCGTGGCAACTCATGCAGCCTGTGGCCATGGCCGAGTGAATCGCTTTGCCTTGCTGCTTATCCGAATGACATTCCAGACACTTTGCCGCATCTGTGTTCTTGTCGAGAGCAACAGGGTGAGTGGCCGCAAACGCTGGAAGCGCAGCCCAGAACAACACCACAAGCACTCGCAACACCCCATCGCGAACCGTTTCGAACCGCCACCGATTTTGTCTTGCTACCGACACGTTCCGCGTACCTCCGACAAGTGCTAATGCACGACCTTCGCCTTTGAGCGTCACTTTGTGGCATTTTGCCTCGCCTGGTGTAATCCGTTGTAGCGGAAGAGCTTTCGAGCGGCATTCTGAAGGCTTGGAGATTTTCGAACAGCGAATTGCAACACTCCATGGGCCTTCTCCCGCACTGGCATTGGTGAAATGCCCCAAGTAACCATGGCGAGGAAATGCAACTTTCGGCCTGCCCTTCGAGTTGAGAAAAGTCGGAGACATTTGCTGGGCTGTTGAAACATTCAACGCGACCCCTGGACGCCTCGGTAGTACGCACAGCACTCGCACAAGTGATCCAGCGCACACTCTCATGTGACTGCGCGAAATCCCGCGCACTCCCTATGTTTTGTGTGATTTGGCCCATCCGGACCTGGTGGCCTCCACCTTTCCTGAATGCAAATCGCTGAAATCAAATGACTTAAAGAAAAGGGTAGGACGGCGAGCTAGTTGCTTTTTCAGCAGTGGAGATGAGGACCGATATGGCTGCCCATATACGCAGTTTGCGAAGGAAGATCTGGCAGGCTCTGAGTTCGATTAAGACCGGGGTTGTCCTGTTGATCACCGTGGTTGTGCTGTCCGCGGCCGGCACGATCGTTTTGCAGCGGCCAGTTACGGATCCAGACGAGATGCAACGCGCCTATTCGCCCCAGGTGCTCCGAATTCTCGATGCGGTCGGCCTCACCGACGTCTTCCACGCCTGGTGGTTCGTGGCCTTAATGATCCTGGTCAGTCTCAGCATCATCGCCGCTTCCATCGAGCGTTTCCCCAATGCGTGGCGCTACTACGCCCGCCCCTACAAGTCCCCAGACAAGACCTTCCGTAAAGCGCTCGCGATACAGAAGCAGATCCCCATTGCTGACGAGGAAACTGGCCTGGTGGCCGCCGAGCGCTCACTGCACGAATTGGGATTTAAGCCGGAACGCGTAGTGCAGAGCAATCATTTCTCGCTTTTTGCCGAGCGCAATCGCATTTCGGAGATGGCCGTGTACATCGTGCACGCCAGCCTTCTCCTTATTTTCTTTGGCGGCATCGTGGACGCCCTCTGGGGCTGGCGCGGCTTTGTGAAGCTCACCCAGGGTCAGCAGTCTAGCCTGGTTGAACTTCGCGACGGAAAACAGAAGTCTCTGCCCTTCGCGGTTCGGTGCGACGGCGCCGGCCAGGAAAACTATGCTGACGGCACACCGAAGAAATGGTGGTCGCAACTAGCAGTCGTTCGCAACGGCCAAGACCTGCAGCGCAAGGAAATCGTCGTAAACGATCCGCTGGTGTACGGCGGCGTTCGTTTCTACCAGGCGAGTTACGGACCTACCGGCAAGCTGGAGAAACTGCTGCTGACGGCCAGGGCCTCGAGCGGCCCGGGCGAGAAGAAGGATCTTGCCCTGGGACTGCATGAGATCGCCTCCCTCGATCCCGACACCACGGTCCAGTTGGCAGAGTTCATTCCTGATTATGTGGTGAGCGATGGTCAGGTCTATACGCGCTCGACCTCAGTGCAGAATCCTGCCGCGCATCTGGTTGTTAGTTCGCGCAAAAGTGGCAAGCACGTCAACTTTTGGCTCCCCGCGTTGGAAGGCTTTGCGGAAAACGCCCAGTCGCCTTATGAATTCGAGGCGGTCGATTTAAAAATGGGCTACTTCACGGGGCTCGAGGTTTCTCACGAACCCGGACAGTGGGCGGTGTGGGCGGGCGTGATTTGCATGGGGATCGGCCTGACCTTCGTCTTTTATGTGGCACACACGCGTTTCTGGGCGGTTCCGGTTCGCGAAGCGAATGGCAAATACACACTCTGGGTCGGGGGTCTGGCCAATCGCAACCGGGAGGCATTTGAAGAACGTTTTCGCGAACTGGTCAGCAAAATCGAAGCGGAACTGAAGACACAGGCGGAAGTACCCGCACGCACGCGGGTTCCTTCCATCGCATAAGGGGCAACACCTACATCGGAGGAGAATAATGGCGCGCGCACGAGTAGAACAGCAGCCCGCGGCAACCGGAACCACGCTCATCGTGATGGTTGGACTGGGCATCGCATTCCTGCTGTTCATGGCATTCCTGAACGTGGTGAAGAGCGGCAACTTGCTTAACGAATCAAACCTGCTCTATGCAGCGTTGATCTTCTACGCCGGGGCTGGTGCTCTCTACCTTGGATTTGGTGTAACCGGCACAGATTCCTACGTGCGCTTTGCCTCGATCGCAACCTGGGCCGGCCTCGCCGCCAACACCGGCGCGGTCGCGCATCGCTGGTATGAGGCCGGCCACCCGCCCTTCGCCAGCATCTACGAAATGCTCCTGAGCTTCGTCTGGACGCTTGCCGTTCTGACTCTCATCGCGGAAAAGAAATTCGGCGTGAAGGTAATTGGGACCGTCACCATGCCGGTGGCGATAGTCGGCGTCGTCTTGATGCAATTGCTTCGTACCGATGTTCATCCGTTGGTGCCCGCGCTTCAATCCACCTGGCTGCACGTGCATGTGACCCTGGCCATGCTCGCCTATGCTGCATGCGCCCTCAGCTTCGCCCTCGCTTTGATGTTCCTGATCCAGGACAAAATGCAGAACGAAACTTTCCTCGCGACCACCAGCCTCTTCGGGATCGGTGTCTATCTGGGAATCCTGACTCGCTTCGAAAACTGGGGAGGCTTGAGCGTAGTCGGCTGGAACGCGCAGGAAAAATCCGAAATGTTTCTGCAGCGCGGCGTCCGGCTGTTCGTGGTTATCCCAGACTTGGGATGGCTCATGCTGCTGGTGCTGCTCGTAGTGGCTGCACCGTTCGCTCTCTATATCGTGGGCCGCGTGCGCAAGAACGAGGCGATGTTTACGCTCGCCAACCGCGCGGTCTTCGTCAGCATCCTGCTGCAGATTGTGGCGCTCCTCGTGTTCCTGCTGCGCGCTCGCGCCGCCCAGTATCACTCCCTCGATGCGGAAGGGCTCTATGCCACCAGCCTGGCGGCGAGCCCTTTTATTCTCTCCGGCCTCGTAAGCGGAATCTTTAGTTCTCTGCTATATCTTCTCTTGCTGTGGCGCCGGCCCGATCTCGAACGCCTGTTGCCCACAGCCGAAGCTCTCGACCGCATTACCTACAAAACAATCTGTATTGCTTTTCCATTGCTCACCCTGATGATTGCAGCCGGTGCATATTGGGCAAACCGCACCTGGGGCTCTTACTGGAGCTGGGATCCCAAAGAAACGTGGGCGGCCATTACGTGGTTGGTCTACGCCGGCTACCTTCATATGCGAATCACCCGCGGCTGGCGCGGACGTCGCGCAGCGTACTTCGCTATTCTTGGATTCGTAGTGGTGATGTTCACGTTCTTTGGCGTGACTTACTTGCTGCCCGGACTCCATGCCTATGCATGAGTTTTCGCTCACGCCAGGGCTCTGTACCCAGAGGGGGAGTTAGTGCAATCACCGGTCAGCTTCCGCCACGAAGACGCAGGCATGCCGTCGGTACGCGTGAATTGGCAGGTCAAGACCGTGCTCCCGGTCGCCTTCGTGTTGCTGAACGGCCTCCTGCTCTTCCTGATGGCCACCGTTTCCTTGCGGGATCCCGAGCGCCATCAGGTGCTGATCGTAGCCGGTTGCGGCGCCGTCGCTATCTGTGCGGCGGTGATGATCGCCCTGGCCTATCTCATCCAGCGTCCTATGGTCGAGCTGCAGGAGAAGATTGCGCGCGTGGGCGAAGGAGACTTGGACGTTTCCGTCAAATTTGCTAAGCGAAACGACGAGATTGGCGACCTGGGCCGCAACTTCAATCACATGGTCCAGCAACTGCGCGAGAGCCGCGAAGAAATCGAGCGCCTGCATCGCACCCAGATGTCGCGCGCCGAGCACCTGGCCACCCTGGGAGAACTCGCCACCGGGCTCGCACATGAGATCCGCAATCCGCTCGCAGGTATCGCCGGTGTCATCGAGATAATAAGCCGCGACCTGCCCACCACCAGCCCCGCGCGCGCGGTGATCAAAGATGTACGTTTGGAGGTTGCACAGATCAACCGCATTCTCACTGACCTGCTGCAAGCGGCGCGTCCGCACCCGCCTGAAGTTCGCGCCAGTGATCTCAATACTACGGTGGAGCACGCGGTCATGCTCGCGCGCCAGCAGGTGCTCTCGAAACCCATCAAGATCGAGCTCGAAAAAAATTCCCAGCTCCCCAATGTCGAACACGACTCCGACCAGATGCACCAGGTTGTCCTCAACCTCCTGCTGAACTCAGCGCAGGCAATCGAAGGCGCTGGCACAATCCGGGTGGTCATCGCCGCAAAAAAAGATAAAGCCCTGATCTCCGTCACCGACAGTGGCCGTGGTATTTCCCCCGAGCACCTCCCCTTCATCTTCCGCCCGTTTTACACGACCAAGGGCAACGGCACGGGGCTGGGTCTGTCGCTGGCCCGCCGCATCGTCGAGGACCACCGGGGCCGGATCGACGTTGAAAGCGAACTCGGCAGAGGCACCGAATTCCTGATCACCCTCCCCATCCATCACTCACGGGTTCATGCCGAAGATGCCGAGGCTGCGGTCTCTTGAGCAGGTCCTGCGGTGTCATGCAATTCTTGCTATGCTTGCGCAAGAACCTCGTTCGCGGCTTGGTGCGAAAGTTGCCATACGCCTGATCACGGAGTTCCAAGCTCAGCAGGTGACTTCTGCCATGCTGGCTGGACTCCGTCAGGCCTTTTTGCGTTCTCCGCGTCCGTTTCTGACGTGGTCCTGGCGAAGGACCCAACACCGCTGAAGGCCATACCAGACCCGGTTGTCAACTATAGGCATCCCCGCCCGGTTTCCCATACAATCACGCCGAAACTCCCCGAAAACAGTCGTAGTAAGCTATAGGGAATGCCTTCCGAGAAGATCCTGATTGTCGATGACGAGCGCCTGGTGCGCTGGTCCCTGCGGCAAAAGTGCGAAGAATGGGGCTACCACGTCGTGGAGGCGGAGGCCGGCGAGCCGGGCCTGAAAGTCGCACAGCACGAGTCTCCCGACCTCGTCCTGCTAGACGTTCGTATGCCCGACATAAGCGGCCTGGAGGTTCTCGACCAGCTCAAAAAGAACGGCGATGCCCGCGCCGTCATCATGATCACCGCCGACCCTCAACTGGACGACGTCAAGGCCGCACTGAAGCTCGGCGCCTACGACTTCGTCGGCAAGCCGCTCGATTTCGACGAACTCCACGTCACCATCAAGAATGCCCTGGAGACCACCCGCCTGCGCACCGAAGTGCAATCCTTGCGCGGCGAAGTCCACCGCCGCACCGGCTACCACAACGTGGTCGGCATTTCCGGCAAGATGACCGAGTTGATGAATTTCGTGCGCAAGGTAGCAGCCAGCGAAGCCACCACCATCCTGATTCAGGGCGAGAGCGGCACCGGCAAGGACCTGATCGCCAAAGCCATCCACTACGAGAGCGCGCGCGCCGACAAGGCCTTCGTCGCCATCAATTGCTCCGCCATCCCCGAGACCTTGATGGAAGCCGAGCTGTTCGGCCACGAGAAAGGCGCCTTCACTGACGCCAAGCAGATGAAGAAGGGCCTGTTCGAAATGGCGGACGGCGGCACGCTTTTCCTGGACGAGATCGGCGAACTCTCGCCCCTTTTGCAGGCTAAGCTGCTGCGCGTCCTCGAGGACCAGGTCATCCGGCGCGTGGGCGGCGTGCGCGACATGCAGGTCGACGTTCGTGTCATCGCAGCCTCAAATCGCGATCTGGAAAAGGCAGTTCGCGAAGGCCAGTTTCGCCAGGATCTGTATTACCGTCTCGCCATCATCGCGATATTTATTCCGCCCTTGCGCGACCGCAAGGAAGACATCCTTCCCCTGGTCGATTCCTTCATCGACCGCTACAACCGAAGGTTTCGGAAGTCGGTCCGCGGCATCACCGATGAAACCCGGAAAGTACTTCTGAACCACACCTGGCCCGGCAACGTCCGCGAATTGAAGAACACCATCGAGCGCGCGATGATCCTGGAAGACGAGCAGTACCTGCGCCCAGTGTATTTGCCTTTTTCCGTAGCCGAAACCGGCGGCCGCACGGTGTTCGAACGCACTGGCGCGCCCGAGAACGGTCAAGTGCTCGCCAACGGACGCATGCTTCCCCGTCTCTATATCCCCGAAGGAGGAACGTCCCTGGAGGAAGTCGAGCGCGCCATGGTGGAGTTGGCGATGCGGCAGTCCACCGGCAACCAGACACAAGCCGCCAAGCTGCTCGACATCAGCCGCGACGCCTTGCGTTACAAGCTCAAAAAATTCGGCCTGATGCATGGCGAGGAAGAAGAGGGCGCACCGCAATCCGACCCGTCCAACACACGTTAAGCCAGGTCAACACGGAAGTCAGGCCAACACGTTGAGTCAGGGGTAGCGCTCCGCTCGCAGTCGCGGAGCGACGGCAGAGACTAGCTCCGCACGTAAGTGCGGGGGTTAAGCCGGAAACATGGCTGAGTCCCCTTCCGCGGACGGCACTGAGAATCGCACCGTCGTCAGACTTTGCTGCTTCTCAAGCGCGTCGTCGGCTGCCCAAAGCGTTGCGTCGCATAACCGGTAATCGTTCCCACAATTCCTCCCGGCAACATGATCGCGAAATAATAGTGCTGCCCCGGAGGCTGCATGGCGGCTACTCCATATGCCAGCAATAATCCAATACCCAAACCAAACACAACGCCTAGCGCCAGCGACTTAACCTTGAGCGCGAAAAATCCAATCAGGATGCCGGTGATCAAGCCTTTCACGGTGGATCCGACTACGATGTCAAGCAATCGGTTGCGGACCTCCGGATAAAACCATGCCGACAATCCGTCGAACGCCCCCAAAATGCCCCCTAAGATCAATCCGAGCAGCACTTTATTCATGCTCATTCTCCAGCGGGATCTGCCCGCTCCTACTTCTGTTCCACGTTCGTCGCGAATCCTTTAACGGGGCCGCAAAAATATCAGCAGGGCGCGGGTGACCAGGTATGCCAGCAACAGCGCGATCCAGGCGCGGTTGCGCCCAATCCAGCGCCACAGGCGCGCCAGCAGTCCTTCGGGATAAGCGCTCACCGCCACACCGTCCAGGAAATGCGCGACATCCGCCGCCAAATCCGGGACGTTCTGGTAGCGCTGAGCAGGTTCCTCGGCCATCGCTTGCCGCCGAATGGCCGCCAACGCTCGCGGCACCGAAGTCGCATCCGTCAGCAGAAATTCGAGAATCGCGCCCAGCGAGTAAATGTCGGCCCTCTGATCTACCAGCGAGTCACCCCGGCTCTGCTCCGGAGCCATGTAGCCCGGCGTCCCCAGCACACTTCCGTGTGCCGTAGTCAGGGCGCCCGCGAACTCCCCGCAGTTGCTTGCGTCTCGATCCGCCACCTTCCTGCCTGCCGAACCATACAGCAGTTTCGAGAGCCCCCAGTCCATCAGCAGCACTTCGCCGAAAGGCCCCACCATGACGTTGGCGGGAGTCAGGTCGCGGTGAAGTACGTGGTGCGAATGCGCGAACGCGACCGTATCGCAAATTCGAAGAAAAATCCGCAGCCTGTCTGAGAGCCCTTTTACATCTTTGGCGTGCTCGTCAAGCCGCTTGCCCTGCACTAACTTCATCGTGTAATAGGGGCGTCCATCCGGCAGAGCGCCCGCGTCATGAACTGGCACGATGCCCGGATGCTCGAGCTTCGCAATTACCCGGGCCTCTTGCAGCAGGCGTATTGCGAGAACACCATCCGGATCGGAAACGCCGATGACCTTGAGAGCCACCTCGCGCTCGAGCACCCGATCCTTCACCCGAAACACTCCGCCCATGCCACCTTCGCCCAGCTTGTCGATCAATCGATAGCGCGTTCCTTCCAGATCAGGTGAATCCGCGGCCTGCCGCAGTCGTTCCAGCGCTGAATCGTCGAGCCACGTCATCCCAGCTTCACTCCCAGGAGCGCTTGTGCCTCGCGCCTGAATTCATCTTCAGTCGCGGTCATGGTACGTAGTTCTTCGAGCACGATTCGCCGGAATTCCCTGCGCGCGAACGCCAGATAATTCGTGACATCCGTGACTTTGATCCCAAAGCGCTGGGCAACCTGTTCGTAGGTCAGCTCTTTTCCCGCTTCCTCAATGTCGTACAACTCAAGCAGGCGAAAATGCGTTCCCTTCCCATCTGCTTCACACTCCCTCCGCAACCGGTCCACGGCGAGTCCGAATAGGCTGCGCGCGAATTCATGCGCGAACATCTCTTCCGGATTTCCTGGCGGAGAAACTTGCGTCTTCGACAACTCACCTTCGGCGGATTCGAAGTCCAAAGCCAAAAATGCGACCTCCCCACCACGCTTCAAGCGCTGCGAAGATTTGTCTGTATTCATGACCAGACCGTCAATGCAGATGCGCAGATAGGTGCGGAGGCGTGCGCGACCGGGGTCGAAACGATCCAGCAATTGCTTCTCCAGCAGTCGAGCAAAGAAATCCTGGGTCAGATCCTGCGCGTCTTCATTCTCCTTATTCCAGTGCAGCCGGATGTATTTGTATACCGGCTTCCAGTAGGCAGAGACCAGCACGCCGAGCGCGCGCTGACGCTCCTCCGCATGCACGCTGCGGGCACCTTCGATCACAGACCAGCGGGTGGGAGGAAACTGCCCACTGTCACCCATATTGCTGTCGTAAGCCACGCACAGGTTCCTTAGACGCAGCGAAGTGTACGACAATTTCCGAACAGACGAAAAGAAAGGGAAGACCCGGCCGGGTCTTCCCTGGGCGCCCTGATGAGCGGATGAGGGGTGGCGCCAATCCTTCAAATGCTGGTGCCGGCAAGTGCCTTTTCGGCCTTTTCCAGATGGAACAGTCGCTGCACCGCTACCGTCATCTGCTCCTGTTCCGTCTTTTCTGGAACTTCCTTGAGTTCGCGGGCCAGCGAACCGGCGATTCTACGAGTAATGCGACCTGCCACATCTCCCAACAACGCGTCTTCGTCTTTCGAAAACGGCCCGCACTCCTGCTTGAAGGACTCCAGTTCTTGCCGGCAAATCTCGTCCAGACGGCTGCGTAACGCAACAATAGTGGGCACCACATACTCCGCCAGAAGTTTGCGCCGGAAACCGCGCGCTTCCTCTTCCACGATCTTCTGTGCTTCGAGCGCCGCGGCTTCGAGCGCCGCGGCTTCGCGCTCTCCTGCATTGTGCTGCACCACTTTTTCCAGATCGTCCAGATCGTATAAGAAAATTCCTTCCACTTCCCGCACCGAGGGATCGATGTCCCTTGGCAAGGCGACATCTACCACGACCAGCGGACGTTTCCCGCGTTTCGTCATGATGGCGACCGCCTCGTCACAATTCAACACCGTGTGCGGGCAAGAAGTGGAGCTGATGACGATATCCACTTCTGCCATGTGCTGCCAGCGCTCTTCGAAAGGCGCAGCACTGCCGCCAAGATTTTTTGCCAGTTCTACGGCGTGTTCGTAGGTGCGATTGATTACGCAAATCGATTTCGCTCCGTGATTGACCAGGTAGCGCGCCGACAGTTCGCTCATTTTGCCGGCCCCGAGAACCAGTACTCGCTTGTTTTCGAGTGTCCCCAGAACCTGTCGCGCCAGCTCCACTGCCGCGCGCGGAATCGAGACCGCCGAATTCCCAATTGCGGTCTCATTTCGCACTCGCTTCGAAACCGTCAGCGCTTTCTGCAGCACTGCATCCAAAAAACGGCCCGCGCTGCCCACCTTCTGGGCCTGCTGCCAGGCCCCTTTCACCTGCGAGACGATCTCCGGCTCGCCCAGCACCATCGAATCGAGGCTTGAGGCCACCTGGAAAATGTGGAGCAGAGCCTTCTCATCCAGCAGGCGATAGAAGTGTTTCCATTCGCAAAGCTTGAGCCCATATTGGGACGAGAGTAAACGCAACACGGAATTGGCTGCCAAGCCGGGATCGCTCGCCCAGAGCAAAAACTCGGTGCCGTTACAGGTCGCCAGCACGATTACTTCTTCGACGCCCTCGGCTTGGACCAGTTCCTGCAGCGCTTCCAACCTTCGGCTCTCGCTGATCCAGAAACGTTCGCGTACCGCCACCGGCGCCGTTCGGTGGTTCAGGCCGATTACCATCAAGCTGGGGTCCACTGCGGGTCTCCCGAGAAAAACTTCGACCCGATAAGGGCATCCCGGCTTCCAAATGCAACGAGCGCCTTCAACGCTACTTTCTATTCATGTTTTCACGGACTTAGTTGCGTTGAGAATCGCGGTACCGAATCAGGAACACGCCCTCTTGCGGGTTTCCACCCCAGCTGCGTGTTTTTTGACCCTTGTAAAACTTGCTTCGCCCTTGCCCGCTCGCAGCTATATCCTTACACTTCATCCACATATGCAAACCCACCCTTCTGGCACGATGCGTGCCACTCACTAACCTCGGAGGGATTTTTGTGCCCTCGTCACCTGATCAGGAGAAGAAAGCATGAAAAGCATTTTCCGGGCTTCATTAGTTGTTTTGACGGTCGCGTTTGCATTGTCGACTTGTTTCGCGGATGCCGGAGCTGACTACAAAGCGAAGTGCGCCACCTGTCACGGACCTGACGGCAAGGGCGACACCGCCATGGGCAAGACCATGAAGGTGAAAGATCTCGGCTCTGCGGAAGTTCAAAAGCAATCTGACGCCGACCTCACCACCATCATCGAGAAAGGCAAGAAACCCATGCCCGGCTACGAGGGCAAGCTGACCAAAGAGCAGATTGATAGCGTGGTGAAGTACGTCCGCTCATTAAAGAAATAAAGTTTCGTCTTCACGACTTCGAAATAAGCCGGCCTAGTGTGATTCCGAAGGCCGGCTTTTCCATGTTTCGTGCTGGATCATGTTGCTCTTGCCAGTGCACCACCGCGATTCCTTTTGACCGCATTCTGGTCGCTCAGAGCCTGGAAGAGGGTTGGCCGCTGCTTTCGGCCGATCCTCTCCTGGTTCGCTATCCAGCAGAACTGATCTGGTAGCCTCGCAGCCCTCACGATTGCTTCGAAAGTTGTATACTTTTTCCCCTACAAGTTTTCCCCGTTCAACGTTGTGCGTATATCTCTTTTTCGCCTCCCCATTTGAATAAGGGCAGGCGCAACCCGGCACTGGCGCCGGTGCCATTCGCCACGCGGAGGACCGGGATGCATGATGACGAGTCTGTTCTAAAAACTCCCGAAGAACCCATGGAAGAACGCTCCGGTGTTTCCAGGCGGGACTTCCTGAAGATCTCGACTATCGCTGCCGCTGTTCCAGTCGTCTCCGGACCGAAGATGGTGCTAGCCGCAGGCGAGCAGGTTCCCGTGCATGGGCCTGGCAAGGTCCCTATGAGCTTCAACGTCAACGGCAAGACCTACAAGGCCAGCCTGGAACCACGGGTTACGCTGCTCGACGCCCTGCGCGATTCGCTCGACATCACCGGCACCAAGCGCGTCTGCGACAAAGCTGAGTGCGGCGCCTGCACGGTCCTGCTCGACGACAAGCCCGTCTACGCTTGCTCGATGCTCGCCATCGAGGGCCAAGGAAAAAAGATCACGACCGTCGAAGCCTTGATGGAAAACGGCAAGCTGCATCCCATCCAGCAAGCCTTTGTGGACAACGATGCATCTCAATGCGGCTTCTGCACTCCCGGCTTCGTCGTGGCCTGTAAGGCGATGCTCGACAAGCATCCCGACCCCACTCCCGACGATCTCCTTCACGAACTCAGCGGCAACATTTGCCGCTGCGGGACCTATGCCGGAATTCGCGGAGCGATCGCGCAAGCCGCGCGGAAGGGAGCCTAGCCCATGCCCGACTATCAATGGCCTGATCCCGCACATCGCACCCTGATCGGCAAACGAACCCCGCGAGTGGATTCGCCCGAGAAAGTCTCCGGCCAGGCCCGCTATACCTACGACGTCAAGCGGCCCGGTATGCTCTACGGCAAAATGGTGCGCTCTCCGTACGCGCACTGCAAAGTCGTCAGCATCGACACCAGTGCAGCGGAGAAGATGCCGGGGGTAAAGGCGATCGAAATTGTGCAGAAGCCCGGCGCGACCATCCCATGGGCCGGCGACGAAGTGGTCGCGGTCGCAGCCATCGACGAAGCCACCGCCGAAGATGCTGCCCGTGCCATTCAAGTGAAGTATCAAAAACTTCCGCATCTGGTGAGCGACGCCGAGCCTGCAGCGGGAGCCGGGGAAAACCAGGGCCCGCTCAGCCTGGACGATTTGGGCGACATGCTCGAAAACCAGGTCCCTGAACGGCAGATTGTGGCCCTCATCCAGGAGTACGGCATCAGCTTCAAGCCCACCGAAGAGGACATCAAGGAAGCCAAGGACGAGGGCGTGCCCGATTCAGTCATCGAGGCGGCACGCAACGCGACCGTGCATCCCGAGGCCGCCAACAAAACCAAGTCCAATTACGTCAAGGCCGCCGTCCAATCGCAAGGAGATGTCGAGAAGGCGTTCGCCGATGCCGACGCCGTTGCCGAAGGCCTCTATGGTGCTCCCGTCATCGTGCATTGCTGTATGGAAGCTCACGGTTCCACCTCCGAGTGGACCGATCCCGACCACCTCTTCGTGCATATGTCCACGCAGAATGTCTCCGGAATTGCCGGTCAGATGGCCGAACCGTTGAAGTTGCCCGCCGCCAACATCCGCGTGCACCAGGATCACGTGGGCGGCGGTTTTGGCAGCAAGTTCAGTCCGGACCGGTGGGGCATCGTGACCGCGCAGCTTTCCAAGAAAGCCGACGGCAAGCCCGTGCGCATGATGCTGGAACGCGATTCGGAACTCGAGGTCGCGGGCGCGCGTCCCTCCGCTTACGCTCGCGTGAAAGTTGCCGCGAAAAAAGACGGCACGCTGGTCGGCTGGCAGTCCCATTCCTGGGGAACGGGCGGCCCCGGAGGCGGCGGCATGCCCCCCATTCCTTACTGTTTCAGCATCCCGAACCAGCACAAGGAACACACCGCCATTCGCAACAACATCGGCCCCGCGCGTGCCTGGCGAGCACCCAACCATCCCCAGGCCTGTGTGCTGACCATGTCCGCGCTCGACGACCTCGCCGCCAAGCTCAACATGGATCCCTACGAGTTCTTCCTGAAGAACCTCGAACTCACGCGCCTCTCAAAGATCTATCGCGACGAGTTCCCTATCGCCGCAGAAATGATGGGCTGGAAGGAGAAGTGGCATCCGCGCGGACAGAACATTTCCGGAAATATCGCGCGCGGAGTGGGGCTCTCGCTTCACACCTGGGGTGGACGCGGCCACGCCAGCGATTGCGATCTCTCCATCCATCCCGATGGCTCGGTCGATATCAAGATGGGCACGCAGGACATCGGGACCGGCACGCGCACCTGCATCGCCGTGGTCGCGGCCGATGCGCTGGGCCTCGAGGCCACCGATATCAAGCTCTATATCGGAGACACGCTCTATCCGCCCTCCGGCGGATCCGGTGGTTCGACTACGCCCGGAGGCGTCAGCTCCTCCACCCGTCGCGCGGTCGTCGATGCGCGCGATGCGTTGTTCGCAAAAGTCGCGCCCGCTCTCAACGTGCAGCCCGATGACCTCGAAGCCAGAGACGGCCGCGTGCGCGTGAAATCCGATGCGAACCGCTCGCTCAGTTGGAAGGAAGCTTGTTCCAAGATCGGCGCGACGCCGATCACCTCCCACGGCCATAACGATCAGGCCGCTGCCAAGAACAAGCCCGACCTCACCAACAGCGGTGTGGGCGGAGTGCAGATGGCGGAGGTTGAGGTCGACACCGAAACCGGCATCGTCAAGGTCACCAAAATGGTGGCAGTGCAGGATTGCGGCCTCGTGATCGACCCGAAGATGGCGGAGAGCAGTGTCCTCGGCGCCCTCGTCATGGGCATCAGCTATTCGCTGTTCGAAGAAAAAATCATGGACCCCACCACCGGACGCATGCTGAATGCCGACATGGAGTTCTATCGCCTCGCCGGCCTCAACGACATCCCGGAACTCAAGGTCCACATGATGACCGGCCCGGGATACGACGAACGCGGCGTAATTGGACTCGGCGAGCCTCCCGTGATCTCCAGCGGCGCCGCCATCTCCAACGCAGTCGCGAACGCCATCGGCGTGCGCGTCGGCGTTATTCCTCTCACCCCCGCCAAGGTCCTGGCAGCACTGAATCAGACCCAGAAAGCAGGTGCATGATGCGAGCCTTCGACTATGTCAGTCCGACAAGCACCCGGCAAGCAGCAAACTTGCTGAGCTCAACCTGGGGAAACACAGAGATCCTCGCGGGCGGCACTGATCTGCTTGCGTTGATGAAAGTGGATGTGGTCACGCCCAAGCGCCTGGTCAACATTAAGGAGATCGCGGATCTTCGCGGAGTAAAGTCTGACTCTTCTGGATTGCGAATCGGCTCACTCACGACCCTGGCAGAAGTCGCGGAGGACGCGAGCGTTCGAGGAAAATTCCCGGCATTTGCCGAAGCTGTGCACGAAGCTGCCAGCCCGCAGATTCGTAACATGGCAACGATCGGCGGAAATCTCTGCCAACGCCCCCGCTGCTGGTATTTCCGCAACGGCCTTGGCCTTCTTCCGAAAGACGAGTCGGGCAAGGAACTCGTGGAAGAGGGCGATAACCGCTACCATGCGATTCTCGGTAATGATGGTCCTGCCAGGTTCGTCAGCCCATCGACGATTGTGCCTGTACTGATCGCCTACGGCGCCAAAGTTCGCCTCGAAGGTCCCAAAGGCAAGCGCGAGCTTCCGCTCGAGAAGTTCTACGTCATCCCGAAGACGGACCTTGAGCGTGAGCACGATCTCCAGCCCAACGAGATCGTCACCGAAGTGGTGATTCCGCCTGCTGCCGGATGGAAAGTCGCGCACTACGAGATTCGTCAGAAAGCTGCCTTCGACTGGCCGCTGGCTGTGGCCGCCGTCGCGCTGAAAATGGATGGTTCGAGCGTGCAGTCCGCGCGCATCGTCCTCGGTCACGTGGCCCCCACGCCTTGGCCCTCGCCGCAGGCGGAAGCCGCACTGAAGGGTCAGCCCGCTAACGAAGACTCAGCGAAGAAGGCCGCCGATGCCGCCCTCGCGAACGCTAAACCCCTCAGCCAGAACGCGTACAAGGTCCAACTGGCGCGCGTCGCTGTGAAGCGTGCCATTCTGAAAGCTGCCGGAGGTGCCGCATGATTCGCAACCGCGATCGCTTCAACACGAACCACCCGAATCTGTGCTCCGCGTTGCGCTGGAAAGGACAGTTCATCCTTTCAGAGCCCGACCCCAATGTACAAAGCTCCAACGATGGCTTGTTCTGGTGCATGCACACGCAAACCTGCATCGGGCCAGACGGCGAAGTGGCCGAACCCGGCAACTGCACCTCAAAAACGCGCGCCTGTCACGGCACCGGAAAATGCGACTAAGCAAGTGGAGACGCGGGCGTCCTCGCCCGCGCATCACGGCTGAGAATCGTGGATAATAGAGGGAATCATCCGCGATCCCTGCTTCGCGGTTCGTCATGTGGAGTTTCCAATGAAAAGCAGAGCGATTTCTCTTTTAGCGCTTCCCTGCTCAGCGCTCTTGTTGCTTTTGGCGGCCGCAAGTCCGCTATCCGCGCAGGATTACAAGTTCACGATTCCCACGACGCAGCCCTGGACCGACACCGGCGTCGACGTGCCGACGGGAGCGGTGGTCGCCATCACCGCCTCGGCGAACCATCCCTCGGGTGGAAGCGCATGTGATCCCGCCGGCGTCTCCTCCGCCAGCACCTCGCCCAATCTTCCTGTAGCCACCGCGCTTCCCGGCGCTCTGATCGCGCGCACGCAAGAGAATGGCGCTCCGACCTTGGTTGGAGCGAGTCAGGAGGTTCGCGTACCGCAGGCCGGACACCTTTATCTCGGCATCAATGCTGAGGGCGCTCCACCCTGCCAGGGCAGCTTCGCGGTGAAGGTGCACATCACGCCCGCAGGAGGAGCAGATGCTCCCGCGGCACCGGCAAGCTCCGAGTCCCTCACCGAAAAAGGAGCATCCGCCAAGCCCGCCACCGGAACGCAGCAATCCGCGGGGACACAACCGGCGGGAGGCGAGAAAGAAGTGAAAGACATCAAGGGCGCGCTCTCAACCGCCGCTCAGACGTGGTTAACCGGACAATTTGGTACCAGTACGGCCGCGAGTGCGCCGGGCGCTCCGACTTCCGCCGCAACCGCGGGCGGCGCCGCCGCACCTTCCAGTGCCGCGGTGGCAACAGCGCAGACTCTCAAAATTTCCAATGTGCCGCTCGATTTACAATTCCGCAGCAAAATCGACGACCTGCCGCGGCGCGTAAACGACGAGTTTCAGCATCCCGGCGACATGGTGAACTTCGTGATCGTCGGCAATCTGAAAAAAGTGCAGGAGGCGCTCACTGCGGCCGATTGGCATCCTGCCGATACCGATGTAAAAGAATCTGTCCTGAAGGCCGCGCTCGAAACTTATCAGAAGAAGGCATACCTGGCGATGCCGATGAGCCAGCTCTACCTGTTTGGCCGCGTGCAGGACTACGGCTACGAGCAGGCCGAGCCCTACGCCGTGGTCGCGAGCCGTCATCATTTCCGGATCTGGAAGGCTCCTTTCCAGTGGAATGGACAGGATGTGTGGGTCGGCGCCGGCACGCACGACATCGGCTTCGAGAAAGATCAGCGCAACGGGAAAGTCACGCATAAAATCGATCCCGCGATTGACGGCGAGCGCGACAACATCGGCGCAACTTTACAGAAGACCGACAAGGTCAAAAACCTGACCTACTATTTGCCGCCGAATCCGGTGCAGGATGCGCGCAACGCAACCGGCGGAGGCTACCATTCCGACGGCCGCATCCTGGTGGTCGTGCTGCAATAGAGCTGTAGGAAGCCAACGACCAACGACTGGCGAGGGGGCTACTGCTGCACGCTGGCGTATTCAGCCTTCGCCTGTCGCAGCAAAGGCACATCCGGATCGGCGTCTTTCCATAACGCCAGAAAATCCTGATAGGCCAGGCGGCTGTTCACTTTGTCGCCTTGCATGGCATAGGCCCGCGCCAAGCCCAGTTTTGCCAGCGATACCAGCGGATCGCAGTAGAAGCTGCGCGCATCCATGAGTCTCTTAAATTCCTGGGCCGCCAGCGTACCCTGCTTCATTGCCAGATAGGCCATGCCGCGCGCGTACAGCACGCCAAGGTTCGATCGCCCGTACACCATCGCTCCGTCCAGCAGATCGATCGCCTTGGCCGGTTGAGCATGATTGAGTGCAACCACCGCCTTGATGCTGGGGATGGTGACGAACTGGACCAGCGTGTCAAAGGGGCGCTCCAGGGCGGCGCTTTCGGCAATCTTCAGCGGGCGATCATCTTCCCGCACCAGCGCCAGCGCGACGGCGGCATTGAGCGCTGCACGGTTGGGCGCATCGCCCTTCAGCACCTGTGTCGCCGCCTGTTGCGCCATCGGCCGAAACCCGCCCAGCGCTTCCCAGATGGCCCGCTGCGCATCCGCCGCGGCGGCCGCTTCCTGCAGATTGTTCCGGTTCGCAGTTTCTTCGATTTGTTTCGTGAGCAATCGCATTTGCTTGAACTGCCCACGACCCGCCGCCAACGCGACGCGGATGTCCAACGCTAACAACTGACCATCGGCCCCGCTGCCTTCGGTAGCCGCAATTTCCTGCTCCATCGTGGCGAAATCATTCTGATGCCATGCAATTCCTGCCAGAATTCCGTGCAAGCCGCTGTTTTTGGGCGCGTGCTTCAAGGCCTCGACCACGGTTGCCTTGGCCTCGTCGATACGATTCAGCCCCGCATAGGCCATCGCCAGGTTCTCATATCCACTAATGGAGTCGGGTTCCAGCTCAACTGCTTTGCGACTTTTGTCGAGCGCGTTTTCATACTGCCCGAGCTGGTTGTAGATGTTCCCCAGATTGTTGGCCGGGGTAGAGTCGCGAGGATAGGTCTGTTCGTAAAGTTCCAGCGCCGTGATGCCCTTGTCGTACTGCCCGCTGTCGGCATAGTAGTGCGACATGATATAGAGCTTCTCGCGCTCGCTGGCCCGGTCGCGCAACTCGAACGCCTTCTTCCGATTTTCTTCCGAGAGCACACTCTGCCCAAGATTTCCGTAAGCCGTTCCGAGCCGTGCATACGCCGTTGCGAAGTTCGGATCGAGTTGGATGGCTCGCTGATATTCCGGAACAGCGGCCAACTCATCGCCAGCGGCATGCTTGGCATCGCCGCGAGTAAATGCGTTCAGCGCATCGAGCGAGGGCGTCGTCGCCTGCGACAGCATCACATCATATTTTTGGACCGATGCGAGCGATTCGCCCAGGCTGCCGCGCAGTTGCGAATCGGCTTTGTGCAAGGCGTACAGCACATCATTTCGATTCGCCGCCTGCGCTTCCGACCGCGCCAGAATGTCCCCGTTCGCCGCATTGATTGCTTGCAGCGTGATCGCATACCGGTCGCCCACGTTCGCGATGCTGCCCGTTAGCATGGCCTTGATCCCTGCCCGCTTGCAGATCTCCAGGCCCGTGTCGGTATTGATGCGATCATCCGCTGGCCGCCCCATGAACTGCAACGTCTGACGGGCCTTGCCGTCCGGAAACACATTCAGATAAGGCGACTGCTCCAGGTCCACCGCCACGGCTTTCTTGAGGGTCACGTCCCACACCGGGTCGGCCGTGGTGTTCACAAAATCCGTCAGCAGGATGGCATCTTTCTCCGTAAGCCCGCGCTCGCGCTTCATGTACAGAAACGCGCCTCCGGCGCACACGGCCGCCAACAGCGCCAGCACCGAAACATATTTACCCAGTCTGCCCGATGGAGTAGGCCGCAGAGGCGGACTGATCGTTGACCCTGTCAGCGAATGATCTGCGGCTGGCGCAGTTGCACGCTTGAGCCGTTGAAGATCTGCTCGAACTTCCGCTGCGCCCTGGTAACGCGCGTCGCGTTTCTTTTCGAGCAGCCGGTAAATGATCTCCTGCAGCCGCTCAGGAATTCCGGGATTCAATCTGGAGGGCGCCACCGGGGTGCGATTAAGAATCGCTTCGAACACAATCGCCGGCGTGTCTCCGCGAAAAGGCAGCATTCCGGTCGCCATCTCGTAGACCACCGCCCCAAACGAGAATAAATCGGTGCGCGTATCCAGTTCCTTGCCGCGCGCCTGCTCGGGCGAAATGTACGCCACCGCCGCAAGCCTGGACCCGGTGCTCGTTAGCCCATCGCCCTGAACGGTCGCGGTCGTGCCCCGGGTTGTATCGCCGAGAGCTGTAGCCTTATCGGCAGTCTGCCGCGCCAATCCAAAGTCGAGAATCTTGACCTGCTCCTGCCGGGTAACAAAAATGTTTCCTGGCCGGATGTCGCGATGAATGATGCCCTTGCCATGCGCTGCCTCGAGCGCACTCGCGATCTGGATTGCGAGTTCCAGAACCAACTCCAACTGCACCGACTGGCCGGAAATCTTCGCCCTCAGGCTCTCGCCCTCCAGCAACTCCATCGCGACGAAGTGCCGTCCATCTACCGCGCCAATCTCGTACACTTTGCAGATGTTGGGATGATCGAGCGCCGAAGCCGCCAGAGACTCCCGTTCGAAGCTCGCGCGCTCCTCCGCGTCCCGTTCCAGCTCCGGCGGAAGCCATTTCAGCGCTACCCGTCGGCCCGTGTTCAGATCCTCCGCTTCGTACAGCACACCGCTGCCCTTGCCTCCCAACTGCGACAAGACGCGGTAGTGCGAAATAGTTTCGGTGATCATGAACAAGAATTTCGTGCGGATTAGATTGATGGTAGGCTGCGCCCGGAAACAAGTCAACGCGGGCAGGTCGGCGCTCGAATCTCCATCCGCGCCACGTGATTTTCCCGCTTCCATTCGGCTGCATCCGGGTCGAAAATAGAAGCATCCTATTCAGGGGTGAGGTGTGTTATGCGTTTTCGCCTGCCGGTGCTCATTGCTCTCCTTGTAACCTTCTTGTCGGTCGCGCTCTCGGCGCAGCAAATCCGGGGCGACTACATCGAAACCCGCAGTGCCGATGTGTACACCGGCCAGTGCTTCGCCAATGGAGAAGTCAACCTTGCCGGCAAGGAAGCCATTCTCGCCTGGCACGTGCAGAACGGCAGTTGGGATGGCATTGCCCTCGATGGGCTGACCATCGCGGCTGCGGTCCGCGCGCGCGCCACTCTCGGCGATCCCTACGGCAATCCGTATCCCGCCGAAGCTGTCCTGCTGGTCGACGAGCAGGCGAACCCACAACAACGCGCCGCGCTCGTACATTTCGCCCAGCATATGGGCGGCGAGTTGCTGAAGAATGTGGAAGAAACTCTGCCCGCACAGATGGAGATGATCGTCAATCACGAGCGGCATGGCGTGGCCTTGCTGCGTGCCGGACAGTTCGCCACCGTGCAAACCCGTTCCCTCGGCGACCACGATCACGTGTGCGGCAATGAAGTCACCTTCTATCCGCCACTGACCGAGGTCTCGCACTCCATGCCTGCCGTCGCCGTCACTGACGCGTACCGCGGGCCGGGCCTTGGCGAGTCGTGGGATTCGCATGGCCGCCGCAGTGCCTTTGTAGGAACGTTCGCGCGCTAGAATCCGAGGATGACATTTTCCGTTCACCGCTGGTGTTGGCGTGTGCCCGCACCGAACTGCGGCATTCTCGCCGCGATCCTCCTTATTTCTTCGTATGGCACGGCGCAGGGTGGCAAGTCCGAGACCCCAGGAGCGCTAAACAACCCCGCCGTCCCTGAGGCGATTCGCCAGGCGCTCGCACCCAAGGGCTACCGCATTCTCCCCGACATCAACAGTCCCGCCATACAGATCTGGTATCGGAAAGACGTACCCGCGCAACCGAAAAATACGACGGCAGACGCGATTTATGACCGGCTGGCGGAATCGACCCTGCTCGGTGTCGTTTACTTCTCAAAACCTGCGCAGGACTATCGCGATCAAACCGTTCCCGCCGGCTTCTACACTCTCCGCTACGCGCTCATGCCCAATGATGGCAACCATCTTGGCGTGGCGCCCAGCCGTGATTTCCTGCTGCTGATTCCTGCAAGCGCCGATCCCGGCCCGGACAAGATGCTCAAGTTTCAAGAGTTGGTCGCGCTCAGCCGTCAGGCTTCCGGCACAAAACACCCTGCGCCGCTCAGCCTCGTCCAGGCCGAAGGCGGCGCAACTCCCGCTACTTCGAAAGACGACGAGGGTCACGTCATCTTTACGACGCAGGTGCACTTGTCCTCAGGAGAGGAAATGCCGCTCGCTCTCGTGGTGAAGGGCACCGCCCCGCAGTGACACCAATCCGAAATGCAGCTCTAAAAAACTTTAGTTCTCTGTCATTTTGAGCGCAATGAGGCGCCAGCCGAACGGACCTCTCACAATTTTGATTCTCTGTCATCTTGAGCGCAGTGAGGCGCCAGCCGAACGGAGTCGAAAGACCCCCTTGCTGTGTGGATCTCCTGAGAAGTAGATATGCACTTACACCACGAACAGAAAGCCACGTCAGGCGCAGACCTCTCCACTCGCATTCCTGCGCCTCTGCTGTTGCGTCTCACATCTTTCCCCTGTTGCCATTCACATCGCTGCGTCCTTCGCCGCGAAAACGATGATTGCAGAGCGCTTCCGCGAGTTGCCGCCGCAACTGCACAGAAAATCACCTTGTCCTATGTTGCGATTCTCATCGCCTCGCTGATGCGTTCATTCGCGGATGAGCCGATGCATTTCCCCTCACCACTCTGCCAACTCGCTGATTCCATTCCCTGAAAAACCTCGCCACACGATCCATTGAGAAACTCGCCAGCTTTGGCGAGGGGATTGCCTTTAAGAGAAGCGGCGAGTGGCCCGGAAACGCAACAGACACGAAACGACGGCCCTTCCGAACGAGGTGATGTATGACAGTCCTACTGGTTCTCTTAACGTTCGTGACTTTCCTGCTGATCGACCATTTTCACAGCCGCAAGCAGGTCGTCGTTCAGCCGGCGTTGCAAGCCGCAAAACATCCCGCGTCCCCTCGGCTAGCCCCGAGTCTCGTAGGCGGGTTCCAGGTTCCCGAAAAGCTGCGTTTCCATCCGGGACACACCTGGGCTTTGAGTGAGAGTCCCAGCCTGGTGCGCATCGGCATGGACGAGTTTGCGTCCAAGCTCACCGGCAAACTCGATCGCATCGCGCTCCCGCAGCGCGGCCAGTGGATTCGCCAGGGACAAAAAGTGTGGACGCTGCATCGCGATGGCACCTCCGTCGATATGCTGTCTCCCATCGAGGGCAGTGTGGCCGACATCAACGAGGCCGTCATTCAGAACCCCGAGCTGGCGCGCAAAGATCCCTACGGCGAAGGCTGGCTGGTGACCGTCCAGTCCCCCGATGCCAAGACCAATTTCCGCAACTTGCTCGGCGGTGCGCTGGCTCGGTGGTGGACAGAGGAATCCGCCGGCCGCTTGCAGCGGCGCATGCCGATGGCTCTGGGCGCGCTCGCGCAAGACGGCGGCGCTGCCGTTGACAACCTCGCCGCGCAGATGCCCGACAAGGACTGGGCCTCGTTGGCCAGAGAGTTCTTCCTGTCGTAAACGGCAATCGACGAAAGCGCCACTCGCCGCCTCTTGATGCTGACGATTTCGGCCGCACCGTCCTACGCGATTGCAGGGCAAAACAGCCCGGATCCCGAAGGGACGGAGCGGCCGAGATTTTCTTGCCCGGCGTCCTTGCCCCAACGACGCTTGCCGAGAAAAGCGGCCCGGAACTCTCGCGGGATGCGATCCCGCCAACCGGCCATTGGCCTGCCGCACCAACCGACTGGTCGGCGCAAGCTCTTGGTTTTTAAGGCCCAAACACGTGATCTGGATCACACCTGCAAGTGCGACGAGTCACGGATTGGATCCGCCCGGAAGCACACACTGGAAACTGGAGGGAAGGGAGGATTCCGTCATGATGCTGGCCTACCGACTCGTCCGTCTGATCGAAACCCACTCGGACGGACTCGCCGCCGGGCTTCTCAAGAAGGTCCAGCAATCGGAACTCGCCCAGGACTATGCCAAGGTCCCTGCGCAGGATCTGGAGCGGCGCGTCTACGAGATTTACCGCCACCTGGGCGACTGGCTTCTGGGCAAAAGCGAGTTCGATATCAAGGAGCGCTACCGCGAAATCGGCGCGCGTCGCGCCGAGCAGCAGGTTCCTCTCAGCCAGCTGATCTGGGTCATCGTGCTGACCAAAGAAAATCTGTGGGAGTACCTGAAGCACGAGGCCGGCATGGAGCGTCCGGCAGAGGTTTTCGGCGAGTTGGAAATGCTGCAACTGCTCGATCAGTTCTTTGATCGCGCCATCTTCTACGCGTCCCAGGGGTACGAGGAAGCGTGCATGAGGGCGCGAGCCGAGCGTCGTGCATTAGAAGTTTCTGGGGGATAGCAAGGAGAAAGCCAGCAATGTCTTGGGAGATCGATTACAAGAAAAAATTGCGCACACCAGATGAGGCGCTGCGCTGCGTGCAATCGGGGATGCGCGTGTACATTCAGCCGGGCTGCGCCGAGCCGGAAACTCTGGTCGATGCCCTCATTCAGCGCGCCCCCCACGTACAGGACGTCGAGATTGTGCACATGATGACCATGGGGCGAGCCCCGTATGTCGCGCCCGAAATGGCTGGCCACTTCCGGCACAATGCGGTTTTCATCGGCGGCAACGTGCGCGAAGCCGTCAACGAAGGCCGCGCCGATTACACGCCCGTCTACCTCAGCGAGATTGAGGAGTTATTCGAAAGCGGAGCCATGCCGCTCGATGTGGCGCTCATCGAGGTCTCCCCACCCGACTCGCACGGCTTCTGCAGCTTCGGCGTCGGCGTCGACACTACTTTGACGGCCGCCCGCCTGGCCCGCTACGTGGTCGCGCAGGTGAACGACCAGATGCCGCGCACCTACGGCGACAGTTTCATTCACGTCAGCAAAATCGACGCGATCGTGGAATCGTCGCGTCCCCTCTGCGCCATGAAAAGAGCCGAGATCACCGACATGCAGGCGGCCATCGCCCGCAACGTCGCTGGCCTGATTGAAGACGGCGCGGTGCTTCAAACCGGCATCGGCGGCATTCCGGATGCCGTCCTGCCTTTGCTCATGGACCGTAAGGATCTCGGAGTGCACAGCGAACTTGTCTCCGACGGAGTGATTCCGCTTATTGATGCGGGCGTCATTACCGGCGCCCGCAAGAATTTCAAGCCGAGGAAAATCATCCTCGGCTTTGCTTTGGGTACCAAGAACCTGTTCGATTACGTGGATAACAATCCGATTTTCGAATTCCATCCCACCGCCTACACAAACGATCCCGCCCTGATCGCCCGCAACGACCACATGGTCGCCATCAATTCCGCCTTGCAGGTGGATATCACCGGCCAGGTTTGCTCCGACTCGATCGGCACGTATTTTTACAGCGGCATTGGAGGCCAGGTCGACTTCCTGCGCGGCGCTTCCCGCTCCAAAGGCGGCAAGGCCATCATCGCCCTCTCCTCCACCGCGAAGAACGGAACCATCTCCCGCATCACGCCGATGCTCGCTCCGGGCGCGGGCGTGGTGACCTCGCGCGGGCTGATCCGCTATGTCGTCACGGAATACGGAGTCGCGTATCTCCATGGCAAATCGATCCGGGAGCGTGCCCAGGCTTTGATCGAAATCGCCCATCCCAAATTCCGGGATGAGCTCTACGAATACTGCGAACGCACCAAGTGGTTACAGCGTCCGCACGCGAAAGAACCAGTCGCTGCGAGGTGATTATGGCAACGCAGGCACGTGGCAAGGTTGCGGTCAACATTGACGAATGCAAAGGATGCGGGCTGTGCGTTGAGTCGTGCCCGCCCGAGTGTCTTGAACTTGAGCCCGAACTGAGCGCTTACGGAGTGCACCCCGCCCACTATACCGGCGAAAGCTGCACCGGATGCGGCATCTGTTTCTACTGCTGCCCCGAGCCGGGCGCCATTACCGTCTACCGGCTCGTGCCTGCGCTCAAGGTCGTAGCGCGCCAAGGAGACAGCCATGCGGCAACTCTGTAAGGGCAACGTTGCGATCGTGAAAGGCGCGATTCTCGCCGGATGCCGTTCCTTCTACGGATATCCCATCACACCCGCCAGCGAGATCACCGAGGCCGCCGCTCTTTATATCCCGCAAGTCGGCGGAACGTTCCTGCAGGCGGAAAGTGAAGTCGCCGCCATCAACATGGTCTACGGCGCGGCTGCGGCTGGCGCGCGCGTCATGACCGCCTCCTCCGGCCCAGGTCTGAGCTTGATGCAGGAAGGCATCTCCTATATTGCAGGCGCCGAACTTCCATGCGTGATCGTCGATGTAGTGCGCGGCGGTCCGGGCCTCGGCAACATCGCCCCGGAGCAGAGCGACTACTTCGCCATGGTGAAGGGCGGAGGTCATGGGAGCTACCACAATCTCGTCCTCGCTCCCGCCTCCGTGCAGGAGATGGCGGACCTCACCACATTGGCCTTCGAACTGGCCGACAAATATCGCAACCCCGCCATCGTTCTGGCAGATGGATTCATTGGCCAGATGATGGAACCGTTGGAGCTCGAGTACCGCGAGAGCGCGTCTCCTGAAAAGCCCTGGGCTGTGAAAGGAACGCCGGAGACGCAGAAAAATCTAATCAGTTCCATCTACCTCGAGCCCGATGATCTTGAAGCTCATCAGCGCAAGCTGGAGGCCAAGTACAAGCGCGCACAGCAGACTGAGCCCCGCTGGGAGCTCTATGACACTGGCGACGCCGACATCCTGCTGGTCGGATACGGAATCACATCGCGCATTCTGCGCTCGGCAGTGGAAGCGGCTCGTTCGCAAGGCCAGCGCGTCGGCTTGTTCCGCCCCATCACACTCTGGCCCTTTCCCTCGGAAGCGCTGGTCAAAGCTGCGTCCACGGTGCGCGAGGTGCTGGTGGTCGAATTGAGCAATGGACAGATGGTGGAAGACGTCCGCCTGGCGCTCAATGGCAAGGTGCCGGTCGAATTCTACAGGCGCACGGGCGGCAATGTTCCTTCCGTGGAAGAGATCCATGCGGACGTTCTCGCGCGCATGAGTGTCCTTTACGAACGCGAGATGTTGGGGCGCATGATGCCCGTGCAGTAGGAGAGGCGACCATGTCACAGGATCCGAAAGCAATGGTGAAAGAAGCAGAGGTTCCAGCTGGCTACGAGACGGTGCACGCGAAATCGCCGGTGTTCTACGACATCTACGAACGCAAAGCCGAGCTCAAGAACCAGACTCACTACTGTCCCGGCTGCGGCCACGGAGTGGCGCACAAGCTGATCGCGGAGGCCATCGAAGACTTGGGTCTGCAGAATCGCACCATCTTCGTCAGCCCGGTGGGTTGCTCGGTGTTCGCGTATTACTACTTCGATGTGGGCAATGTGCAAGCCGCCCACGGGCGCGCGCCTGCCTGCGCTACCGCGATCAAGCGCACCTGTCCTGAAAAGATTGTCATTTCCTATCAAGGCGACGGCGACCTCGCCGCCATCGGCACGGCTGAAATCGTGCATGCCGCAAACCGTGGCGAGAAGATCGCGGTGTTCTTCGTGAACAACGCCATTTACGGAATGACGGGAGGCCAGATGGCGCCCACGACTCTTGTCGGCCAGAAAAGCACCACGTCGCCGTGGGGACGTCGTCCCGTGAATGAAGGCTACCCCCTGCACATGGCCGAGTTGCTCTCCACCCTCGAAGCTCCCGCCTACGTGGAGCGAGTCGCGCTGTGTGACAACAAGAACATCATGAAAGCGCGCCGCGCCATCCGCCGCGCACTCGAAAATCAAAGAGACGGAGTTGGTTTCTCTTTCGTCGAGATCCTCTCGCCCTGCCCCACCATCTGGGGCAAAGAACCGGTAGACGCGCGCCGCTGGGTCCTCGAAAAACTCGTGCCGGCATTTCCCCTGAACGTATTCCGCGATCGCAAGCTGGACACTTCACCGAGCACCATGCCTCCGCAGCGCACCGTGACCGATGTGCTTGAGATCAGCGCCAAAGATGAAAGCGCGCAGCGTGTCGCGGTCCAGCATCCGCATCATTTCCGCGAGTACACCATCAAAGTTGCAGGATTCGGCGGGCAGGGCGTTCTTCTGCTGGGCCAGTTGCTGACGGAAATGGGCATGCGCGAAGGCCTGGAAGTCAGCTGGCTGCCCTCCTATGGCCCCGAAATGCGTTCCGGCAGTGCGCACTGTCACGTTTGCCTGTCGAAGGAGCGGATCGGCTCGCCCCTCATCTCGCATCCCGACGTGCTGATCGCAATGAACGAAATCTCGCTGCGCAAATTTGCTTCGCAGGTCGTGCCCGGGGGAGTAATTCTCTACAACCGCGAGCGCCTGCCTGCTGATTTCGCGTTGCCCCAAGCCCGCGTGATCTGCATTCCGGCGTCAGAGATCGCCGACAAACTCGGTTCAACCAAGGTGACCAACATTGTCCTGATGGGCGCTCTGCTCGAAGAAACCGAATGCTTGTTGCCGGACACGGCGATGAGCGTGCTAGAGACCAAGATCAAAAAACTCGATCTGCTCGAAATCGATCGCCAGGCCCTGGCTGCCGGACGAAACTTCATCGACAGCCACGTCCGCGTGGGCGCAGTCAGCCAGCCCGATGGCTTCGCGTATTAAACCAAGCTTTTAGCTTTTGGCTCCTGGCTCGGAGCTTTCACCTTCTGCATCGGCCTGCGATTTTCCATGCGTTTCTCGGGATTCTTCGTGGTTCTCAGGATTCGTCCTCCTTCTGGACTGTGTCCCTTCATGCTGTTGTTCGTAGTAGGGCGTGACTTCAGGCGCTCCGCAAAGCGCACAAATTCGAAACGCCTTCAGGCGAGGTCGATGGCGTGGCAATATCCAAAATTGCGTAGACCTGCGAAGGTCGTTCTCAATTTCTCATAGTGGCGTGTGGGGCGAGCATTCCGAAATACCAACACGCGTAGATCACTCGCAATCACATTCCAGAAATCAGATTTCTTCCCGAACAATTCCTTTCGCGCGATTTTCGATTTCAATTCGCTCCGTCGCCAACGGACATCCCGACCAGTCGTCCCGCGCATCCCACAAAACATTGCACATAACACGACCTCCCGAATGTGGAGAAGTGTCAGCTAAGTTCGTAGAAATAAACAGTGTATGTGCTCACCCTTGTTGACTAGCGTCGTCTAACCGGACAAGTCAGGCAAGCGCATCCGCTGAGGGATCAGACCACCAAGTTGTATACCAAGGCTCTCGCGGTGAGTTTGTCTTCAGTTCAGGGAACAGATCAGCTGTGGGGAACGTATCCACAGTTGGAGGGATGCGTGCTTCCGTCTCGGGCCTCCGATGGCGGGAACGTCGCGCCGGAGGATGGGGTCATGGAGATCGGTCGCACCGAGTTCAGCAACGGGAACAAAGGTATGTCAGGCAGCAACGATCCGCACGTTGTGGAAGTGGTCCGCCAGGCTCACGAAGAACTCCGCCAGCTGATGCGCCAGCGAGCTGACGTGATGAAACGCATCGGCACGGTCAAGCAGACCATCGTCGGTCTCGCCAATCTTTTCGGCGATGAAGTGCTGAACGACGAACTGCTGGAACTTGTCGACCGCAAGTCCAACGGTCGCCAGCCAGGATTCACCAAGGCTTGCCGCATGGTATTGATGGAAGCGGGCCGACCGCTGGGCGCTCGCGAGGTTTGCGAACTGATCCAGCAGAAGGTGCCGCCCATCCTGGCGCGCCACAAAGATCCGCTGGCTTCGGTGACGACAGTTCTCAACCGCCTGGTCGAGTACGGCGAAGCCCGTACTCTGGTGCGCGAGAATGGTCGCCGCGCCTGGCAATGGGTTTCCGATCCAGACGATCCGGCACAAGGACGTCAGAACTTGCCTCGCGCTTAGCGGGGCCTGATTTCGATCCGGACGCTCTGCTGTGGCTTTGGTAGTCTGGGGCGATGCCGCCTTCTGCCAACGCAGCGAGTCGCGCCCGCGCCAATAAAACGTGGCCAGCGGTGATTCCCGTCAGCCTGGGACTGGCCACGGTGGCTATCTTCTCCTTCGCGTGGCTCTCCGAAGAAGTGCTCGACCGGGGAAGCGTCCGTTTCGACAGCGCAGTTCGTGGCGTGGTTCACGAATACGCCTCTCCTCCCATCACCGCGATCTTTCGGTTCGTCACCAACCTGGGAGACTGGCCCGTCGTTCTCGCCTGCACCCTGGCCCTGATCTTCTTTTTCTTGTATCGCCGCGATCACGATCATCTGGGAGTTTTGCTCGTCACCATGATGGGGGCGGGCGTCCTCGATGGAGTTCTGAAACTCGCCTTTCACCGCCTGCGCCCCGATCCGTTCTTCGGAGCGAAGCCCACCACCTACTCCTTCCCCAGCGGGCACTCTCTTATTTCCTTCTGCTTCTATGGCCTGATCGCAGGAATGATCAATTTTCAATTGGAAGAGCGCTGGCAGCGCGTGCTGGTCTGGTGCGTTGCGGGTCTCTTGATCGGGCTAATCGGCCTCTCCCGAATCTATCTGGGCGTACATTGGCCAACCGACGTAGCCGCAGGCTACGCCGCCGCGATCATTTGGATGGGCGCCGTCCGGGTAATGGCAAGAAGAGTCGAAGCCAGACGAGCCAGAAGATTGGCACAAACCACGTAACCGGGCTGGCGCCCGGCTGCCCAGACGAGGGCGTCTGGGCCTACGTAGGGGCAGACGCCCTCGTCTGCCCGGCGGAGCGAAGCTCCGCTAAGCCGGCGGCAACAGCATCCCTTTTTCGAGATGCCGCGACACGTGCGCGTACGAAGCCGCGTGCGGATCGTGTGTCACCATTACGATGGTCTTCTTGAAATCCTCATTCAGCCGCTTCAGGATCTCCAGAATCTCGGTAGCCGAGTGGCTATCCAGATCACCGGTAGGTTCGTCGGCGAGCAACAAAGTCGGATCGCTGACAATCGCACGCGCGATCGCGACCCGTTGTTCCTGTCCGCCGGAAAGCTGCTTCGGCAAGTGATGCACCCGCTCCCCCAGTCCAACCAGCTTCAGCGCCGTCATCACATGCTCTTTGCGTTGGGCCGGCGAAAGCTTGGTCAGCAGCAGGGGCAATTCGACATTCTCGAAAGCAGTCAGCACCGGAATCAAATTGAACGTCTGAAAGACGTACCCGACGTGCTCGTTCCGCCAGCGCGCCGACTGCGCATCGTTCAACCGGAAAATGTTGTCGCCCATCACCAGTAATTCGCCCGATGTCGGCCGGTCAATGGCCGCAATCATGTTCAGCAGCGTCGTCTTCCCTGAGCCCGACGGTCCCATCAGCGCGAGGAATTCCCCCTGCGCAATATCGATCGAGACGTTATCGAGCGCGGTCACCTCAAACGCATCCCGCTTGAAAATCTTGCTGACGTTGCGGGCCTGCACTACCTTCGTGCCGGTCGCGATTTTGGGCGTGGTCATCGTACTCATCAGGACTGTCCTTTAATTTTCACGGATTGACCGTCTTTCAAATTCTCGGGCCCGTTGGTGATCACATTCTCGCCGTTGATGGGACCATCCACGAGGTACCCATCACTGCGCTGGCTCAGGATCTTCACCTGCTTCATCACGACCTTGCCATTGAGCACCAGGAAAACAACTTTCTTCCCATCCCGATCGCGCACCGCGTTCGCAGGTACGATCGCTCCGCCGGATCCTTGATTTCCGTTCTTGTTATCGTCGGCCAGAAACTTCACGGTAGCGTTCATGTCCGGCCGCAGATGCTCGTCGGGATTCTTGATCTGCACCTTGACCTGTACGGTCGCCTTCTGCCGATTCGCTTCGGGCGACATCTCGGCAATCTCGCCCTCCCACTTCAGGTTGGGAAACGCGTCCACGGTCACAATGCATTTCTGATGAGGCTTGAGCCGGGAGAAATCGTTCTGCGCGACGTCGATTTCCACCTGCAAATCGTTCAAGTCGGCCAGCGCGACCACCGATCCCTGGGGACCGCCCTCGGCCGTGCTCGCGAATTGCGCCGTAAGCAACTCGCCTTTTTCAACCTTACGCTCGAGGATGGTTCCCGTAACCGGCGCCCGGATGACGGTGGCATCGTGCAGCGCTTTGGCGTAAGCGGCTTGTCCCTCGGCTTGCAGCAACGCACCGTTGGCACGCGCAATTTCCTCGGCCCGCGGACCCAGCTTCGACAATGTGAATGCCTGGTTCAGCGAGTTCATCCGCTGCTGATCGGATTCGTATTTCGCGGTCGCATCATCCAACGATTGCTTCGAAAGCACGCCCTGCCCGTACAGTTCCCGGGTCCGGTCGAGCGTGATTTTGTCGTTGGCCGCTGTTGCGCGCGCTTCGTCCAGATTGTGCTGCGCCTGCTGGACTTCTTCCGGACGCGATCCGTGCTGCAACTCTTCATAATAGGCACGCGCATTCTCGACTGCGCCCCGCGCCTGATCGTATTGGGCTTGAAACTCGTCATCCTCGAGCCGGACCAGCACTTGCCCTTCCTTGACCTTGTCGCCCTTCTCAACCCCGATCCACTTCACGCGCCCCGTAACCTTGGAGTTCACGTTGATCTTGTGGTGCGCCACAATGTATCCGCCCGCCGACAACACCACTCCGCCCACATCCCCGCCGCCCTCGGTCGCCGCGCGCACGACCTCCACTTCGGCTGGCGATGGAGATACCAGGCGGTACACCAGAGCCACCAGTCCCAACAAGACCACGACCGCGATGCCGCCCAGGATGTAGCGGCTCGCCCATTTCGGCGGCTCACCCTGGGAGTCCTGCCGGTGCGAGCGGTCAATCCGGAGACTCTGCAGGTCGTCGTGTTTGGTATCGATGGACATTTTCGTTCCAGCTACGGTCGTGAGTCGTTGGTCGTTGGCAAAACCAAGCACAACCTGTGGGTGCCCCACCCAAGCTCCCTGGGGGGGCTTGTCCGAGGCTAACCGCGTAACGCGGTAAGGATATTCTGCCGCGCCGCGTGCCACGCCGGAGCCAACCCGCCGAAGAAACCCATCACCAGCGCGAAAATGAATGCATAGAGAATGACCGTCGGCGTCATTCGCAATGCAAACACCACTTCGCTGAACGTGACCGCGTTCGACGTTCCCGTCGACATCCCGTTAAACGGCAGCATCAGCACGATTCCCACCACCGCGCCCAGCAACGACAGCACCAGCGATTCGAATACAAAAGACGTCAGGATGCTCGGCTTGCTGAACCCGATGACGCGCAGCGTCGCAATCTCGCGGCTGCGGTACGCCACTGCCGCATACATCGTGTTCATGGCTGCGAAAATCGATCCGATCCCCATGATGAAGCCGACCATATAGCCAACCACTTTAATCGGCCCTCCGGAACTGGTCTGCTTCGCGTAGTAGTCGGTCTCCAGCATCCCATCGAGTTTCAGGCGCTGGTCGTCGCTCACCGCGTACTTCAAAGCATTCGCTGCCGATGCATCCGTCGCGCGCAAATACGCGGAGGCAAACGCACCCTGGCGATCGAAATCCGACGCCATCTGGTTCACATCGCCCCACACCTCGGATTCGTACGCACTCCCACCCGCATCAAAAATCCCTACCACCTGCCAGGGTCCCTTACCAAACTGAATCGTATCGCCGACATTCGTATTAGCAAAGCGCCGGTGAATCTGCGAACTGACCACCACTTCGCGCTGTCCAGACCGGAACCAGCGCCCTTCCACTAACTTCACCTTCGGTTTGTCCGCGGGCAACTGGCGCATCTCCAGTCCATCTTCCATCATGCCGCGCACGGTGACGTTCACTTCTCCGGTTCCATCTCTGCGCGGCAGGACGATGACCACCACCCATTCCCCGGAAGCCATCGGCTCGCCGTTCTTGTCCTTCGCTATGCCAGGAAGATTCTTCAGGGTGGGAAACAGGTTCGCATCGAAGCCACCCGACAACTCCGCAGTCGATCCCTTGCGCAGCACCAGCACATTCAGAGGATCCCCGCTGGTCACGAACGCCTGTTTCAACCCGGCCAGCAGCGCCATGAGAAACACCACCGTGGTCACGGTCAGCGCAATGCCCAGGGCCGTCATGATGGTCAGCCCTTTGCGAAGCTTCAGATTGCGGATGTTGTAGCTGATCGGGATTGCCATAGTCGAAGCTCGCTATCCGATGTGGCGCAAGCCCTCCACGATATCCACCTGCGAGGCGTGATACGAAGGAAGCAGGGCCGCCACGCACCCCACGAACCCAGCCAGCAGCAGGGCCAGAACCTTGGTCGCCCAGTTCACGCTGATTCCCTGAAAAAAGCCCGCCTGAGGATTGTGGCTTGCCAGGTACATCAGGCCACTGCCCAGCAGGATGCCGACCACCCCAGCGAGGACCGCCACCACGACCGCCTCACCCACAAACAGCACCAGAACTGCCTTGCGGGTGAACCCCAGAGTCTTCAGCACGGCCACTTCCCGCGTGCGTTCGCGGATCGACATCGCCATGGTGTTCGCCGCCACCAGCAGGGTCGCAAATACCACTGCCCCGCAAATTCCTAGAATGAAGGCTTTCACGTTGCCCAGCATCGCGACGAAGTCCAGTCCGAACGCCTTCTCACTTTCGGTCTTGGTCTGCTGCGGCGAATTGTGGAACATGTCATCCACCGCTGCGGCCACCTTGGGCACGTCGGCTGGCGAATCGGCCAGAATTCCGAAGGTGCCGCTCTGGTCCTTCATGACGGGCACGGTTTCTTCGAGATATTTCCGGTCGAAGTACAGCGACTGCGTAGGCTGCGGAGCGTTGTAGATTCCGCGAATGGTCAACTCCAGGTTCGCGGCCCAGATCGTCCCCTGCAAAACGATGCGGTCTCCAACCTTCCAGCCGAATTTCTTTGCGAGTTCGCTGTCTGCTACAGCGCCTGCGCGATCGTGCTGCCAGGCGTCGAGTTGGTCCTGTGGAATCTTGAAATCGGTGTAGACCTTGAACAATTCCTGCGGATCGGTGGCAAACTGGGCAAAGAAATGTTCCGGCTTGTCGTCGATATATTTTCCGCCGAACCACTGCGTGGGAACTACTTCGACAACGCCGGGCACGGTTTTGATCTTCTGCGCGTAATAGATCGGAAGCGAGAAAGTCAGCGATACGCGATGGCGCGTGATCAAGCGCTGGGTCGACTGCTCGCTGCCGTTGTCCAGGTAAAACGCGCGCCAGATCGTCATCATGACCGTAAGCAGCGCCAGCGAAAACGCGATGCTTACCATGGTCAGAACCGTACGCCGTTTGTTCCGGAACGCGCTTTTGGTGACAAAAGTGGTTAAGGTCATAGAAACTCCGGGAAACCTGGGGGAGACGCCCCAAACCTGGACAGGCCCGCCACCGGGCGCGGCCACCATTCACATCAGCTCACGTTACTTCTAGCATAGACGATCAGGGGGACTGCGACAACCCGCTCATGACTGAACAAAACGCGGCAAACCTGTCTAACCCCGCTCCGCATAATCACTATGGAATTACTTAGTCGCATCAGCCAGTGGACTATGTCATGCACGCCGGATGACAAATGTCATTCACCCAGCATTTTTCACCACAGAGTCACAGAGACACAGAGAAAGCAGAAACTCGCAACTCAGGGCGCCTCAGTGCCTCTGTTCTCTACCTAAAATTTCTCTCTTGAAATTTTCGTTCCATAGGCAGGACACGAATCACATGGTGACTGTATCTGGTGTGCATCCTGTCTTGCCCTCAGTGAAAAACCTTCTTTGCATCCTTTGCGGTCATAAGCTTTTACTCTGCGCCCTCTGCGGACGTTCTCCGCGCGCTCTGCGGTTTAAGGTTTTTTGCCGTGCTCTCAAGCGAGAGGTATGGAATTGCTTTCCCAGCGCCACCAGTATCAGAATGCACGTGCAGGTATTTGACCTGAGAAGGCATGGCTCCGATTCGTACCCTCAAACCCAACGTCACTCGTGAGCAGGCGATCCTGCAGTTCTCCTCGACCGGGATCCCGCGCTTGTTCCGGAACGTGGCCTGCGGACGCTTGCGCAGCGTCGCCGAACTGTACATCCCGTTTCGCTTGTTTCAGGTGCAGATCATGAATCGCGGAAAGACTGAGGAACGTCTGATCGCGCTCGACGCCATCTCGGGAACGCTCGATCCTTTTCAATTCGATCACGTTCCGACAGACTCGGAGACCGTCTCGATCGTGAGCCGCAATTGTCCGCGCGCGCATCTCAAGGATGCGTTCATCGGCGAGTTGCTAATTGCGAAGCTTCGCCGCGTTCTCTACAGCCGCGGCTTTTTTCGGATGCGAGACTTGCAGATCACGGCCACGCCCCTCGCGCAAGAACTCCACATTCCGTACTGGCTGGGATTCCGCGGGTCGAACGGTCACGCCCGCGTCGCCGTAATAGACGCCGTGCGCCGCCGTTTCGAAGGCGCCAAGATGCGTCGCCTGGTCGAAGCCTGGCTGACATCGAACTCCTGATCTCACCACAGAGTCACAGAGACACAGAGAAAATCTCAAATCAAAAATGCCGGTAGGTGTCTCGGTGCATTAGTAGAAGATGGGTCACGTGAAGTCCGGAGACCCCACGCGCTGATGTCTCACGACACAGTTACGGAGACGCAGAAAAAATCTCAAAAGCCAAAAGGTTTTCTCTGTGTCTCTGTGTCTCTGTGTCTCTGTGGTGAGGTTTTATGCCCCCATTTTCCGAGTACTTTCGTAACTCGAAGACGCTTACGACCCAAGCTATCCTTGTGGTTACCCACCCCAGAATCCGAGCCAGTGTGTTCTTTTCTAGGGGCATTCGCCAGTGCTTCGCCCGGTGAGGGTAGGAAACAATGTCTACGAAAATCGGCCGCTTCGAAATTCTTGGAGAGCTCGCAAAATCGGATTCGGGATGCGTCTATAAAGCCAATGATCCGGAATCGGGCCAGACGCTCGCGCTGAAAACGTTTCGCTTGGATGTGTTCGGGGAACACGCCGAACAAGTGGTGCAGCGCATTCTGCAGGAAGCGGAAACCACCAAGGACCTCAGCAGTTCCAACATCACGCTGGTCTACGGCGCAGGCGAAATCGACGGCCAGTTCTGCGCCGCCATGGAATACATCCAGGGCAACAGCATTGCCACCATGCTGGCGCGCAAGGAAGGCTTCTCCATCTGGGACCTGCTCGACATCAGCCGCCAGGTTTGCCAGGCACTTGATCACGCCCACGAGCACAACGTCTTTCACTTTAGCCTGGAGCCGGCCAAGGTCATGGTGACCTGGGACGGCACCGTCAAGATTCTCAGCTTTGGGATTTCAAGCACCGGCTACGTGGCCGCACAAGCGAGCGGAGTCCCCCCCTCGGTCCTTTATTACATGTCGCCCGAGCAAGTGGGCGGCGAAAAACTGGATGCCCGCTCCAACCTGTTCACCTGGGGCACCATGCTCTACGAGATGGTGACGGACCAGAAGGCCTTTGACGGAGCGGATGCGGATGTCGTCCGCCAGAAGATCCTGGAAGAAATGCCGGTCTCACCGGCGATTCTGAATCCCAAGATCAATCCTGTCGCCAGCGACGTCATCATGAAGGCTCTGGCAAAAAATCCCGCGGAACGCTACCAGAGCGGCCGCGAGATGGTGAACGATCTCGAAAAGGCCCGCGAAAGTACCGTCAAGCCAGCCAAGAGAGCTCCGGAAACGCCCAAGGGACCCGCAGTACCGGCCAGCGTGAAGAACGCCGCCGCCGCGAAATTCGCGACCTCGGCGCCCATAGAACCCAAGGCGCCGGCAAAATTTGAGCAAAAGATAGAGGAGTCGCGGCCGCTCGATGTTTCGCCCTCGCTCTCGCAGGAACTCGAAACTTCGTGGACTCCGTCGGCCCCGGCCAAAGCTACTTCCAGACCGGCCGAACCGTCGAAGAAAGCGGCAGCCGCGGCGGCAGGCTGGAATTCTGCCGGATCTTCACCTGCAGGGCGAACCCCGCACCTGGATCCAAGTGCCCAATTCGGAACTTCGGTGACGAAAGCCTCAGTGGACGCCTTCGACAATCCAAGCGCGAACCTGTCGGCAGCAACCCTGGACGAGCCGCAAACTCCCAAGATCGCAGTCGATCCGATGATGGCCGAGAACGCGGGCGCCGCCACCAAAGGCGTCAGCTTCTCGGAAATGAATGAATTACCGCCTCTCAAAGAGGTGTATGTGCCGCCCCCGGCGCCCAAGAGCGAATCTCCGGAAGCCGACGAGCCGTTGCCATCGATCATCCTGCGTCAGACGGAACCCGAGAAGCCCAAGATCCAGCCGCGCGAAGTCGCCGAAAAAGCCCTCAAGGAAATCAAGAGTATTCCCCCGCAGCTGTTGATGTATTCGCTTTCGGCCGCCGTGGCGCTCATTCTAATCGTGGGCGTAGCGGTGTACTGGCGCTCGCGATCGGAAAACACCGATGAGGAAGGCCGCGTGCCCGCGCCGGTAGCCGCCCCCGTGACGCCCGCTGCCGCCGCGCAGCCGGCACCGTCGGAACCGCCGCCTCCCGAGCCTACGCAGGCTGCCTCGCAGGCCGAGGCTTCGTCAGAACCCGTGGTCGAAGAACCACGCTCCGGGAAGTTCGCGCCGGCAGCCAAGGGAAAGTTCGCCAAGAATAAGAAGAACTCCGCGCCGGCCAAGGTCGCGGCCATTCCCGGCCAGCTCGCAGTCGACTCCACTCCGGAAGGCGCGCAACTCGAGATCGATGGCCGCACCGACCCGAACTGGGTCACTCCTTACACCCTGGCCGGACTTCCGCCGGGTCAACACACGGTGACGGTGAGCAAGTCGGGATTTGCCTCCGACACGCGCAGCGTGGATGTGGTATCCGCGAACAAGGCGACCCTGGTGGTGCGACTGACATCACTGAATGCCACCATGAATGTGACCAGCGATCCGCCGGGCGCCGCGATTTATGTCGATGGCAAAGATACGGCCCGCGTCACGCCTTCAGCAATTTCTCTGGAAAAGGGAACGCACACGGTGCTGGTGCGGAAGGCAGGATACCTCGACGAGACGACCTCGGCAGTCGGCCAGCCCGGACAAGCCTTTCATTTCGCCTCCACGCTACGTCCGCTCGGGAATGTCGACGACATCAAGACGGTGGGCAAGTTCAAGAAACTGTTCGGGGGAGGCGGCGCCGAGGCGGGCATGGGCAAGGTCAGCATCAAAACATCCCCCAAAGGCGCACAGATCGCGATCAATCGCCGCATCCTGGAGAAGACCTCGCCGGTAAACTTTTTGCTGAATCCCGGCAACTACATCGTCGACATCACTCTGAGCGGTTACAAACCCGTGCAGAAGGTGATCACCGTCGACCAGGGCGGGAACGTGGTCATCGACGAGACGCTGCAGACGCCTTAAACCAGTCGTCAGTCTTCTGTCTTCAGCCCGAGACCACAGCCACAAAAATCCAGCATAAGCCGCCGGGCTATCGCCCGGCCGCCCAGACGAGGGCATCTCCACCCCATCAAGCCAAAAGCGGGCTTGATGGGGACCCCGGCGTCTGGGCCTACGTAGGGGCAGACGCCCTCGTCTGCCGGCCGAGCGACAGCTCGGCTTTCGGTTGCCTGTCTTAGCTCGTCAGGCTTCGAATCAGGATGTCGCTGACGACTGAGCTGACGAATTGATGCATTAGCCAGTAGATAATGTCTTCGCAGGACCCAGGATGAGCCAGCGAGCCTGTGACAGAGGGAAAAACCATGGGAGCGAGCCCGAAGTCCCGCCACATCGTCTCTAAACGCAATTAACGGGCATTCTGCGCGATGCTCTGACCTCACATTTTGGATCGCGGAACCCGTTTGCCGATTTTCAACAACTTAGCTTGTAGCAATTGGGATCATCCCTGACTGATATGAATCGCAAGACGATGGCCAAAAGGTCCAGGCAAGAGCCGGGCTATCGCCCGGCCGCCCAGACGAGGGCATCTCCACCCCATCAAGCCAGAAGCGGGCTTGATGGGGACCCCGGCGTCTGGGCCTACGTGGGAGCAGACGCCTCGTCTGCCCGGCCGAGCGCTAGCTCTTCAGAGGGGGGATCGACGTCAAACCGTCCCGACGGCGACGCGAGCTTTTGCCAACGACCAACGACTAACGACCAACGACTAAGCACCAACCAAAACTGCGCGAGCAACTTCGCTCGCGCAGTCCCGTGCCAGAGCTTTTTGATTTTTGTGCTGCAACTAATTCGGCAGCTTGAAGTTCACCAGAATCTGGGTCTCGATCTGCACCGGTTCCCCGTCCAGGTAGTACGGCTTGTACTTCCACTGCCTCACGGCTTCCTGCGCGGCGTGCGCCAGGACGCCATCACCGCTGACCACCTTCAGATTCTGAATGTCGCCGTTCTTGGTGATAGTCGCCTGCAACTGCACTTGGCCCTGGATACGCATCTGCAGCGCCTGCGTCGGGTACCGGGGCTGGACTCGTTTCAACAGCAGCCCTTCCATCACACCTTGGGAAACTCTCAACATCTGGGGCGACGGCTTGGGAACGTTCACCGGAGCGCTGCTGATGTTTGCCAGCGACTTCGTGTCAGCCGCGCCACCCACATCCATCGCGCTGGGCGCCTGCACGTTTTCCTGATCCTGCGAATTTGCTGGTTTCGAAGTATGGCCCGTATCGCTTCTGACGATCAGTCGCTGGGTAACTTCCGGCTCGGCGGCAGCCGCCGACTCTTTAGCAGGCGCCGACCCTTTGGCTGTCACTGACTCTTTCGCGGGCGCCGGCTCTTTCGCCGCCGAAGGTTTCGTGGATGCTGTCGTGTGTGATGTGGGCACGGGAGCACTCGGACCCAAAGTAATGTCGGTTGTCGGGGGTGCTGCGCCGGGAGCGCCGTCCTTGGTGCTCGCCGTGTCCGCCGGTGCTGTAGTGGCCGGCGCGCTCTGCTTGGCAGCCGTCGGAGTGCTCTTGCTGCTCGAATTTTTCCAGCTCAGGTATCCCGCTGAGCAGGCCAGCAAAACCACCGCCGCGACAATCACGATCGCCTTGGTCTTACCGCCGCCGTCGACTTCATCGCTGTCATACGCGCCGGGGAAGAACGTAGGCGGAGGAACATCCGCGCGAGTGGTGTCGACGATGGGCTTTTCGGCCTTTGGCTCGCTCACCTCGCGAACCGATGGTTTTGAGACTGTGGGCGCTTCTTCGATTGCCGGCGCGCCCGCAACCGGAGACAGCTTCTCAACGGCACGTGCAGGCGCGGCAGCATGCCCTTGCGCCTGAAACATCGCGCCCGACATTGCGCTCGGCCGCTTTTCCAGGGCTGGCGGGGCGACCGGAGATTTCGCCGGAATGGTTTCTGTCGCCTCCATCTGGCCCGCGGCCTCGGCAGCTCGACGCAGTGCAGACGCCATCGGCTCGGCCATCTTGGGAGAAGGCTGCCAGGGAAACTTGGATGTTGCAGTCGCAGTTGCGGTAGAAGGCGTCCCCGAGGACGTGGCCGGGTTTGATTCAAGGGCCGGCTCCGGAGAAGCCGGCTCGAAGTCCGGTTCAAGAATGCCGTCCGCATCGTCGACCTCTAACTGCTGTGTCGACGTGGCCATTGCTGGCATCACCGGGGCCGCTGAAGGCCTCGCTGCCGGAATCGCAGGTATGCTTGGCCGTGCTGAAGCCGCAGGCGTCAACGGACGCGCGGCCGGCGCGCTCGGTACATTCCCGCGCGGCGGTGCTGCTGGCGCTTGCTTCGGAACATTCGAAACTTGTCCTGTCGGTGCAACCGAAGACGCAGGCGCCGATGCTTTTGTTCCATCGCTGCCCTTGCGCAGCAAGCCCCGGGCAACACGCAGCGTCCCTTTCGCCTGTTCCACGTTGATGGGCTTGGTGAGAACCAGGTTCGCGCCAATTCGGAATGCTTTTGCCACTCCCGCCTGTCCCTCGACCACGGCAACCGCCAGTGACGACTGGTTCGAACTGGAGTTGCGCGCGCTCTTAAACAGCAGCGTCGCATTTTGCTCGTTATCGCAATCGACTACCACAGCGTCAAAGTGCTGCGCCATGAGCTTCTTTACCGCTGCAAACGGCTCAGTGCAGGGCTCGACGGTGAAATCGAGGTCGTTCAAAACCTGTGTCACAATGCGCGCAGTTTTCTCGTCGGGACAGAAGAGTAATGCCTGGTAACCCATGCCGTAATGGTAGGTACACCCGCCAGACGCGGCAAGTTACGGCAGTAATAGGAGTTGCAGGGCTTTTGTGAAGCCTGCCGGAGCCTTCTCAGAATCGCAAAAGAAAGGCTTACGGCTGCTTGAAATCGACCGTGATGCGCGTTTGGAAGTCAGCCGTCTCGCCGTTATGCCAGTACGGCTTGTATCTCCACTGCTTCACAGCATCGGCGGCTGCCTGGGCCAGCAGCGGGTCGCCTGAAACCAGTTGCAACGAATCCACTTTGCCCTGCTTGTTGATTATGGCCTGCAACACCACTGCTCCGTGCAGTTTTCGGGCGCGGGCCTGCTTCGGGTAAGAGGGGTGCACGCGATGCACCACCTGATCGTCAGCGTAATCTTCCGGAACCTCCAGCAGATCGCTGCTGGGCTTCGAGGCCGCTGTCGGAGGCACACTGGCGGAGGCGGCTACCAGCGACGGGTTCGCGTGGTTGGGGGTCGTATCCTGCTTCGATGTTTGAAGTGCCGCCGCTGTCTTCGTCGCCGTATCTGCGGGGGAAGAAGCTTGTGCACTCGGTGTGGATGAAGGCGCGGAGGACGGCGCGTTCGTGGCTACCGTCTGGCTCTCGTTGCCGGTCGTGCTCGCATCGGCAGTTTGGCCGTCAGCAATCGGAGCAGGTGCCGAAGCAGCGGCCGGAACGGACACGGGAGTTGGCGGCTTCACTGCGGGGGCCGTCTGGGGTTGCGCGTGCGCAGTTCCAATCTTGCTCATCACGTTGAGGTATTCCCACTCAATCAGCTTGCGAAATCCAGGTTGCGTGAGCCACGCTCCGTAACCTCCACCTACGAGCAACACCAGCACCAGGGCGGCAATCCACACGCCCTTTCCCCCGCTTTTCTGCGACTCGATGCCTGCGAACGATTGTGCTCCCAAAGCGCCAAAGGATGGCACTCCATGATCCTTCACCGGATCGAGTGCATCTTCCTCGGCCAGCGGATCAACAATGCTCAGGACAGAGGTCCCCGTATGTTTCGGCTCTTCCGCGGTGAGCTTCGTAGGACTGCTTTTCAAATCGCCCTTGGCTTTCTCCGACTTCTCTGGTGTGGATGGAGTCGCGAAAACCGCATCAAAGTTCCTTGCAGAAGCCGAGTTTGCTCCAACGCTCGCGGCTGAAGCCTTTGCAAGAGCTGGCGTGCCTACTGTCGGCTCCATTTTGGGTTCGTTAACCGTGCCGACTGCAGGCTTTTTCTGTTCTGTCGATACCGCAGGAGGATTCGCCGGAGTGGCCGCAACGACGGGCTTTGCCGGAGCAGGCGGCGCCGAGGTCGTTGGCTTTGGAGTTTCGGCGACGGGAGCGACCGGCCGAACTGGAGTGGGCGCGGGCTGCTTGGGCGCCACTGGCGTTAGAACAGCCGGACTCGCCGCAGGACGGTTCGCAGCGGGAGTCGGCACGGCTGTTGTTGGCACCACGGTCGCCGGCGAAACCAGAGGCGTAACCACCGGTGAGGGTGTTGACGATGTCACAGCTGTCGGCGCCAGTACCGTGGGAACGGTTGGCGCGGGAGCCTTTACCTCTTGTGCTTCTTTCCGGGTCATGCCGATCCCGGTGCGCAAAGTGTTCCTCACCTGTTCGAGAGCTACCGGCTTGGTGAGCACCAGGCTCGCACCCAACCGGAAAGCATTGGGCACCCCGGCTTTGCCTTCGACGATGGCAATGGCGATGGAGGCCTTATTCAGACTGGAGGCGCGGGCGCTATTGAAAACCTGGGTGGCATTCTGCACGTTGTCGCAGTCGACGATCAGCAGGTCAAAGCGCTGCGTTGCCAGTCTCTTCAGCGAAAACGCAGGTTCACTGGAATGCTCGAAGCTGACTTCCAATTCATCCAGGATTTGAGTGACAGCCTGAACCGCTTTCTCATCGCCGCATAAAAGAAATGCACGTGTAGCCATAGTAACTCGATGCTACGAAGCGCAGTCACCAGGGGGCAAGTTACGGTGGTAAGGGGTAGGGAGGTGCAAGCTTCGAGCTTCGAGCTTCGAGCTTCGAGCTACGAGCTTCGAGCTACGCGCTACGGGCTTTGAGCTTTGAGTCTCTAATACGGGACCTTCATGGTTGATCGAAAATGCGGAGAGCGGACTGAATCGCTGCGACCTTGAGGGCCCTTTCAAGCTCTCAATTCGGTGCGGCTGCAAGGGGTGCCCTGATACGAACCTTCAACGGCTGAACTGGTGGTGGAACTGCGGGCCTTGAATCTCACAGTTCGTGGCTCGAAGCTCAAAGCTCGCAGCTCGAAGCTCGCAGCTCAGAAGTACAATGCTCCGCATGCGCCTGCCCCTCTGGCTCAAGATCGTCTGGACGGTCTTCGTGCTTTGTTGGGCGCCGGTTTATTGGAAGCAATATGGCGTGCAGAACTTTCTGTTCTTTTGCGACCTCGGCAATTTCCTGATTGCGATTGCGCTCTGGGCAGAGAGCCCTCTGCTCTTCTCGTGGCAGGCGGTCAGCTTGCTGGTGTTTCAAACCATCTTTTTTCTTGATTTGGCGGGAGCTTGGCTGAGCGGACATCATCCCATCGGCGGCACCGAGTTCATGTTCGATGCGCATTTGCCTTTGTTGGTGCGCTTGCTGAGTCTGTTCCACTTGGTCACGCCTCCTCTGCTCCTGTGGGCGATCTGGAAGCTTGGGTATGACCGGCGCGGCTGGAAACTGCAGACCCTGACTTGCTGGGTGTTGGTGCCGATCAATTACTTTTGGCGTCCGGAACACAATGTGAATTGGGCTCGCGGAATCTTCTTTGTCGAGCAACACGCGATGCCCGGACCGGTGTATCTGGTCGGCTATCTGCTGGTGGTGCCCCTTGTGGTTTACTACCCCACCCATCTCGGTTTGCAGTGGTGGGCGAAACGAAACGGCCTTCCGCTGTTCCCCCCACGAACGGAGAGCCCGGTCAAGGATTGACTCGATGAAGAGCATTCTCGGTCGCACTCAGCAAAGCGTCGGCAGAGACCGGCTTTCCGGTCGCATTTTCCATCCACAAGTCTGGAGTGACGCGCCCCATCTTCGCCATGCGCTCGAACTCAGGTCCTATGCTGCCGGTTTTTTTCATCTGCTCTTCGATCTGGAATGCGATCAGATGTCCGATCGGATAGTCAGGCAAATACAGAAACGAATCGATCATGTGGGAGTAGATCGCCAGCAGTACCACGTCCTTTTTGCCAAACACCGGTGCGTAATAGCGATTCCAGGTGTCCTTCGCGATCTGGAGTGTGGCCGCGCGTAACTCTTCGGGCTTGGCTTCGGGATGGTCGTACATCCAATGCCACACGGCCATATCGACCAGGGCCACGCCGGCGATTTCATAGGTCCCCCAGAAATCGTTGAGGGTTTTCATAGCTTCGCTCTTGGGGTCGGGCGAAGCCAGGCCGAGCAGCGCCATATCCTGATTCTGAAACACAAAGGCCAGCGCCTCGGTGAAGGCGGTATTGGGTACGCCCTCGAGCAGCGTGTAGTCGACATCGTTCAACGAGAACGTCTGCTCGACGTTGTGGCCCATTTCATGGACGGCGATGTTGAAGCCCTTGTAGTTCATGCCGGTCTTCTCGACCCGGGTGCGGAGATGCGATTTTTCCGAGCGCATCTGCGCGCCCATCGCATGCCCGGAGCCCCGGGCCGGATCGACCTGGATGTGCTCGGCAACGTAGCGCGCGCGTGCTTCGGGAAAGCCGAGTTTCATGAGCAGGTTGGGAATGTCTTTCTGATAAGCCTCAGGCGTGGGATATTTTTTGGCCACGATCGCATCGAGCTCCGCTTCGCTGTACTTGTTGCCGGAGCGGAAACCGTTGTACCAGATGTCGAAAGGCTCGAGCGGGCGGCCCAGGCGCGCTTCGATCAGCCTCGCCACTTGTGGGACCAGGGGCGAGGTGAGCACCTGCTCGAGCATCGCCTGCAACCGCTCCTCGGGAATCTGGCGGTCTTCATTGAAGCGCCGGTCGATGAGGGTGGGCGCGGTCGGAGAATAAGGATCGGCTAACCGCGAGGCGCGATAGGTCTTGAGCAGCGTGGCGTAGCGGGTATCGGGTTCGGGGGAATTCGTGATTTTCAGGTCAGCCTTGGCGGGCGTGTCGGAATCCTGCTGCGCGGCAGCCTTCACTTCATTGCTGTAAGGATTCCAGTCCACATGCGGATTATCGATCACCGTTTGCGGGATGGATTGCGTGACAATTCGCTCTATCACCTGCTGGATCGTGCGCTGTTTCGCGAGGCCGTTCTGCGCGTCGGCGTAGTCTGCCTTGATTTCATCGCGCAGGTTCCAGTGACTGAGCAGGCGCATCTTTGGCGGGAACAGGCGCTGCCCCCGGTCATCGACCAGGTGATACATCCAGACGTTGTAGCCGGCAATGTAGTTGGAGGCATCGGAGCCTGCCTGGGCGATGGCCAGGTTCACATCGGCGGGGATGCGCTTGGAGAAGCGCTCAGCCAGGCGAGTCTCGGCCCACTGCCGGCGAGTCCATTTCGGGCCGAGATTGATGCGCTCTTCCAGCGTGGTGAGCGGAAAATTCAGGAGCACCACAAAGGCGAGCTTGTTCTGAAAGAAGTCGTCGATCACGTGCGCGGAAGGATCGTATCCGCCAAAAATTTCGTCGTACGAGCGAATGGGGCCGAGATCCAGATCCTGCTGGGTTGTGAACTCGCGGGAAATCTCGTGCATGTGGCCGTCGAGCTGTTCGAGCAAGCGCTGATAGCGCTGGAACATCGTATCGATCGACTCCTGGTCGCCGGCGAAGTTCGCACGCACGAAAGACTCGAAGACGGCCGTATCGCCATCTTCCGGACGCCAGAATTCCACCACCTGGTGGAGGCCGGTTCGGATGCGGGCCTTTTGGCCCTCGCCATATTTTGCGAGCAGCTCGGTTTGCAGTTTCATCATGGAGTCGTTCATCTGCGCGGGGGTCAAGGTTTTGGCGGGCGCTTGCGCAGAGGCGTTTACAGATGTTTGAGCCATTAGCGTTTCCTCGGCGAGCGGCGCAACGGCCCACATACATCCGGCCAGCAAGAGGACCAGGGCGATTCGACCGGCTCGGGTTGACGTCAAGAAGCGGAGCTTCGCTCCGCCGGGCAGACGAGGGCGTCTGCCCCTACGTGGTTCGTGGTTGGACTCGAGGAGATTTGTCATGGGGCTTTGATCCGCTTCTATCCACTATTGCGATGCAGCGCGGACTCGGGGGCGGGATACGGCAGCGTATCGCGAATCTCCGAGATTTCCGCCGGCGCGAAGTCGGGAAAGGGCAATTGCCTTTGCTCCCGCCACTCGCGGACTTTCGCCTCCGCCTGCTCCGCCTTCTCTTTGTCCACGCCCGGGTCTCGACCCAAGTAGATCGTCTGCGTGGGAAAGGCAAATACGGTTCCCGCGTTTTCGGCAATGGTCATCAATCGCAGCAGAATGTCCTCGCGGATCGCGGTGAACTCTGCATCGTCGCGAGTGAGCACGTAGCTGAATACCTGCAGCGACGGCCAACCCTGGTCGAGGGTCGCGAGGCGAATGCGAGCACTGGCGCTCTCGACCTTGGGATGCTGATACAGAAGGCGGCGCGCCTCGGTCAGCACATAGCGCAACTGGTCGGGCGTAGTTTTGGGGTGAAAGCCGAGATTTGGATTGAAGAGGAACTTGTCGCGCCGCGAATAATTCTCAATATTCATGGTGGCCAGGGTGCCGTTGGGAATGGAAAGTTGGGTACGCTCGACGGTCCGAATTCGAGTGGAACGCAGGCTGATGTCCTCGACCGTGCCGACGCGTCCGTTGAAGTTGCAGGCGTCGCCGATGCGAATCACCTCGTCGCCCAGCAGCGAGATGCCGCCGAACAGGTTCTCGATCGTTTTCTGCGCACCGAAACCGATGGCCAGTCCACCAATGCCGAGGCCGGCGAGCGCCGTGGTCAGGTTAAAACCGAGCGCGCCCAGTACTGCCAGCCCGCTCACTAAAACCAACACGACTTTCAGGATGCGTTGCCCCAGCAACACGAGCGAACCCGTCCCCGTGCTGCCGCGCGCGATGGCGCGAAGGCGCCACTGTTCCATGGCTCGCGCCAGCACGCGCAGAGCAAGCCAGCCAACGCCGATCGTGAACACCACCCGCGCCGTGATGAAGTAGTAATGCCGATGCAGGAGCGGCAGGCGCAAGTACCCGATCAGGACGCGGTGGACCGTCACGCCCAGCACCAGCCACAGTGGACCGGATATCCTCCGCCAGTGTGCGAGCTGCGGCTGTTTGCGCCACCCTCGCCACAACATGATGGGGAAGATGACAAGCTCGATCAGAACCCAAGCCAGTCCCGCTGCGACCGGAACCGCCACGATGAGTCCGAGCCACTGCCACAACGACATTCCCAGGAACTGGGTTGTGACCAAAGGGCGAGGAACGTGGGTTTCCACCTGATGGGCCTGCAGGAGATCGTAGAGAGCATCGAGTTTGCTGAGAGTATCCGCGGAGAAAAGCCAGATCTTTCCCGCAGTCGGGTCACTTACCCGCGCCAGGATGACATCGGCCTCGCTGTCATCGACGGAGAGCGTGCCCACCTTCTCACGATCGGGAGGCAATCCCATCTGAACGCTACCTTCGGGGCTGGTGCTGATCGACCTCAGGCTGCCTACGAAGGCGTCGTCGAGTAGCGCTTTCAGTTCCTTGGCAACTAGCTCTCCCTCTTTGGCGCGCCGGGTTGGACTCATCTGGAGATACTGCGCGGCGGTCAGGTAGCTCCCGTTCTGCATCGCCTGCAAGAAGCCGAAGAGAGTGCCGTTGGGCGTATCGCGCCCGAGAGGATCTGTGGGGCCCGGCGGAGCCGGCTTTTTGGTCTCGTTGGACCCTTGCAGAATTTCGGTGATTTGTCCCCAGGAGGGGACGGAGACGATTACGCAGAGGATCAGGAGCGAGATGGTTCTGCGGCAAAAATTCATCCGGCTTCCCTTCAGGGTATTCTGGCAACGGGCCGAGCAGGGCCCTCGAACACAGGCGCTCTGCATTCAGACCTGCAAGTCAAATTCAGTCCTGGCGCGGCCACAGCTGTGTTTTGAAAGGGCCCGGCTTCAGCCGAGCCGTAAATGCCATGAGTTTTGGCGGCTTTAGCCGCTGAGGGTTGTTCCAGATAAGCAGGCAACGTTTCCATAAAATCTGCAGACATTCGCGTAATGCAGAGAGGTGCGTTTCAAGTTTGCTGAAAAACAGCTGCTTCTGCGACGCCCACGACCTCAGCGGCTGAAGCCGCACTCAGATTGCGACTCTTACGGCTCGGCTGAAGCCGAGCCCCTTCAAAACGGGATTCACCCGCGCTTCGGGCGATACACATCTGTGCTCGTGCCGAAGAAAACTTCCGCCGCTTCCATGACCGTCTCCGAGAGGGTTGGATGCGGATGAATCGTCAACTCCAGATCACCCGCGAGTGCAGCCATTTCAATGGCAAGCACGCCTTCGGAGATCAAGTCGCCGGCTCCGACGCCGACGATACCCACGCCCAGCACTCGCTCCGTCTTGGGATCGAGAATGAGCTTGGTCATCCCGTCGGGACGATCAAGCGTGATGGCGCGCCCGGAAGCACCCCAGGGAAATTTGGCGACGGCGATTTCACGGCCGTTCTCCTTGGCCTGGGTTTCCGTCAGGCCGGCCCAGGCGATTTCCGGATCGGTGAACACAACCGCCGGAATCGCGTGCGGTTCGAAGGCGACCTTGCGGCCGATGATGGCTTCGACGGCGGTGCGGCCCTCGTGCATGGCTTTGTGGGCAAGCATGGGTTCGCCGACCACGTCGCCGATGGCGTAGATGGAAGGATCGTCGGTCTGGAGTTGCTTGTTGACCTGGATGAAGCCCTTCGGGCCGACCTTCACGCGCGTCTTATCGAGCCCGGGAATTTCAGAGTTCGGCTTGCGGCCGACCGAGACCAGAACTTTTTCGAAAACTTTCTCCCGCTCCTTCACGTCGGCCCCGTCGAAAGTGGCTCGAATGCCGCCGCTTTCTTCTTTCAGAGATTTCACCGTCGTGTTAAGCAGAATTCCGTCGAACGCCTTCTCCAAACGCTTGTGCAACGGCAACACCAGGTCACGATCCGCGCCCGGCAACAATCCGGAGAGCATTTCGACGACGGTGACGCGCGTTCCCAGCGCAGCATAGACGGATCCGAGTTCGAGTCCGATGTAGCCGCCGCCAACCACGAGCAAGGTCTTCGGGATGTCCTTCAGGTCGAGCGCGCCGGTCGAGTCCATCATGCGCGGGCTGTCGATTTTGAGGGCTGGAATCGCGGCCGGGCGCGACCCGGTCGCCAGCAGAATGCGATCGAAGCGCAGCGACTCTCCGGTGCCATCCGCCTTGGTGATGCGCAAGGTATTCGCATTCTCAAAACCGGCTCGCCCTTGGATGTATTTCACCGAGCGCTGTTTCGAAAGCTGGCCGAGGCCGCCGGTCAGACGCTTGACCACGCTTTCTTTCCAGGCGCGCAGCTTGGCCAGATCGATTTTCGGATCGCTGAATTCAATGCCCCAGTTTTTTGCCTGGTGCGATTCTTCGATCAGCTTGGATACATGCAGCAGCGCCTTGGAAGGAATGCAGCCGCGGTACAGGCATACGCCGCCGGGATTCACTTCCGGATCGATGAGGGTAACTTTCAGGCCAAGATCGGCCGCGAGAAAAGCAGCGGCGTAACCGCCCGGTCCGCCGCCCACAACTGCGAGTTGCAAGTTGGTATTGTCTGCCATGAATTTTTTGAGTCCTTGAAATTAACCTTGAACCGACAGCAGGAATGGTTGTTCAAACGCTTCGGCGATCCAGCGGAGGAAGCGCGCCGCATCGGCTCCATCGATCAGCCGATGATCATACGAAAGCGATAAAGGCAAAATCAGGCGCGGCTCAAACTTGCCGTTGATCCACTCCGGCTCCATACGTCCGCGCGAAAGCCCCAGGATCGCCACTTCGGGATGATTCACGATTGGCGTGAACGCGGTTCCGCCGATTCCGCCAAGATTGGTGATGGTGAACGTGCCGCCTTCCATCTCCTCGGGCGTGAGCTTCTTGTCGCGCGCTTTTTTCGACAACTGCGACAGTTCGGCCGCCAGTTCCACGATGTTTTTCTTGTCGACATCGCGGATCACGGGTACGAGCAGCCCGCGATCAGTATCAGCAGCCACGCCGATGTTGATGTACTGCTTGTAGACGATTTCTTCCTTCTCCATGTCGATGGAGGCATTGAACTGCGGGAAGACTTTGAGCGCGGACGCGCATACCTTCAGGGCGATCGCGGTCACAGTCATTTTGCCGCCGGCTTCTTCGGCGCGGGGTGCGAATTTCGCGCGCAGCTGTTCCAGTTCTGTGATGTCGGCGCGATCATGCTGGGTGACGTGCGGAATCGTGATCCAGGCCTCGCGCAGATGCTCGGCTGTTTTGCGCCGCACGCCGCGCATGGAGACGCGCTCGACCTTGCCCCACTTGGCGAAGTCCGGCAGCTTGGGTTCGGCAATTCGCGCCGCCTGAGGCGCCTGCACGGCTGCAGCCAGGGTTGCCTTGGCACAGGCCTTCACGTCGTCTTCGCTGATCCGTCCGGCCGGACCCGTGCCGCTGACGTTGTAAATGTCGAGGCCGAGTTCGCGTGCCAATCGCCGCACATGCGGCGCCGCTGGAACGGGATCGCGATGCTCCGTGCCCGCGACTTTACCGAGCTGCACCGGCATGGTGAAGGTCGGCGGAACCGGGACGGGCTGATCCGGCGGCAGCGCCTGCTCTTCCGTTTTGCCTTCTGCTTTGATGGCGAGATGGAATGCAAGCCGCGCGGCCTGCTGACCCGAAACGTGCTCGACCGGCTCGGGCGCCGCTTTCGCCGGCTGCGCGGCGGGCGCGCCTTGCAGCGTGAAGATGACCTGGCCGACTTTCACTTTGTCGCCTTCTTTTACGTGTACTTCCTTTACCACGCCGCTCACCGACGAAGGCACTTCGACGACGGCCTTGTCGGTTTCCAGTTCCATCACGGGCTGGCCTTCGGAGACTTTGGCGCCGGGCGCAATCATCAGGCGCACCAGATCGCCCTGATCGATGTTTTCGCCAAGTTCCGGAAGCTTGAATTCCGACGCCGCAGTCGCACGAGGAGAGGGAGACGGTGCTTCGTGCCGCTCGACTGGCGGAGAAGCCGGATCGGCCTTTCGAGATGATTGAGTCTCTTCGATGCCCGGGCGGGCGGGGACGCCCGCCGCTCCATAATCTGAATCTTCACGGGGCGCACTCACGGTTGGCGTTTGGGTTTCTACGGAGGCGGCCTTCGAGCCTCCCGCGCCGTTCTCGACTGTGAAAATGACCTGCCCGACTTTGAGCTTGTCGCCCTCTTTCACGCGAATTTCATTCACTTTGCCGCTCACCGACGAGGGCACCTCGATCACCGCCTTGTCGGTTTCCAGCTCCATCACGGGCTGGCCTTCCTTCACGTCAGCGCCGGGCGCAATCATCAGGCGAACCAGGTCGCCTTGCTCAATGTTTTCGCCCAGCTCGGGCAGTTTGAATTCCGTCACTGTCCTGAACCTTTCTTAGCTGATGGCCGGATTCGGCTTTTCGGGGTTGATGCCCAGATCCTTCACGGCTTGCTGCACGGTTTCGATCTTGACCTGGTTTTCGCGGGCGAGCGCGTTCAGAGTGGCCAGCACAATGTGCTTGGCATCGACTTCAAAGAAATCCCGCAACGCGGCTCGATTTTCGCTGCGCCCGAAACCATCCGTACCCAGCGAAACCAGCCGCCCCGGAATCCAGCGCGCGACGCTTTCCGGCAGCACCTTCATGTAGTCGGAGGCGGCAACGAACGGGCCGGGGACGCCTTTCAGAGTCTGGGCGATGAAAGGAACCCTGGGCGTCTGTCCGGGGTGGAGCAGATTCCAGCGCTCGCAATCGTTCGCCTCACGATACAACCCCTTATAGCTGGTCACGCTCCACACGTCGGCCCCGATGCCGTATTTCTCTTCCAGAATCTGCTGCGCCTTGAGCACTTCGAACATGATCGTGCCGCTGCCGAACAGTTGCGCGCGCAGCTTCGCGTCTTTTTTCCCGCTCGGCTTGAAGCGGTACAGGCCTTTCAGAATGCCTTCGCGAACGCCGTCGCCAGGCGGCATCTCGGGCATGGGAAGCGGCTCATTGGTGACGGTCAGGTAGTAGAAGATTGACTCGCCATCCACGTACATGCGCTTGATGCCATCCTGAATGATGATCGCGATCTCGTACGCAAACGCGGGATCGTAGGCCAGGCAATTCGGCACGCTGAGCGCGAGCACGTGCGAGTGTCCGTCCTGGTGCTGCAAACCTTCGCCCGCAAGCGTGGTGCGTCCCGCGGTGCCGCCCAGCAGGAAGCCACGCGTACGCATGTCGGCTGCCGCCCAGATCAGATCACCGATGCGCTGGAAGCCGAACATCGAGTAGTAAATAAAGAAGGGGATGGTGTTGATGCCGTGGTTGGCATACGCAGTGCCGGCGGCGATGAACGAACACATCGAGCCCGCCTCGGTAATGCCTTCCTCGAGAATCTGCCCGTCCTTGGCCTCCTTGTAATAAAGGAGCGTGTCCATGTCAACCGGTTCGTAAAGTTGACCCACGCTCGAGTAGATGCCGACCTGCCGGAAGAGCGCTTCCATGCCGAACGTGCGCGCCTCATCGGGGATGATAGGGACGATCAGCTTGCCGATTTCCGGATCGCGCAGCAGCTTCGCGAGCAACCGGACAAAAACCATGGTGGTCGAGACTTCACGGCCGTCGGTCCCTTTATAGAATTCTTCGAAATGGCTTTCCGGCACGTGGGCCAGCGGGGTCGAGCGTACTTTGCGTTCTGGAACGTAGCCGCCCAGTTGCTTGCGGCGCTCCTTCATGTACTTGATTTCCGCACTGTCCTCCGCCGGCCGGTAAAACGGCGCGTTATGCAATTCGTCGTCGGGAATGGGAATGCCAAAGCGCGAGCGGAACAGGCTCAACTCTTCGTCGTTGAGCTTCTTCTGCTGGTGCGTGATGTTCTTGCCTTCTCCCGCCTCGCCCAGGCCGTAGCCTTTGATCGTCTTGGCGAGAATCACGGTGGGTGATCCCTTGTGGTCGACGGCGGCCTTATACGCCGCATGCACCTTGATGGGATCGTGACCGCCCAGGCGCATGCGAGCCAATTGCTCGTCCGAGAGATGTTCGACCATCTTGAGCAGGCGCGGATCCGTTCCGAAGAAATTCTGCCTGAAGTAGGCGCCGCTCTCGACGAAGAACTTCTGATACTGGCCGTCGCTGATCTCGTTCATGCGCCGCACCAGCAGGCCGTCGCGATCGGCCTGAATCAGCGAATCCCAATCCGTGCCCCAAATGACCTTGATGACATTCCAACCCGCGCCCCGGAAAATCGCCTCCAGTTCCTGGATGATCTTGCCGTTGCCGCGCACCGGACCGTCGAGCCGCTGAAGGTTACAGTTCACGACGAAGATCAGGTTATCGAGCCGTTCACGAGAGGCCAGCGTGATCGAGCCAAGTGACTCGGGCTCATCCATCTCGCCGTCGCCGAGGAAGGCCCATACCTTGCCGCCGGTTGTCTTCTTCAGCCCGCGGTTCTCGAGATACTTGATGAAGCGCGCGTGATAGATCGCCTGGATCGGACCGAGCCCCATCGAGACGGTGGGGAACTCCCAAAAATCCTGCATCAGCCAGGGATGGGGATAAGAAGAGAGACCTCCGCCCGGCTTCAGTTCGCGGCGAAAGTTCTCGAGCTTCTGCTTGGGAATGCGGCCTTCGAGAAACGCGCGGGCATAAATGCCGGGCGCCGCGTGTCCCTGGAAATACACGATGTCGCGATCACCGTCTTCGGTGCGTGCGCGCAGAAAATGGTTGAAGGCGACTTCGTAAAGCGTGGCCGCCGAGGCAAAAGTCGAAATGTGGCCGCCAATGCCTTCCTGGATTTTGTTGGCCCGAATGACCATAGCCAGCGCGTTCCAGCGCACCAGGCTCTTTATGCGGCGCTCCATTTCCTGGCTGCCGGGGAAGGGCGCCTGGGTTTTGGATGGGATCGTGTTCTGGTAAGGCGTGGTCGCGGTGAAAGGCAGGTTCAGGCCCGCGGCACGGCGCGCGTGTAAAGCTAACTGCTGAAGCAGCCTGCCCGCCCGGTCCGGCCCGCCTTTCGATAATACGTAGTCGAGAGAGTCCAGCCACTCTCGTGTTTCCAGGACCTCAAGTCCGTCGGTCTGCATCTGAGACAAGTCTGCTTTCCCCCACAATGAATGCCGAACCTTTCATGATATTCAATTCTTCGGATTTTTGCTGGCCGCCAAACCGGTTTGGCAGATTCGCGCGCGGATGACCGTGTTCTGATGCCAAGTGACACCGCTTCTTGAGCGCCACTCCATTCGCATAGCAGCCGTGCGCTTACGATTTCCACCACGCGCAGTAAAGTCCGCCAGGCGCGTGCCGATAGTTGTCTGGGAGCCAGCCAGGATCGAAAAGCGCACGTGAGCGGGCGCGCGATGAGTTTGGCCTGTCTCGCTCGCACAGGCCGGAAGATTTTGCCGAGCGGCGCCCTGCCAACTCGGCAAGATCTTCCTGAAGCATGTCAGTCTTAGATTTTTCTAATCCTCTCGCCCGCAAAATCGATAGTGAACGCAACATTTTCCTGAATCTTTCCGCGCGCGCGAGTGGTGGGTGATTTGCAGGGGTACACGGCGGAGTCAACCAACCATGGCCAGCGGCTACTACGCGGCGTGCGCTGGACTGAAGGCGAGAACCCAGGCGCTCGAGATGGTGGCAAACAACCTTGCGAACCTCAACACCACCGGCTATTCCTCATCCCAAGTAGATCGCCGAAAGGTAGGCAAACTCGCCGTCGCCATTCAGGTCGCCTTCCAGGAACTCGGCGTGTTCCCCGCTTCCAGCACCGCGATTTCAGTCGATGCGAAGGAACCTGTTCCCTTCAACACCGTGCAGGCGATTGAGAACGCGGAACGCACAGCCGCACTCGGACGGATCGTACCCAGTCCAAAAGGCGTCTTGGGAGCGTCGGAGGCCGGCGACCTTGGCAGTCTTCGCCAGGAACTAGAGGATGCGCTCGCGCCGGAAATCAAGAGAAATGAAGTTGCCGTCACCATTGGCCCCGACGGACTAATCGTCAGCTTGCGCGAGGTCGGATTTTTCGAGAGCGGCTCGGCCAAGATGCGCGCCACCTCACTCGGTACCTTCAGCCGGATTGCCTGGCTGCTCGCCGAACGCAATTACCGCGTGCGCATCGAAGGGCATACCGATAACAAACCGATCCACAATGCGCAGTTCAGCGACAATTGGGAGCTCTCGACTGCCCGCGCCACCGAACTGGTGCGATTGCTGATTACAAAGTTCGGATTCGCCCCCGAGCGGCTCTCGGCAGCCGGATACGCCGAATATCATCCGGTCGCCAACAACAACAGCAATGAGAGTCGCGCGCAAAATCGCAGAGTGGATCTTGTGATTGTAGGCAGGGTATCGGCAAAGAAGCTTGTTGCCGAACAGCCCGCGAATGCACCTGGCTCTGAAGCAACCAGCGCTGCACCGGGATCCGCGATCACCAACGGGGGGTCCGGAACCGACAAATCCAAGCCGTCCCCGGCGATCCCGGTCCGAGAGCCGAACGTCCAATGAATGGAGGGGGTCGCCGCGGACGGGCGAGACGCCCGTCCCTCCATTCCATTCCATTGCGTTGCGTCTTCTATTTAGAAGTGAGCATCGTCTGATACGCGTCCAGCACAATTTTTCTCGTTCCCACCGGAACCGCGAAATGGAATGGTGTTTCGGGTCCATCGGCGAGAACTGTTCCGAGCAAGAGGGGCTTACCTGCAGTTACCGCATAAACCGGGACTGCCGACACCAGGTCCTGCGGTGCGTCCTTCTGTGCAATTACGCCCACTACTTCCGTGCCATTCGCCTTTTTCACGAATCGCACATTCTGCGTCCGGAAATGCGGAAGAGCGGCTCCCTCCACCCACCCCTGCACAAACCAATCGAGCGATTTGTGGCCTTCGTACCACAGCGATCGCGGCAAATCTTCTTCGAAGACCGCGAATAGTTCGCGGGTCGTGATCGCCTTCCCCGCGTAGCGCTCGCGCACCTTCCGCAAGGCGCGCACAAAGGGCTCTTCGCTCTCCGAGCGGACGATTTCCGCATGACCGGCTTGCTTCGCCTCAGCATCGAGCAACATATGACGCAACATGTGGAACAGCCACGTTCCGCGTCCATAGCTGACGGCCTCGTAGCCGTTCGGGAAATGCGACGAGTTCAGCCTGAGTCCCAGGCTCACCGGTCCGGCATCGCGAAGGGTTTCGCCATTCTTGTTGGGCTCAAGCAGTTCCTCGCGATAGCGTTCGAGAATCAGTCGGACTTCTCCAGGCTTTTCCGTTTCCATCATCATCAGCGCGGAATAATTCGCGAGAGCCTCAGAGATCCATTGATCACGGTACGTGCGCCATCCCACGAGGTCACCCCACCACTGATGGGCGATTTCGTGCGGCAGGGTAAGGCGGTTCATCGCGCCATCCAGCGGATTCTTGCTCAATTCCGTGGCTTCTTCCGGCGTGAGGAAAGCGAAGCTTGACAGAAAGACCAGACCTGGCCAGCCTTGGCTGACACGACCAGGCATCTGGGTCAGCTCGAGTGAACTGTAAGGATAAGGGCCAAACAGACGCGAGAAGAACTCGACCGACCGCGCGCCATTGTCGGCAACTTCCTGAGCATTCCGAGCGGGCGAGGGGATAATAGGCTGCTGAAGGGCAGGCCGGGGCGTACTAGCGGGGCGGCCAATATCCGGAGGACTAATGAGCACCTCCGTGCTGTGAGGAAAGCTTTTTTCCATCTTGCGTGAGGCGTAGGCATCGACCTTTACTTCTCCCGTGCGAGCCGTTGCGCGCTCGTAGCGACCGAGATTGAATCCCGCCAAAGTACTCGGACGCTCTGTAACCCAGTGCGTGTCTTGCTCTGTCCGCCCTGAGTTCGCGCTGTCGCTGGTGGCGTCCTCGCCTGTGACTCTCTTTCCCGTCGCGACCAACGTCCAGCCAGGCGGATAATGAAATTCCAGATCGAAATTCGACATGAGCAGGCCGCGACTGGGGTACCAGGTTCCACGCGCGCCCACGTACAAGAGCCCGCCTCCGGCTTCGGAGAGAACCTCCCCGCCATACAAAAACCGCAGCTCCAGCTTCTCGCCCTGCTGCAGAGGCTCGGGAAAGACGACGGCCACCAGGTCATTCCCTCTTCTAGCGAGTTGGGTGCCATCCATCGCCGGATTGTTGATGAACTCCACGGGATGGCCGCCAACGTCCACTTCTTTGACCTGCAGGAAGCGCGAAAGCTCAAAGTAGAGGGTTCGCTCACCGCCTTGTCGGACTTCCATCTGAAGGAATGCTTCGGCCGTGATGGTGGTCGGAGGTTTGACTTCCACTCCAATCTTGTAGCGTGAGGTGGCAACGTCCTCGCCCTCTGTCTTCTGGGTAGCTCCAGTTTGCGACTGGATCGGTGTAAAAGATGTCCACAAGTCGTAAAAGGTCGCCCCATCGACGTTCTTGGTCTGCCCAGCCCATATTTCTTCGACGCCCTGCGTATCGAAGTACACATCAAACGTCCCTAGCTTTTGCCCTTGTAATCGCAAATGCAACATGCGATCGGAGGAAGTGGCAATTTGTATCTGCTTTCTCGCCGCATCGCTAAGTCCGCCCGCGACCGGTAGAGCGCGGCTACACGTCGCGAGCAACCGTAGGGCATCCAGCTGTGCCAAGCTGCGCGCGGTCTCATTCCAACGCGAGCTGAACTCCTTTGCAGTGTCCGCGGCTCGCAGATAGGGCTGCAACTCGGCGAAGGTTTCGTCGTTGAAACGAAGATATCCGGTGGAGAAGCGTTCCTCCAGAATCGCCATGCCGGTGAAGAGCGCCATCGACGCGCGCTCCACCTGATTCGGCGGAGTCAGCAGCAGTTCTCCATCGCCCTCAAAAAACGCGCCAGTCACTCGTCCCGCGATGTCGGACGTAAAAGAGATTTCCCCATCTTCCAGGGAGACGTGCAGATCTGGGCGGTCGAGTGAAGCTCCGCGAATGTGAAAGGTTCGCGCCGGATCTAAGCCGACACTTTGTAAGTTCAGATAGAGGGCCTGCGCAGGCGTCCCGGGCGAGCCCGAATTAAGCTTCTGCGGAGGAGTTCCAGCAACGGAGTCAGGCGAGGACTGGCCGGATGCGCATCGGCTCGCGACCATGAGTATCACCGCGGCGAGTGTCCATTTTGCTGCTTTCCGGGTTACTTGGGTCACCTACTGAGGCTCCGTCTCCGTTGTTAGAATGCGCCAGAGTGCGGACGCGTGTCATCTTCTTCGTTGCGGGCCTGCTCTCCTTCGGAGCTTTCGCGAGGCTGCGCTCATCCGCCGACGTCATTCACCTGAAAAACGGACGGACGATCTGGGCCGATCACGTTCGCGAAGATGGCAAACACGTCGAGTACGACGTGGGCGATGACTCGTACAAGATATCGAAATCGTCGGTGCAAAGTATTGAGGCAGGTGGCCTGCCCCCCGCCTATGCCTTGTCCGCAAACGGGCAGGGTCCCGCGAAAGATTTACCGGTATTCGTTCCCGAGGACAGCCTTGCCGGACACAACGATCTGGACACGAAAGTTGTTCACGATGGCAATGTGGATGTCGATGCTCTGACGTCGCTGGAGAAAGAAGGGAAGCCGGAGTTGTCGGCCACCGCGTACTTTCTCGCCGGCAAACACGAATTTGAGCACGGCAATCTTCCCCAGGCGAAACGCTACTTTGAAACGGCGCTCCGCTTTCAGCCCGAGAACTCCACCATTCTGAATTACTACGCGATGGCGCTGGTGCGGTCGGGGAATGCGGCAGCGGCTATGTCCTATGCGGAGCGGTCGGCGCGCGCCAATCCCAATTCGGCCGACGCCTACACCGTGCTGGGCTACGTGCAGTTCGCCGCCGATCGGACCAAGGATGCCATCCGCTCCTGGAAACGCTCCCTTGAACTGCGTCCTGATCCGGTCGTCGAGCAATATCTGGCAAAAGCGAACCGCGAGTCTACGACCGAAGCGGATTTCGCGCAGCGTGAGAGCAGCCATTTCACTTTGCGCTACGAAGGCAGGCAGACTTCTGAGCAACTGCGCCGCGAGTTAATTGCCACGCTCGATACCGAATACGATGAACTCGTTCGCCAGCTCGGAGTCGCGCCCCGCGCCAGCATTCCAGTCATTCTTTATACCGAGCAGGCATTTTTTGACGTGACGCACGCACCCTCCTGGTCGGGCGCCGTGAACGACGGCAAGCTGCGCATTCCGATCAGCGGGATCACGTCCATGACCCCCGAACTGGCTCGCGTGCTGAAACACGAGCTGGCGCATTCTTTCATCAGCCAGGCTACCGGCGGACGCTGTCCCACCTGGTTGAATGAAGGCGTCGCGCAGGCGGTCGAGGGAAAGTCGCTGTCGGCGGAAGGACGTCGTCTGGGTCAAATGTTCCGAGCCCAGCAAGCCATACCCTACAACGTCCTCGAAGGCAGTTTTATGCGCTTCTCGACCATGGAAGCCCTGGTAGCCTACGCGGAATCGCTCGCTGCTGTTCAGTACATGGTCGAGACCTACGGCATGAGCGATGTCGAGCGCATTCTCGAGAGGATCGGGCAGGGCAGTTCGGCGGAAGCCGCCCTGCGTGCCACCATTCATTCCGACTACGGCCAGATGGAATCGGACGTGGGCAAATTCCTTGCGAGCAAGTACGGGGAGTAGAGGGCCCCAGCTCTCCCCCTACGCGGCGGCTAACTTCCCGAAACGGCTTGCCGAACAACCTCCACGTTGCTGACAATTCGCGAGTGATTTCTGCGTTTTCGGAATACGTGTGCGACAACGCGGTCTGGGGTGCCAATCTGCCGAGCTCCCCGGTCATGAAGCGAATACAGAGTCGGGCAGGATCAGCACGTCCACGTAGGGGCGGACGCCCTCGTCCGCCCGGCGGAGCGAAGCTCCGCACCCGTCACCGGCAATCGTCCCTTAAGTCGAGCTGCGCCCGACCGGACGGGCGGGGGCGCCCGTCCCCACGTGGTCTTTGCTTGCGGCAGCCACGATCCTGCGAGGCCTATCTGGCAAACCGGGCCTTCCGTCGCGGAGTTTTGGCCTAGCGAGCATCGCCCCCCACTTTCGTCCCTAGGCAACCACATTGCTCTGTGCTAACTTCAGCCTGCTCGGGCCGTGATTTCACTCCTTACATTTCGCAAAAAGAAACCAGCTCTCGCGATCGAGCCGGTTCCATCGGCATTTCCAGTATTGCGCGAAGCGGAGATCGCCGCGGCTTTCGCAGGCCAGCGCACCGCCGGCGATTTCTACGACTCGTTCCGGGTCAGCCCCTCGCGCGTGCTCTTTGGGTTGCTCGATGTCGCGGGCCGCCGTACGCAAAACCAGGGAATTCTCGCCAAAGCGCAGAAGGTGTTTCGTGAAGTCGGCTCCCAGCTGCTCGCCCCCGAAGAAGCCAACGAGACCGACGCCATGACCGAGCTTTGCCTGCGGATGAACCGCGCCATCATGGAAGCTGCTGGAGGCGTGCATTCCAGTCCGGCCTTCGCCGGCTGCTACAACGAGGACTTGGGGATTGTCTGCTATTTCAACTCGGGACACACCCCGGCGCTTGTCCACGACGGGGGGGGCGTCTCCGAGCTGGGCGCGACCGGTCTTCCGCTGGGATTGTTCGCGCTGGCTCCGGTCGAAGCCCGCCTCATCGTCATGGAACCGGGTGCCGTGCTTGCGCTAGTTTCGCGGGGCGTAGTCGAAGCTGAGTACAAGCGCGAGGAATTCGGGCTGGCTCGGGTGGAAGCGACTCTAAAAAACTCGCAACGCACACCGGCCCGCGAAATCTGCCGCTCCATCCTTGACGATGTGCAGCGCTTCGCGTGCGCTCAGCCGCTGCAGGACGACATCACGGCCCTGGCGCTGGTAAGGGCTGGCACATCATAAGCTACAGAAAATTAAGGCACTTCTGAGGCGGAAATCAGCCTTCTCAGCTGGCCCATGGTCGGCCTTCGGGGTTACAATCTGTGCTAAGCATGCAATCCTGTGAAGTTGGAACGGGTCCGGCTCGGATCTCCCTGGTGACTCCTTGATGAAGAAGACGCATTTCGTGTTTTTGCTCGCTTCGCTGTTCATCCTTCCCGCGCTCTTGAGCGCAGACACGGTGGTTGAGGAAATTATCGTTCGCGTTAATAACTCCATTATCACCAGCTCCGACTATGCACGCAGCAAGGAGCAGCTCAAGGACGAGATCAAGCAGCAAGATGCCGCCAACGCGGACAAGGCTTATGCCGAGCGGGAGCGCGATGTCCTGCGTGATCTCATCGACCAGCAACTCCTGCTTGAAAAGGGCAAAGATCTCGGCATCTCTGCCGACACCGAGTTGGTCAAGAAGCTCGATGAAATGCGCAAGCAGATGAACCTGGACTCGATGGAGGAACTGGAAAAGGCTGCGCAGTCGCAAGGCATCTCCTACGAAGACTTCAAGCAGAACCTCCGCAACCAGATCATCACGCAACAGGTAATCGCCCGAGAAGTCGGGTCACACCTGAACATCACGAAGGAAGATGAGCAGAAGTTTTACGAAGAGCACAAAAGCGAGATGGAGCAGCCGGAACAGATCCGTCTGAGCGAGATTCTGGTTTCCACGCAGAAAGCCGCACCCTCGAAGGTGCCCGAACCCAAAGCTTCTCCGGACTCGCCCCCTGCAGCCGCCGACGCCAAGCCTGCCGACACACCTCCTCCAGCGCCTGCAGTTCCAGACGCTGAACAATTGGCCGCGGCAGAAGCCAAGGCCAACGGGATACTTGACCAGATTCACAAAGGCGCAGCCTTCGATGAAGTCGCGAAGAAAAACTCCGATGGACCCAGCGCTGCCCAGGGTGGCGATCTCGGCCTGTTCAAACGCGGCACGCTGTCGAAGGAACTCGAAGACCGGACCTTCGCAATGAAGGCCGGCGAGGTCACCGACGTCATTCGCACCAAGCAAGGATTCGTAATCCTGAAGGTGACCGAGCATCAGATGGCGGGCATACCCACATTGAAGCAAATGGAGCCCCGGATCCAGGACGCGCTGTACTACCAGAAGCTCCAGCCTGCGCTGCGCGTCTACCTGAAGAAATTGCGTGAAGAAGCGTTCATTGACGTCCACGCCGGCTACGTCGACTCCGGAGCCAGTCCGAACCAGACCAAGCCGGTCGAAACCGCCAGCAAGGACTCGAGCGCGAAAAATCTCAAGAAGAAGAAAAAGCTTGGTATCTTTCGATAGCGTTCCGTTCGCGCGAGCGCACTTCTCAGAAGGACGAGTGCGCTCCGGGGGCATCGACCAAAACGCATGAAAGAATTCTTCATCACCGACTGCGTCCAGCAGGAAAACAAAGTCATCACTTCCACGTTTGTGGTCGTGTCGAAACAGGTCAAGCCCAAGAAGAGCGGCGAACCCTACCTCGCCTTGACCCTCGGCGATCGCAGCGGCCAGCTTGAAGCCAAGATGTGGGACAACGTCGAGGAAGTGCTGGATGCTTTTGAACAGGACGACTTCCTCAAGGTCAAGGGTCTGCTGAACAAATACAAGAACCGTTTTCAGCTGACCATCCACAAGCTGCGAAAACTCGGCGATAGTGAGATTGACTACTGCGACTATCTCCCGAAGACCACGAAGAACATTGACGAGCTCTGGCAAACGCTCACCGAATATGTTGCCAGCTTTCAGAATCCGCACCTGAAGGCGCTCATTGAGGCCTTCATGACTGACCCGGATATCGCCCCGGCATATCGCAACGCTCCCGCCGCAAAGACGCTGCATCATGCCTACATCGGCGGCCTGCTCGATCATGTCGTTTCCCTGATGCGCTCCTGCGATCTAATCTGCCGGAATTATCCCCAGGTCAACCGTGACCTGGTGCTGGCAGGCGCGTTCCTGCACGACATCGGCAAGATCTACGAACTCACTTACAACCGCTCCTTCTCTTACACCACCCGCGGGCAGTTGCTCGGGCACATGATCATCGAGCTTGAAATGCTGCAGGCTAAGCTCATGTTCCTGCCGGACTTTCCGCCCGAACTCAAAACCCTGCTCGAGCACCTCATCATCAGCCACCATGGCGAGTACGAGTTCGGCTCACCCAAGTTGCCCATGTTTCCTGAAGCGCTCCTGCTTCATTACATGGACGATCTCGATTCGAAAATGGAAAGCATGCGGGCCCTGTTCGAGCGGGAGGGTGACCAAGACAATCCCTGGACAGGCTATAGCCCCTCTCTGGGACGTCCTCTTCTGAATACGGCGAAGTTCCTGGCCCCGAAAGCTGTTCCGGTCCCCGAACCGGCAGCCTCCGTGAACGCTGAAACTTTGCCGCTGGCCGGATTGAATTTGTCGGATAGCGATGATTCCACGCCAGTGGTGGTTCAGCCCCCGGTCAAAGCGTAACCGGAAGATCAACAGTCCAATGTACTAGTCGTACTTTGCACGACACCGTGCTTTCGATACATTTCTGATTGGAGGTTCTCATGCGATTCCGCCTCGCACTACTCACCCTGACCTGCTATGTCGCATTTGCGACGATCGGTTGTACCAGCAAACCGCCAGCGAACGATGCCAGTAATCCTGCGACCAGCAACGACGCCAATAACTCCACTGCCAGCGACAATGCCAGCGACAAGTCCGGCGGCGCAATGAGTTCCGGGAAGACCAGAGGAACGAGAGCCTCCGAAGCGGCTCCTCGGCTGGTCGTTCCCACCGGCACGGTGATCACTGTTCGTCTGGGCGAGACGTTGAGCTCCAAGGAAAGCCAGCCAGGACAGAGCTTCTCCGCTTCCCTGACGAATCCTGTCGAAGTCGAGGGCAGGACTGTGATTCCTTCCGGCGCGACCGCGACCGGCACGGTGGTGGCGGCTCATGCGGCCGGCAAATTCAAAGGGGCTTCGCTGTTGCAGATCAAGCTTGACTCGATCACCGTCGGCGGCCGGCAGCACAGCATCGAAACCTCCTCCGTGGAGCGCTCTCAGAAAGGCAAGGGCAAGCGCACGGCCGCGATGATCGGCGGTGGTGCGGGTGCGGGCGCCCTGATCGGCGCACTGGCAGGCGGCGGCAAGGGAGCGGCGATCGGAGCCCTGGTCGGCGGCGGCGCAGGAACTGCCGGCTCGGCTTATACCGGAAACCGCGACGTCACGCTCCCGGCGGAGTCCGCCGTGAGCTTCAAGCTGGAATCGCCTCTTGAAGTAGCCCAATAAGCTTCTTAATGTCAGTTGGAGAGTCGTTCCACGGCCCTCGGAGACCTTTGTAGCGCCGGCATCTTGCCGGCAGCGGCGACGGCGACCGCCGCACTCGATGGGCCGCCGAGACGGCGGCGTTACAGTGGTTCTTCGAGGTTTTCTTTTCTTGTGCGCGGGCAGTACAGTAAAGGGTCGCAGTAAAGACGCTCCATGCTGAATCCCTCCGACTTCAACCTGCTGACCTTCGATTGTTACGGCACTCTCATCGATTGGGAGACTGGGATCTTCTCCGCCCTGAAGCCGTTGCTCGCTGCCCATGGCAGGCCTCTGCCCGATGCGGAACTTCTGGAGCTTTACGGCGAGTTTGAACTAGAGGCCGAGTCCGGCGCTTACCGGACGTACCGGGAAGTCTTGCAATCCGTTGTTCAGGCCTTTGGAAAGCGGCTGTCTTTCACGCCCAGCATGGAAGAAATGAACGCGCTGACTGATTCCTTCTCGAATTGGCGTCCGTGGCCCGACACAGTGGCGGCCCTAAAAAAGCTTGCCAAGCGCTATCGCCTTGCCATCATCTCGAATACCGATAACGACCTGTTCGAGCAAACTCGTCGATACCTGCCGGTGGAATTCGACGCTGTCACCACCGCCCAGGAGGCGCACTGTTATAAACCTGCGCTCGAAATCTTCCGGTTGGCTCTTGGGAAGGCTAAGGTCGCCCAGAACCGCATCCTGCACGTCGGACAAAGCGTTTACCACGACGTACTCCCGGCACAATCTTTGGGACTCGCCACGGTTTGGGTGAACCGGCCGTCCACGCGAGCGGGAATCGGCGCCGTCAAACAGGCGAACGGACAACCAGACCTGCAGGTATCGGACCTTGAAACACTGGCGAACTTTGCGGGCTGCTGACCGAAGAATCGGCCGCTAGAATCCCACAGGCACCTTGAGGAGCTTCTTCCGGATCGCGCAATGCACGAGTTCGGCTTTGTTGTGAATGTCGAGCTTGCGCATGAGATTAAACTTGTGCGCCTCGATAGTCTTGAGGCTGAGCCCCAACATGCCGGCGATCTTCCGAACCGTGTGCCCTTCGGCGAGAAGCTTCATGATTTCCGTTTCTCGCGGCGTCAGAGCGTTTCGCGAAGGACGCGGCCTTTCCTGCTGAATGCCGAGCTTTCCATTCTCCAGAAGGCCACCCAGTACTTCTGGACTGACGAACTTCCCGCCGTGGTGAACATCGCGCAAAACGCTGGTCAGCTTCGAGGCGGGTGTGTCCTTCAATAAGTAGCCGGCAGCGCCTGCCTGCAGCCCCTGCATCACATAGTCCTGATCCTCATGCATGGTAAGAAAAATCACGCGGGTGCGCGGAAAATCACTCTGTATGACGCGCGCGGCCTCGAACGACGAAAATCCAGGCATACCGATATCCATCAGCACGATATCGGGGCGCAACTCCATTACGCCTTTCAACGCTTCGGCGGCATCTCCCGCCTCTCCGACAATTTCCAGGTCGTGCTCATCCTGCAATAACCGCCGGATTCCTTGTCGCACCAGCACGTGATCGTCTGCAATCAAACAGCGAATCTTGCTTTCATTTTTTACAGCCGGGGTCGATTCATCGAAGTACACCATTCCTCCTGGGCCAGAGAACGTCGGGGCGCACACATCGTGGCGGGAGCCCGGAATTGGGCTGGAGACGAGGTGACCAAGTGATTCTACCGATTTGAGAGTTCACTGTCACGGCAGAAAACCCATCAGTTTTTCCGGTTCGCCGGTTCGGCCCTTCGGCAGTTCATCGGTTAGAATCAACTGCTTATGCTGCGCTACTTCACTTCCGGGGAATCCCACGGCGAAGCCTTGGTTGCATTCCTCTCCGGCCTGCCTGCAGGCTTGGCCGTAGACCAGGATTTTCTGGACCGCGATCTCTGGCGCAGACAGCAAGGTTACGGACGCGGCGGCCGCATGAAGATCGAGACCGATAAGGCCCATATCCTCTCCGGTGTTCACCACGGCATCACGATTGGGTCGCCCATTGCCGTGCTGCTGGAGAATAAGGATTGGAAGAACTGGCAGGAATCCCTTCCGGTCGCGGAAGGCGATCCCACGAAACATAAGGCTGTGAAGTCACCGCGTCCGGGCCATGCCGATCTTGCGGGGGCGTTGAAATACAACTTTTCTGAAGCGCGTTACGTGTTAGAGCGCGCTTCCGCCCGAGAATCTGCGGCCCGCGTTGCCGTGGGCGCCCTCGCCAAGCTCTTGCTTCGCGAATTCGGAATCGAAGTGCTCAGCCACGTCATCTCGGTGGGCAGCGCGTCGCTGGAAAATGAAGTTTCCTGGGAGCAGATCAAGGCGGTCGCCAACCAGAACGAAATTCTACTGAGTTGCGCCGATCCTGATACCGAGCAACGCATGAAAGAGGAAGTCGACAAGGTTCTGAGGACCGGTGATTCGGTCGGAGGAGTCTTCGAAGTCGTTGCTCACAACGTTCCGCCCGGCCTTGGCACGTACGCGCAATGGGATGAGCGCCTCGACGCGATGCTCGCGGCCGCGGTCATGTCCTTGCAAGCGGTAAAGGCGGTGGAGATCGGCTCCGGAATCAGCGCTGCCGCGTCGCCAGGCTCGCAGGTTCACGACGAGATCGGATACGAGGCCAAGTCGAGATACACAAAATTCAGCCGCGCTCACAACAATGCCGGGGGAATCGAAGGCGGCGTCTCCAACGGCGAAGAAATCCGCGTGCGCGGCTACCTGAAGCCAATTTCCACTTTGCGCCGCCCCTTGCAGTCCGTAGACTTTGCAACTCGTGAGCCCGTGAAAGCCCCCTATGAGCGCTCCGATGTGTGCGTGGTGCCGGCGGCGGGAGTCGCCGCCGAAGCCATGGTTGCATTGACCCTGGCCCGCGCGGCCCTCGAAAAGTTTGGTGGAGATTCGGTTCTAGAAACCAAGCGCAACTTTGCGGGCTACCTCGAACAACTGAAAAACTATTGAAGAACAGACCCCAGATAGAGATCTGAGACCTGACACCTGAAATGATTTATCCGATCGTGAAATATGGAAATCCGGTGCTTGAGAAGCAGGCCGCACCGGTCACAGTCTTCGATGAGGAACTGCAAAAGCTGGTCGACGACATGTTTGAGTCGATGTATGCCGCGCACGGAGTTGGCCTGGCCGCGCCGCAGATCGGCATCTCGAAGCGCCTTGCGGTCATCGATACGACTTTCAAAGAAGACCCGAACGCCAAGCTTGTGCTTGCGAACCCCGAGATCATTCACACCGAGGGCCGCCACACACAAAACGAAGGCTGCCTGAGCATCCCGGAGTTCCGCGAGTCGGTCACGCGCCCGCGCAAAGTCACAGTTCGCGCCCAGGACGTGAAAGGGAACTTCTTCGAGAAGACCGGCGAAGAACTTCTGGCCCGGGCCTTCCTGCACGAAACCGATCATCTGAATGGCAAACTCTACATCAGCCACATCAGCGCCCTGAAGCGCGATCTGATGAAACGCAAGATCCGCAAGCTGATGAAAGCCGGGGAGTGGTGAGATTTTCCGGCGCAACTTTGCGATGATCGCAGTTCGAGCTTGGCGCCACTTCACCACAAGCCAACGACCATCAGCCACTCGCTAACAGCCATGAGCCTCGTTTTCGCCGGAACCCCGCGCTTTGCTGTCCCGACCCTCGAGAAACTGGTGGAGTCTGGATTTCATGTACGGTTGGTGGTCACGCAGCCGGACCGGCCACGCGGACGCGGCATGGAATTGGTGCCGTCTCCGGTGAAAGAGAGTGCCCACAAACTCGGCATCCCCGTCGCACAGCCCGAGAAGATCAAAACCAACGCCGAGTTTCAGGCTGAACTCACCGCCCTCAAGCCTGAGGCCATCATCGTGGTCGGCTACGGCCGCATCATTCCGCTGTGGATGATCGATCTGCCCAAACTCGGCAACCTGAATGTGCACGCATCGCTTCTGCCGAAATATCGCGGGGCGGCACCGATTCAATGGGCCATTGCGAGTGGCGAAACGGTCACGGGCGTGACCACCATGAGCATCGACGCCGGCCTCGACACCGGTCCCATCCTCCTCCAGCGGGAACATCCCATCGGCCCGCATGACACGTCCGAAACGATCGTCCCCGTGCTGGCCATCATGGGAGCGGAACTCATGATCGAAACTCTGCGCGGATTGCAGGCTGGAACCGTGCATCCGATTCCACAAAACGAAGATCGTGCGACGCTTGCTCCGATTCTTAATAAGGAGGACGGTCGGATCGATTTCCGGCGGTCGGCGACTGAGATCTGGAACCGGCTACGCGGCTTTCAACCCTGGCCGGGCGCGTTTACGAGCTTTCGCGGCAAGAACCTTCACGTGTGGTCCGCGCGCCCGGTCGAGGCCGAAATCCCGCCGGGAACGATCCAAATGGAAGGACATCTCCCTCTAGTTGGTTGCGGCGAGCATTCCGCACTCGAACTGATCGAAGTGCAGGTCGAGGGCAAGAAAAGAATGTCGGCATCGGATTTCGTGAATGGGTATCGGCCGTACGATGGGGAGGTTTTAGGGGAAGGAGTCGTTGGTCGTTAGTCGTTGGCTATTAGTCAGCGGTCGTCATCGAATGATCCATCGATTCCCAATCCATCGCCACACGCATGCGAGCTAATCAGTTGCTGACGACCGACGAGTTACTATGCCCATCTCTCCAGCACGCGCGGCGGCGTTCGATATCCTGCTCCGGGTCGAGCAGGAGGACTCCTACGCTTCTGAGCTGCTGCATTCCGGGCGTTGCGCGGAACTTACGGTACAAGATCAAGGCCTGACCACGGAACTCGTGATGGGGGTGCTGCGCTGGCGTTCGTTGCTTGACGCGACGATCGCTAAAGTAGCCTCGCAGCCTCTGGCACGGTTGGATCGGGAGGTGCTCACCGCGTTGCGTCTGGGCGCCTACCAGTTGGGGTGGCTTGATCGCGTTCCCGCGCGAGCCGCAATTCACGAGAGCGTCGAACTCGTGAAGCGCGCGCGCAAGCGCTCAGCAGCGCCGTTTGCCAACGCCGTGCTCCGGAAACTCACAGACACTTCCGTTTCATCCGAAGCGCGCCAGGAACTTCTCGCATCCGCCACCAATCCTGAAGCGCTGGCAACATCGTCGGCGCACCCGTCCTGGCTCGTGCAACGATGGGCCTCGCAATACGGCCTCGAGATGGTCCGGCACATCTGTATTTACAACCAATCCGTTCCTATAACGTCGATTCGATTGCGGGCACCGTCGGCAGAAGAGGAACTCCGCCGGGAAGGCATCAAAATCTCGGCTGGGAGTTTTCTCCGCGATGCGCGCCGCATCGTCGCCGGGGACGTGACGAAGACCAAGGCATTTACGGAAGGCCGCGTTGTCATTCAGGACGAGGCCTCGCAGCTGGTCGCCGCGTTGGTGGGGCGAGGAAAGCGCGTGCTGGACTGTTGCGCAGCACCCGGCGGCAAGACCTGGGCCATCGCCGATCGCAATCCCGACGCGGACATTGTGGCGGTCGAATTACATCGTCATCGCGCTGAAGTCCTGCGCAAACGTGTCCTCGCGAAGAATATCCGCGTGACGAATGCAGACATCCGGGATTTGCCGATTGCCGAGCCCTTCGACCGCGTACTCGTCGATGCGCCGTGCTCCGGCACGGGCACGATTGCGCGCAATCCTGAAATCAAGTGGCGCTTGAAGGCGGAGGATCTTGGAGATCTGCACGGGCGGCAGCTGGCGATTCTTCAGTCTGCCATGAAGCATGTGGCCCCGTCTGGAAGGTTGATTTATTCCACCTGCTCACTCGAGCGCGAGGAAGGCGAAGGCGTAGTCGAACAGGCGATGCAGGATAATCAGTCGTTTCAGGTATTGGATCTTCGGTCCAAGTTGGAAGGGTTGCGGGCCGACGGAGAATTCGTCGCACAGGATCTCAAGTCCTCCTACAGGCCGTATCTGCGGACCATTCCCGGCGTTCACTTATGCGATGGCTTTTTCGTAGCGATGTTGCAGCGGATCGAGTGAGTGTCAAGAAGATCAGAAGCTTTTAACCGCAAAGCTCGCGAAGGACGGCCGCCAAGAACGCAAAGAAAATCCCAGCTTCGAAGAAATCCGGGCAAAGTCTTTCTTTGCGAACTTCGCGCTCCCTTTGCGATCTTCGCGGTTACAGGTTTGTTCTGCATTACGGTAGAAGAGCGCATTTCCGACTCCACTTGAAATCGGCTCTAGCGCACTTCGAAATTCACCGTTGCCCCGGCACTCACTCTCTGACCCGGTGCTGGTGTCTGCGACACGATAATGCTGGCGGGCGAAGGTTGCCGTGGCGCCAGCGTTTGCGCCGAGATGTTGATTGCGCCTTGAGTCGTTTCAGGCGCGGACGGCGCCGCGGTCACGGTGCCTACGTGAAATCCCGCATCGAGCAAGACGAGATTCACGCTTCCCAGAGGCTGCCCCAGGAAATTTGGCATGACAAAGGATTGGGGTGGAGGCGGAGCCGTAATGAGCAGATCGATCCGTGGAACAGAAACGCCGCTCGCATTTGGCGGGGGACTCTGCGCGAGCACCTGATCGGCGGGCACTCCCGGCATCTGCAGGTACGCCACGGCTCCGATGTCGAGCCCGCGCCGGCGAATATTTAGGTCGGCAGCGCGCTCACTTTGGCCGAACACGTCCGGAATCGCGACCCGCTGGGGTCCCAGACTTTGCGCAGCGCGCACTTGCCAACCCCGACGCACTTTCATGCCGGCCGTGGGAACTTGCGATATCAACTTGCCTTCCGCAACATCGGCGCTATAGTACTGACGCTCGACAATAAGGGTCAGGCCGAGTCCGGCCATCGCACGCTCGGCCTCCGCCGGAGTCAGACCAACGACCTTGGGCACGGTGACTTCGCTTCCGTGAATGGCAAAGCGCATCGCCAGCAACGCCGACGCCATCGCCACCAGGAGCAGCACCAGTGCAAGGAGTACAAACCGGAAAAACGCTTTCATGGATGAGCGTGATTATAGCTTTACCGGACGAGGCAAAGCCTAATCCTTCACCTTCACGCGCTCGCTGTGGCCTCCGTGCCACAACTCGATTTCGTGTTCTGATGGAGTGGGTGCGGGAACATACTTCACCTTAATCGGTTTCCGTGTCGGCAATGGGCCCTCCAGGCTGTACACAGGGCTTCGTTTTTCCGCGCTGCCGTCGAGAGGATTTCGGATGACGAGTTGAATCCGTCCTTCTTGCCCTGCGAAACTCAGCCGTTCCGCATCTTCCGGAGTGAGCAGCAACGTCACGACGTGGGCCTGCCGCACGTCTTTCGCTGGCTCGCCTTCCATCTGCGTGCCCATCGCGAGCACGCGAACGCGCTGTAACACGGTCGCGCTTTGCAGCCGATGAGTTTCGGGCGCCTGGCCCGTCACGAGCACATCCACGAGACTTCCCGGACGCACGAAACCCGCAACCGAGGTCACATCGTCCACACTCACCGCGGCCGCGCGCATGCCCGCCGGAATCAGGTGCTCCAGAGACTGCTTTTCTCCGTCGAATCCCAGGGTGTCGGCTGTGACAAATTGTCCCTTCGCGACTGGAAGGAGAACAGTTCGCTTCACCGCGTCCGAGGCCGAATGCAGAACACGATCCGGTAAAGATCCGCCCGGATACGCGACCACCTTCACATCACGCTCAGAAAGCGAGTCTCCCGGCGCAAGATCATGGGCAGCGACCACAACGGCTACACCCGGCACGGGACGCGCGCTGCGCGCCTGCAAAGACCGGTAAACAAGCGAACTGGAGAAGCTTCCTACCAGCAGTGCCGCAACTCCGATGAGCAGAAGACGTTTGCGATCCATGGGAACCTGCCTCGATATCGGGCTAGCTTGCGCCGGGGTTGCCATCGTGTCAATAGCTTCGGCTGTTAGGTCTTGGCAGAAGCTGGCCGCAATCCGGAAAACCCTGTTGAAGGTCCCCATTTCGGGCAAGTTTGCTTTTGTCGCCGTGGTTACCAAAGTCCGTGACCGCGTGGGCCTTTCGGCGGCCGCGGACAGCACTCCCGAGACGAAGGCATTCCGCACACTTAGCGGTAACGTAATCCGAGCAGGAAGCGCCGCTCGCGAGCGATGCTTCCTCGCAATTCTTCGCACCAAGGCCAAGTAACTATGCAGAATGCGAATTCCCCAGCCGCTCTCCGGCGCAGTTCCAGGGTGCCGATCAACGTTCCAATTCTGGTGACCAGTCTCGAGCCCGGCACGCGCTTCTCGGAAGTCTGCGAAACGCTTGTCGTCAACGCGCACGGCTGCGCCATGCGGTCGCCGGTGAAGCTAGACGCCGGGGTGCTCCTGCATTTCCACAGCAAGGAAGGGCGCGAGACCACCGCGAAAGTTATCAATTGCCAGCCGCTTACATCGGATCGGTCGGCGTGGCAACTGGCTGCGCGGCTCGATCGCCCCGAGAATTTCTGGGGCTTGAGCTCGTGCCCACCGGATTGGGCGCAACTGCCGGCACCTGCCGCGCCCACTAACGGCAAGGTTCCGTCGAAGCTTGCGGCAAAGACGGCTCAGCCCGTCGATCAGAGCGCAAATGCGGTCTCGCCATCGCTCAAGGCGATGTTCGACAAGATTCAAAAACAGGTCTCGGATGAGCACCTGCGCTCGATGATCTCAGAACTCATGCATCCCTTGCTGGGCGACATGGCAGACCTCAAGGAAAAGCTCGGCCGGATGGGGCGCAGCAAATTCGAAGTGTCACTGTCGCAGATTCCGCCTGAACTAGAAGATCAGATGGAGCAGCGCCTGCAGAATAACCTGGGACCGCGCGTGCTGGAGCAAACGCGCGCGCAGGCAAACCAATTATTGGACTCAGCCAAGGCTGCCATCGCGCAAAAGACCTCTGAAACGCACGACGATTTCCTGAAGCGCGTCAGTCGCGAACTGCAAATGGTCGAGGAGCGGGCACGGGCGCTCTCGGCCAACATCGCCGAGAACCAGCGCGAGCACCTGAATCGAGGCATGGGCGAATTTCACCAGCACGTGGTCGATGCGGGGAATCGCCTCAAGCAGCTGAGTGAAGACCTCTTCAAGGTAATGCAGCACGATCTGGGCGAAGAGCACGATGGATACCGCCAGGAATTCGAAGGGGCACAGGCGTCGATGGCCGCTGATAAAGCGCGCCTCGATCGCGAAGTCGCTCAACTCGACGACCGCATCGCAAAGCTCGACGAATCCACAAGCAGTCTCGAGGCCGGCCTCGACAAGCGGCTTAGCCAGATGGCGAGTAACACCATGGGCGACGTCCGCAAGCAGATGGAGAGCGCGATCGACGAAACCATGATTGAGCTGGAAACGCGCAGTTCCCGCGAATTGGGAGCCCAGGTCGAAGCGGCCTGCGCCCAGCTGAAAATCATTCAGACGGAAATTTCGACATCCACTATCCAATCGCTGAACACGCGCGTGACCGAAACACTGCGTGTGTTTGCGGAATCCATGCAGGAACTGGAGCAGGAGTCGATCGAACGGCTCAGGACGACACTGGCAAGCGGGTTGAACTCGGTGATCCGGAATCTGGGGGAGCAGTTAGTTGGCCAACATCGCACTCCGGAAAAGCGCTGGCCGGCAGCCGACTAGTTGAAAGCCGAAGAGAAAGAAAGACAAGCCACGGTGCCGCTTCTACAGACCGGCTTGTTTTGGTGACACCGAATCTGCCTGATCCCTCGGCGTGATCACTCGCCCCGTCCGGCGCATGCTGACCAAGTCATATTCGTAGGCCGTTCCGCAAATCAGACAAACCTGGTAATCCTGCCCGCCTGCACCGCTGTGGGGCCACGAGAAACGATGGGGGCATAGATTTTCGATGAGTCGCTTAATGAATTGGGCCGCCATGCCTGTCTTACTCCTTCAGGATGCAAATTACGCGCGGCAAGCCGCGCGGATCGCGCCTGAAACCCGCAATGGACGCAGGTTTCAAGCTGGTGTGAACTCAACTTAGCACAACATTCTGGGACTCGCCCGCACCTCAGTCCAAGGTGCGCGAGCGAATGGGCAGGGGCTAGTCTGATTACCTTGGCCGCTGCGGAGGCGGACTGCAGCGTCGCTGGGCCCACAGACGATACAGTTTCAGTGAACCTCGTCTCCCGCCGGTGCCGTGTCGGGAGTGTCGATCTTCAACGCCGAGGAATTCGGAGGCGGAATTGCAGGTGATTGGAACGCGCCGGGGTCTTTCCCAGCCAGGGCAACTTTCATGAAATTCATCCAGATGGGCAGAGCTGCGCGGGCGCCGCTCTCTTTAGCTCCCAATGTTTTCTTCTCGTCATATCCGAGCCAGACTCCAGATGTGATCGAGGGCGAGAACCCGATGAACCAGGCGTCGGTGAAATCGTTAGTGGTGCCGGTTTTGCCGGCCAGGGGCAGCTTCATACTCGCCGCCGCTACTGCGGTTCCGTGCTGCACGACCTCCTGCAGCATCGAGGTCATGATCCGGGCGGTGCGCGAGGAGATCGCGTCCTTCACATCCGGGAAATCCTCTTCGAGTACGCGACCCTCGTAATCAGTCACCTTGGTGATATAGCGAGGCATCAGACGGACGCCATCGTTCGGGAACACGCTATAGGCATTCGTCTGCTCCAGCAGCGTGATTTCTGCCGAGCCCAGCGCCACCGGTAGATAGGCCGGCATGTTCGCCGTAATCCCGAAACGATGCGCGTAGTCGATCACTGTTTTGATGCCAATGCGATCAGCGAGCCGCAGGGTAGGAATGTTACGCGATTGCGCCAGCGCCCGGCGGAGAGTGATCGTGCCTTCGAACTTCTCGTCGTAGTTGTGTGGAGTGTAGGAGGTCGTGCCCGTTTCAAACGTGATGGGCGCATCGAGAATCGTGTCGTCGGGACTTCCGCCCTGATCAATGACCGCGGTATACACATACGGCTTGAAGGACGAGCCCACCTGGCGCAAGGCCTGCGTCGCGCGATTAAATTTCGATTCGTTGAAGTCCCGGCCGCCGACCATGGCTTTGATCTCGCCGGTCGCGTTATCCATCGCCACCAACGCCCCTTGTGCCCCCGAATCCTGCTCCAGGGTGACGCGCACCGTCCCATCCGCGGCCATGCTGAAAACCTTTACGTAGCAAATATCGCCCCGCTTCAGAATGTCCTGAATCTTCTTCTTTGGCCAGACAGCATCCTGCTGGCTGATGGTGGCGTGATAGCGGCCAAATTTGATGCCCGCCGAACCGGGACCTACCACCGTAACGAGGGCATGCATGTAGCCGTTAACCTCCGGCTCATCTTCCCAATCGGGATGTTCGTAATGGTCCAGGGCGATGTGGTTGGCAAGAATGTTTTCGAGATGCCCCTTCCATCCATGGCGGCGCTCATATGCGGCAACGCCGTCAAGCACGGCCTGGTTGGCGGCTCTCTGCAGATTCATATCGAGCGAGGTGTAGACCCGCAGACCGCCTTCATGGACCTGGTCGCTGCCATATTTGTTCTCGAGGTATCGCCGAATCTCTTCCACGTAGTACGGCGCGAGCGAGTTCGGATCATGCTGCACATTGAGCACGATCGCCTTCGCTTTCGCCTCGGTAGCTTGCTGGGCGGTGATCTTGCCATCTTCCAGCATCGCGTTGATCACGAGGTTGCGGCGCTTCAGAGCTCGATCCGGATGCACGATCGGCGAGTAATACTGCGGGGCCTTGGGCAGGCCGGCGAGCAGAGCGGCTTCGTCCAGCGTCAGCTTCTTTGCCGGCTTGCTGAAGTAGTATTCCGACGCCGACTCGAACCCGTACGCGCCATGCCCCAGGAAAATCTGATTGGCGTACAGCGTGAAGATCTGCGGCTTCGTAAACCTGCGTTCTATCTGAATCGCGAGCAATACTTCCTGAATTTTTCGATGGAACGAGCGGTCTGGAGAAAGGAACAGGTTGCGCGCCAGTTGCATCGTGAGAGTCGATGCGCCCTGCACTCTGCCTCCTGATTCAATATCGCGATAGGCCGCGCCCACGATGCGCCAGACGTTGATGCCGGAATGCTCGAAAAATTCCTTGTCCTCGGTGGATATCAGGGCGTCCCGAAGAACTTGCGGATAGTCTTCGTAGGAAGCAACCACGCGCCTCTGCAGGGCAAAGGAGCCGATAATGTGCCCCTGGTTATCGTAGAGTTCGGTAATCGAACTCGGGCGATAGTGCTCGAGCTCGTTGACCTGAGGCAAATCGGTCGAATAAACCAGCAGGAGTCCCGCTGTGGCGCCGACCAGGGCCGAAACCAGCACGAGAAAAGCCAGCAGCACACGGCCGACAACCTTGCGCCCGGCAACTTCAACCGGCGGAAGCTCCTGATAAATAGGACTCATTGGAGGATGTGTTCAGGATACCAGTTCGGCTAATAGCTGATGGTCGTTGGCTGATGGCCGTTGCCTGGTAGCTGATGGCCAGTAGCTGTTCGTCCAATCGACGCTACTCACAGGCCACCCTTGGTCGCGCATTTCCCAACAGCCCTTTCCTTGCTCATCTTGCCCAAAAGCAAACAGCGCGCTCATCGCGCGCTGTAGCTAACGACCCGTTCTCAGCCTGCCCTGAGCGAAGCGAAGGGACTATCGACCGCGACTGCTGTTACCCACGTTTCTTCAAAACGTCCATCGCTTTGCGAAGCTGTTCGTCCGTCTGCGGAGTCTTGGTCTTGTTCTCGTCTATCGGCGCAACGGAATCCCCGTCCTCGTCCGGCAACGGAGCATCTTCGTCCGTGTCCGCTACCAACACGTTCGGGGTAATAGCGGTGTCCTGAATCGCTTTGCCGCTGGGCGAGTAGTACTTCGCCACAGAGAGAATCAACGCCGAACCATCCGGGAGATCGATCAGCTTCTGCACCGAACCGTCCCCGAACGTCTTGTCGCCGACCACATCTCCCCGAGCATTCTCGAGGATCGCAGCCGCCACGACTTCCGCCGCCCCCGCAGTTCCACGGTTCACCAGCACAACCACCGGCAGGTTCGTAATGGCCTTCGCAGGATCCGCAGCGAATGCTTCCCGCGGATACTTCTGCCCTTGCAGATACGTGATCGTCCCATGGTTCAGGAAAAAGTTCGCGGTGGCGATGCCTTCAGACTCTTCGCCTTCGCCATTGTTGCGCAGATCAAGAACGAACTTTTTCGCGCCTTGCTTCTGCAGCGACTTGATGTGCGCTGCGATCTCCTGCGACTTCCCCTTCGAGAACGTGTCGGCCTTGATATAGCCCACACCCTCATCCATCATCTTCTCTGAGACGGTGGGAATCGCGACGATGTCGCGCGTAACCGTCAGCTTTTGCGGTTCAGCACGGCGCGCACGCACCACCGATATGGTGACATTGGACCCAGGCTGTCCGCTGAGCAGTGCGCGAATCTCAGCCAGCGACATCTCGCGGGTGCTGTGTCCCTCGATCGCCTCGAAAATGTCCGATCCCTGAATACCGGCCTTATCCGCCGGGCCCCCCGGAACCACCGAAATCACGGCCGCATACCCAAACCGCTTGGAGACGGCAGCGCCGATATCAGCCTTAGCATCGGTTTTCTTGGACTTGTAATCCTGATATTCCTTGGGGCTGAGATAGCTGGAGTTCGGATCGAGCGCCTCCAACAGCCCATGCAATGCACCGTCGGTCACCTTGGGGATGTTTGGATCTTCTACGTACTCACTGTTCACCCGCGACAGCACCTCGCTGTAAACCTGGAGCTGGCGATAGGCGCCATCGTTCGAAGAGGCCCGCACGCCACCCAGCCCACCCACCACCATGAACAGCAGTACAGTGAACGACGATACGAGAATTGCAGCTTTGGCTTTCATTGACATCGGTTTGTAATCACCAGCGAAGGAAGGAACGTCACTTCCAGAGGGATACCCGCATTATATCCTTATTGATGTTGAATCCGGCCCCAGGGCTGCTCGAAATCGCACGCCGGTAACTCAGGCGACACGATCCTGCTGGCCCCGGCAAGTCGAGCGGCATTGGCCAAATCGAGCTGGCCGCGCCCTGATGCAAACCGCTAATAATGAGAGGCTTAACAGATCATCCCGCCGTCATCCGGCGGAGTCTGCTATTTGGCGGACCTGAAGTTGATAGTAATGGTGGTTTGAAATTCCATCGGCTTGCCATTCTGCGTGTACGGCTTAAACCGCCACTGCTTGACGGCGTCAATCGCGGCGCGGCCGAGAACGAAATATCCCTTCACCATCTTCAGGTCGCGCACACTGCCGTCTTTCGCAATCCACACCTGCAGCACTACTGGACCGTCGATCCGCTGCTGCAGTGCCTGGGCGGGATATTCCGGCTCTACCCTGTGGACCACCCAACCGAGTGCCGTTTCCTCAGACACCATGAGCGGCTCCAGAGAACTGGCGGGAGAAGATGCGGGCGCGTTCTTGAGGCTGTCCGGAATGATCACGCCGGCTCGACCCTCGGGTGCAGGGAGAACGTCTTCCTGCATATGGGCGACAGATTTTGGTGCGGCTGGCGCCGGAGTTGGTGGTTCCGATGCCGCTGGTTGAGGATTCGGCTGCGACGGTGGGACGACTGCGGCATCGGCAGCCACCTGCGGGCTCGTAGTCTGTTGCAAGAGCGCTTTCGCCTGGTCGGAATCTGGTGGCGGCTGGGTGATCGGTGGCTGTTGCGCACCCGGCTTGGGAATCACCTTGGTTTCGATGATCTGGATCTTGCTAGGGTCGACGTCGGTCGACTCGATCGGGCCTGCGTCGGGAAGCGTATCCTCAGCCGCTTTCACAGGCGTTGCCGCAACTGGCTTCTCCGCGGCGGATGTTGGGCTTGAGTTAGCCGTGGCCTCTGGCTGGACAATCCTCTGCTTCGACTTCGCCAAGAGCGCGTGGAAGGCAGAGTTTACCCGTCCCAGGTAGGAATCCCCGGGTGCCCAGACATACAGCACGCCTGCCACCAGAACGCATGCGACCATCGCGAATACCAGATATCGAGGCGGTGATGAAGTGTTCGTCTCCGGTGTGGCCTCAGGCTCGTCCAGCAACGTTGAAAAGATTCCGGTCGCATCCCGGGTGGGCGGCGCTGCAATCGGCGCGTTAGCTTCTGTCTGCTCACTTTCCTGAGAAGGCTCTCGAAAGATGCTCTTGACGTTGTCCCAACTTTGCTTGCCTACGGGCTGAATGTCCTTCGCTTCCGGCGGGTGGTCTTCTTGCAGCGACGCCGGTCCACGCGCCGCTTGCCATCGCAGTTCGCCCGAAGTGTCCGCCTTATTCAGCTTCTCTTCGGCTTCGAATGCGCTGCGCGTCATGCTCTGCGACAGAAAGCCTGTCTTCGCGATTGAAGGCTCCTCGGCAATTGCAGATTCCATTTCGGCCTGTACGGCAGCGTGACGCGCTTCCTTGTCGCGCAGTTCCGTGCGTCGCGAAAGGATCAGGCCGCGCGCGGTCGAGAGCGTCTCGCGCGCCAACGCAGTATCGATCGGTTTCTTGATCACGGAGTTCGCGCCGTGTTGCAAGGCGCGAGCGATGGAGGCGTCATTCGGAACCAAAGCCAGATTCAAACCAATCGCTTTCTGCTCGCGCGCGGTCTTCAGCAGAAGCGTCGCGTCACTCTCCAGGTCCCAGTCGACGATAATGGCATCGTAGTTCTCCCGCGCGACCCGTTGCGCCGCGACCAGCACCTCCGAACAAATGTCCGCCTCGATCTCCAAGTCGGTCAAAACTTGGCATAGGGTTGCGGTGCTAGCCCCGTCGGAACTGAACAATAAGGCGCGCAGGTCCATCGCCTTAAGGCTAGTAGTCAGTAATGCTTGCAGCAAGTTACGGAGGTGGAGGAGGGCAACACGACGGTCCTGAGCCGGTGCGAGGAAGGACATGTACGCCCGGTCAGGGGGAGACTTGGCACCAAGGTCTAGAAAATGTTCGCGACGAAACGTGAAGTTGTAAAAGAACAGGTCGGACAATCTGCTCCCGCTCTGACTTGCTCCTCGGATGGGCTACAATCAAGGGACTTTCCGTCCCATGCGCAGCTTTTTCCTGTTGGGTTCTCTATTGGCCGTGCTTGCGTCTGCGCAAAATCGTCCCGGCGCCAGCGCCGCTCCCTCACATGTCGCGCAAACACCCTCTCCGTCGCAGACTTTGCCGCGCTTTGAGGACATCGGCCCGCAAGCCGGCCTTACTGTCTCTCACATCTCTTCCCCGGATAAGCGCTACATCATCGAGTCGGTGAGCGGAGGAATCGGTCTGATCGATTGCGACAACGACGGCAAACTCGACATCATCGCCGTCAACGGCTCGAACGTGGATCGCTACCGGAAACAGGGCGGGGACCCGATGATCACCCTCTATCATCAGGAGGCCAATCTCAAGTTCACCGACATCACCCAGCAAGCCGGACTCACGCGTAAGGGCTGGGGAATGGGAATTGCCGTTGCGGACTACGACAACGATGGTCTTCCTGACATTTACGTAACTGGTTATGGCGGCAACGTCCTCTACCACAATCTGGGCAACTGCAAATTCGAAGATGTCACGGAAAGGGCCGGAGTCGCGGGCGGTGGACTGAGTCTGGGAGCAGCCTGGGGCGACTACGACCGCGACGGGCACGTCGATCTGTTTGTCTCGCGCTATGTTCATGTCGACATGAACAAGCTGCCCGAACTCGGCAGCGATGAAAAATTCTGCCAGTTTCGCGGCGTGCTCGTGCAATGCGGACCCTGGGGCATGCAAGGCGAAAGCGACTTTCTCTTTCACAATCGCGGTGACGGTACCTTTGAAGATGTCTCGAAGAAAGCCGGGGTGGATGATCCACGCCATTATTACGGGATGGGTGTGGTGTGGGGCGACCTCGACAACGATGGTTGGCCCGATCTATACGTCGCCAACGACGCCGGTCCCAATTACATGTATCGCAACAAACATGACGGAACCTTCGAAGAGGTCGGGCTTCTGCTGGGTGCGGATCTTAGCGGCGATGGTCAGGAACTCGGTTCGATGGGGGTGGATCTCGGCGATTACAACCACTCCGGGCGGCTCGGCGTGTTCGTCACCGAATTCGTGGACCAGTCGGACACGCTTTACCGCAACAATGGCGACGATGGCTTCGCGGACGTCAGCTCAACCGCGGGAATCGCGCAACCCAGCCATCCTTACGTGGGCTGGGGAACCAGCTTCTTCGACATGGACAATGACGGCTGGCTCGACATCTTCGCGGCGAACGGCCACGTATACCCGCAGGTCGACACCATTCCTAATGCCGCCCACTTCCGCCAGCCGATGCTGCTGTTTCGCAACAAGCGGAATGGCACGTTTGAGGAGATCGCCTCAGCCACCGACCTCAGCGACGTCCCTCTTCGTTCCCGTCGAGGCGCAGCCTTTGGCGACATCAACAACGACGGCTGTATCGACATCGTGACGCTCAATGTGGGCGAACCTCCCTCCTTGCTTTTGAATCATTGCCAGAACGGCAACCATCGCGTGCTCTTCAAGTTGCTGGGCACGAAAAGCAACCGGCTCGCGATCGGCGCCCGCGTGACCATCCGCACCGGCCAGATGACCCAGATCAGCGAAGTCAAAGGCGGCTCCAGCTACATTTCTCAGAATGATTTACGACAGCATTTCGGCCTGGAGAAGAACGTCAAAATGGACGAGGTCACCATTCGCTGGCCCAACGGCTCAGTCGAGTCTTTGCAGAATGTTCCCGCTGACTACATTTACACGATTATGGAGGGCAAGGGAATCACCGAGAAGATCGCGCTGCCGTCTCCTAACGCAGGCTCCATGCCTCTGGCCCATTAATGCCGACAGCCGAAGGCGGGCGCTTCTTTCCTTAGTATTGGCCGCAAAAGTGTTGGCCGCAAACCTGTCAATATAAAATCGATTTTGTGCTGTACAATTCGAGCGCACCGATCTGGCGCGAAAACGGCATCCCGGATACAATTTGCCTCGCTGTCCGCTCAGGTGTTAATAACCGCACATCACCATGGCGAAAGATCGAAAGCCACGCCCGAAACACGCGACGGCCATAACCCTGAAAAGAGTGGCGGATCACGTAGGATTGACGCCGGGGACGGTCTCGTCCGTACTCAATGATGCGCCTTCGTCCCGCTCCATCCCGCAGCGTACTAAGAATCGCATCCTCGCCGCCGCTCGTGAACTCAATTACCGGCCGAACTTCTTCGCGCAGTCTCTCCGCAAGAAGCGCACCTACACCATCGGCTTGATCGTCGAAGAAATTGGCGACGCTTACGGCTCGATGATTATCAGCGGCATTGAGCAATACCTGCGCACCAAGAATTTCTTCTTTCTCACGGTGGTTCACCGGCACGATCCCGAACTCCTCGACCGCTACGCGCAGATTCTCCAGGAGCGCGGCGTGGAAGGATTCATCACGATTGATATGCAGCTCAGGGAGGCGCCCTCGCTTCCCACGGTGGCGGTTGCGGGTCACAAAACTTTTCCGGGAGTCACCAATATTGTGCTGGATCATCATCACGCGGCTTATGTTGCGCTTCAGCACCTGGTTGACTTAGGACACAAACGCATCGCATTCATGAAGGGCGCCAGCTTCAGTTCGGATTCGGAAGACCGGTGGAAAGCGATTTCCGCGGTCGCAAAAGACCTGAAAATTGAAATCGACCCGGACCTTACCGTGCAGATCGATATCAACGATGCCACTCCGCAACTCGGATATCCCTTCGCCAAGCAACTGCTGGAGCGCGGTGCGCCGTTCACAGCCCTGTTCGCCTACAACGATATCTCGGCGCTTGGCGCTATACGGGCTTTCCAGGAAGCGGGCTTGCGCGTGCCACAGGACGTCTCCGTAGTCGGGTTCGATGACATTCAGGGCGCGGCCTACAATACTCCCAGCCTAACGACCGTCCGGCAACCGCTCACTCGCATGGGCATGATCGCCGCTCAAACTCTGCTAGACCGCATCGAGAACGGTCGAGACGAGCCAAGAGAAATCGCCCTGGAGCCTGAGCTGGTCATACGAGAATCCACCACCAAGCGCCAACCTTGATTCGAAAGCCTTCCACCTCAAGGCGAGCGTTTTCGGCCAGGGATCAACGCTGTTCGGAAAGCAGCCTCGGAGTTTCCACACGAACCCACACTAGCTAGAGCCAAGCGCCTGGTGTATGGCTCGTGTCCTATCGTCTAACCCAGCCTGTTTCAATAACTTGCAGCAGCCCTCAACGACATTCGCATATCACAAGTCACATCCGCGGGTGATTACCGGCACAGCAGAAATCCCCGGAAAAACGAGAAGATGCAGAGTAACTCCGCGCGGTGAGGTCCATCATGAAAACCGTTCTTATTCTTGGAGCTGCGGGCCGAGACTTCCACAATTTCAATGTTTTCTTTCGCCAAAACCTCGACTACCAGGTTGTCGCTTTCACTGCTACCCAAATCCCGGACATTGCCGGACGGCGTTACCCGGCCGTCCTTGCTGGACGCTTGTATCCGGATGGGATTCCTATTTTCGAGGAGAAAGATCTCGAGAGCTTGATCGAGGACTTCTCGGTCGACGTGGTGGTGTTCTCCTATAGCGACATTTCTCATCAAAACCTGATGCATCTTGCCTCTCGCGCTGGCGCCGCGGGAGCCGATTTCTGGCTACTCGGCCCTGAGCATTCCCAAATCGCATCCCGCGTGCCGGTCATTTCGGTATGCGCCGTCCGCACCGGATGCGGCAAGAGCCCGGTCTCACGGCTGGTCGCGGCCGAGCTTCGCAAACACGGTCGGAAGCCCGTCGTCATCCGCCATCCCATGCCCTATGGGGACCTGGCGGTGCAGGCCGTTCAGCGCTTCGCCACACTCGAAGATCTCGATCTGCAGCAGTGCACGATCGAAGAGCGGGAAGAGTACGAACCACATATCTGCCAGGGTACGGTGGTTTATGCCGGCGTGGACTACGAGAAGATTCTGCACCAGGCGGAGAAAGAAGCCGACGTGATTCTCTGGGACGGCGGCAACAATGACACGCCCTTCTACAAGTCGGATCTCGAAATTGTGGTGGTCGATCCCCATCGGCCCGGCCACGAACTTTCCTACTATCCAGGCGAGGTCAACTTGCGCCGCGCCGACGTGCTCGTGATCAACAAGGTTGATACTGCGCAGCAGCACGACATCGAAACCGTCCGTCAGAATATCCGGCTTAACAATCCGCGCGCGAGCGTTTGCGAGATGGCGTGCCGGGTTGCGGTAAAGGATCCGGAACTGGTTCGCGGAAAGCTCGTGCTCGTAGTTGAGGATGGACCTACGCTCACTCACGGAGAGATGCCCTACGGCGCGGGTGTGGTTGCGGCGCGCCAATGCGGGGCTTCCGAACTGGTCGATCCGCGGCCTTACGCGGTTGGATCGATTCGCGGCACCTACGAGCGCTACCAGCATCTCACCAGCCTCCTGCCGGCAATGGGCTACAGCGACATGCAGAGGCACGAACTGGAGGAGACGATCCGCCGCACACCCTGCGACCTGGTCATCGTCGCCACACCCATCGATCTGGCGCGCACCATCAAAGTCGAGCGCCCCAACCTGCGGGTCACGTACGCGGTCGAAGAACTCACCAAACCCAGTCTGGCCGATTACCTGGCCAATTTTGTGCACGAACACGAGCCCGCTCACGCAGGAGTTTAGCGATGAAGGGAAAAGATTTTTTATCGATTCGAGATTTTTCGCCGTCCGAAATCCTTTACCTCCTGATTCTTGCCCGCCAGGTTAAGACGCATCCCACGACCTATTGCGACTCGCTCAAGCGGGAAACACTGGCGATGATCTTCGAGAAGCCGTCGCTGCGCACGCGCGTGACGTTCGACGTGGGCATTCAGCAGCTCGGTGGTTTCTCCATTTATCTCTCGCCCGCCGAAATCAATCTCGGCAAGCGCGAATCGGTCTATGACGTCGCGAAGAACCTCGAACGCATGGTGCAAGGCATCATGATTCGCACCTTCGCCCACGAAATCGTCGAGCAGATGGCCCAATACGCGTCCATTCCCGTCATTAACGGGCTCACCGACTACAGCCATCCCTGCCAGGCGATGGCGGACTATCTCACCATATGGGAAGCCAAGGGCAGTCTCGAGAAACTGAAGGTGGCGTTTGTCGGGGATGGCAACAACGTTGCCCACTCGCTCATGTTCGCGGGCGCGCAGCTTGGCGCGCATGTGTGGGTGGCGACGCCTCCCGGTTACGAACCGAAAGCCGAAGCCCTGCAATGGGCGTGCCGGCGTGCCCGCGAGACTGGCGGAAGTTGCACTGTCACCAACGACGGCGTGGAAGCAGTCGCGGAAGCTGACGTTGTGTACACCGACGTGTGGGCCAGCATGGGTTGCGAATCGGAAGTGGAGAAACGTAGCAAAATCTTCCGCCCGTTCCAAGTGAACGCGGAGCTCTTCTCCAAGGCCAAGCCCGACTCCATTTTCCTTCATTGCCTGCCCGCACACCGGGGAGACGAGGTGACCAACGACGTGATTGATTCGCCGCGATCCCTCGTCTTCCAGCAGGCAGAGAATCGTTTGCACGCACAGAAGGCCATTTTGCTGGAATTGATGAGAGGCGAGTTCGTGCGATTGCCCAGTCTCGTGGAGTTGCAGGAGACGCTGCACGTCTAGAACACAGACTGGCGCAGTGAGGTGGATTGCGCGAGTTGAGTTTGGCAAGCTGCATGCGCTTTCGTTCCGGCGCCGCTGATTATGAAGACCATCCTGATCGCCGTTGGCGGCAACTCGCTCATCCGCGCCGGTGAGAAAGGAACCATTCCCGAGCAACTGGCGAATGCTCGTCGCACCGCCGCCGAAATCGCCAGCCTCTGCGCCGCCGGACATCGCATCGTCCTAACCCACGGTAACGGACCCCAGGTCGGCGCGGCGTTGCTGCGTTCCGAGCGCGGCGCCAGCGAAGTTCCCGGCCAGCCTCTGGATGTATGCGGGGCGTGCACGCAGGGTGAGATCGGGTACCTGCTCGAACAATCTTTGGAAGCCGCACTGAGGCTCGCCGGCCTGCACGTACCGGTCGCAACCGTTCTGACTCAATCGGTTGTTTCCGCCAGCGACCCTGCGATGGAGCATCCCGAGAAACCGGTGGGACCCTTCTATTCGCAGGCCGAGGCTGAAAGGCGGCAGTGGCAGTTCGGCTGGCAAATCGTCGAGGATGCTTCCCGAGGCTATCGTCGCGTGGTTCCCTCACCGGAGCCGATCGAGATTGTCGAACTGGAAGTCATCCGCGATCTGGTCGAACGCAACGTCCTCGTCATCGCCTGCGGGGGCGGTGGCATTCCAGTTATCTGGAAGAACGGAGCGCTCGAAGGCGTGGAAGCTGTCATCGACAAGGACCGTGCCTCCGCTTTGCTGGCCGCACAGCTGGGAGTCGACCTGTTCGTCATTTCGACCGACGCCGAGTTTGTCTATCTCCACTACAAACGCCCCGATCAGCACCCTTTGCGCAACGTCTGCGCCGACGAATTGCGCGAGTATCAGCAAGAGGGACACTTCCCTCCCGGCAACATGGGGCCGAAGATCGAATCCGTGTTGCGTTTTCTCCAGGGCGGCGGGAAGGAAGCAATAATCACCTCCTGCGACCATTTGAGCGACGCCGTACTCGGATCAGCCGGTACCCACATCTTTCCGGATCGCGAGAGCATGAATCTTGCCATGGATCTCCGGCTTGAACTTCCCATAGGAGGGCGATAGCCATGTCAGAGCCGATCACTGCCGTTGTTGCTTCCAACCAGGCTCGCCCAGGGAGGAAGCTCCAGCACGTGGTCGAGTCGCAGCAGTTCACGGTTCCGCTACTCATGGAATTGTTCGACCGATCGCGCGGCATGGAGCGGATCGTCGCGCGGGGCGGCTCGCTCGACTACCAGCACCGCATCATGGCGACGCTCTTCTACGCACCCTCCACCCGCACCCGCCTTTCCTTCGAAGCAGCCATGCAGAGGCTGGGAGGGCGAGTTTTATCGACCGAGCACGCGCGTGCTTTCTCTTCTGAAATGGAAGGAGAACAGGTCGAAGACTCGATCCGCATCATCGGCAGCTACTCCGACGTCATCGTCATCCGCCATCACGAAGAAGGCGGAGCCTGCCGCGCGGCCCAGGTCTCTCCCGTGCCAGTCATCAATGCGGGCGATGGCGATGGCGGGCAGCATCCCACGCAGGCACTGCTTGATCTCTACACGATTCACCGCCAGCGCCCGCTCAACGGCCTTAGCGTCGCCCTGATTGGAGAATTGGATAAGGGAAGAACCGCCCGTTCGCTGGCGTATCTTCTGGCCAAGTTCGAACGCGTGAAAATGTTCTTCGTGAGCCCTCCGGAAACGCAGATGAAGCCCGACATCCTCGCCTACCTCGAGCAACATGGCGTGCAATACGAGCAGGAAACAAATCTGGATCGCGTGGTCGGAGAGGTGGACGTGGTGTACCAGACGCGGATCCGGCCGGAACGACTCTGCGACCGCGCCAGCCTTAAGCGCTACGCGATTGACTCGTCGGTGCTCCGGCGCATGAAGTCCGATGCCATCATCCTTCATCCGCTTCCGCGCACGGTGGAACTGGATAAGTCGGTTGACGACGATCCTCGCGCGCTTTATTTCCAACAGGCCAAGAACGGCCTGTACGTCCGCATGGCCTTGCTGACCATGCTGCTGGAGAGAGAATAGCCGCTGATCACGAAAGGAACTGTATGCTTACCGAAGTGATGATTGAGAAGTCCTCCCGCGAGTTTGTCGAGCTCGAAAACCAATTCGGCGCGCATAACTATCATCCGCTCGACATCGTGATCGAACGCGCCGAGGGCGTGTGGGTTTATGACGTCGAAGGCAACCGTTATCTGGACTGCCTCGCCGCCTACTCGGCCGTCAACCAGGGGCACTGTCATCCCAGAATTCTGGAGACGCTCACGGAACAGGCGCACAAGGTTACCCTCACCTCGCGGGCATTTCGCAATGATCAGCTCGGGCCGTTTTACAAGGAACTCCACGAGCTGACCGGCTTCGATATGGCCCTGCCGATGAATTCTGGCGCGGAAGCAGTCGAAACTGCCGTGAAGACGGCTCGCAAGTGGGGCTACAAGGTGAAAGGTATCCCGGACGGCAAAGCCGAGATCATCGTGTGCGCGAACAATTTCCATGGTCGCACCGTGACCATCGTGAGCTTCTCGACCGATGAGCAGTATCGCGACGGCTTCGGTCCCTTTACCCCGGGATTTAAAGTCATCCCGTTCGGCGATGTCGAAGCCTTGCGCCAGGCGATCACTTCGAACACCTGCGCATTTCTCGTGGAGCCCATCCAAGGAGAAGCCGGGATCGTCATTCCGCCCGCGGGTTTTCTAAGTCAGGCTGCGGAGATTTGCCGGCAGAACCGGCTGTTGCTGATCGCGGACGAAATTCAATCCGGACTCGGTCGAACCGGAGAACTGTTCGCCTACATGCACGAGCACATCCGGCCCGATGTGCTGATTATTGGGAAGGCACTGGCGGGCGGCTTCTATCCCGTGTCGGCCGTCCTGTCATCGAAGGAAATCCTGGGCGTCTATAAACCCGGAGACCATGGCAGCACTTTCGGCGGAAACCCGCTCGGCTGCGCCATCGCGCGCACGGCTCTCCGCGTCTTAGTGGAAGAAAGGCTGGTGGAGCGTTCCGCGGAACAGGGCGCGTACTTCCTCGGCCTGCTTAAGAGTCTGCACAGCTCCCAGATCAAAGAGGTCCGCGGCATCGGGCTCTGGATTGGTATCGAACTCCACGTTTCCGCGCGGCCATACTGCGAGGCGCTTAAACAAGAGGGAGTGCTCTGCAAGGAGACCCATGACAAGGTCATTCGGATCGCGCCGCCGCTCATTATTCGCAGAGTGGAAATTGACTGGGCCTTCGAGCGCATTCGCCGCGTCATCGAGAAGGGCTGAGATCCGAACAACTACTTAGGCTGAACCTCTACCGCTTCAGGCACTTTCACCGCATGCTCGGCATGCGCGGGCACCACGATGGTCTGGCCATTTTTGGCATAGTTCGAAATAACGCCCGGTTTGGACCAGTCAAGATCCCAGCCATCCGCAATCGCGGTCACGGTGTAGGTTCCGCGGACCACATTTTGCAGTGTGAAGCTGCCATCGAGATCGCTCTGGTCCCTGCGAAAGAGTTCGCCATTGGCTTCGGGGTGCTTGGGCACCAGCACGATCATGGCTCCAGCTACCGGCTTCCCCGCCCGCTTTGCAAATCCCTCCACGCTCGCGCTGCCGCCCACCAGGTAGAGATCGACAGAAAGTGGCGATCCCGGCATCACCTTCAAAGTATGGCCGGAAGTATCGCGTCCCTCGGAGGAAATTCGCGCCACCGAAAACATGCCATCGGGCGAACCGACCTGCAAGTCGTAGGTACCGGCTGGGATCTCACCAAAGTCCACCTTTCCTTCGCCGCTTACCTGGCGAGCCGCTACGGTCCGCCGTTGTTGGTCACGGAACATAAGGAACAGTTGCGGAGACTGAGTCTCATCGTCGGGTAAATGAACCGAGGCGCTGACACTACTGAGAGCTTCGCCACTGGAAGGAGTGAGTTCCTGGCGGTCCTGGTTGATGTCGACTTCCATCATTTTGCTTCCCATGCCCGCCCCACTCAGGCGAACGTCGTACTTGCCGGGCGCGGTCGCAATCTGAAACACGCCAGGCGAGACCATTTGCGAATCGCCAGGACTCTGGATCTCGACGCCATCAAATATCCGCCTTTGCAGAAATGGCACTTGGTAGCCGTTCTCCGGTTTCTGATCGGTGTGAAAAAAAACGTGAACAGCCGGGACAGGTATCAGGCGGAAGTCGAGTTCAAGACGGTCGCCGCCACGGATGGGAATGGGACTCGCATCCTCCGCTTCAGTCGCCCCCTCGTAGAACGTAGTGGGATACACCACATCCAGGGAACGATCGACGGCAGCAGGCGGCATGCCCTCTTGCACGATCGAAGGAGGATGCACGGCATACCACGGGCTAGTGGTCACGGATAGAAAGTAGGAGCCGGAATCGAGCGGAGTGAACTCATACGCCCCGCGGTCGTCCGTGGTCTCTATGCGAAATCTCACGATCCGGCTCAACCCGGCGGAGTGGTCGTCGCGCCAAAGAGTCACCTGCGCCTGACGGACGGGATCTCCGGATTCATCCAGGACTTTTCCCACCAATGCGGCCGAAGGCGCCAGTTTCAGAATTAGCTCTTCCGTGTTCAGACCAGCGCCGGTGACGATCGCAGTCGAAAATTGTTCGTGCTCGTTGTAGTCAGCGGCGATGAACCCGCGCTTCGCGCCATGCAGGGCATACTTGCCGGCACCAACATGAAACTCGAAGCGCCCGTCCTCGGCGGTTAGCACCGACTGCACGTCTTTCCGATTCTTCACGTTCATGATGCTGACGCGAGTTTGAGCCAGCGGAACGGCACCAGCAGTACTTACGACAGTTCCGGCGATTCGATAGGGGCCATTGGCTTGAGGCCAATTCTGCTGCGCAACTCCGCCGCTGTGCGCCAAGGTCAAGCCGAGCACGACCAGCACAAAGCTGAATTTCGACCGCAAAGTACTCACCTTCACTCGTTATCCGAAATAACCTGCAGTTTCAACTCTTCTTTCTGCCCGGCTGCAAGGCGGACAACTTGTCCCTTGCCCTCGTAAGTGCGCATGCTCGCGGCATCCTGGTATTCGAGATCGTTTTGCGGCTGCTTGAATGCCAGCACGCGATAAGCTCCAGGCGGCATACGTTGCAGAGAGAACCTGCCGTCGGGCGCCACCCAAGCCTCGCGAAACTGTCCGGTGCTCTCCGGCAGTGGCAGGCAATAAACGTGAGCTTGCGCTCCTTGCGCAAATCCGATGGACATGCGGGATCTCAGCATTCCATCATCTGGTCCTCCGGACGCTCCATCCAGACCTTCAACCGAACCGGCAATTTCCGCGCCATCGTCACGCATGGTTACATCGACCACTAGATTCGCTCCAACACGCACCGTGAGCGGATGCCGCAGCAAGTCAACATCTCCCGCGCTAATTGCAGCGGCGAAACCACGCGGAGAGTCAACGCGAATCCAATAGCGGCCCGGCCTGACATGTTCAAAGATGACCGATTCGTCATCGGGTCCATGAGGCGGGTGCGTTTCTGAACGGCTCCTTTCATTCACGTCTTCAACAGGTTCAAGTCGAACATTGAGATTCTGGCCTTGCGCCTGGCCATTGTGAAAGATCACCGTCGCAGATCGTTGTGGCTGCACATCCGTGTCTGGATCATTTTTGAACTCCAGTTTCGCATTGACCCGCACCGTCCCATTGGGGACCAGCGTCATGCTAGGGCCTTGCACGGCAGCGCCTTTCACCTCGATGTTCATCGACCCGCTTGCGGGATTCGCCCCCTCGCTGGATGCTTCTATGACGTAGTTGCCATTGGGCAGCGAACCCGAGATTTTCTGGTGTCGAGTGTCGTAGCCCAACGCATAACCCGGTCCCTTACCACCTTGCATCGAGACACTGACCTCAAACTGCCCATCCGACGGCCCATTGGTCACGGGCAGTTCAACTGAGTAGTAACGCTGGCGCACCGGAGTAAGCTCGGCCTGAAATGTCATGCCGGCCTTTAGCTGGATAGCTTCGGCCGTCGCGAAGTTCACCGCATGCGGGAAGTAGGCCGGTGGATATCCATACATGGGTCCGCCCGGTTCGAAGGTAAGCGGATCGCGATCCATCATCTCACTCGTAAGCAACTTATAAGTCCCCAGTTCAAGATCGAAGAAGCGGAACTCCCCGTTCGCGCGAGACCGCTGTGCTCCAGCACTGAACCAGTGCGGCCGACCTTCCTGAATCACACGCCGGTACAAATTGACCTCAATGCGATCACCAGTATTCGACGGAAGCACGATTTGGCCCACGATTAAAGCTTCCGGCACGATTGCAATGGTGAGTTCCTTCCCAGTGTTGATAACACGTTGATTGGCCATCGCGTTGCGTTGCGGGTTCAGGAATCCTGGCCTGAAGGCCATAAGTATTCCGAGATAGTTCGCGGTAAACATTTCAACCTGCGCGTTTGCGACGGTTCCATCGGATTCGCCCCCGGGGCTAGCGGGAGGCTGGGGCACAGTCAATTCAAAATGCCCTTGCTCGTCCGTCATCGCAGCCAATCGTCTATCTGCTGAAGACACCAGCGCACGCGCCACCGGTTCATGCGTTACGCTGTTCACTACTATCCCTCGGATCGTTTTCTTCTGCTGATTTTCGGATGCGCCGTCCTGGGCGGAATTCTGCACGGCGCCGAGCATGATCAAAAGCAGCATGGAGCCGCCGAGAACGCGGAGGGTGGCATGCGAGACACATCCGCGCCTGCGCGTCCAGATACTTCTAAGCCCACGACAGTACATCAAGTGGTGGGAACAGCTTTTCACGGACACTACTCCTGTGCTGGCCACAGAAGCTTACTACAAGAGTATTCTCCTGAGTTAGTCGCCTGCCATTGGTTGGGATAATTTCGGCAGCGTTCGTGAGCTATACCGTGAGGTACTTCCATTCAGAAGGCTCAGTCTATGGAGATTAGTTACGCACCAAACAACGCGGAAAAACGTGAGCGAGGAAAGGTATATCTGAACTCAGAAGAGGGCCGCCTCAGAACTTAGCGAGGAGAATGCTGAACGGTTCGCCATTTTTCTAAAAGGGACACACTGATTGTGCGAAGTTCTCTGCCGGGCATCGCCACGCTCAAGCCCGCCGTGAACGGCAGGGGTCGAACGCTGACATTCGGACGACGCCCAGCCTACCTCCTCTTCTACCTTAGTTCTCGATGGGATGTCAGTGACATGGAGTTTGGATTGTCAGACGGATATGCGATGCCGATAACCGATATTCTTAAACCTGCCTGTAACTTCTTGGCCGCAGTGAAACAAACGGATTCGCCGCAGCCGAACATCTTCGGCCGTCACCAGCCCGGCAGTCCCGAAACCCTATCTTGGGCAAATCACTTGCTTTGCACCAGGCAGTATTGACCAATCTTGTCGCCTGGTTCAGCATTCGGCGCTTTGCGAAAGACTTCCGCGTTCGCACAGTCGTACAGCCCGCGGTTCTTCGGAAGTCGTACCATCAGGTAGTCTCCGGCGTCCAGGGCTACACAACCGGCAAATTCTTTATTGCATTGGAGCTCAAAGGAATTCTTTCCTTCCTGAACCGCAAGAATTACGACGCCGTTATTTACCTCTTTGCTCTTGACTGTGATTTTTTGAGGCTCCGTCTGTTCCTGTGCTGAAAGCGCTATGGGGCTAAAAAGAAGCACCAAGACGAGGGCCGCGACGAAGAGTAGGATGATTTTCTGCATAGATCACCTCCACACCGGCGGTTCCATTTCTAAACGCGAGCGTGACGTCTCGCCCGAGCGCGACTGCTCCAGCTGTCATTCCATTGCCGGACTGCCGTTCAACGTCAAACTGCAAGCACCGCCAACTTTATGATTGCCCATCGATTCAGCACTGTCTGTGATGGGCGTTACTGCCGCGAGTGCCGAAGACAATAGGGTCTTCTGTGCGCTTGGTCCATTAAATTCGCACATGCTGCACGGGGCCTGCTAGAGCACGTGATTACTGTGTGGGCACAAGCTGAAAACGCGCTTCCTGTCTTTCGGGGCGGCTGTCGTTGTGTTGCCTTCATGCCGCCCCTCAACCCGATTGTTATAAGCGGCCTTCAGGGTGCTGCCGACACCGGGAAGAAGCGGTATGCTCATTCGAGGGAAGTCATTGAAAAGATTGGTGGCGGCGGTTGGACTCGAACCAACGACCTAGGGATTATGAGAACCCAGCAGGGTTCTGATGGGTTATGACAATGTTCTATTTTACTCGGTCTACCAACCCGGCTAACGCCGCGACATTTTGACTGCTTCTGAACCAATCGCACCGACCTTGAATGTACATTCATTACAATTTCATTACGGTCAACAGTGCACGGGAAGGTGTTCGAAAATAGGGGCGTGTGCGGGACGATTTGCAGTTCACCTCAGCGTTACAAGCAACCTACGCCTTTCCCTGAGTGAGGTTCATTCCGTGCCTGTACAAGAAAGGGATGGAAAATACATCCTCGCCCCCTTTTCTCCCTTTAGAGAAGAAGCCGATCGCCGAAAGATGTTCAGCAATTGGTCGCCACTCGGAGCCAAGGAGGCTATGGAGTGTTGTCGCCGTGTAGTCCGTTTTGCCGCCCGAAAACTTCTCAATGTCTTTCCACAGGTGAGGGAATTCGGCTTGTAGGTATGTTTGGCGTTTTCGTTTCGACAGTTCTTCAAATCCGTATTGAATTGCCGACGCACTTAAGAACCAGTCCGATTTACCCTCCAGATCGGCAGCATACATGTCCTGTTGCCTCTGTTTCGCGCGAATTAACAAATCGAGAACATCACGTGGCGTCACTACCCCACGCCCGTCAGCACAACGGTTGCAAATCCATCGAATCGTGGGACTCTGCCTGGTGCCTCTGAAGACCGTAGGAGGAAACAACCTGTCAAAACATTCCGCACGGTAGGAGGCGCTAGCTTCTAGCTGATTCGGATTTATGGCGAGATAAGAGTAAGCGTACGGGCTGTACCGTCTTGACGGAGGCTACCCTCGGCGTTTACGGGCGGCTCGGAAGGTGGATGAGACGGGAGGATTGATCTCGTCGGTGTAGA